>Ga0307486_1000029_pt1 | contig 155961 bp, 155 predicted proteins | sample CBIW02metaG_FD_203663 | JGI IMG/M metagenome (GOLD analysis project Ga0307486, IMG submission 203663) | Sea-ice brine microbial communities from Beaufort Sea near Barrow, Alaska, United States - CBIW 0.2 | ecosystem: Environmental > Aquatic > Marine > Coastal | place: USA: Alaska | collected...
GCCTTCTTTGCTGCCGTAGGAGCCTACGGCTACGCCTACCTGGCAGCCCCAGAAGACGGACTCGGCTGGCCGCCGGTATTCGCCGTTCTCGGCGGCATCGTTCTCGCGGCGCTAGCGGGGTTACTTTTCAGCCCGGTTGCCGCTCGGGTGCGAGGTCTTTACCTGGGTGTTGCATCGATCGGGCTGGTGTTTATTGGACAGCATCTCCTCAAAAACCTGACCGCAATCACTGGTGGGGTCAACGGTCGCAGTGTCACTCCGTTCGAGATCTTCGGCATCCAGTTGACGGGTGCCAATCCGCCCTTCTCCGTGTTTGGTATTCCCTTTGGTTCGCAAGAACGCATGTGGTACCTCGCCCTTTTCTCGCTGCTGGTAGCCATATTTCTCGCGAAAGGAATCATTCGACGCCGCCCCGGCCGTGCACTGACCATGGTGCGCGACAACCAGGGAGCAGCCTCTGCGCTGGGGATCAACGTTCAGCACTATCGTGCGTCAGCTTTCGTCATCTCATCAGCTTTCGCCGGTGGAGCTGGAGTGCTCATCGGCCTTGCCTACGCGTACCTCACCCCACAAAACTTTGGGCTCACCATGTCGATCAACTTCCTCGCCATGGTGCTCATCGGCGGCCTCGGCTCCGTGGGAGGTGCCGTCGTCGGGGCGATCATCGTGACAGCGATGCCGCTACTACTGCAGAGCTACGCCGCAGGGGCAGGGATTTTCGCGACAGGTGGCACTGGCGGTTACGACCCGTCGACCGTGTCATCAATAGTCTTCGGTGCCCTCGTCGTCATCCTGATCATCCTCGAACCTGGCGGCCTCGCCCGGCTTGGTCAGCGCCTGTGGGCGCGGATCCGTTCTTCACAAACTACCTAAGCGGCGTCTAGCGCACGTCGCTCACGTTTTGTCCAAAACCCTATGAAAGGAAACCCATCAGTGAATGCATTCAAGAAAGTAGCAACGGTCAGTATTGGCCTCGTCGCCGTCACAGCACTACTCGTTGGCTGCTCATCGAAGAGTGGTACCGACGGTGACAGCACCGCCGTCGGCGACGTAAAGACCGACTTCGGTATCAGCGGTGACACTCTAACCGTCGCCGCTCTCACCGACCAGAGTGGCCCCTACGCCGCGCTCGGCAGCACGCTGGCCCAAGGCAACCAGCTCTACTTTGACCAGCGCAACGCCGACGGCGGCATCTGTGGCTTTAATGTCGAGGTTGATGTGCGCGATCACGGCAACGACGTTCAGACCGCAGTCTCGCAGTTCAGTGAGCTTGAGCCCGACGTGCTCGGCTTTGTGCAGTTGCTCGGCTCACCTCAGGTCAATGCGTTGAAAGGCGAGATCGAAACCAAAACGATCCCCAGCTTCGTCGCGTCCTGGTCAAGCGACTTTCTCGCCACCGACGCAATTCCGATCACCGGCACCATCTACCCCTACGACATCATCAACGGAATGAGCATTCTCTCCGATGAGGGCACGATCACAGAGGGCAGCGTCGTCGGTCACGTCCACCTCCCCGGTGACTTCGGCGAGAACGCCCTGAAGGGTTCGCAGTTCTATGCGGAGCAGGAAGGGATGGAGATTGTCGACATCATGGTTGAGCCGACCGCGACCGACTACAGTGCACAGGTTCAGCAGCTCGTTGACGCCAACGTTGACGCGATCATCATCTCCGGCACCCCGCCGCAGCTCGCCGGTATCGTTGCCGGTACCTCGGCGCTCGGTCTGAACGTACCGGTCCTCACCCAGGGCCCCTCGTTTGGTCCGGCACTGCTCGAGACTGCTGCCGGCGATGCGATCAAAGAGCGCGTGCGAGTGGTAGTTTCGTACCTTCCGTTCGGCGCTGAAGGATCCGCTGAGGCGAAGGCTGTTTCTGATGCCTACGCAACTTCCTTCCCCGATGGCAACCCGACGATCTTCGTCAACTACGGCTACGCCGTAGCCAACGTATTCGGTGATGCCCTCGATGCAGCCTGTGAAGCGGGCGACCTCACCCGCCAGGGTGTCATCGATTCGCTGCGCGGACTGCCCGCGGTCGAGACCGGAATCTTTGCCACGCAGAGCTTCGGTGATTCAAGCAAGTCCGCATCAACCCAGAGTGTTGTGCTCAGTGTTGACGCCAGCGTGACCGGCGGCCTCGTGGTTGAGCAGGAATTCTTCGAATCACCACTGGTCTTGAAGTACTCCGAGTAGCGCGGTAATCGTTCCTAAGATCTGATTAGTGAACAACAAGAAGGGCCCCATCTCTCAACGAGATGGGGCCCTTCTTGTTGCGTATGACGTTCGTTACGCTGTGTGGGCCTCGTAGCGAGCCATCATGCGCGACGCGGCAAAGGTGACCTGACGCATGCTGTGCTCATGCTCGTGCGCGCGAAAAGTTTCGATAGCGCCCGAGACCGATAGTGCTGCGATCGGCAGGCCACGCCGGTTGAGTATCGGCGCTGCGATGCACGTCAGCGTTTCTAGTGATTCCCCACGATCGTGGGCGATGCCCTCTTTGCGAACGCGTGCTAGTTCGATTCGCAGCGCATGGTCTTCGACGATTGTGCTTGCGGTCCAGCGGTGACGTTCGGCGGCTAACGCACGCTCGGCACCCGCCGGATCCAAGGCCATAAAAACTTTCCCGACTGCGGTGCAGTACGCCGGCATGTGGCCGCCGATGCGACTTGGGCTGCGCAAACGCTGGTGACCTTCGAGTTTATTGATATACACGACATTGCGGCCGTCGAGCACTGCCAACTGCACCGTGAGGTGGGTGGCTACGAAGAGGTCAGCCAGATACGGTGTGAGCAAATCGCGCACTTCATCGTGCTTGCGAGAGTCTGTACTCTGCTCACCGAGCGTCTGCACGGAGTGCCCGAAACGGTATGCCGTACCGATTCGTTCGATCATGTCATTGCGTTCGAGCATGCCGAGCAGGCGAAACGTTGTGGACTTGCTCAAACCTGCGCGCCGACTCAGCTCGCTGACGCCGACACCAAAGTTGGCATCATCACCGAAAGCTTTGAGAACGGCGATAGCTTTATCAACCGAGGTGCGGTTGTCCTTGCCGGACAATTCGGTGGGCAGGGCCCGGAGTAGTCCGATACTGTGATCGTTTTTTTCCATATTGTGCTCCGTACTCGCTCTCATCGTTGAGTTTCGCGGCAAGTTTTGCTGAGCTTGGCTACCGCACTTTGTCCAGTTCATCTGATTCGCTACAGATAGACAACCCGAAACGGTCGGTTATTCTGTAACTAGGAAACAGTGGAGGATGGAGTAAACCATGGCGATATCGTCAGTAATTGCCAGGAATTGTAAACGATTTAGGGAAGATCAACACCTATCTCAGGTTGCCCTCGCGCAGCGCGCTGGTCTATCAAAGCAGACCATCGTCGACATCGAAGCGGCACGGGCGAACCCCACAATCGACACACTCGAGGCATTGGCAGAGGCCCTCGAGGTGAGTGCGCGAGCTCTTATCTCCGAGATGGGCAACGAGGTTCTGTTTCGACCCGGGGACCGCGCACACTGGCAAGAGCAGGGGTCATTCTCAGTGCGGAACCTCGATCAAATTTACGGTTCTGGATACGTTTATAACGCGGTCATCCGGCTCGAAGCTGACCGGGGAACGTCGCGGTCACGTTCCGGAACGCGCGGAATGATTCGCCACTGCTACGTGCTTGAGGGAACGGTAGAACTCGGTCCCGACGGCCGCACCATCAACGCCTCCGAGGGCGACTTCGTGCGGTTCCCGGGAGAGGGCGCGCACCTGTTTCAGACAATTACCCCGACGGCACTGCTATTCGTGGTGACAACGACACCCCAACTGTCAACGGCAGCGGCCGCGGCCAAGTTCTAGAATTCGACGACGATCTTGCCATTCACCTCGCCGGCCAGCATCCGTTCGAACCCCTGCGGGATCTCATCGAAGCTGATTTTCTCGACCGCCGGACGAATACCGGTGCTGTCAACGGTGCGCAGCAACGCCTCGAACTCGGCAAGCGTGCATCCGGTTGATCCCACAATGCTGAGTTGCTGATAAAAAACGCGGGCAAGATCTGCCGGCGGCATCGCGCCGCTGGTCGCCCCTGCGATAACGACGGTTCCTCCCGGACGCAAAGACTTCAGCGAGTGCGACCACGTGGCTTCGCCAATGGTCTCAACGACGACGTCAACCCGTTCGGGTAGTCGCGCCCCCGGCTCAAACACTTTTGCGCCACAGGATTCTGCAAAAGCTCGCTTCTGCTCAGTGCGCGCTGTCGCATAGACCTGGGCGCCGGCGGCAGAAGCGAGCGCGATCGCTGCACTAGCGACCCCGCCGTTGCCGCCCTGCACAAGCACCCGGGAACCCGGCTGAACTCCCGCTCGGGTGAAAAGCATGCGGTACGCGGTGCCCCACGCGACACCCAGGCACGCGGCATCGGCAAAACTGAGTGACGCAGGCTTGTCGACAAGCATCTGGTCAGGCACTAAGACACAATCGGCCAGGGTGCCATCCAATGTCTCCGACAGCAGGGCGCGCTGCGGGTCCAGAGTGAGATCGCCGTACCCGCGGTTCGCGTCGCCGAGAACCGGGTGAATGACGACCTCGCGACCATCGTCCGTCACGCCCGCGCCATCGCAACCCAGCACAATCGGAATTCGCTCTTTCGGGTGGCCGATGCCACGCAGCGTCCACAGATCGTGAGGATTGAGAGACGCTGCCCGCAGGGTGACCCGCGACCAACCCGGTCGAGGTTCCGGGGTTGGCCACTGTTTCAGTTCGAGACCGGACAGGGGAGAATCGTAGTTCTGGTTGGTGGCTACTGCTGCGCGCATCATGATCCTTCGTTTCTCAGACTAGGTTCGAGGGCGTCGGCGCCCACTACGGGCAATCGCCCAATACGGTCAATTACATTGTTGCGAATTTTAGGCTTGACACAGGCCGGTGTTCCAAGGTTCGGCACGATGACCTGCGGTGGCGGCGATAGTGGCGCACCATAACGAGTGTGAACAGTGCAGTGAACTCAGAGCCGATCGATGTCGAATCGGCAGCAAAAGCGATCCGGCAGGCTGAGGCCTCCCGGATCGGTATCGAGCCGTTGACCGCGCAGTACCCGAACCTCACTCTGGGGCAAGCGTACGCGATTCAACGCACGAACCTCGATCAGAGGATCGCGCTCGGTGAGCGACTGGTCGGCCGAAAAGTCGGTCTCACCTCACTGGCAATGCAGAAACAGCTGGGTGTCAATGAGCCTGACTATGGCGCCATCACCGACGCGATGGAGATCCCGAGCGGTGACGAATTCGACCCCGCGCTTCTTCTCAAACCCCGCATCGAGGCCGAGTTCGCGTTCGAGATTGGCGCAGACCTACCGCCGGATCCCAGCTTCGACGAGTTAGTTGCCGCAGTCAGCGGCGTCGCTATCGCCATGGAGGTCATCGACTCTCGCGTCAGCGACTGGCGGATTGGTCTGCTCGACACCGTGGCAGACAATGCGTCAATGGCGCGGGTCGTCTGGGGCGAGTTCGTGCCAGCGACATCCGAGCGTCTGGCAGCTCTGCCGGATTCGGTGGTCACGCTGACCCGTGATGGCGAAGATGTTTGCGCTGGCCCCGGTTCCGCGGTTCTGGGACATCCTCTGATTGCGCTGTACTGGCTCGCGGGGGCGATCGGTGCATACGGTGACAGCTTCCGGGCGGGTGACCGTGTACTGGCCGGTGCGGTTGCCGCCGCGGTCGAGTTCATTCCGGGATCGTCGTGGGCTGTCCACACGACCGGACTACCCACAGCCACTCTTATCTCCATACCAGAACCCACCACTCAGGCAAAGACGGGCGGAACAACACTATGAGTATTACGCAGCTGCCAAGCAACGAGACAGGTCCACGTCCACCTCGAATCGATTGCGGCACGATCAGCCGTCCGGCAGAGCTTGCCCGAAACATGGATGTCACGAGCCTGGTCGATGCGGAGTCCGGTCTCGTCGACCGCGCGATCTTCACCGACCGTGCTCTTTATGAGCAGGAGCTGTCCCGGGTTTTCGCGACGAGTTGGCTGTTCCTCGGCCACGTCGAGCAACTTAAAAAGGCGGGCGAATTTTTCACGACCTATATGGGTGAAGACCCGGTAATCGTCACGAAAGATAAGAACGGCGTCATCCGTGCGTTCCTGAACTCCTGCCGACACCGCGGCGCTCGCGTGCTGCGCGCCGATGAGGGCATCACCCGCGGTTTCACCTGCACCTACCACGGTTGGTCATACGACCTGGAAGGCAAGCTCACCAGCGTTCCCAACGAGCAGGGCTACCCGGAGGACAGCTGGGATCGCGCCAACTGGGGTCTCATTGAGGTAGCGCAGCTCGACACTGTTCTGGGCCTCATCTTCGCCACGTGGAACCCCGAGGCGCCAACCTTGGATGACCAACTCGGCGACATGAAGTACTACATAGAGGCTTTTCTCGACCGCGACTCGGAGGGCACTACCGTTGTGGGCGGCATCACCAAGTGGGTGCTGAAAGGCAACTGGAAGCTCGCCGCCGAACAGTTTGGTACAGACTGGTATCACGTCAACATGTCGCATGCTTCCGCCCTCATGGTGCTCTCGCCAACCGGCAAAGGACCGAAGCAGACCATCGCCGGCACCGAGGGCCGTCAGTACTCTGACGAACGAGGCAACGGCACTGGCTTCCCCACAAGCCCCAAAAGCCGCTTTGATGCGCAACCTGTGCACGACTATTACGACTACCCCGCACTCCGCGAACGTTTGGGTGATGCCCGCGTGGAAGGCCCGATGACGACGGGGCATGCCACCGTCTTCCCCAACTTTTCGTACCTGCCTGTTAACGGCAGCATCCGCGTCTGGCACCCGAAGGGTGTCGACGAGATGGAAGTCTGGGCCTGGACGGTCCTCGACAAGTCGATGCCGGAGGAAGTGCGGGAAGCTCAGCGCCTTTACAACCTGCGAACCTTTGGGCCGTCCGGAATCTTTGAACAGGATGACGGTGAGAACTGGAGCGAGGTGCAGTCGATTTCGCATGGCTGGCGCACCAATACGGTGCCGTTGAACTACCAGATGGGTCTTGGCAGCGAACGTCACGATGGGGTTTACCCGGGCGAGACGAGCGAACTGTACAGCGATGCTGCGGGTCGAAAATTCTACAGCCGATGGGCGGAACTGATGAGTACTCCCGCTTGGCATGAAAAGGGACAAAATTGAGCGCCGGAATTGTTGTTGCCCGAGTAGGCGACATCCCTGAGGGTGAGGGAATCCAGATCGAAGCATCAGTGCTGGGCACGGTCGATAGTGTTGCCGTGTTCAACGATGGTGAGACCTACTACGCCCTCGATGACACGTGTACCCATGAGACTGCGTCGCTGGCCGAAGGCTGGGTCGAGGACGGCTGTATCGAGTGCCCCCTGCACGCGGCGAAGTTCTGCCTCAATGACGGCGCGGTGCAGTCGATGCCGGCAACCGTCGACGTTTTTCCGCACGACGTGGTGGTTGAGGGCGACGAGATCATTGTGGTCCCCAATCCGCTGCGCCTCAAGGGGTCCGAATGACGCGCGACGCCGGATCCGTCGTCATCATTGGGGCGGGACTTGCCGGTTTCAACGCCGCCACCCAGTTGCGCACCCTGGGTCATACCGGGTCGATCACCATCGTGGATGCCGAACCCGGTAGCTATGATCGTCCGCCACTGAGCAAGAGCCTTTTTGACGACGACTTCTCCTTGGAGCGGCTTGCGTTTGCCAGCGTTGAGAGTTTTGCCGAGAAGCAAATCGAGACCAGATTCTCTGCGCTGGTCGCCTCGCTCAACGCCGAAACTGGCGCTGTCCAGCTGGCTGATGGGTCGCTGCTGCAGGCTGACACCGTGCTTATTGCCACGGGTGGTAGAGCGCGACAACTTCCTATTGCTGGCTCTGACCTGCCGGGCGTCACAGTGTTGCGCACTCTGGATGATGCGTTGGAGCTCCGCAATTCGGTGACACCGGGTACGCGCGTCGCCGTGGTGGGGGCCGGGCTTATCGGGGCCGAGCTTGCCTCTGCGCTGAGACTGGCCGGTGCCGAAGTGACCCTCATCGACCCGGCCGATAAACCACTGGTACCCGCGGTGGGGGAGCTGCTCGCAGTGCACCTCCACGCGATGCATGAACCACGCGGAGTTCGATCCGTCACCGCGATGACGAGCGAATTCGCCGAAGCGAACGGTGCCCTAGAGGTGCGCGTGGCCGACGGTGCTGTTTTTGCTGCCGACCGAATCATCGTAGGGGTCGGAATTGTGCCCAACGTCGAAATCGCGGCCGAAGCCGGCCTTGAGATTGATAACGGCATCATCGTTAACGGTCACTACCAAACCTCGGCACCCCGCGTATTCGCCGCCGGGGATGTCGCCCGAACTCGAGGTGGCGACGGCACACTCCAGCGACGCGAAGAGCATTGGGAGGCAGCCCAGCTGAGCGGCCAACATGCCGCCTACGGAATGCTCGGTTTAGATATCCCGGCTCGCGGCGCTTCGTGGTTTTGGTCCGATCGTCACGGCTGCCATTTAGAGGCCACCGGTCGACTCAACGGATCCGGAGACATGATCGTCCGTGATGGTGGCACCCATCCGGCAGTCTTTCTCGTCGAGGAGGGGTTGTTGCAGGGCGCGGCCGCCATCGACGACAACCAACTGGTGCGGGCAGCACGCCGCATCATCGACAAGCGGGTTCCGGTCTCGGCCGACGACCTCGCAAACCCCCAAGTGTCATTGCGAGCTCTACTCAGAGCCGTGCCGACCGAGCAGAACTAACAGAAATCTTCCGGGAACGAGACGAGATCATGTCAAACGACTTTCTGAACCCACGCACCCTCAACGGCGCCACATCACCATCACGCAGCATCCTCGAAGATGATGTTGACGGCAGGCGCCTAGCTGATGCACAAACGCATTTCGAGCTGAACCAGTTCTACTTTCTCGAAGCCGAGTTTCTTGACGACGGACGCTTCGCCGACTGGCTCGAAATGCTGGCCGATGATCTGCACTACTGGGCGCCCACTCGTACCAACCGGTTGCGGCGTCAGCAAGCACTCTCCGTTGCGGCCCCCGGCGAGGCAGCGTTCTACGACGAGACGAAGGAATCGCTGGCGTGGCGCATCCGACGCTTTGACTCCGGCATGGCCTGGGCCGAGGACCCACCGAGCCGCACCCGCCACCTGATTACGAACATTTCGGTTCGCGAACGCGAAGACGGGCTATTGCAGGTGCGCAGCGCTTTCATCGTCTACCGCAACCGGTTGCAGACCGAAGTAGACATCTACGCCGGTGGACGCAACGATGTCATCCGTCGCTCGGGTGTGCACGGCTTCGAAGTGATGAAACGCACCCTGCTGTTTGAGCAGAACGTGCTGCTCATGAAGAACATCAGCACTTTTTTCTAGGACTACGGCAACCCGAAAGGATCACAGGCAATCATCATGACTAGCAACGCGCTAACCAGTGCCACCGTCGAGACCACCATGGGGCCGATCCACATCACCGAAGTGGGGGAGGGCACCCCGCTCGTCCTGTTGCATGGTGGCGGGCCGGGTGCGAGCGCGCTCGCCAACTACCGCGCCAACTTAGCCGCTTTCGAAGGCTACCGAGTGATTTTGCCCGACCAGCCCGGTTTTGGTGGAAGCTACCGCCCCACCGAGCAGGACCTCGCTGAGCGATCGATTACCGAAATCACCGTCGATGCCCTCACCCAGACCCTTGATGCCTTGGGGGTGGGGGACTATTTTCTCCTCGGCAACTCCCTCGGCGGCGCAGCCGCTATTGCCTTAGCCATCGCACAACCGGAGCGGGTCACCAAGCTCGTGTTGATGGCGCCCGGCGGCGGTTGGTTACCCACCACCACGCCGCTGCCCACCGAGGGTCAAAAGGAGATGTTCCGTTACTACAACGGTGAAGGACCGACGGTGAAGAAGATGAAGAACTTCGTCCGAGTCATGGTCGCAAATCCGAAGCAGTTTGATGATGCCGACGTGCAGACACGCTACGAAGCATCACTCGACCCGAGTCACATCGAGTTCTACCACCACTACAACGCGGCATTCGCTTCCCGCGGGGGCATGGATCCGCTGTGGAAAGATCTCGGTCGCATCAGGGCTGACACACTGCTGCTGTGGGGCCGTGACGACCGCACGATCACCCTCGATGGCTCAGCGTTGATGCTGAAAAACATTCGGCGGGTGCAAATGCACGTGTTCGGAAATTGCGGGCATTGGGTGCAGGTTGAGCGCAAGGCTGAATTCGAGCGTCTCGTCAGCGACTTTCTGAGGACCGTCTGATGTCAGCTTGGCTCGAGGGAGATGTAGCCCTTATAACGGGCGCCGGTTCCGGTATTGGGCAGGCGGTAGCGCTGCGGTTCCTTGAAGAAGGTGCGGCAGGGGTGGCTGTTTTTGGCCGAGACGCTGACCGTCTGCGCTCGACAGTGGATGCCGCTGGCGCGGACGCTGATCGCATTCTGACGGTCGTCGGCGATGTTCGTTCGTCGGATGATCTGCGTCGTGCGGTCGCGGAGACGGTGGAACGTTTCGGAAAGCTTGACGTGCTGGTGCCGAACGCCGGAATTTGGGACTTCAATCGGGCGCTGACGCAGAGCAGCCCCGAAGAAATTGAAGCCATCTATGACGAGCTTTTCGACATTAACGTCAAGGGCTACCTTCTGACGTGTTCGGTCGCTTGGCCTGAGCTGGTCAAAAGCGACGGCAATATTGTGATGACGCTCTCCAACGCTGCGTTTTATCCGGCCGGCGGAGGTCCCGTTTACACCGCAGCTAAGCATGCGGTGCGGGGTCTTCTTGCCCAGTTGGCGTATGAACTCGCGCCGAAGGTGCGCGTCAATGGTGTCGCCATCGGCGGTCTACGAACAGATCTGCGGGGCCCCGAGTCTGCGGGTATGAAGGGCCGTTCCATCGAGAGCGGGTTCGCTAAACGCGAATCACGGGGTGACGATGCTGAGGGCAACCAGTGGATACCACTGCACAATGCCAGCGTTGATCCTGCGGACTCTACCGGCGCTTATGTGCTTTTCGCGTCGCGCAAGAACGCCGGAATGATTACCGGTGCGATCGTCAACGCTGACGGGGGAATCGGCGTGCGAGGTTTCGCTACCGCGGCAGGAGGGGATGACTTATGAGTACCGATAACTCGAACGCGCAGCTGCCGGACGGGTGCGTTGATATCGAGGAGGTCGCTGGCGTCGGGGGAGCCGCCTCGACTCTGGGGCATCGACGTGCGCGCAGTGGTGAACTTCGTGACGCCTACCCGTCGGGTGACCGCGACATAGAACTCAGCTTCGCGGGCCAGCCGCAACCGGAGGCGATGGCCCGCTACACGGCGGCGCTGCTTGAGGCCGATCCGCGCTGCCGTCGCGTCGTGCTGGCCGTGCCAGAACTGGACCTTGACGCGATTGGGTGGGCTCAAGATGCCGGCTTCCGCTACGTCATTGACGTCGAAACGCTTTCGGGAGGTTTCTCACTGCTCGTCACCGAGCCCCAATGGGCGATCGACCAGCCGGCCATTCTCGAAGATATCCCACTAAAGGAGTAATTGTGACCGCCAAGACTAAAGTTGCCATCATCGGTTCCGGCAACATCGGAACTGATCTCATGTTCAAGGTTCACAGGCTTTCCGAGGTGCTTGAAATGGGTGTGATGGTCGGGATTGATCCCGACTCTGATGGGCTTGCCCGCGCTGCCAGGCTTGGTTTCGAAACCACCCACGAGGGTGTTGACGGACTCATCAAGAGCCTGCAGTTTGATGAGATCGGGGTCGTTTTCGATGCAACCAGTGCGGGAGCGCACCGGTACAACGCGGCACAGCTTGCCCCCTTTGGTAAGAAACTGGTTGACCTCACTCCGGCCGCGATTGGACCGTACGTGGTTCCAGCCGTGAATCTTGACCAGCATCTCGATGCGGACAACATCAACATGGTGACGTGTGGTGGCCAGGCGACAATTCCGATTATCGCTGCAATCAATGATGTTGTGCCGGTGCATTACGGCGAGATCGTTGCGTCGATCTCATCGAAATCAGCAGGTCCGGGCACTCGCGCGAACATCGACGAGTTCACCGAGACCACCGCTGATGGCATCGAGAAGGTGGGCGGCGCGGCGCGCGGCAAAGCGATCATCATTTTGAACCCCGCTGACCCTCCCATGATCATGCGCGACACAGTGCAGGTGTTGGTGACTCGCCTTGACGATTCCCAGTGTGCTGCTGTTGCTGCCGCGGTGAAGGGTCGTGCGGGCGAGGTTCGGCAGTACGTTCCCGGATACCGGGTTAAGCAGAAGGTGCAGTTCAGCCAAGTCGGGCGGGAGGTCGATGATTTGGTGCCGGTAGACCGACGTCAATCGGACGGCTACACCCATGTGACGGTGTTCCTTGAGGTTGAGGGGGCCGCAATGTACCTCCCCGCGTATGCCGGCAATCTCGACATCATGACCAGCGCTGCGATGCGCGCAGCGGAGCACCTGATTCTGAACGCACGCAAGAAGAAAGAGGTCGGAGTATGACTCGCAAATTTTTTCTCCAAGATGTGACTCTCCGCGATGGGATGCACGCCATCCGGCACCGAATCACGCCCGCAAAGGTTGCTGAGATTGCTCAAGCACTGGATGAGGCCGGCGTGGACGCGATCGAGGTGTCGCACGGTGATGGACTCGCCGGGTCGTCACTGACCTATGGTCCGGGATCTCATACCGACTGGGAATGGATTGAGGCCGCCGCCAGTGTGGTGAAGCAGGCGCGTCTGACGACGCTACTGTTGCCCGGAATCGGCACGATCGAGTCGTTGAAGCGAGCCTACGAGTTGGGGGTGCGCTCTGTGCGGGTTGCAACTCACAGCACCGAAGCTGATGTGTCAGCGCAGCAGATCGGGGCCGCCCGTGAGATGGGAATGGACGTTTCCGGCTTTTTGATGATGGCGCACCTGAATGACCCGTTGTCGTTGGCGAAGCAGGCGAAGCAGATGGAATCGTATGGCGCGAACTGCGTGTACGTTACCGACTCCGCCGGTCGACTCACCATGGATGGGGTGCGGGATCGCATCCGTGCTTACCGTGATGTGCTTGATGCGGGCACCGAAATCGGTATCCACGCCCATCAGAACCTGTCGCTCTCGGTCGCGAACTCGATTGTCGCGGTAGAGGAGGGTGCCTACCGGGTTGATGCGTCGCTGGCCGGTCACGGTGCCGGTGCTGGCAACACCCCCATCGAACCGTTTGTTGCCGTCGCCCAGCTTCAGGGTTGGAAGGTCCGTGCAGACCTGTTCAGACTGCAGGATGCTGCCGATGACCTTGTGCGGCCGCTGCATGACCGTCCGGTTCAGGTCGATCGTGAGACTCTAACGGTCGGGTTTGCCGGCGCGTATTCGAGTTTCCTGCGTCACGCGGAGCGGGCAGCGGAGACCTATGGGCTCGATGCACGTGCCATCCTTGTTGAGGTGGGTCGCCGGCGTCTGATCGGTGGCCAAGAAGACATGATCATCGATATCGCGCTTGATATGGCTGACGCTCGCGCGTAGCAAAAACGAGAGTGGAAATGGTGGTGCCCAGGCTAGTGACTGTGGAACCGATTCGTATTCAGGCTCCCAACCCGGGCGTGATGACGATCGACGGCACGAACACATGGGTGATCCCGGGGCCGGCCGGCACCGTGGTTATCGATCCTGGACCGGATGAGCAATCACACCTGGCGGCGATCCGCGCGCAGAGGCCGATCGTCGCAGTGGCGCTCACCCATCGGCACGCGGATCACAGCGCCGCCGTTGAGTCCCTTGCCCCGGATGCTCCGGTGTTCGCGGCGTCGGCACGGTTTGCTGCCGGGGTGGATCCGGTTAGCGAAGGGCAGTTGTTCCATCGCGGTGGTGGCGACGGCGGCGATGGCGTTGTGCTTCGGGTGTTGCATACCCCGGGGCACACCGAAGATTCAGTCTGCTTCGCCTATGAGGAAGCTCCGAATGGACCGATTCTTTTCACGGGGGACACGTTGTTGGGGGGACGCTACGCCGGCTATGTGTCTCGGGTCGGGGGTGATCTGGGTAGTTTCCTCGAATCGTTGGAGAGACTGGCTGCGCTCGCCGGCTATCGCGGGTTTCCCGGACACGGGCCACTGATCCCGGATGTCGCAAGCCATGCCCGTCGGGCGCTGGACTATCGCCGATCCCGCCTTGCGACCTTGGCAAAGTACCTCGCTGCGGGTGGTGGCCCCGATCCTGACGTGGTTGCGTTGGACCGCTACCCTGATCATCCTGAACGTCGAGCCCCCGCCGCATGGATGGTGCAGGTCGAGTTGGACTACCTCGCGGCGCGATAGTGGCAGGCTGGCTACGAGCCAGAAACTGCGCTGCGACGCACGTGGGAGCGAGCGTGTTCTATTGCCGGTTCGAGAGTTCACCGAAGATGTGGTTGGCGTGCCGGAGGAAGTCGATCACTCCCAACTAGGTGAGCACGCGCACGTGTTCTGGCCGGATGCCTTTGATGGGCACGGTGACGCCGCGTCGTTCGAGCGTGGTGACGATCACGGTGAGGGTGTGGGCGCCGGCGGGGTCGATGAGTTGCAGCCGCGAGAGACGTAGGATCGCGACTTCGATTCCGTCGTGATCATTGATGCGTTCGGCTCCCTCGAAGAAAGAGGGATCCGTCAACTTGAAAGAGGGCGATTCTTTCGTCGCCGGGTTGTGGTGATCAGGGCAACTCTTCGCGGTGCACCACGCTGGCGGTGCTGAGGGCGCGCAGAGCGAAGAAGGGGACGGCAGCAATTCCGATGCTGACCGCAAAGATGAGGTCAAAGCTGACGGTGATCGCGGCGATGATGGTGAATACGACAGCTTCGGATTTGCCGGCCCGCAGCACTTGTTTCATGACCGTAGGGGAGATTATTCGTGCGGCGGTAGCCATGAGCACCCCCGAGAGGGCCGCGAGCGGCATAACCGCCAAAATTTGCGCGGCGAAGTAGACCACGATGAGCAATGCCAGCGAGTGCACGAGGGCGGAGACTCGGGTGCGCGCCCTGGAGCACACGTTCACCGCGGCCTGACGATCGCGACGGTAGCGGGAATTCCTCCAAAAAATCCGGACGCGATGGATGCCCGCCCTTGACCAACCAGTTCGCGGTCGTCGTTGTAGGCGCCCGCATCCGTCATTGCTGAGGCGACTCGGACGGAGAGTAGGGATTCGATTGTGGCGAGGGCTGCACCCAGTAGTGGGGTGAGGTTGCCGATGTCGACCAGGGCAGGGCGGGGCGGGCAACGATGTAGGCAGGGTGTCGATCGTCGCTAACAGCAACGAGAACGCTTGCGTGGCGACGGTCACAACAACGATGGCGAGGAAGGATGCGGGCAGCCGGCCGCTGACTCGGGTCAGTAGGAGCATCAGAATGATGACGGAGTTGGTGGCAACGAGCGGGAGGAGGGTGGCTGGCCATTGTGCGCTGATGATGGCGGCGAGCACGGCGTTGGTGGAGCGGGCGATATTTTCGGTTCCAAGCGCGGCGAAGAGTTCTCGCAGAGAGGCCATGGCACCGATGCCGACGGTTAATTCTTCGATGACGGGCCACGGTAGATAGCTGATGGTGCGCCCGAGTCGCAGCACGCCGACGATGACGACGATGATGCCGGCCATGTGGCTGACGATGGCGACGGCTTCGCTGCCTTGGCTTGCGACGACGGGGCGAGGATGACAACCATGGCGCCGGTCGGGCCGGATACTTGAACGTTGGAGCCGCCGAATACTGCGGGGATGAGTCCAGTTCCGGCTCCCGCCCCGGAGCTGAAGCCGAAGGCGAGGGCGAGTGGGAGCGCCACGATGCCGACGATGACGCCGGCGAACAGGTCACCACGCCAGCTGGCGCGCAGTTCTCGGTAGTCCTGCAGGCTGGGCAGCAGCGATCTCAGCGACTGGAGGGTGTTTCATCGGGCGGCCGGAATCGTGGGCAGGGTTTTCACGGTGGCGAATTGGCTGGTGGTGTAGGTGAGGGTTTAGCCGAGTCGGAGGCGGGTGATGCGTAGGAATTCAGCGATGTGGGGCAGTGCCAGTCGGTAGTGGGCAACACAGGCGCGCCGTTCGGAGACAACGAGCCCGTAATGGCGCAGCACGGAGAGGTACTAAGCGAGGTGGGCGCCTTCGAGCCCCATAGCGGTGAGCATTTCCGACACCGATGCTTCGTCGTTGGTCGACACGATTTCGACGACGCGAATGCGGTGCGGTGCTCGAGCCCCTTGAGGGGGTTGCCTTGATTTCGAGGAGCGGTCGGCGCTAGTCGAGAACGTTCACTGTGGCGCCCCACCACTCACTTGCGGCTTAACAAAGCCATCATCTCAGTATTGCAGGCGACGACGACACTCCATCCCCCAGGCTCCTGTGGATAACGAGTCGGGTCCAACGCCCCCACTCACCAGAATGTGAGCATGTCAAACGCCCTGGTGACCATCGCCGATCAGGTTCGCCAGCGGGTGCGCCGTGACGGGGTAGATCTTTCGCGGGACAGCGAGCTCGCGTCGCGCTATGTGCGAGACGAGGTGCGACGTTACAGCGAGCGGGCGCTCGGCGGTTCCGTACCTCTGCTGGCTGACGAGGCTCAAGCCACCCGCGAGGTGGTGGCAGCGTTGACCGGGTACGGCCCGCTCCAACCCTTCTTTGACGATGACACCATCGAAGAACTGTGGATCAACGGACCCGAGCAGATATTTGTGGCACGTAACGGGGTGCCAGAGTTCACGGGCATCCGCCTCAGTGACTCTCAAGTTCGTGACCTGGTCGAGCGGATGCTGCAGACCTCAGGTCGCCGCGTCGACCTGAGCTCGCCGTTTGTTGACGCCTCACTTCCGGACGGTTCACGGCTGCACGTCGTGATTCCCGATGTCACGCGCCGCCACTGGGCAGTGAATGTGCGCAAGTTTAGCCAGAGCATCCGCGACCTCGATCGGCTCGTTGAACTCGGAAGCCTCCCTCAACATGCCGCCGACTACCTGCGTTTGTGCGTGCTGTCTGGCCAAAACATTGTGGTGTCCGGTGCAACCCAGAGCGGAAAGACCACGATGCTCAACGCTCTGCTTGCAGCGGGCAGGCCGACCGAGCGCGTAGTTACCGTCGAGGAGACCTTCGAGCTGAGCGTCGCCAGCCGCGACAGTGTCGGCATGCAGTGTCGCCAGCCGAGTCTTGAGGGCACCGGCGAGATCAGTTTGCGGCGTCTCATTAAGGAAGCCCTGCGGATGCGCCCCGACCGTCTCGTCGTCGGCGAAGTGCGCGACGCCGAGTCCCTCGACCTCCTCATCGCCCTCAACAGTGGGCTGCCCGGAATGTCGAGCATCCACGCCAACAGCGCGCGCGAAGCGCTCGTTAAACTGTGCACGCTCCCACTGCTGGCCGGCCGTAACATCGACTCCAGCTTTGTTGTGCCCACGGTTGCCAGCTCAGTGGATGTTGTCGTGCACTGCGAACTCACTGCTAACGGCACTCGGCGGGTGGTCGAAATCCTGTCGCTCACCGGTGAGGTCAGCGACGGTGTCATCGAGAGCAGTGTTCTCTTCGACCTAGTGCATGGCACACTCATTCACACGGGGGCGGTGCCCGCGCGGCTGGCCAAATTCCATGCCGCAGGGATCGACCCTGTCGCGCAATTGCTGACGGCTGTCGCATGAGTCTGGCGCTCGGCATTGTTCTCGCGGTCGGTCTCGTGTTGATCGCGGCAACATTTCTGTGGCCAGCTCACCGCGAACGTGTGGCTCGAGCGCCTTCTGCGTGGTCGATGCGATTGCGTGAACGGCTCATTCAAGCGGGGCTGCCGACGACGAGTCCGACGATCGTCGTCCTTGTGTCGGTAGTCTTAAGTCTCGCGGTTTCGGCCGTGACTTTTGCCCTCAGCTCGGTCATCGCTGTCGTGCTGTGCTCGGCTGCGCTCGCTCTGATGTTGCCGAGTCTCGCAATCAGTTGGCGAGCGCGCGTGCGACGCCGGGCCACTCGCGTGGTGTGGCCAGATGTCGTTGATCAACTCGTGTCTGCCGTACGTTCAGGTCTCGCCCTTCCCGACAGTCTCATGACACTCGCTCATACTGGGCCCGCTGTGACCCGAGATGCTTTTGCGGCCTTTGCGGCCCGCTATCGAGCAACGGGAAATTTCTCGATAGCTGTCGACGAGCTGAAGGTTGCGCTCGCAGACCCGGTGGCGGACCGAATCCTCGAAACTTTGCGGATGTCGCGTGAAGTTGGAGGAAGCGAACTGACGAATGTGCTGCGCAGTCTCAGCGTCTATCTCCGTCAGGAGGCTGCAATTCGATTGGAGATCGAGGCTCGCCAGTCGTGGGTGATGAATGCTGCTCGGCTCGGATTGGCCGCCCCGTGGGTGGTGCTGTTTTTGTTAACCACGAGGCCGGAAGCGGCACTGGCCTACAACTCTGCCAGCGGGATTGTTCTCATAGTCGCCGGGCTCGCATTGTCTGTAGTTGCCTATCGGATCATGGCTGGCATTGGACGACTACCTGAACAGCCGAGGTGGTTCGCTTGAGTGACGCTCTCGCCTGGGCCGTTGTTGCAGGAATTAGCGGTGGACTTGGACTGTGGTCGATTGTGAGCCTAGTTCCCAGGCTAAGTCGACCAACACTCGCCAACCGTGTCGCCCCCTACGTGATTGATGTGTCGGCTGGTGCACGCGAACATGTTGCTCCGAGGTCGATCGGGCCCCTTCCCGTGCTCGGAGTTCTACTGATTCCGACGGTCCGTTGGCTGCGCACCACCCTCGCCACCATTGCGGGTGGAGGCGACCAGATCACTCGTCGGCTTCGTCAGGCTGGCTCGGAGATGAGCGTTGATGCGTACCGCTCACAACAACTCCTCGCAGTCCTCGGCGGAGCAATGCTGGGAGTGGTTTTCGACGTGACGATCGTGAATGCTCAGCAGGTGCCGCTCATCGCGCAAGCGGTGCTCGTCGTGGTGGGTGGAGTCGTGGGCATCACTCTGCGTGACTACCTCCTGCAGCGCTCGGCTAAGAGCCGCATCCGCAGGCTTACTGCCGAGTTGCCGGTCGTGCTCGAGTTTCTGGCGCTCAGCCTCTCCGCAGGCGAAGGAATCTTGGATGCCGTGCGCCGCGTCTCGCACGTGAGTGGCGGTGAGCTTTCTCGCGAACTCGCGCGCGTCGTCGCCTCGGTCAACACGGGATTGCCATTCGGCGACACTCTCGGCGTGCTCGCGCGGGAGTTGGAGCTGCCCCCGTTTACTCGCTGCGTTGACCAAATCTTAGGCGCCCTTGATCGAGGAACTCCGCTTTCGGAAGTGCTGCAGGCTCAAGCTCAGGATGCCCGCGAGGAATCCAAGCGCGAACTGCTCGAGCTAGCGGGCAAGAAGGAGGTCGCGATGCTCTTCCCGTTGGTCTTCCTCATCCTGCCGATCACGATCGCCTTCGCGATTTTCCCCGGCATCTTCGTGCTGCAGGTCGGGTTCTAGAGCAAGCGCGAATCCCGGAAGCTGGGAAAGAGCTTCAACGGGGAGACGAGTCACACGAATTCGCTTTGTGGGGCAGGGAACGCTTGAGGTCTCCCTGGACACTCGCGCCTGCAGGCGCACGTACGCCCAACTCATCGACGAACGAAACACTCTTGCGTATCTGACTCTGGCGTCGCGGACTCATTGTGGGGGGCGACAGATTTGAGTTTCGCTAGGACAATGAATAAATGACGAATTCTTCGATACCCGAATCGACTCCGCCGCCAACTCCTTCGACAGCCAATGCTCTTGTGACAGGCAAGCCCGAAGCAGGCCTAGCGATCGCGGCGTTAGTTATTGGGATTGTTGCATTTCTGTTGGGGTGGGTGCCGGTTGTGGGAGCTCTCGCAGGAGGCGCAGCGGTGCTTCTCGGAGTGCTTGCACTTCGCAAGCATCAGAGCAAAGCTCTCGCATTCACCGGCCTTGGCCTTGGGAGCATCGCTGCGTTGACCTCGATCATTGTGACGCTCACGCTGATCGCTGGCGCAGTGGCGGGCCCGGCGCAGCTGAGCACTACACCTTTAGACGCAAGTACCCCAACAAGCAGCGCGTCGCCCTCCGCCGAGCCCACTTCAACACCGACCGTAGAAGCTGCGCCGGCAGAGCCCGAGAAGCCTGAGCTGACTGTTTCGCAGTCCAACGCTGTGAGATCCGGTCAGTCTTATCTTGACTACAGCGGATTTTCTCGATCGGGCCTGATCGGCCAGTTGGAGTACGAGGACTATTCAACGGGCGACGCGACATTCGCTGTTGATTACCTCGCGCCCGATTGGAATGCCGAGGCGGCTGAGACTGCAAAGTCATACCTCGAATATTCGTCTTTCTCCCGCCAAGGGCTGATCGACCAATTGATCTATGAGGGCTTTTCGTCAGCAGAGGCAGAATACGGCGTCACCGCAGCCGGGTACTGATTCAGGAGGTCTCATTCAGTTTCTTTGATTCGCATGATCGCGAAGTTGACTAGCTCTACGTCCCCTCCGCGCGTGGATCAGGAAGCAATCAGTGTGTTGACGGGAGTCACGCACTTTGATTGCGTTTTCAAGACGCTCTGAATTGCTTGCTAACGCATCGGGATCTTCGTGCTGCAGGTCGGGTTCTAGACTCGGGACCTGCCGCAAACCTCCGTCGTCGCACCGAGTCACCGGTTCATTCACTCGATGAAACAGTCGCGATTCTGGACACAATCGACAGCGCACGCTGGCAGTTGGGCTACCGCTTCCAGTCGGAGCAGTAGTGATTCGCGCGGCCGAGTAGTTGTCTGAATCGCAAGTATCGTTCTGTACTGTTGGCAAGTGACTTTAGAGCGATCGGACGAATCATGACCGCAGAACCAACGCTTCCGACCAAGCCAAGCGCTCCGTCGAAACCAGTAGCAACACGCATGTTGGCGCCGTGGGTTTTCTGGCCCGCCGCAGGCATCATTATCGTGATTACGGCGTTCTCAATGATCGCGCCCAAAATTTCCAAGAACGTATTCGACACCATGCAGTCGAGCGTCATCAACTCATTCAGTTGGTACTACGTGCTGATTGCGGCATTCTTTGTCGCCTTCGCGCTGTGGCTCGGATTCAGCCGCTTTGGGGACATCAAACTGGGCAAGGATGACGACAAGCCCGAGTTCTCGATGATTTCGTGGATATCTTTTCTCTTTGCAGCAGGCATGGGTATCGGCCTGGTGTTCTATGGCGTTGCCGAACCACTCAGTCATTTCGCGAATCCGCGCCCCGGAGTCACCGGCTCTGAGATCGAGCTCGCGCAGAAAGCGATGAGTCAGACCTTCCTGCACTGGGGCGTCCATGCATGGGCGATCTATGTCGTTGTGGGATTGGCGCTTGCCTACGCGATTCACCGTCGTGGCCGTCCGATCTCAATCCGTTGGACGCTCGAACCGCTGCTCGGCAAGCGCGTCCATGGCGGCTGGGGCAACCTCATCGACGTCGTCGCCCTGGTCGGAACGGTCTTCGGTGTTGCCACGTCGCTTGGCCTCGGCGTCCTGCAAATCTCTGCTGGCCTCGAGAAGACGGGGATCGCCGAGTCGAACTTGACCACCCAAATCATGGTCATCATTGTGATCGTCGCCTTCACGATCCTTTCGCTCGTCTCCGGTATCGGCAAAGGCATGAAGTGGCTATCGACCACCAACCTTCTTCTGGCCGCAGTGCTGCTCGTGTTCCTTCTCATCGTCGGACCGACCGCATTTCTTTTCCGCGAGTTCGTCCAGTCGATGGGTAACTACCTGCAGGGCTTTATTGGGCTCGCTTTCAACGTCAGCGCTTACGCCGGTGATGCTGGCGAACAGTGGCAGGCCGGCTGGACCACCTTCTATTGGGGCTGGTGGATTTCATGGGCACCGTTCGTCGGAGTCTTCATTGCCCGAGTTTCCAAGGGCCGCACCGTGCGTGAGTTTGTCGGTGGCGTGATGCTGGTTCCCACTGTGCTCACGTTCCTGTGGTTTAGCGTGCTCGGCGGCAACGCGATCTACCGCGAGCTTTACGGCCAAGGTGGTCTAGTTGCTGCAGACGGATCGGTGGATGCAGACTCGGCCCTCTTCAACATGCTCGACGGGCTGCCGGCCGGGACCGCCCTCACGTTCGGCGCCATCATACTGATCGGGATCTTCTTTATTACCTCGGCAGATTCGGGCGCGCTCGTGATGTCGATGATTGCCACCGGCGGCTCGGCAGAACCGCCCAAGCGCATCCGAATCTTCTTTGCTCTGCTTGCGTCGTTCCTAGCAATTGCCTTGCTCATCACTGGTGGCCTTCAGACCCTGCAAACCGCGGCGATTCTCTCGGCCCTGCCATTCAGCGTGGTGATGCTGTTGATGAGCGCGGCAACGGTGACGGCATTCAGCCGCGAACGTCGCGCCTATGACCGTGCTCAACGCGCCCAATTTGTCGACCATATTGGGGATTTCTATGGGCTCGAGGTAGAGGAGCCGCTACTGCGTGAGCCGGTCCACCCGCTTCGCGCCGCACTTGATCGTCTTCGGAAAAAGGCAGCACAATCTGGCGGCGGTATCTCGCAGGTCACCGAAGACGCAATTCTTGCCGACACCGGATTGCCCTCGCCTGACAACATCGCTCAAGCTGACGCAATCGTCGAGGACGAAGTTCAAAGATTGCAGTCAGAGCAGGATGGCGACACCAAGTCTGAGTAGCTGTGGAAAAACTGCACGCACATTTGTGTTTCGCTCAATGATTACAGAGTGAAATCAAGTCGACTACGTCTGAAGAGCGGGCTTACCCGAGGCACGCGAACGCTTTATTCAGAACGAGGAGACGTGCCGGGCTGGGTGCTGATTACGCTGATGACGGCGGGCCTACCGACGATTATCTAAATAGGGTAATCAACAGGTGTAAAAAAGCCCGGAACCACAAGGGTCTTTATGACCTGACCCGAGATGGCCGCTTCCGAGACGTGAATCTTCGGAAGCGGCTTCGTCGGCTAGTGGTATCCGGGTTGCTTAGGCGGGGTCACCAAGCTATTTACGGCCACTTCTTCACAGCGACGTCGAGGCCGCGGATGTCTTCATCGAAGATGTCGTGGATGCGGGGGCTGTTCACCTCGACGTTGTCGGGGCCGTTCTGGTTCTCGCGCAGGAACAGCCACTCGTCCTTCTCGATGTCGATGACCATGAGGGTGACGCACTGTTCGCCGTTGCTGCTGGTGACGACGATGTCGTCGCCCTTCTTGACCTTGACGCCGAGCTCTTGGATGCGCATCGCGAGCGTCAGATCAGTGTGGAGACCACTCTGCTTGGTCATGTGCTGCATGAGGCCATCTTGGATGATCTCGCGCAGAGGGTTGTCGTCTTTCAGCGTCGAGGCCAGCGTGAACATGTTGTTGGCGTTGAGCTCGCGGGTTGCCATGCTCAGCAGGCGTGAGATGTCGATCTGGACATCGACCATCGCCAGGGTGGCGTGAACTTGAGCTGAGGCAATTGCTTCGGGGGAGCCGGCTGCGGGACGGAAATCTCCGAGCAGGGAGAGTGCTTCGAGGCGGTGGTCAAGTGCGCTGGCTGCATGGGTCTCAGCGTCTTGCTCGGTTTCGTCCGTGTACTCAGACATGGCAGCCTTTCATAGATCCGGGGAGAGGTGCGGTAAAGCGACTCTATGTGATCCGGGGCTGGCATTTTCGGGTGAGTATGGCGGCGATTTCGCTTTGAGTTGATCTTTGAGGTAATCGCATATTGATGGGATTAGTCATAATTTTCTGCACGGGCACAAGCAATGATCTCTTTGCTGGTATTCGTGGAAAAACAATGCGTTATTGGTGGGAAATAACTGTCAGCAATCGCGCATTTGACCACGAAGATGTGCTGTACTGATTATCCCGGCGGCCCCATTTTGGACTGCGAACGTCGCAAAGGCGGCGACTCTGTTTCAACAGAGTCGCCGCCTTTGTCGTTTCTGGGCTACCAGACGCTCAGTCGGTTGAGTTGAGTGCGTTCACGAGACTGGCGATCTCGGCGGGTGCGCCGTCTGCGCGGGGATACCAAGTGTCGTAGACGGCATAGGCGATGATGCGCTCGTCTGCGGTGTGAACCGGGTTGCAGCTGGTGAGCGTCATAAGCCGATCGGTGGGCAGCATGTTGTCGACCTGGGGCACCGGATTGAGCACGCCGATGCCAGAGGCGTAGACATACTCGAGCGAGCGGTACACGTAGCGATACCAACCGGCCTGAGTCTCGACGTAGATGCTGTCGCCGAGTCGAAGCTTGTCGATGTCGTAGAACGGGTCTCCCCCGCCGGTGCGATGAGCGGCCACGGCGAAGTTGCCGATACCGCCCGGCATCTGAGTGCCGGCGTAGTGACCGGCACCCTGGGTGTCGAGAACGTCATAGAGATCGACGCTCTCGGCTAGGGGGAGAACGAAGTCATCTCCGAAGCGCGGAATGATCAACGTGCCGAATGCTTCGGCGTAACCGGGTGCTTCGTCGACGATGGGGTCGCCTGGGTCAGTTCTTTCGTCGGCGGCAGTGGGGATCGTCTGACCGTCTCCCCATTGCTGGCTGAGATCAGCGGCCTGGTTATGGTGCTGGATTCTCAACACGGAAGGGTTGATCCAAGTCTGCCAGACCAGGAAGATCAGAGCAACAGCACCAGCGGTGATCAGTAGCTCACCCATCACGCTGATAAACGAGACGGGGCGACGCTGGGGCGCTCGTTGGTGACGAGGTGCGGGGCTGTAGGCACCACGAAAGGCCGGGACAGCTATTGCTGGATTATTCATAATCGTTTATCGACCTTTCGTGGTGTCAGGGGTTAGAGCTCAGTCCAACCTTCGGGCAGACGGACTCCGTTATTGCAGCTGTCACAGCGGTAGTGCAAGCCGTTGAACTCAGCTCCGCTCTCGTACTCGAAGTGGACTGGCACGGCGTCGATGAGCTCGTCATCGCTCATGGTCTCGGAGATCGTTCCGCGGAACGCGACGTCGACGGAGACGAGGTGTTCGCCGCTGTTGACGTCAACCTGGCAGTGTGGGCAGCGAAGCCCCATGTAGTGCTCGCCATCATCGGTGATGGCGGCGATTCTCAGGCGCGGGAAATTGTGTGCTCCCAGCGCGATAATGGTCTGATCGAGTTGCTGCATCAGGCGGCGGCCTTCGATTGCGGCTCGGGTGGTTTTCTCGTCCATGGTGGGTGTCTCTTTCTTGGTAAGGATGAATGTGGGATTGCTTAGCGGCTTTGGCGCATAGCGAGGATGTCGTCGTCCTGGAAGCGCACCATGCCCGAGTGAGCGATCAGCGTGCTGCTGATGACGTCTTCGATTGTTGTTCCTGGGCGATAGACCCGGTACGGCTCGACGTTGTCGAGCTGGCCGAGTGTGAACTCGCGGTTAGGCGAGGTCGGCCACTGGTTCTCGTAGGCAGCCCACATGCGCTGATAAATGGGCAGCAGCTCGGTGAGCATCTGCTCATCAGTTGACGAAATCCAGACGGTGGTTCGTGGGTTCAGGAGGTTTGCCTTCTTGGGTGAGTCAGCTGGCTCATAGATGCAGAACATCTTGGGTGGCATCGCGATGGGGCGAGCGATGTTGTTGTGGATGACGGCGGCTCGGATGCGATCCTGCCAGTGAGGCGACATCGCCATAAGCGTTGCCTCGACGAACGGGAACTCACCCCGCTTGGCAGTGACGGTCTTTTCGTCGTTGACGTACATGCGCAGCGATTGCCAGCTCTGAGGGCTGAAGCGGTGGTCGTCGTGGAGCCCTTCCGGAATCTCGAAGTTGAGTTCCTCCAGGGCGGGTTCAACACCGGCGTCGATGAGGCTGCGGTAGATCTCAAGCGCCGAGATGGCGTCTTCACGCGCGGCGTCGATCGTTGAGGCCGAGATGGTTTTTAGCTGGGATGTGGTGTCAGACATGGGTGTCTCGATTCTGTGTATTTATGGGTTGGGTGGACACACACCTCGGGGCGCATCTGTAGAACAGACACGCCCCGAAGCGATGAGAGGTGGTTACTCGCGGTCGCCGGTGTACCCAGCGAAGACGCTGGCCAGATCAGCTTCAGAGAAGTTCGGCCCCTTGAGGGTCTTGCCCTCAGGCTTGCCGTCGAGCTCGTAGCCACGGGAGTGGATCGGCTTGCCGTCGGTGCCGAGCTTGCTCATGTTGGAGCGCTGGACTTCGTCCCAGAACGGCTGCACGTCGAGGCCGGCCTTGATCAGAGGTGTGATCGCGTTGCCGGTGATGTAGGTCAGGCACTGAGCCTGCTCGAGGAAGAGGTGCGACCTCCCGAAGAGGTCGGCAAGCTGAACGATGTAGACCCGATTGCGTTCCAGAGCAGTTTGGGCTTCGTCGAAGAGGATCTCGATGTCCACGCTCGAACGCTGCGCCTCCAGCTTGGGTAGCTCGTCGGAATAGACGGAGATGCCCATCTCAACCAGAGTGCCGAGGGTGACGTACATCGTGTCGATGAGTGCGTCGATGGTCATGACGGGATTGCGGTTGGCAAGCTCGGCTGACAGCTCGTCGACACCTTCCTCTTGCATGAGGGCTAGGCGCAACTCTCTGCGGCCAGTGGGTAGCGCACCAGGCGTAAGGCTGCGGTTGGGCATCTGGAACGCATCGTGGAGCGCGGCAACGTCTTGCTGCAGCGCGTGCGGGTACGTGGTGCTAGTCATAGTTGGTCAACTTTCTTTTTGGAAGTACCGGGGGCGGCGTAGGTGAGAGGTCTCGAGGCAAGGCATACAGGGGGTAGCCCTGCCCCGAGAGGTCGATGGTGTTGCTCGCCACTGATTAGTTGTCAGGGGTGGGTTCAGAACGAACTCTGCAGCCGTGGTTGCCGCGGTCGCTGACTCGTTCAAAGCCCCGGCCGCAGCCGTCGCAGGTGATGTGCATGGTTTCTCCGTTCATCGAGAGGTTGGTTCTTTGACGTAAGCCAAAGGCGATCGGTTTCGCTCAGATGGTGGTGTCCGTGTAGACATGGTCTTCAGGCATCACCCGGGCCCCGAGACATTCGGGGCATGTTTTTTTCGCGGGGTGTATGCACCAAGGCCCGGTCGCAATGCGACCGGACCCCAGACAAAGGCGGCACGTTGTCATACAGCACCGACGGTGCTGCTCAGGCGAACTTGTTCGCGCAGCTCAAGAGCGAGAACGTCATCGGGAGCACCGTAGGTGCGGATGAAGTTAGCGGTCGAAGCGAGCGTGCTTCCTAGATCCTCAGAAGCTTCTGGATGAGCGATGATGCGCTCGTAGAGATCGAGAGCCTCGTGCGCATCCTTGCCGCCTGGGGAGTCAGCATCCAGAACATCGAGGTCGAACACCGGCAGCGCCGGATTGTTCTGCACGAGGCCGCCTTCGACCAGCACGTAGCCGTCGCCGCGGTGGCGGTGCGCGCGAGCTTCTTCGGAAGCCTCGTATTCACGCCACAGACGCACTGACAGCTCGATTGCGTAGCAAGCACGAACGAAGTGAGGATCGAAGTCGGTGAGGTCGTGATCCCAGGGATCTGAGCCGACGAGTTCCTCGTGCTCTACGAAAAATTGGTAGGCATCCTCGTAGCTTTCTCCAACGTGCTCGAGTTCTTCGAGGATCTCTTCGCGCTTCTTGGTGAGCACGACTGCTGTATCCGGGTCGTCCGCGTTGATCTCGGCGATGGCTACGAGCGATAGCTCGTCATGCTCAAGAAGGCTGTCCTTGACAATGCCAAGGAAAGTGCTGTGGGAGTAGATGCGAACGCTCAGCGAGCGACCGCCCGACAGCTTCTCCGCCCAGTAGCGGAAGTCGATGCTGGGGGCTCCATCGGAGTAGTACTCCTGGTGACGCTTGTCGCTGCGATCGAAAAACTCGATCATGTCGGCTATACGCGTGAAGGTGTAGCCGTCAGCGATGTCACCAACCGTGGTGAGGTATCCAGGCCAGGTGATGAGGTTCCACGACCAGATGATGGTGCCGGGAGTTCCGACGCGCATACGACGATTGATGTCGTCGTCGACCTCGACGGTCAGGACGTGATCGCGAGTCTGTTCGCAGAAGCTCTTGTAGACGTCTGCGTAACGATTGGTGGGCGTTTGAGTGGGGTCATAGACCATGATGATTTTCCTTTTGTGTCGGCGTTGCTGGGTGTGATTGCGCGAAAAAGGGGCAGCCGCTGCTCACTTTCGTGAGAGAGACTGCCCCGTTATCCGCTTCGTGTTTAGAGCAACTCAAGGACGTCGGCGGCGTCCATGAGCAGGCGAGCCTGCTTGCTGCGGATGAGGCCGTTGGAGCCCTGCGACGCTGCGCTGGTGATCGGCCCTGGGAGAGCTCCGATCGGGGTGCCGATCTTGTCTGCCCAGTACGCGGTGTTCAGCGAGCCAGAGCGAGCGCCGGCTTCAGGGATAACAAGCGCCTCACCCAGTGCGGCAATGATGCGGTTGCGCTGAAGGAAACGGTGCTTGGTCGGTGGCATCCCTGGTGCCATTTCGCTCAGGACGAGTCCGGCTGTCCCGATGAGCTGAAGGAGCGAAGCATTCCCCGCGGGGTAGAGGCGGTCGAGACCACCAGCAACGACTGCGATCGTGCTGCCGTTGCTCGCCAGGGCTGCGCGATGCACCATGCCGTCGATGCCGTAGGCGGCACCTGAGATGAGGGTGACACCCTTGTCGCACAGGTTCTGTGCCAGCTCCATGGTGATGTTCTCGCCGTACGCGGTTGCGGCGCGGGCGCCGACGATGGAAACGCGTGGGCGCGGGGAAGTGATGAGTCCGGTATTTCCCAGAGCAAACAGGACGCGGGGCGCTTCGAGCTGCAGACGGTCGAGGCCGGCGGGCCAGTCTGGTTCGCCAGGAAGAATGACGGTCATTCGACTGGAAATCATGAGCTGATCGCCGTGGTTCATCACGGTGATCGAGAGACGTTGTTTCCACATCGTCACGGTGTCTTGGTCGTTGATGTCGCTACCGCGAGGTAGCGCGACACTGTCGCTCTGAAGGTCAGCAAGGAACGCTGTGTAGGCGTCGATACGGTCTCCGGGGTAGCTCTGAAGAACTTGCAGCAGAAGCTTGTCGCCAGGCTCAGCAATCTGAGCGATAGCGACGGCGATCATGTTGCGGGTAAGTGAGATTGTTGTGGACATGAGAATTTTCCTTTGTTCAGGGTGGGTTGATAAATAGGCTTTGCGGCCGTTGAGGCGCGCGGACGCAGAAACAGCCACCGACACTTTCGTGAGGGTGGCTGTTCCTGTTATTGCGGGTGTTACTGGTTACTCAGATATGAGCTCTGATTCCTCCGACGCAAGTCTCTTGCGTGAACGAATCATGAACGAGATGCCGAGAGCCAACAGGACGGCTACTGCGATGCCAGCCGTGAAGGGTGCAGCGCTACCGGTTCTCGCCAGCATCTCAGGCACTGAAGCGAGAACTGTCGGCTCCGTGACCGGTTCTGCCGGTTCCATCGGTTCTGCCGGTTCGACGTATGGTGCGCTGAGCCGTTGCATCATCAAATCAGTCCGGACGGTGCCGCCGTCAGGCGTCATTGCGCTTGCGTGCATTCGGAGTTCAACAGAGCCTCCAACAACGTCTTCATCCGTAACTGTGTAGGTTGCAGTGCAACTGACGCTGTCGCCCGGGTTGAGAGTCGCAACGTCGGTGCATTCCGGTGTGCTCAGCACGCCTGTGCCGTTGGTGGTGATCGGAGCGAATGCCGCAGAGCTCAACGTGGTGTTTCCATCGTTGGCGAAGTCAAAAGCCAGATCGACTACTTCGCCGGAGACGAGTTCCTCTGTGGAGGCGGTTGCGTTTTCACTGAGCGACTTGGCCGGGTTCAACGAGAGGACAGTGTTGACCGTGGTGACCATTTCCGTCTGGTCGGTCAGAATCGGATCAGTTGTTGATCGACTTGCTCTCGAGCTTGGGTCTACCGTTTGTGACGTCACGTTGAGGCCATCCCAAATCAAGACATACGAGCGATCGAGATCGCCCTTGGTGAGAACGTAGTCATAACCGCAGATGGCTGTCTCGCCAGCCGCAAGCGTGGTTACGTCGCAGCTTGGTGCGGTACGCGGGTTGTCGCCCGTGAAAACGAAGTAACTCGAATAGATAGTTCCCAACGGAACTATGTCGACCAGGGGCAATACCCCCGCATTGCGCAAGGAGTAAACCAAGCGAAGCGTGTCGCCGGCCTGAGCGCCTTCTAGCCCCTCGAAATAGGGCTGTCCGAGTTGTATGGTCGGCCCTCGTCTAAGGGCGGCAGCGGTGAGCTGCTGGATCGCGTCGTTCGCGACACTCGCGCCGGTATGGCTAGTGGCCGTAGCCCCGGGAGCGGACATGACGTTTCCGTAGAGAACATCGTCAAGATCGCCAGTGGCGGTAGCCGAGCACTTCACTGTTTCGTTCGGTACGAGAATTCCGTCCCAATCAGTGGGGCACGAAATGGCGCTGGCGCCACCTCCGCCGCTGACCATATCGGCAGCCTGGCTGAACTCGAAGTTGCTGAGTTTGGTATCACCGGTGTTTTGAAGCTCGTAGACGAATGTCTGTTCTTCTCCAACGCGGTTGTCCACGCGGTATGCCTCAATCGTGGTCCGTGGCCGGGGCAAGAACTCCATAGACGAAGCTGCTCTGGGGGCCACTCTTGCGTTTAACGGCTGGTAGGCCGTGATCACCGCGCCATTGACCGTGCCGTGAACGTTTGATGAGAATGACATCGAACCTCGGTCAACGTCAGCTTGAACGATCGTGTACGTCGAGCTGCAAACCCCGCGAGAATCAGGTTCCATACTTGTAGGGCAGTCAGTGATGACGGGGGTAACGCCGTTGGCGCTTCCGTCGGTAAGTCCGTTGACAGAAACAATGTCGACGCCTACGTCAGTCATTCGCAGATGGCTCAGAAACTGGAATGTCCAGTACAGTTCGATCTGCTCACCAACAACGAGAGTGTCGTTCGCGACAATGCCTGACGGCTCGAAAAACAACTCTGACACCTGGTTGCTCCATTCGTCTGAGGTTGAACACTCCCTACCGGGGGAGGTGATTTCTCCAGGCATACACGCGGTAATGTCGGCGCTCCCGTCACCTGTCGCTTTCATTGTGAATTTGATCGTCATCACTACTTCTTTGTTTACAGCAAGGGGTCCTGACCAAGTGAGGAAGTTCCCATCGCGGACGACCTCGTCAAAGTTTTCAACATAACTAAAGTCACCCTTCTTCGTTAGATCGAAGGCTACTTCGGCGCTGTCGAAGACACCGTCGTCCAGCATCTCCGTCAAGTCAACCGTGACCGACATCGGGTACTCTTCTGTGAAATCCGACTTGCCGTGGTTGGCCATCTCCACATAGAGTTCGCCTTGTTGGTCGATGTTGATTCCAGAGACAACAGGCGCCGCGAGGGCGAGGATGCTTCCTTCGACCCCACCTCGAAAGACAAAGAGTGCGCAGTCAGCGTCGAGCCGAACTCCAACAAGCTCGCTGAAGTTCTCGCCACAGTTCTTGTACACAACCAGGGGTTCCCAATTCTCAAGATGTGACTTGGTAGTTACGTCCACCGAGAATGTACATTCTTCGTCGGATGCACCAGACAGCGAGATGCTGTTACCGCCGCTATCGGCAGATATGGTCGATGTCGCACAAGAGGCTTCAGCGTTAGCCGGGCTTGCGACAATCAGCCCTTCGGCGAGGGTGTTGGTCAATGACCATGTGTTACCAGCGATTCCGGTTCCATCCACGGTGTAGGTGGTTCGGATGTGACCCGTTGCAAGGTCTTGATCGTCGGTGGTTACAGAAACCTGAGGATCGGAGAATGGGACTGACGTCGGCAGGGGTGCGGCGGTTACCGCACCGGCAGGAACTGCAATAAGCAGAGCTCCCACCACAGCGAACGAGAGTCCGCGCATACGCCTACCCGAAGGGGACGTGTCGCGAATTGATGATGTCAAGGTTGCTTCCTTTGTTCGTTTATCAGGATATTTGCCACTGCAAAGCAGGTGGACCGGTGTGTCTATAGTAGAACAGACCACGGGTAAAAGACATGTTTTATGCTCGTATTCAAGCGTTTTGCTGCTTTATGGGTCGCTTTATCGTGCGGACACAGAAACAGCCACCAACACTTTCGTGAGGGTGGCTGTTTCTGTTCTTGCGGGCGTTGCGGGCTACTCAGAAATGAGCGCTGATTCCTCCGACGCAAGTGCCTTGCGTGAACGAATCAGGAACGAAATGCCGATAGCCAACAAGACCGCGATTGCGAGGCCCGCCGTGAAGGGGGCTGCGCTACCGGTTCTCGCCAGCATCGCAGGCACGTCAGCGGCGTCCGCGTTAGCGGAATCGCCTTCAGCGGCGTTTCCTTCAGTGGGATCTCCGTCAGTGGAGTCGCCTTCAGTGGGGTCTCCGTCGGTGGGGGCCTCGGGTTCCGTGACCGGTTCCTCTGGCTCAACGTACGGCGGGCTGAGTCGTAGCATCGTCAAACCGCTCAGAACGGTGTCGCCCTCAACCGTCACTGCGGTTGCGTGCGTTTGGAACTCAACAGAGTCTTCGACAATATCTTCATCGGTGACTGTGTATGTCGCAGTGCAGTTGGTGCTATCGCCAGGAGCGAGAGTCGCAACGTCGGTGCATTCCGGTGTGCTCAGCACGCCGGTGCCGCTGGTGGTGACCGAAGCAAAAGACGGTTCGTTCAACGTGGTGTTTCCATCGTTGGTGAAGTCAAAAGTAAGATCGACTACCTCGCCGGAGACTAACTCTTCGACAGACGCTGTTGCGTTTCCGCTCAGGGACTTGACCGTGTTCAGCGAGAGGACAGCGTTAACTGAGTTGCCGAACATTGAGTACGAATCGCTCAGTATTGGATCAGTCGTTGACCGGTCGTGTACCGAGTCAGCGGGTGACACCCATTGCCCCTCTGGTCTCATTTGCTCAAATATCAAGAAATACGAACCATCGAGGTCACCCTGGGTGAGAACATAGTCATAGCCGCAGACGGTTGTCTCACCAACCGCAAGTTCGCCTACGAGATCGCAGCTTTGCTCTCCACGCGGGTTTTCACCCGAGAAAAGGAACCAATCAGGTTCTGAAGATCCCAACAGATTGACGCCGAGCAAGGGCACTCTCCCCACATTGCGAGCAGAGTAAGACAGGCGAATCGTGTCGCCGGCCTGAGCGCCTTCTAGGCCCTCGGCATAGGGCTGTCCGATAAGAGCCTGGCCACTCCTGTTAAGGCTGACGTAGGTGAGTGGGGACTCGGCGTTCAGCGAATCACCGGTATGACTGGTGGCAGTAGCGGCGGCAATCGTCGCGATGTTTCCGTAGTAAACGTCTTCAAGATCGCCAGTGCCGGTAGCCGAGCACTTCACTGTTTCGTTCGGTACGAGAATTCCGTCCCAATCAGTGGGGCACGAAATGGCGCTGGCGCCACCTCCGCCGCTGACCATATCGGCAGCCTGGCTGAACTCGAAGTTGCTGAGTTTGGTATCACCGGTGTTTTGCAGCTCGTAGACGAATGTCTGTTCTTCTCCAGCTCGGATGTCATCGTCGTAGTGCCACGGTGCGCTGAAGAACGCCATCGACGACGCTGCGCCTGGGGCCACCGAAGTGTCCAGCGGATTGTTGCCTGTGATCAGCTGGTCTACGGCTGTGCCGTGAAGGTTTGATGAGAATGACATCGAACCACGGTCAACGTCAGCTTGAACGATCGTGTACGTCGAGCTGCAAACCCCGCGAGAATTGGGTTCCATACTTGTGGGGCAGTCAGTGATGACGGGGGTGACGCCGTTGGCGCTTCCGTCGCTGAGTCCGTTGACAGAAACAATGTCGACGCCGAGGTCAGTCATTCGTTTGCTGCTGCGATTCTGGAACGCCCAGTACAACTCGATTTGCTCACCAACAACGAGAATGTCGTTATTGATAATTCCTGACGTGTCGAAGTGGATGGCTGGGTAACCCATTGCATAAATAGTGCGGTCGTCACACTCGTCGCCTGGGTAGGTTATTCCTTCAGGCATACAGGCGGAGAGGGTTAGACGTCCGTCACCAGTCGACTTCATCGTGAATTTGACTGTCATTGTTGCTGTACCCTCTGCTGCGATGGGCCCTGACCAAGTCAGGAAGTTTCCATCACGGGTGACGTCGCCAGCGGTCGACACATAGGCGCTGTCGAAAACACCGTCGTCCAGCAACTCCGTCAAGTCAACTGTGACCGACGCCGGGTAGTCCTCTGTGAAAGCCGAGCTTCCGCGGGCGCGTAGGGCTACTTCGTACTGCCCTTGTTGGTCGGTTCCAAGATTAGACGGGGTGCCTGACGCGCTCACGCGAACGCTTCCTTCGACCCCACCCGCAAAGGTAAGGATTCCGCAGTCAGTGTCGAGCAGCACTCCAACAAGCTCGGGGAAGTTCTCGCCACAATTCTTGAATGCAACCAGGCGATCCCAGTCCTCAAGAGGTATCTCGAGAGCTATGTCTACCGAGAACGTACATTCTTCGTCGGATGCACCGGACAGCGAGATGCTGTTACTGCCGTTCTCGGCGACGATGGTCGATGAAGTGCAAGATGCCTCGGCGTTCGCCGGGCTTGCAACAATCAGCCCTTCGGTGAGGATGTTGGTCAATGACCATGTCTCACCAGCGATCCCAGTTCCATCCACGGTGTAGGTGGCTCGGACGAAACCCGTCGCAGGGTCTTGGTCGTCGTAGGTTACTGAAGCCTGGGGATCGGTGAACGGGACTGACGTCGGCAGGGGTGCGGCGGTTACCGCACCGGCAGGAACTGCAATAAGCAGAGCTCCCACCACAGCGAACGAGAGTCCGCGCATACGCCTACCCGAAGGGGACGTGTCGCGAATTGATGATGTCAAGGTTGCTTCCTTTGTTCGTTTATCAGGATATTTGCCACTGCAAAGCAGGTGAACAGGTGTGTCTATAGTAGGGCAAAACGTGGGTGTAAGACGAGCTTTACGCTCGTATTCAAGCGCTTTCTTGCTTTATAGACGGCTATAGCAAACGGGCGCAGCCTCCGGCCATTTTCGTGACGGTGACTGCGCCCGTGGGTAGCTTTTGCCGAGTAAGAACGGCGACGCCGCTGGTAGCGGGTTGACTTGGATTTGAAGTCTTTAATGGTCTATTCAGCGTCGTTGGATGCTCGGAAATTGAGGTCGTGACCGACAAGGCCAGCGACGATTTCCAGGACGGTGACCGGCTTCGAGTCCGTGTCCCATTCACGAATGTTGAGTTCGCCGGACACGATTATCCGGTCACCCTTACTGACAGCCTCAGTGACGTTTACGGCAAGGTCGCCGAAGGCCGTCACGGTGAACCAGTTGGAGGTGGTCGTGGTGGGAACCGACAATCGGAAGGCCACAATCTTGAGACCCTCGGATGTAGTGAGAAAGCGGGGCTCGGTGGCTACGAGACCTGCCGTGGTGAATGTACTCATGGCGCTCCTATCAAGTGGGCGTGAGGTTGTTAGCGGTTGCGCGACCGATCAGCTGATCAGGTCGACGAGTTCTTGTGGCAGCTCGGCGTAACCGCTGAAGCGGTTCTGACCACCGGTGTAGTCGCGGGTGTGCTTTGCAGAGCGAAGCAGCGCGTTGTTGCGGCTAGTGCCGTGGTTTGTGTCAGTGCTGACATAGGCGATCTTCTGGGTCGCTGGGTTCGTGACGAAGCCCGAGCAGCCCTGGAGCTGACCATTGATGCGGATGTTCTTGAGTTCGACCTTCAGGTCGGGATCGACCTGGAGAATCATGTTCTTCAGCTTGGTCATCGCCAAGGTTCCGCCAAGTTTGGGCAGGTTGTAGTCACTGGTGGCCATGGGGTACTCCTGTTCTATTTCGGTTGTTTGGTGGTGAAGACGGGGAAGGTGAAAGGATTCGCCTTCAGCGCGGCGGCTTTACGGATAAGCGCTTCGGCCTGGTCAGCAAAACGGCTGCTGATCTGGTTCTCGAGCGTGCCGAGACCATCAGGGGCAATGTCGGCTTGCTCTGCGGCAAACACGATGAGACCGGCGTGCTGCTCGTCGAGCGAGTCAGTCAGCACAACGAAGTCGCGGATCGCGGCGTAGTCATACGCGTGCTCGAATGCGTCCGGGGTGTTCATGCCGGGGTCGTGCTCGCGGACAACTTCTGCGCTGAGCAGAAGGTGGTTGGGTGGGCACAGTTCAGCTAGTGTCTCGTCGATGCCCGCCTGGACTGCCTCGGTGTAGCGGGCGTAGCCGCGACTGGTGAGCGTGTCGAGCGGGAACTTCTTGACGATGCTCTGGGCAATTGTTGCGGGAGTGCGTGGGGTAATCACAGGGTTCCTGCTTTCTGGCGTATTTGGATACAACAAACGCGCGACAGGCATCCTGTCGCGCGTTTGTGTGTGTGGTTGTGAGAGATGCTGCTTAGAGCAGGTTCTCGCCCTCGACGGTTTCGATGAGGGTGCGAGCTACGGACAGCACGGCTGGCCATCCGGCAAGATCCCGGTCGCCAATGAGTCGACGGGAGTCACGCCCAACAGAGCGGTACGTGCCGGTTGCCGAGTCATACATCTCGACCATGGCGAAGTCGGTGTAGCCCTCGGGGTTTGCGATCGGCGAAATGCTCAGACCGGGCACGAGACCTGATTCATCGAGTGCCTCAGCGATTTTCAGAACGGTTTGTTCAAAATTCTCGGTGAGGTGAAGCGCTCCGTCGTCGACGTGGAACTCGTCACGATCTAGCGCCAAGCCCTCAGGTGCGTCTTTGCAAAGCGCCTTGGTGAGGCGCTTGTCGGTGAAGTTTGTGCAGCCCTTGGGGAACATCTCTTCGACGGTGACAATACGAGCAGTAGCTCGTGGGCCGCCCTTGTGCAGCTCGTTCAGCTCAATCAAAGCGTCGGCAATGCCCTCGGCTTCGAGAGTGACGGTTTCGGCCCGGTGGCCCTCGTGCGAGCGCATGTTGCGCGACGCAGACTTAGCAGTGAGGTCGCTCTGAAACGTGATTCGGAATTCGGGCATGATGGTGCTCCTTTAGGGGCGTGATTATTTATGGTGGGCGCAGCCGATTTCAGCTGCGCCCGTGGGTAGAACTCTCTGGCCCCGGACTTGGTACATGTACCCGGCGGTGGTCGCCCTGCTTAGCTCCCAGAGAGTTGTTCTTGTGTTTGCTGGGTCGCGTTAGACGCGTCCTGTTCCTCTTCCAGCTCGGTGATCTGGGCCGCAGCCTCTTTGTTTTGTGTGTGCTCGGCGACGTCGCGAAGTGCCGCCGGCAACTCTTGGCTGGCCTCGTAGAGGCTGCGGTAGGAGTCGCGTTCTTTACTGGTCAGAGCGAGGGCCCGAGTGAGAGCTTCGACGCGCTGATCGGTGGTGTGTCCGGCCAACGCTTGGATCTCAGCGGCCATCTCAATGCCATGAAGCTGGATGTAGCTTTCCCACTTCTTGAAGATTGACGAAGTGTTCGGGTTACGTCCCAGCGACAGCGACAGGGCTACCGCCTGGTCGATGTCACGCATCTTGCTTGGGTTGACTTCGCCCAATCGACGACCCAAACGGGAAACGTCCACAGTGTGGATTTGCTCGCACAGAGCGATTGTTTCCCTGGCACCAGGTTTGTCGTTGGGTCGCAGGTCAGGAATGAGAATGTGGGTTGGGCCCGAGCGCTTGCGTGCGGAGGTTGTCAGGTAGACAACTTGCACAAAGCCGGAGTGATTTCCGATGACGTTGTTGGAGAGGATGACCGCAGGGCGGTTGCTCCACATTTCAGTTCCAACAGGCGGCTGTTCGGGGTGGTCTTTGACCATCCAGACATCTCCGCGCTCGTAGTGCTGAGCGAGAGACGACGCTGTGGTCGGTTTGTTGGTTGGTTTGTTGACAGCGTGCAGGATCGTTCGAGGTGTGGGCTTGGTATCAGTTGGAGCAGAGGTGAGTGTGGAAGACATGAGACATCAATGTCCTTTCGGCGGCTGGGGGATGGATGGCCGCGTTGCTATATCAGGCCGGGCTGTGGTTAGCAGCCCGGTCTGATTCGGTGGGCGGTGGTGACGTAGTTAGATCTCGGAAAGGTAGACACCGTCTGATTGACGGAGAGTCTCGAACAAGATCACGCGACCATTGGTGGACGCGAGCTGCGATTCAATGAACTTCTGACAGGAAGTTTCGGTGGCGGTAGCCGTGATTTCTTCAGCCGTGTCGAAGCCTGTAATCAGGCCAGCAACGCGGTCTCGAAGTTCCTGCAGACGATCTTCTTTGGTGGAGTGGTGCTCGACAAAGGACGTTCCGTCGCCGTATTCGGTGAATGTCGAATAGAGGCGTGCGGGGCCCGCGTCGATGGCATGGCTGCCGAGGTAGACATCAATATCGACACCGGCTTCGATGTACAGCTCGATGACGTTCTCGAGAGCTACATCCGCCTGGGCGCCGCCGAAGGGAGCAAGGATCTCTTCAACATCGGTGGCAGAGACTTCGTCGTGGTTGGCCATCAGTAATTCGATGATCGCGTCACGACGCATGTGCGGCTCCGCAAAGAGCTCGTTGAGAACAGTTTCACTGGAGTCGACTACAACGGCGGTGTACATGTTCCCGAGGGCGCGCTGAGTTACTTCGCAGACAAGGCTTTCGGTGATTTGCGTGGACATGGCAGTCCCTTTCTGATTTATGTGGCCGATTTTGGGCGCGGGTGTAGACCACAAGGGGGGGCTCTTTGGGAACCTCCCCTTGTGGCGGTGATCGGTTAGACCGAAGCGCCGGTGAGGGCGTCTTCGTCTTCGTCGATCGAGTCAGCGTCGACGTTGTCATCGTCGCTGCTCGTGTTGCTGTCGGTCAGACCAGCCAGAGGCACAGTCGGGCCAACTGCAGCAAGGCTTTGCCGTGCTGCGTTTGCTGCGTCGCGTTCCTCCAGAGCGGTAACCATGAGCGTGTAATCGCTTTCGATTCGCGCATTCTTCACGGTTCCGTAGGAAAGGACGTACTCGGTGTTCATTGCCCGAGTGAAGGCCACGTAGTACAGCCGCTTGGCTTCCTCGCCCATGGCGTTGTCGTACTTGTGTACGATCACGACATTGTCGAACTCGAGACCCTTGCAGCCGTGAATGGTGCTCACGACTAGATCGGACTTCGAGGCGAGGTTCTTTTCCTTGCGCTCTTTGTTCTTCTGGTTCATCAAGGACTGCTTGATGGCGTTGTGACGGATCTCGTAGTCGAGCAGACCCTGGCGCAGCTTGTCGAAGAACTCCGCATCGGTGAGCTGACCGTGGCCCACGAGGGCAACCCAGCCATTGATGGCGGCACTGTTGGTCAACCACCAGTCCTGCATCATCTTGGTGACAGCTTTTTCCGCAGCAGGTGCGTTGCGGGTGAGCTGGTCAAGATTCTTGATGATCTCCTGGGTGATCATGAACGCCGCGCTTGCCGGGGCAACCTGGCAGACATCGTTCCAGAACCGCTTGATGTACTCGCTGAACACAGTCGACGAGTAGCTCCGTGCGGAGACGAGGTTGGCAACCTCGCGACCTGGGTACATTGCCGTGAGCTGTTCCTCCATCGCAGTGACTTCGCGACGGCTGTACGCGATGAACGCGACCTTCTCTTTACGAGCGAGGCACGCGTCGATGTACTCCTTGACCGTGTTACGCAGGATGCCGGGCAAATCGCCAGCGAACTGAGTGACGCGAGGGTACACGCGGTAGTCGAGCGCGACCTTCTCCTTGAACGACGCCGCTGTTGGCAACGCAAGAGCGTTGGCTTGCAGCTGGATGTTGGCGTACTGGTTAGCTTCGATGTCAGCAAGCGACACGTTGGCAAAGTCCAGGATCTCCTGGTTGGAGCGGTAGTTGGTCGTCAACCGGTACGTCTGGAATACACCAGAGCCTTCAAGCGCGTTCAGCGCCTTCGGGTTTGCCGAGCGGAACTCGAACAGCGTCTGGGATGAGTCCCCGACGATGTAGAGGTTTTCCTTGTGCTTGGCAACGTACTTGAGCAGGTAGATGAACTCGAAGATCGAGTTATCTTGCACCTCGTCGATGATGAGGTAACGCGAAGAGACATGCTTCGGCTCGATCATGGATTCGATCTGCTGGTAGCAGATGATGATCTCAAGCTCCAGCGAGGTCTGACCGAGGGTGTCCATGACAGCCATCACGTCGTCAAAGTGCGACTCAATGAAGGTGTTCATCGCAGTAAAGGCACCGTTGGCGTTCTTGTTTACGTCGATTAGACGCTTACGGAAAGCCGCAGCCAAGGCGTTCTTCGGGTAGAAGATGTCCAGGCTGTTGATGATGGTGTCGATGCTCGACAGCTCGTGCTTCGTGTGGTTCGCGGTGTAGATGTCGTGGATCATTCGCGAAATGGTCATCGAACCAACGGCAGGGTTCTTCGCCGTGATGTTGTCTGCAGCCGCGTTCGTGAAGCTCAACACGGTGATGTCTGCAGGATCTACACCCGAGGATACGAGGTGTTCGATTCGTCCAAGGATGACGGTCGACTTTCCTGTACCTGCACCGGCTTGCACCAGCACGAGTGGCTGATCAGTCGTGACAGCACCTAACTGCTGGTTGGAGAACTGAGTTGCGGAAGCCGGGGCGTTAGCCGGGGCGGTGGGCGCCGAAGTGAGCTGCGGCTTCATCTGATCCAAGTGACCCAGCGTGTGGCTCAGCAGCAGTGACAGGTTCTGCTTAGCCAGGACCAAAGCGACGTCGGGCGGGCAGGTGCTCGAAAGAGTCGCGTGGATGTTGCGGTACGCCTCGAGAGAGACGTTGTAGTTCTCCAGGTAACGCAGCTGGTAAGCAATCCCGTCAAGGGTGCTGCTGTCGGGTGCGCCGTTGGCGTAGAGCTGGGTGATGTGCTTGGAGATGGTTTCTTCCATCTCGTCGCTGGCCCAGTAGTTCGCCAGGCGTCCGATGCGCTCGTGGACGTCGTACTCAGCCATCCATTCAGCCAGTTCGTCTACGTGAACGAAGACGCTCTTTCCGGAGATACCGAGACCCAGTGTGGCTTTCTCGATCATTTCCTCGACGTTGTCGAGAGGTGTGTAGCTCCAGTCAACAAGTACGAGTTCCGTTTGCTGCGAACGAGCACTGAGGCTGACCACAGGGAGTTCTTCAGATGCCGGGGTGGTGGCACGCTGAACAATGTAAAGCTCCATGCGGTACTGAACGTTCATCTCCTTGACGATCGTGTCGCCAGCGCCGTCTTCGTAGAAGACGATGCCCTGAGGCGTCAGGTCGAGGTAGACGTCAACGCTCAAGTTAGGCGCGTGCGCCGTGACGTGGAAGCGGTCGTCGACGTGAGGAACCGGCAACGTCAGACCCTTGTTGCGGTTGTCGCGAAGCGAACGAACCAGCAACGGAGCCATCGGGATGAGGTGCGTGGTGATGGAGCCCGAGGTGGACTTCGTCTTGCGAGAAAGTTCATCGTGGGGCGAGGTGAAAGCGCTGGCGGTAGCCATGGCGCGGCCGGGGCGAACGCCCTGGTTCAGCAGACCTACGGTCTTGCCGTTGCCGGTGAGGGCTTTGCTGAAGAATTTGTGGTCGAGCGCTTTGACCGCGGTGATGTTTGTGTCAATTTTGTCGAGTTCAATGGGCATTGGTTGTCCTTAGATTTTCGCGGAATGCGGGTGGATTTATTGGGGTAGGCAGCAGAAAAGGGGCAACGCGAAGTGCGTTGCCCCTTTTCGACAGGAGAGTGATCAGCGGTGTGTTATCCCTCTGTGCTGAGTCCCTCTGTGGGTTCGACGTTGTCGATGTCAGCCACTGATTGGGCTGGACTTGACGTCGCTATCGGTTGTGCGGTGCGACCTGCGGTTGCTGCGAGCAGCAACGCGTCTTCGATGTAGCGGCGCGCAGCGCGTTCGGCTGGTCGGGCGCCCTGAGATTCCAGGTACGTCTTCTCTGCCAGAGCGCTGAGCTCGTCATCGGGGATGACAACCGGCAACGCCGCGACCTTGCGCGGCTGGTTCTGAGCGATGAGTTCTCGCTCTGCCTTGTAGCGGCCATGCAGAATCTCGCGGTAAATCGAGATGTCCAGGCTGTTGAAGCCAAGGATCTCGCTGAACCGTGCAAGGAACTCCGGATCGAAGCTCTGCTCGAGGTCGCGCACCAGGTTGCGGTGCGTTGGCGCTGCTTGTTCGCCGAAGCCGACAGGCTTCTTGTTCATCGTGTCGCGAGCCGCGTTCGTCGTGGCGATTACGATCGCCTTCGAGAAGTCGATCGCTTTGCCCTGGCTGGTGCGGATGGAACCCTCATCGAAGGCCGAAAGGAACAGCCGTTGTACGGCTTTGTCGCTCTTTTCGATCTCATCGAGCAGAATCACTCGATACGGGTTGGACTCCAACACGTCGAAGGGCAGCTCAGCGTTTGATGTCGATCCGACGTAGCCGGCCGGTGAGCCGATTAGTCGGTTGATGGACGCAGCCGAGTGGTACTCGGTCATGTTCACGATGATCGGAGGCTGTCCGGTCAACTCATCAGCGATGATCTTGGCGACTTCAGTTTTGCCGGTGCCAGAGGCGCCAGCGAAAAGCCAAACCAGCGGCACCGTACGCGGAAAGATACCCAGGTCGTCACGGTGGAGAATGTCCACCAGATTCGACGTGATGTTGTCTTGACCCTTGATGCGAGTCAGCGTCTGCGTGAGTGCGGTGACGTCGAGGTTTTCCTTTTGGGCTTGACCTGTCATCAGACGCATTGCAACTTGTCGCACGCGACGCTCGGTGACCGGAATGGTCGTTACCGCGTTGAGCGCAGCGACCGCAACAGTGTCGTTGTCGGCTGTTGCTTGGGCGAGACGCTGGCTGAAATCCAGAACAGTGTCTGCCATTACGCGGTCGAGCAGCGTGAGTGCGTTGTCGGGACGGTGGTGACCGGCCTTGGCGTACTCATCGGCTACGACAGTCACTGCTTCCAGGACATCGTCAGAGACGGTGATCTGGTTCTTGTAGTGAGTGCTGAAACCGCCGCGGGCCCCATGCAGGATCTGCAGGGTTTGTTCGCGGTTGAGTTCGTCGACGATCAGTCGTGAGAACCGACGGTTGAAAGCCGGGTCGTCATCGAAAGAGCGTGACTCTTGCAGAGTGGTGGCACCGATTACGTGCATGTCACCACGAGCAAGCGCTGGCTTGATGATTTGAGCGATCTTCTCGTAGGTCGAGCTGTTGTCGCTGGTGAGCTGGTGAATCTCGTCGATGAAGAGGATCGCCTTGTTCTTGGGATTGCTGACGAAGTCAACAAGCGCCGTGACGCGTTCCTCGAGCTGACCGACAATGCCTGCGCCAGCTACGAGCGACGACAACGGAAGCTCGTAGATCGTGTGATCCTTGAGCCCCTTGGGGATCAGGAGATCATCGTTGGCGATGCGACGAGCGATGTCTTCGACGATGCGGGTCTTACCCACACCAGCAGCACCGACCAGCAGGGCGTTCGGCTTGTTCTTGCCGATCATGACCGAGATTGTCTGAGTGATGATCTCGTCACGAAAGAGCGTTTGGCTTGAGGCTTTGAAGCGCTCGTTGTAGTTGATGAGGATTTCAGTGATGTCGCCGATGGATCCGGTCATGCTGGACATCGGAGGCAGCGGTGGTGCGCCTGCACCGGGGCCAGAGCCGCCGGGTGGGGGTGGTGTTCCGGCTCCGCCGGTGGTGAAGTTGTTGAGGCCCATGACAGGACTCCCTTCTGCTGATTTATGGTTCTGCAGCGGAGATGCCGCAGAGGGGTGGTGAGACGTCAATGGGGCGACCGGCTAGTGCCAATCGCCCCATTGAGCTCTGTGTCCGGGGCGGGTGAGTTGTGCTCACGCGATCCGTGTACTGTTTCGGAACATGTCCGATCAGCTGGTGTGACCTACTTGATTAGCCCCAGCATTCGCTGGGCGATCGTAGGTTCGATGTGTCGCATCTGCTTGGTGTAGTTCTCCGCGTAGTGGGTGATGGTTTTCCAATCCATCGCCGAACAGGGCGCGTAGTACAGGTTCTTCGGGTGATCGGTTCGCTTTGTTGGCGGCGACCACTCGAAGTCTGTGATCATCAAGCTGAGCCGACGCCTTCGCGTCGGAGACTCACAGATGTAATCCCAGACCTGCTTGAACTCGGTGCCGCCAGTTACCTTGGGCATCTTGGTGAATTCTTGCCAGATCTGAGTCACTGACTTGTTGGCCGTTCGCAACATGCGCTCTTGTGAGAGCACAGATGAGAACGAATTGAAGTAGAGGTTTACGTTCAACTTCTTGGCCATCGAGATCAGCATGATCATCGACTCTTGGTAGTTCGCCTCGCTGATGGAACCTGAGGTGTCCACGAAGACGTGGATGTCAGGCATGTACTGCGTCGAGGTGATCTTGCCTGGCTTGTTCCAGTCATCCGGATCGCGCCGGTTGGCGCGAGCGAAACTGGACTTGACCTGGCGGAAGACGTTCTGTGAGCGATTGACTTGACCCATGCGTTTGAGCACACGGCTGATGTCGCTAGCCAAGTCCACCTTGGTGGGCGGCTGCTTGCGGAACACGACTTTGCCTGAGCGACCAGGGGTGTTGTTCTTGCCCATTTGGGCAATACTCTGGGCCTTGGCTGCGGCACGATTCATCGCGGTGAGCTTTGTCAGTGCCTTGTTGGAAACGATCTTCAGCGGTGAGCTGATGGATTTTTCAATCAGTTTCCATTCAGACGAGACTTTGCCTCCGGTGGATCGAGCGTGAGCTTCGACGTTGACGAGCACAATGGTGCGCGGTGAGTACAGTTCCGAAAGCAGGAACGGCATCACGCCGGCCTCTGGTGCAACCGGAGGCTGCGCGTGAGTGGCAACGCTCTCCATCTGACGGGCGTAGTCCATCAGCATGTGGATGATGACTCGAGCGAACGAGTATTCTTCGTTCTCTTCGGTGTCATCAGCTCGAAGCCGCAGCGACTCTGTCAAACCTTTCAGCGAAAGACCCGCGAACTGCGTGAGCAGCTTCGTTGTGTCTGGTGGCAAAGCCGAGCTGATGTTTGAGGTTGTTGCTACTAGCCATGCCTTGAAGTCATCGAAGGCGGCGCTGGACTGGAACCAAAAGCCGAGCGTCTCCGGGTGGAAGGCATAGGCGATCGACGCGAACATTTCGCTGGCGTCGTTAGTCTGGCCTGCCAACAGCTTCTTAGCTGCCGGAATGATGTCGCTCTGCGCGGTGTAGATCACCGTCGGTGTCGGGCTCACGAACTTGTTCTGCACGCCCGCTTGGACAGCAAAGAGTTCGTTGACCAGCAGTGGGGACTTCGGGTCGTAGTAGATCGAGCCTTGATCCAGCAACGCCTTGGCACCGGTTTCTCCGATGGCGTTGACGTTGTCGCCGAGACAATTCAGGAATAGCTCGGTGACAGCATCCTGATCCAGGGCTGTTGACGGGTTTGTCGAGGTGTCACGCACTTCGACAGCATGGTTCTGGTTCAGCGGGGTGAAGAGAGGCTCGACGATCGTTGCCGTAATACCGGCGACGGGGTCGTAGTCACCTGTGATGGGCAGCGTGTGGACGGATGTGAATTGCGCCGGCCGCTGGTTGATGATGGTCAAAGTCATGGTGACCTAGCCTTCTTTCTGATTTAGGGGTAACCCCGGGTGGGCGGTACTGAAAAGCACCACCCACCGGGTGTTAGGTGCGGTCTAGAAGATGCCCAAGATCATGCGCATGGACTCAGCGATGGGCTCGCCGGTATTCAGGAACGCTTCAACGTTGCCCTCGTCGAGCTGCAACGTGGAGGCAAGCTTCACGAGATCCTGAGTGTGTTCGGTCTCCAGGCGTACGGTGACGCTTGCGAGCTCGGCAAGGAGGCGAGTGTTGTCTGCCTTCTCGTAGAGCGCGTAGAGCAGCGAACCGCTCTTTTCGCGGTCAGTGAGGCCGTTGATGATGTCGATCATCTCGGACGCCGTCGGCGCACCCTTCAGGTCGTCGTAGATGCTCGGCTTGGGCGCGGTGTACGCAGCAGGCGCACTGTTGCCACCGTTTGCCAGAGAATCAGCAATGTTTGCAACGAGGTGAGTTGCAAAGTCGGTGTTACCGATGTGACCTTCGATGACCTCGTTTAGAAGCGTGGTGCTTCGACCCTCGATGTCTGTCGGAGTCTGAAGCAACTCCTGCAGCTTGCCCATGTCGACCTTGTTGAGCCAGCGGCTCATTGCGTCGATGGTTCGAGGCGTGGTCAGCTGGCGCATCTCATCACCAGAATCGAACAGGTCAGCCATGGTGGCCGTCGTGTCGTCATCGTCGTCGCTGCCGTCTGAAACCAACGCGTTGGGCGCAGACTTCTGAAAGACCAGGTTCGGGTACTGAGTGAGCACCTTGGCAACCCAAGGGTTGAGGGTGTCGCCGAGGATCTCGATGAGCGTTGCAGCGTCAGGTTCAACGTTGTAGATCGAGAAGCGAGACAGGCTTGCCTCATCGAGCGTGGTGACGTTGCCCTTGTTGTTGCCCGCGATCATCAGACGCAGGTTCGTCGGCAGATCCGACGAACCGATGCGACGCAAGGTCGGCATCGAAAGAGCCGCCGAGGTTACATCCGCAGTGGTGCGGTTGATCTCGTCAAGCAGCAAGAGCGGAGTCTCGCGAGGGTTGTCGTTGGCGTAGTCGATCGCGTCTTGGATGACCTGGTGGGGGAAGAAGTGCTGTTTGAAGCCTTCTTCACCGTTGGTCATCTTGTACGGCAGCAGTCGAGGTGCCGTCAGGTCGGCCTTGTCGGCGACCTGGTTGACGGGCAAGACGAAGCACTTGGTGTTCATCCGGCGGGCGAGGTCTTCTGCGAACGAAGACTTGCCAATACCGGGTTCGCCCATCAGGGCGGGGACGATGTTCATCTCGAGGTCGATTGCGACGACGTCGAGGAGAGCGCTACTGAATTTCATTGGATTTCCTTTGCGGATTAGTGATGTGGAGTGGTGAAGGTGGTGCTACGGCGTAACTTTCAGAACGGCGGTGAAGCCGCCGATATGGGTCTCGTCGCAGAACAGGCACTGGAAGTAGCCGTGTCCGGTGTCTTCCTCATCGGCGATATTGCTGGCCTTGACGGATTCGGCGAACGCTTCAGCGCTGGTGCTGAATGTGGATGAGGTTTCGGGGTCTAGCCCGGTCTCTTGTGCGTCGAAACCACCGACCCAGACGAGTCGGCAGTCATTGCAAATGCGGCCGTGGATCTCGTCGAGATTTGTTTCGGGACTCTCGAGTTTTTCCATGGGTTTCTTCTTTCTCGTCGGAGGGGATTTCAATAAGTGCGCGTGTGCGCACCAGAACGACAAAGAACAGCCCTGTAGGGCACACCAGCCACCACGAAGTGCGGCGTCGGTGTGTCCCCAGAAACTGTTCTTATTGGCAGGCGAGGCGCCATTCAGCGCCCGCCTGGCATGATCCCTCCCGGCTACGCAACGCGTAGCTTGTTTTGCTTGCGCTGTGGCTGACTGCTCACGCAGTGGCTAGGCGCAGCCGAGGGTGAAGCTGTGACCGGTCTTGGCCTGAACGTCTGGCGAGCAGAGATCCAGCACCAAGGTGTTGATGATCCATTCCTCGCGATTGCTGGCGATCCAGTCGGAGATGCGCGGGTCATCTTCGTAGTCGGAGGCGTCGAGGGCTGAGGTCATATCATTGCCCTGGGCGTCAAAGAAGACAGGGAAGTCCAACAGGTGCGACGGGTCTTCGTAGTCCACGTCGTTGATGACGAAGGCGCAGTAGGTAGCGTCGTTCTCGCGGCCGAACTCAGCGACACCCTTGATCGTTCCGAGGGTGTACTGGGCTTCGCTGAACAGGTAGAGCTTCTCTACGGTTCCCAGTGCGAAGACCGCTAGGTCGGTGCCAGCAGGGCAGTGTTTTTCGAGGCTGTCGGCCAGGTCGCTGTGAACAGCGTCGAACGCTGCGTCGGTCGTGATGTTGATGTCAGACATGGGAGTCTCCGGTCTATGGGTTCGGGTCGGTCAGCTGGGGTCGTAGTCCTGTATGTCTATGTCGCGCTCAGTGACGGCGTAATCACCGTCGAAGTGTTCTTCGAGAGCAAGGGCGATCTCGTCGCAGTCCTCCATGCCGTTCTCGAAGGCATCGGCTGTTCCAGGCAGCTCCAGGTCAGCGAGCTCCGTAGCAGTGAGGGAGTAAGTCCGCTCGATCGACTCGGTGATCGTGATGGTCAGTTGAGGTTCTTCAATGGTGTTGGTCATATTCTCGATTTCTGATTGGTTTATGAGTGCTTTTGTCTGAAACAGACACAGGTATAGTAAGTAAAACCTTGTTATTATTGCCGAATACGCAGGTAAACGAGCAAAAACGGTAACGAGGTGTTATAGACATGATGGGAAAGAGCCACCTTCTGGTGGGCACGGTGGTAGCAGCGTCTGGCGTGGTGGTGCTGAAGGCGCTAGGTGACGGCAGTTCAGCGGCAGCGATCACAAGCAACAACACTGTTTCGGCATGGCTTCACGCCTGGCCTCAAGCGTTGGGCGGGATAGACCCCCAGGCATCGCCGGGATGGTCAACGTCTCCTTTGAGCGTCGGAGCTGAGGTGGCTTCCAGTTGGTTGGGGATCCCCGAAACGATGCTGAGTGTGTGGGGCATCGCCTTCGCGGTCATAGCCGCAGCGCTGGTGTGGTTGGGCAGCCTACTTCCCGACATCGACTCGAAGAATTCGTTGCTCGGTCGCCACGTTCCGTTTCCGGGGCCACACCACGGCTTCATGCACACCGACTGGTTCTTGGCGGTGTTGTTTATGGCATCACTGTCAGAACCGACACGTTTACTCTTCTGGCTGTGGCTAGGCGCAGCGCTGCACTGCTGGATGGACGGTCTCTCGCAGGCAGGCCGCGTTCGGTTCTATCCTTTGGCCCGATACAAGATCATTTCTCTACCCGGCGGTAGCGGGGCCTGTGTGGCGCCGGCCGGCAACCACACAGCCTTGTATCGGGTCGGTCAGCTCAGCGAGGTCGTTGTTCTGGCTGCTGCTGCTGGACTGAGTGTTGCCGCAGCATGGGTATTGCTGGGGCCGTGACGTTTCAACCGGCCAGCCCCAGGGAACTAACTGGCCGGTTACTCGTCTTCGTCGTCGGCGCTGCGCCTAGCGATGAGGGAGATCGCTGCACTCATCATCAGAGGAATGCCGCTGCGGTGAGTGTTGTGCTTGTCGCGGTGGGGGATTACCTCTTGGGCAGCCATGTAGAGCAGCCACGCTTGATCGCTGTGATCGTACGCATGTCCTGTGTTGTGGCGGAAGGCAATCAACACAGTGTTGAGCCTGTTGTAGAGAACGCCGAGCACGGCGAACTCCCACCGGGAGATGTCGCCCTGGTAGGCATCGAGGTTGCGCTTGTGCGGCTGTCGAGTGACCAGATCGAGGATAGATTCCTCGCGGGGAATGTCAGGCTTATCGTCCTCGACGGAGATCTCCTGGGTCGCAACAACAACGGCGTCTTTAGCCAGGCTGGCGTAGAGGTCGTTCCAGCTGGGTGACTCGGGGATTACCCCTGTGCTGGGATCGGCGAAGCGATCTGCGGGGATCTGTTCACGAGTGAACGTGACCCAGTGTTCAAGCAGGATCTCGTACCAGCCGTGTTCTTCCTGCAGCACGGTCTTTCCCGCAGCGATGGGGTAGTCCCAAAAGTTGTCGGGCAAGGGCAGAACAAGGTGATAGCCGCGACCTGACATTGATAGCTCGCTGTATTGGGTCTCGGGGATACCCAGAAGCTTGGCCGCAATCTCAGGTGGGCAGGTTTTCTCGATGTCGAGTACCAACATCTCGTCGGCCTGGGCCCGAAGATGGAACGCGCAGTTCGCGGCGGTGGGCAGGAACTGGGTGAGCTCGTTGAGCGTCGTCAAGCAGGTCTCGTCAATTCGGCTTGCGCCGTAGACGAGCCCGGTGCGCATCAACTCTCTAATGTCGATCGGCATTTTTGTGTTGTCAGAGACCGTCCAGCGCGAGCGTGAAGCGATGCTCTTTATGTGGGGGTTGGTGTAAAAGTCCGGGAAAAGATCAGCCGGATCAGGCTGTGTAAGTGTCATGGGCTGTTGCTTTCCTGGGTAGCGAATGGCGATGGGTGGGTGTGACTGTGAAACGGGAAAGAAAAGACCCGGAGCGCAAGGCGAGTTGTTGCTCGTTACGCTCCGGGTCTTTGTTGTTGCTGTGGCTACTTAGCCGCTGAAGGCGATGCCTTTGGCAGCAGCTACACCCTCGGGAGTGTTCTCCCACGGGGTCTCGAAGGCGGATTCGCCGCCGGAGGCCGCTTCAGCGTTGTCTCGCGCAGCGAGCGTCGCGCGCAAGCGAGCGATTTCCTCGTCCTGCGACTCGACCGAAGCTGCAGCAGGTGCCTGCGCCTGGACGGGCGCAGGGGTAGGTGCCTGTGCCTGAGCGGGAGCTGCAGGTGCAGCCGCGCCCGGTGCTGACGGAAGACCTGTGGACAGGTCGGTGTTAGCCGGAAGCACAGCGGTTTCTGCCTGCTCGTACTCTTCGGTTGCGCTTGTGGCACCCGAAGCAGCTGCCTCAGCGCCGGTGACTACTCGCGGTGGAGTCGCGAACACGATGCCTCGAGCGCTGAGCTCGGAGGTGTTGACCGCCGTGTTGTAGTAGCGAATCGGCTCGTGAACGATCACGAGATCAATAGCGAGACCGTGCTGTGCATAGTTCGCCGGCTTGTAGGTGCGAAGCACCAACGTGACGTCGAGACCTGCAGCGAGGTCGCCCGTGAGCACAACCTGTTCGACCTGACCGGCGTCGTTGAGCACACCCACGATGGGCAGGTTCGGCGACTTGTTGTCGATCGAGTAGGAGAGACCCTGTTCAGGCTTCTTCGCGGAGGTGTAGCGACGCTCTTGAACGAACTTTTCTTCGAGAGACGGGTTGGCAGCGTCAGCGAAGACAACCTCAGCGTGGGCGAGGTTTGCCGTCGTGTGCGCACGACCAACGGGGCTCATGCCGTTCTTGGTGCGGCGTGCGTCCACCTGGGCGAGTTCGTCGCCCTCAATGAGCTTGGCGAGGCGCGAGTACGTGAGCTTGCCACGAACGTGAACGGTCTTGTCGGCGGCGATCTGTGTTGCGGTGATCTGGTTACTCATATAGAGCCTTTCATTATGCGATCTGAAGATCGGGTTGTGCGGTTGGGGGAGACGGCAGACCTGGTGTCTGCCGATGAAAGCGGTGTTGCTGGTGGAGGGTTAGCTGTAAACCAGCTCGCCGAAGGTCGCCCACTGGGTGAGCAGGTCGGTGGTGTCGGCATCGCCGTCGGCATCGTCGGGCTGGTGAATGAGGTCGGTCGCTGCCGCAATCTGGTAGCGGTCACGGCTCACCTTGCCGTCAGCCATGGCGTGAAGCGCATCGGTGAGCTGACGGTAGGTGAGGCTCACTTCGTGATAGGTCACGATCATCGGCTCAAGCTCTCCACGCGAGAAGCTGATCTCGCGTGCTGATGGGTGGTCGGTGGCGGGCGCTGGGTGCTGCTCGCCGTCGTCCCAGTAGCCGAACTCCAACAGCACGGTGTTGCCGGGGTCGAGGTCGTGGAGGGCATCTTCGCGCTTGCCCTCTTCGGGTTCGTTGAAGCGGATGGCGCTGTTGATGGTCAGCGAGTTTCCGGCGAGCCAGTCCCAGCGGCATCCGTAGCCGTCGATCGCATCGGCCAGCGCCTTGAGGTTCACCAGTGGGTGAAGCGGGGTGGTGTCAGTCATGGTGCGCCTGCTTTCGTTAGATGAAGACTTTGCGTTGCGTACTCATGCCGGCGTGTGGTCGGTTTCGCCACAAGCCATGCAGTAGAACGGGCCATAATTGCCGGGACGATGGGTGGAGGCGACATCCTTGGTGAAAGTGCAGAGCACTTCAGGGCCGTAGGTTTTCATTGCTGAGCCTCAGAATCGTGTGGTTCGCCGAAGATCTCCGATGTTGGGATAGTGGTTCTCAGCGCGTGCTCGCTGTGGTCTTCCCACAGCAGAGTCAGGGGGCCGAGGCGCGTGAAGCGCACAGCGGTGTCTTTGCCCTGATAGAGCGCAGATGCCAGCCGACGAGACGTTGTGCGTCCCGTGGCGCGTTCTGGCTTGCGTGTGCGCCAGATGCTGTAGATCAGCACAGAGACCAAAGCGACCACGACGACGATCAGTACTAGCAGCAGAAGTGTCTTGCTCAATGCGATGAATGTGATGTCCATTTCAGACCTCCGGTCTGTGTATTTGTTTGTGTAAACCGGGTGAAGAAAATGTTCAGAGTCATCCCGGTCCGATCCACACCACCCCCGGAGCGCGACAGCGCTCTACGGCTATACAGCCGTACTGCCTTTTGCGGGAGGTGACATGGATCGAACATCGAGTGATAGCCCTAGAAGATGACCTCGTCGAGGTCACTGAACTCGTCAATCAACGAGTCGAGATCGAGATCGTCGAAATCGTCGATTGCCGCGATGGCTACTGCGTCCAAGAGATTCGTCATGGTGCGTGCTTTCCGCGCCAGGGAGACGGGCAAGCGAGCATCGTGAGTGCCCTTGGTGATCAGCCGATGGATGGTCACCGGGAACTTCTGACCCATTCGAGCAAGACGTCCGTTTGTCTGGATGTAGTGCTCAAGCGAGTAGGGCAGGGTGTACCAGATCAACGTGTTGCCACCGTCTTGGAAGTTCAGGCCGTGGCCTGCACTTGCCGGGTGGATCAACAGCACGCCGATCTTGCCTTCGTTCCATTCCTGGAGCATTGATCGTGAACCATCGAAGGCCTGCACGTCGTGGCCGAGAGCTGCCAACTTGCTCAGCAGCTCGGCTCTATCCGAGCGGAACATGTGCGCGATCAAGACCGATCCAGGTGTGTTGCGGATGAGGTAATCCGCCATCTGGATCTTGTTGTCGTGGAGAACGCGATAGTTCTTCTTGTCGTCGATGTAGAGCGTTCCGGAAGCAAACTGCACCAACTTGTTCGTAAGAACAGCCTGATTCAACGCCACGATGGTGTGGACGGGTTGGCCCGGATTCTCGGCGACAAGGTCGAGTACAAGTTCCTTTTTGAACTTCTTGTACGCGTCCATGAGGCTCTTATCCAGCGTCACGTTGACGTCTTCGATCGAGACATCGGGCATGGACACCGCTGTGTTCTCGGTGCTCATGACCAAATGCTGAACTCGGGCGTAAATCTCTTCAGCTGCGCCGTACTTCAGCTCCCAAGCGATCGGCCGGTTGTTCGCGTACCTCGTGACAATGAAGTACTTCGCTTTGTAGGCCGAGAACGACGTACCCAGAGCAAGTCCCTGGTCGAGCAGATACACCTGCGCCCAGAGGTCAAGAAGACCGTTGGGTGTGGGTGTGCCGGTGAGCTCGATGAGCCGGATGATTGCTGGTCGGGCTTGCTTCATCGCCTTGAAGCGGTTCGCCGAGGGGTCTTTGAACCCCTGCGACTCGTCGATGATCACCGTGGGAAACGGCCACTGGAATTGCTCCTTGCCGTTGACTCTGGTGGTGGGCATGTTTTCGACCAGATCCTTGACCAGATCCTGGTTGATGAAGTACATCGTCGGCGGCGCAGCGAACGCCTCGGCGTATGCCTCCAAACGCTTGGCGCGACTGAGTTTCTTGTCGTTGTCGTTGACGATGAGCGACTTCGTGCGAAGTGGGATGCCCCACTTCTCAATCTCGTTGATCCAAGTGGAACGAGCGATATTGATCGGTGCGACGACCAAGATGTGGCCTGCAGGTCGGATCGTTGCGAGTGCGATGAGAACCGTCAGGGTCTTACCGCCGCCGACGCCAAGGAAAACTCCTGCGTGGGGTTGACCGATGATGAAGCTCTTGACGATCTCTTGGTGCTCGAGCAGCTCGGGCATTGCTGTTGTCGTTGTTGACATGGCGCTCCCTTCCGGTTGCTTGAGTTGGGCTGGTTATGCAGCCGATTCGTGGTGGACGCACAGCGGATCGCACGTCAGATGAGTGCCGAGACCCATGCGACATTCAGGGCATCGGTGGCGGCATGTGACCAAGCAGTCGTGTGTGCTTGGTGGTGCCTTGGGTTTCTTTGGTCGCGCCGGCTTGGTTGCACTGGTCAGCTCAGTCAGCAGCTCGTCGACGAGATCCTGGCTGTCGATGACATCGACACGGGCGCTGTAGTCCCGCATTTCCTGGATGATGACTTCCTGCAGTCGCCGCGGTGTTTCTCCAGGAGCTTTCAGCTCCACGAAGATGGTGTGACCGTGACCGATGAGAACCCGATCGGGCACTCCGCTTCGACCCGGCGAGGTGAATTTGAAGCAGAGGAAGCCCTGCTTTTTTGCTTGGGCAACGAGATGTTTCTCGATGATTGATTCAGGGGTGGCCATAGGCTCGACTCCTTTGGTTGGGCGGCTGGTGTGAGGGTGTGGGCGCACAGCAAAGGGCGACGACCCGGATGTGAAATCCAGATCGCCGCCCTTGTGGCTGCTGTGTTGCGGCTAGTTAGCCGGCGCTTTCACCAATAGCGAAAAGCCCTCGTCGTGTCTCCACTTTTCAGTGATGTTGAAACCGGCATCGGTGATGAGCGTTTCAAAGGCGCTGAGATCCTCAGCAGTGAAAGACCAACGCCGTGCTCCGCGGCTTGCTGAATACGGCGCACCGTGTTGAACGGAAATCAAGCCCTGCTTGCCATTGACAAGGACGGTGTTGTTTCCCGTCGGTTCAAGCGCGCGGTGGCCGGGGCCTATGCGGTCTCGGATGCGCTTTAGCGCAACTTCGATGCCGTCTATCTGGGCCCGCGTGGGGAACTCTGGGCGAAGGGTTAGCTGCAACTCTTCGACCTCGTCGGCCATTTCGCGTTGCTGGGCTCGAGTTTGCGCGACGATGCTGTCCAGTCGACGACTCTTATCCTCCAGCTCCGCGATCCTCTCGCGGGTTTCTTTCGGTGTGACGGTGGTGGTGGTTGACACTGGGTGGCTCCTTTCAGGGCTCGTTGGTCTGGCCAGCGGTAGGCGGAGCTACTTGTCGCTTGCGGTGTTGAGAGCTTCTTCGACGCGATCGGCAAGATCTTCGATGTTGCTAAGAACGTCCGACCATTCCCAGTCCTCGAATGGACGCCAGACAGAGACGTAATCGGGGCACTTTTGAGCGCCGAATACATCAGCCGGGTCGCCCTCCCACTCGGAGAGGTAGTCGTTCAGAGCGATTGTCTGAGCGATCTGCTTGTTGGTGGTTGCTACGAATGGAGCGGGTGCGATTGCCATACTGGTCATGGTTTCTTCTCCTGTGGGGAATTGATGCGGTCGATGCCGCTCATGCGGTTTTGGATGGTTTGCTCGAATCCGTTCTGGGTCGGCTGGTAATACTTCGTGCCGAGTGCTTCATCGGGCAGATACTGCTGCGCGACGACGTTGAACGGGAAGTCGTGCGGGAACAGATAGCCGGTGCCGTGGCCTAGTGACTTGGCTCCGGGGTAGTGCGCATCACGAAGGTGCATGGGCACCTCGCCGGTTTTACCGGCGCGAACGTCAGCCAACGCCTGGTCGATGCCCTGGATTACTCCAGGCGACTTGGGCGCCGTGGCGATAGCGATGACAGCCTGGGCGAGATTGATCCGAGCCTCAGGCATACCGATCAGCTGCACGGCTTGTGCAGCAGCTACAGCGACGCCCAGCACGCTGGGGTCAGCCATACCGACGTCCTCGCTGGCGTGGACGACGATTCTGCGGGCGATGAAGCGAGGATCTTCTCCGGCTTCGATCATGCGAGCAAGCCAATGCAACGCGGCTTGAGGGTCGCTGCCACGCATGGACTTGATGAACGCAGAGATCACGTCATAGTGCTGGTCGCCGTTCTTGTCGTAGCGAGCAACAGCCCTGTCCACAGCCGAAGCAATGATCTCGACGGTGATTGTGTCGAGGCTCTGGGCAAGAGCCGACGCTGCGGCTTCCTCGAGGTAGGTGAGCGCCCTACGAGCGTCGCCGCTGGCCAAGTCGGCCAGAAGCTCTACGGTGCCTTCAGCGGCCTTTACAGAGCCGTTGAGACCGTTCCGGTGACTCAGTGCTCGGGTGAGCACTTCGGCGATGTCTGCGTCCGTGAGGGGGCGCAGAACTAGCAGCAGAGAGCGTGACAGCAACGCCGCGTTGACCGAGAAGCTCGGGTTCTCCGTGGTGGCGCCGATCAGCGTAACTGTGCGGTTCTCTACAGCGGGTAGAAGCACGTCTTGCTGTGCCTTCGAGAAGCGGTGTACCTCGTCGATGAACAGCACAGTTTCGTGGCCATCGGTGTCGCGAGCTTTCTTGGCAGCCGTGATTGCATCACGGACGTCCTTGACGCCGGCCGACGTAGCCGAGAGCTCAACGAAGCGTTGCTTCGTGCTCAGGGCTACGACGTTGGCAATCGTTGACTTGCCGGTTCCAGGAGGCCCCCAGAGGATCACCGATGTGGTGTCTGCACTTTCGGCGAGACGGCGCAGCGCCGAGCCGGGGCCCAGCAAATGTTGCTGGCCGACGACTTCGTCTAATAGTGCGGGTCGCATACGAGCGGCCAGAGGTTGATTGGTAACCACGGGGGCTCCTGTTCTGTTGGTTGATTGCGCGGGATTAGTCCTGCTGAGGCGGTTGCTGATGCAGCGTGAAGTCACCGCAGTCGTTGCCGTGAGCGGTACAGAATCCACCCTCGTCGACGACGGCTTCGGACTCTGTGGGGCAGGGTGTGGTGTCTTCTTTGGCCTCGGCTATCGCCAGGAGCTTGTCAAAGACGCCGATGAGTCCTTCGAGCTCATTGACTTGCTCCTGCAAGACCTGACGCGAGTACTTGTTCTGGTTGAACCGGGCCTCATGAAACTCGCAGCAGAGGTCGGAGGCCGCAGGTTCTCCGGCTGCCCCGGCGTAGCTGCTGACGTAGCGCTTGGTGTCCAACAGCTTTTCGTGGAGAGCACTCAGAATGAGGCTGTGCTGCTCCTTGCTGAATCCGAGCTGCTTATTCGTCAGCTCATCCGTCAGCTCATTGCACACGGCTTGGCGCAATGCCGCGTCGTTTGCCGGGCCGGCGTGTGAAGTAAACGTCTGGTTCTGTTGGGGGAAGTAATGCTTTCCCCTCGAGAACCAGGCGCCGTCCGCGTCTTTGACCGCGCGGTCACCGCTGGGCGAGAAGTACCCGCTGGATCCGTTAGGTATCTCATCCGGATTCGGGAAGACGATCGCGCGATGTCGTGGCTCTTTGTTCACGGGGTCTCCGTTTCGTTGGGCGTAGCGCCGTCGCTGAGATCGACCTCGACGGTGTCGCCGGTCTCGGAGTCAGTGACGGTGAACACGCAGGCGTCATCCGGGCCGACCGTGCTGCGACCGAACTGGTCGCGCCAGACGGTCTAAGCTGCCTCAAGAGGCGTCGCTGAGTCGTCGGTGTCGTCGATCTCCCAGGAAATCTTCCAGGGGCCATCACGCTTTGTCGTCGGGGTGAGAACCTCGGACTCATTGACGACGCCTCGGATGAGATCAGCCACGCTGTGGGTGAGTTCATTGAGCTTGTCGTCGTCCTCGTCGCCTTCGGCGTTCCAGCCGAAGCACTCAGCTAGGAGCCCGGTGAGGTGGCCGTTGATGAGGACGCGAGCTTCTGAGTCCTCGACGCCACCAATGCGGTCTTCGTTGTCGGATGACAAGAACCAGACAGCCTCGGTCTCCTGAGTCCAGGATTCCTCTGTGAGCATGTAACCCAGGCGGTTGACGAAGTGCCAACCGGTCTGGAGGTATACATTTCCGTCGATGTCCAGAACAGTCCAGAGCTGCTTGGAGTCACGATCTCCGAGGTACTCGCCGGGGCGAACCTGCTCGCCAGAAGCGCTAACGATGGGTGTGTACTGAGCGTCGAATTCGTCTTCGGTCAGTGAGATTATTTTGTCCATGGTGCCGAAGCACCTCCTTGTCGAGTTGGGTGAAGTTGGGTGTGAGGGCTAGAGCCCTGAGAGGGCATCGCCGCGGTGGACGTCGCCCTCGGTGTAGGTGAAGGTCTCGCCGGTGTTCCGGTTGAAGACCACGTAGTGGTACGACGCCTCGTAGAAACGGATGTACCAGTTGGCTTTGTCGAGAGCGCCGTAGAGCGTCTTGTCGCCGCCGGAACCGGCAAAGAACGCAGTGTCGTTGGTGAACTGACGCTCGCCGTTGCGGTTGGTCTCTGCGGTGATGCTGTCGTAGGTCGGATCGGTGAGAATCGCACGCACAGCGTCGAATGTCTCGGGCTTCTCGGCAGCAATGCGCGCGAGCTGGTGGTCAATCTGAGCCCAGAACCCTTGGGGTGCTGAGAGTGTGGGTGAAGCCATAATGTGCAACATCCTTTCGGGAAGTTGTTGGTGGGTTGGGGTGGTTACCAGCTGACGAGGCTGATTGTGGCGTCAGCAGGAACGAGTTCCTTAGCTGCGTCGTAAATGCTGTTGAGGTTGATCGTGCGGGTCTCGCCGGAGGCGTTGACTGCTACAGCGATGCCATTCAGCTCGCGCATCTTCTCGAAGCCAACCTCCATGAAGACCGCTAGATCGTGGTCGACCAGATGGGTCGCAACCAGGCTGACCAGGTCGGCGTGCTCGGCGGGAACCGGTACATCGTCGTGGTCACCGTCATCGAGACCGAGACGGCACGCTGTTGCGTCTTCGTCAAGCGAAGGCCAGCCGTCAAAGCCGAACAGAGCAATCGAGCCATACGGGTTGTTGCCAACGCTGTCGTCAATGACGAACTCAACGCCGCGAGGGTCTTCGTCCCAGTTGGCAGGATTGATGCCGTATTTCTGGAGGTCGAGCTTGAGAGCGTCGAGATCCTTGACACGGAAGTAGTTGGTGCGGGCGCGAACGATGTATGAGGGCATGGGGTACTCCTGGTGTCTGCGCTGAGGCGCGATGGTTGATTTGAGGTGTGGGCACACAACAAAGGGCGACGAGCCAGATGGGTTCATCCAGATCGCCGCCCCTGTTGGGTGGTGGTGCTATGCCGAGACGAGATCCTCAGGCGTTTTCTCCTGGGTCGTTTCGACGGGTGTTGTTGTGAGCTCTGTTGAGGCAGAGCCGACGGTGTTCATCCAGTTGCCGTTGAACGATTCGGCAAGCATCTGGTTGTAGATCTCAAGATCCAGGTTTCCCAGCAGCTCAACCAGCCGTTCTTCCGAGAAGCAGTGCAGATCATCGTTGATGATCAACACCGGCCACAGAGGGTCGATGCCGGAGAGCTTGCGCAGAGCAAGATCCTTGTCGGTCGGCAGCAGGGTGAAACCACCCTGTTCGACTTGCTTTTCGGAACGTGTGAGCCCCTGGGCGAGAAGAATCTTGCGAGCAACCCCGGTTTCGTCGTCGATAGTCGCCGACATGGTGGGGGTGTTCGCTCGTTTCAACTTTGATGCCGCGGTGATTGCGTAGGCGCCGGCAACTCGAATGTTGACTGCCCCAGGCGTTCCTGGCTTCACAATGAACATGCGGTTGTAGTGCTGAAGCGATCGAGGGTTCTTGAGAACTTCAGGGTCGTCACCTTCCACCCACGCGTCGGACGCGAAGGGGTAAGTGATTGATCCGGAGCTTGCTGCGATCACGTTCTGAAAGAGCTGCGCTGCGTGGACAGGTGTGTCATTGGTTATGACGCCTGCCAAGATCTCCATGCCGACTACTTGATCTAACGGTTCAGACAGCGAAAGCGGGATGGTGCGGTGCTTGGGCTGATACTCGCCGATGATCGACTTGAGATACTGCGCGAGTCCGAAGTCCAGAGCTGCCGGGTGGGCCAGGCTCTTTGTCGGATGCGGCCCTTCATGACAGGACAGCGATCCACCGGAGGCCGAAATGATCTCGGTTTCCCACTTTCGGTTCGGATCTTCAGGCAGCTCGAGCTCCAATCGGTTGTTCGAGTCTTTGCTCACCAGAAGCAGTGGCTCAGGCTCGATGTCAACGTGGATGGCTGCAGCTTGCTCAGCCAGTACACGGTTGTTGATCTCTTCATCCAGTACCGAGTAGAGACCGTCGGTGTTGGTGGAGATGATCCGTGCGCCGACTAGCGTCTGGGCCTGGCCGATTCGCCACGAGAAGAGTTGACCGATGATTCTCATCGAGATGATCTTGTTGTTCATCCGAATCGAGTTCTTGAAGGTCGTGTCTCCAGCGCCGGAAGCGGTGTTGAGAATCAACTTCGTTCCGTTTCGTAGAGCGCTCAAACGTGTCTTCTCGTCCTCGGTGATGCCCGGGGCTTTCATCTGGTCGCCATAGCGCTCCTTGTCGAAGAAGATCTTCGCGTAGCGATCTTCGCCCAACTCTTCGTTATGGAAGGCGCTCATGTTTCGGAGCATGTTGGGGTAGTAACTCGTGAAGTCTTCGTGAGTTGCTTGAGCGGCCGAGGTGAAGGTGTACTTCGTGTTCAGTTTGTTGGCACCGTCACTCTTCTGGACGAAGAGTTCGGGTGTCTTTTTCTGAGGCTCGGTGCGGTAGGCAGCGCTTTTGACGGTGATGTTGGACAACACCTTGCGGTAGTCGATGACTCGACCATTGGGCAGGGTGAGGATGTGCGGGTGATCGCTGAGGCACGCCAAGAGATCAGCCGGATCTGGGTAGTGGATCTGAGATTGAAGGCTCAGGATCTCTATCTCGGGTGCGGTGTTCTTGGTGATCTTGCGGTAGCGCACGGTTTCCGCCGTGCTGCCCAGCAGAACATCTTTGGTATTGATCTCAATGCCGTTAGGCAAGGTGACCAGAGCCGCGCGGCGCTTAGCCTCGGTGACCAGATCAGAAGCAACGGGGTATGCCAGTTGGGCTTCCAGAATGGCAATCTGGGCGTCCCGATATTCGACGAGGTCGAATTGGTAACTGTCGATGTTGGCTTCAGCTCCGTGGATACCTCCCGTTGAGAACGTTGCAAAGCAGCTGGTGGGTTTACCGTCTGCCGCGAAGTACGGCAGGTTGTTGGACACCTTGGTGACATCCGCTAGGAACGCCACTTCCCCTTGCTTCGGGAATACCTTCTTGTACTCGTCTGAGTCGTTGAAGTTCTTGCCTTCGATCCGCTTGTAGTAGTGGTAAATGTCCATGAACTGAGCGCGAGCGCCCGGGTCACTGACGGACTCGAGGAAGAAGTCTTTCGACGCCTCCAAGACGTTCACCTGGGGAATACCCCGATCTCTCGCGACCGACTCCGAGGGATAGTCAAAACTGACCGTCTCGATGTCATCCAAGTTGCCGTACGGGCACAAGATCAATGCCACAAACTTTGCCGAGGTGGAGTCAGGGCTTAGCCGGCCATTGCGACGCACACGATGTGGCTGAACGTCTGGTGCATAGGCACCAGGCTTCTTGTCGTAGATGGTCTCGGGGTACTCATCGAGCAGAGCCTTCTTGAGATCAAATGCGTTGGCATACGTCGAGTGCTGGAACAGCTTTTCCAGACCGACGACGTCAGAGACGTTGTAGGCCAGCAAGTCCATGAAATCCTCCATCGTGGAGATGGACGCGTTGTGGCCGCCCAGCTTGTCCGATTCGAGAATCTGACGACCGAGCATTCCCAGCAGACGCTTGATGGCTACTCGTTGCTGCGCTTCGTTGAAGCGAGCGATGTCGATGTGTCGACCTGAGTTCATCATGGCGTTGCGGATCTTGTTCGGCGGTGAGTTCCAGCCGTCGGTGCCAGCGACTGAGCCTTTGGTGAGGTAGCGCGGCATGTAGGTGCGGAACTCGTTGCTGAATAGCTGGTCGTTGTGCGCTCTCATCGTGGTTGCGCTGACGGGGGCCCAGTTGCTGGTCTTAGTCGGATCCATCGCTTCCATGAGGTACAGCGAAAGCATGACGGTGTCATAGTTGGCCGAGTTGTAGCCAGCAAGGTAGGGATGCTTGTTCAGCAGGTCGTACCCGGGATCGGTGTCGCATACCAGGCGAAACTTCTGTGGGTAATCCGACTCTGCTCGTGGGTTGTTGACCAGGTCGGCGTTTGACAGCCCGAAGATGGTCGCCAAGCGCTCGTTGGCCGAGTAGGTCGCGAGGTTCCACGTCGTGATCTCGGACTTGCCTGGCGTCTGAACCCATGCCGGGTTCTTCTTGGCGATGCGTTGCTGCATCGCTGTTGAATCAAAGGCAGGGTCAGCCAGTGTGTTGGCTAGAGCAAGGCTCTGACCTTCGGCGTCGACGAGATAAAATACCTCGATCTCGTTGGTGTGTGGGCTGAAGGTGGCCAGCGTGAAGACGTTGTTGAGCGACTCGATGTCGTAGAACGTGAACAGCGCGTTGTGCGATGTGATGGGTGTTTTTGGCGTGCTGGTTGTTGACATGCTGAGTCCTTGTCTGGCAGTCGACCCGTTACGGGTTGGAGTTGTCTTTGTCGAAGCGGTTGAACCACTGCCAATGATTGGAATCGAGGCGCGCACCGCCCTGACGAATTCCGTCGGCGAGGTCGATGCGAGTGGTGGTGACGGCTTCGTTGAGCAGGTGGAGGTAGAGGATTACCTCGACCCACGATGTGCCGTAGCTGAAGAAGGCTTTGACGTTGTCGTCTTCATCAGCAATGCTTCCGACACCCTCGTTGTTGACGACACAACCGTTGCCGCGGTCAACGGCAAAGATCATCTGGGGCACGGGCCCTTCGCGCAGCAAAGAAGGGTCTGAATTAGGAAACTGTTTGCCGAACGGCTCACGAGCGAGCTCAAGCAATATGTCGCTGTCAAGGACGGCGGCGGTTGCCCCGGTGGGGCGGCTGGGCTGGCTGGTGGTGTGGCTGTGGTCCATGATTCAGACCCTTCTGTGTAGTGGTGGATGGATAGTTACGTGACAGGCTCTGCCGTTGGTTCTGCAGTTGGCGCGTCGGATTCATCGTCAGGATTGCTTCCGACGACCGTGGTTGGAGCGATTCGCTGCAAGCCTCGGTAGTGCGGATCCAAGGGGAACGGCACCGCTCTCTGGGAGACGGTGTTGCCGGTGTATGCCTTGTTCATCCAGCCCTTGAGGTCGTAAGTGATGATCAATGGCTCAGGTGTCGATAGCCTGCTGCCGGGGCGAATCTGGCGGCGCGTGTCATCGCAGAACCAGATGTTGGACTTCTTGGCAATAACGGCGACTTCCTTGATGAAACCGTTGCGACCAATAGGTGATCCCGACGGGGAGTTCAACGTGAACCAGGCTCGGTACAGGTCGTACAGAAACTGGAACGGAAGCAAGTCCCAGACGAAGTGATCCTCGAACTCGCCGAAGAACGCCCGAATCGGGTCGTTGGTCAGCTTGTATTCCTCGAGCACATCTTTGGTGGCTTCGGGCTCTGAGAGCTCGTAGTAGTTCATGTGGAGAACACGTTGGAGCACGTATTCGAGAACATCCTGGCGACCGAGATATTCCTCCTTGATGTACTTGCGCTCAGCGCCGGTGAAGGACTTCGAGAAGGGCACGAACAGCTGTCGCCGATAGAAACTCTCGGACTTGTCCTTAGCGCGGGGATACCCGTTCAGGCACTGAACCATGAAGCCCCAGAACTGGAACGCGATCGGCGGCTTGTTCTTGCGGTTCATGGAAATGACGTCATTGGTGATGATGGCTTTGAGGTTTGCCGCCTTGTCAATAAACGTTCCGACGTCGTTCTCATCGACGATGATTGCCGAGGCCCGAATCAGGGGCTCAAGCAAGAAATCCTTGCCAAAGTCGGGGATCTGAATGGACGCAAACGAGGACGGCCCGGTGAGTTCTCGCATGAGCTCGCACAGGGTTCCTTTACCGTTGTTTCCGGTCTCGGAGTAGAACCACGCCGCCTTTCCCCATCGCACATGGGGTCGGATGATCGCGCCGAGGATTTCCCAGAGCAATTCACCGATCTCAGGGTCGTCGGTCAGTTCGAGCATCCACGTTTCGACGTCCCACTCGGTCTTGTCGATCGGGTGGGTGATGGTGACGTTTTGTGCTTGCGAGTTGTATGCAACTTGGGACTTCGAGGTGAACACTGTTGCCGGAGTGAAATCGCGTAGCGTCTTGGTGTGGTAATCAAAAATACCGTTCTGGACGGCAATCAAGTCGCGGTCAGTGTTGCAGTGGGCGCGAGGAGCACCGTCGGCCATGGCGGCTTGTATTTCCTTGAAGTCATTGGTTGACAGGTCGTAGTTGTAGCTACGAGCGACGGATCGAAAACTGTCCTCGCTGGTCTGATAGATACCTTTGTCAGACCCCTGGTCGCTGTAGATTCCTAGCAGGTCGTAGTCCCGGTTGGTGTTCTTTCCCGAGGGTGCAATGCGCACGACGTGGTGAAGGCGAAGCAGGATCTGGGCGACTTGGCTGCAGCTGAGTTTCTTCAGGAGGAAGATCTTGTTGTTCGTGGCTCGGCCGATGTTCTCGGCATCGAACTCGAAGTTGACCTGGTTGATCAGGTCGGTCTCGATCGCTTCAGCCGATGGTAGGTCTGCGAGGTCAAGGTCAGCGAGATATTTCTCGGTAACCGACCGGATGATTTTGTTCTGAGGAACAGTCAGCCCACCGGTGCCGGCGCTACTGCGAGACTTCTTCGCGGGCGTCTTTGTATCTTGTCCAGTGGTGTCAGCCGCGTCGCCGTCAGGAGTGCTAATTGAGTTTTGCGTAATAGCCATGGGTTGACCTTTCGTGTGGGAGGACTGCGTTAGTGCCGAAAAGAGTTACGTTGAAGAATCAACGAATATGCTCGTTTAACAGGCAAATAACATGAGTAAGCATATGTTCAAGTTGCTATAGGTGCAACCCATTTGAGACAGGGCAACGCAAATTTGATCGTGCTCGACTGCGAGATTGCCTTGTTTATGAGGATTTTCAGATCAAGATCACCACAACTGGGGTGACGCTTTGTCTATACCTGCACAGCAGGGATAGACGTATCTGGGTGCGTGATCTGCAATCACGCCCCCGAGCGCGCATCGCGCGCTGTGGGCACCAGGGCACACGAAGTGTGCCCAGTGGTGACCACCGTTGAGGTCGGTAGCTGACGCTCAACCAGTGGGTTTTTTGATGAAAGCCACTGAGCAGCTGCTCAGTCGAGGGAGATTGTGATGGGCAACCCATCACGCCGCTGAGTACAGCCGCAGCTCAACCAGGAATTCACTTGGGTTGCTCGTGCAGGGAGAGTTGCACTTGTACCCTTTGTACCCTTTTTCATTTTCAAGAAAGGGTACAGCCCTGAAAGGCTCTACTTCCCTGCGATTGCAGGGATCTAAAGGGGTGTGTACCCTTTTTTCTAAATTAAATTTAAAAAAAAAGGGTACACACCAAACACGCCTCTCATCAGGCATTTCCGATGCTGTGCAGTGATTTGTACCCTTTGTACCCGCTAATTACAGGTTCATGTACATGTGCGCATGCGCATGCGCACACACGCACAGAGACCGTTCAAAAAAACGGGTACAACGGGTACAGGGGTACCAAATGGGGTCGCTCGGCCAGCGTTCACGCGGGTTTTGGCTGTACCCAATCGCTAGATCGGAATGGGTACACGTCGCGCCGAGCTCTGCTGCTCGTTGAAGAAAATGCAGGTCAGCGATGGTTTATGAGGGTGTACCCACTTTTAGCCAAAACGGGTACACCCGGCTTCGGGCTCCCGAATTCGCTGATTAGCACGCCAATTCCACCGCTGTGCAGGGAATTGCGGCGTTGGAACGCCGTCTGCGGCTACTGCTGTGTGGCGTTCTGCGGCCTTTTCCCGTCGCGGAGACACATCGACCGAACGCGACGAGAAAGAAACGCCCAGAGGCCGTGGTGGCCTCTGGGCGTAGTGCGGTGCATTGACCGCGTAGTTAGTAGTTGTAGCTGGGCGCAATCATGACGAGCGCGAGCAGCATTCCGGCCGTGATGACCGTCATGATGAGCAAGCTGACCAGGATGATTGCGATAACGCTTCCGCGGCGGATGGCCATTACAAGCCATACGATCAGGAAGCCGCCGATGAACGGGACGAGTGCCATTGGGTGCCTACTTTCTGTATTTGGCTGTGCAGGATGCACGGGCGTAGCGAATAAGTGTGTGGTGTTATTGGTGCGAAACAGTGGTTTCAGCTGATATTTCAGCAAATGTTGCTGTTTGGTGTTGCGCAGTAAATCCCGAATGGGGTATTGTATGTTCTACGCGTTAGTGATGCGGAGTGAGGGTTCTAAAACCTCGTAAGGCCGGAGAGTTCCTGTGGGAGGGAGCTTCTCCGGTCTTTTTGCGTCTCCCTGGCAGATTTGAATATGAGCTGTCGCAGCTTCGCTGCCGATGCAGTCAAGAAGTCCACGACAGCCCATTGCGGTAACCGCAGTCTCACTCAGTGAGGCTCGGGAGTCTTTGGCAGTTTCTGGTGACGCCTCGGGTTTCACCCAAGTCATCCCATCAGAACTGTTCATCCCCACCCCCGGTGACCTGCACCAGGTCACCAAGCCAGAGTGCCCATAACCGCTGTGCTGCTCGCGTAAGCGATTCAGCACTAGCAAACTCTGTAAAACACCTTCTCGGACGAAGTCACGAGAAGTCCGTCTTTTTGCCGTAGAGCTGCGCCAGCAGCAGCCCGAATAGGGCTAGGCCCGCAATGACGAACGGTAGTGATGTCAGCGACGTAATTACGCTCGCCGGCATGGTCACCGAGAGTGCATTGAAAAGAGCGTGGGCCACGATCACACTCACAAGATTCTTGGTGCGCTCATAGATGGCCGCCAAGAGCAACCCCAGGGGAAGCGTGAGCACAATCTGCACGAGATTCATGTGCAGAAGCGCGAATATCAGCGCACTGAACAGTGCAGCCCAAATGGGCGCAACGTGGTTGCGCAGCTCGGCGTAGAGCAAGCCACGCATGAGCATCTCTTCGCCCACAGGTGCAAACATCAACACGAGCAGTAGCGTCAACGACGCCGGTGTCTCGGTGATTGCCTGGACCTGTGTATCAAAGCTGGGCGAACCGACGTAGCTGTAGAGCAGCGCGGCGGTCGTTTGAGCCACAAACCAGGTCGCGGGAACTGCCGCGAAAATCAGCAACCAGATCGTCGGGTTCGTTGTGGATGACGATCGCACTGGTGGACCTTGAGAAGTGACCCTCGAGCGGATCCAGATCAGACCCGCAACGAAAACTGTTGCGTTAGCCCAGAGGGCCCCCATCACCGCGGAATTGGTGATGGAGGCCACGATGAGGGTTGTTGCTAGGTAGAGCGCGAGCGCCCCACCCATGACCATGGCCGTAGCTAGTACTCGATGGTGAGATGTGGTTGTGGCCATGGTTGACCCTCCTTCTGGATTGTTGTTGTTGTGCGAGACCTAAAGGGCGCGCACGACTGTTGCTTGGACTGAGCGGTGATCGCGGAAAACGTTGATCGAGAACTGGACGCGAAGGCGCAGCTCTCTTTCGCTGTGCATCAACGACGCGGCGCGTTCCTTGAGTTCCATGAACTGATCGGCCGAGTTCCACCAGAGACACTTGAGTCCGCTTCGCGTGACGAGTCGGATGTGAGTCTTCTCACTTCCCAGCAGACTGATGTGGCACTGGCTCAGATCAAGTACGAGCTCAAACTCAGGTCGCAGGAATCCCTGACCGAATGGCATGAGCCGTTCGATCTGCTCGGTCATCGTCAGAATGGCCTCGATGTCGCTTAGCGGCACATCGGAATCATCCGTTGGGCCGAATCGAAGATCGGGCGCGGTGATCTCAGCCATCTGACCACTGGTTTCGAGGTCATCCAGCATCTGCTGAGAGGTTTCGCTCATCACTTTGTGGAAGCGAATGATCTCGTCGCCATTCTTGACGCGAATGCCACAGGCGTTCTCGTGACCGACGGCGGTAAAGCCGGCGGGTGTCATGGTTTCAATCACGCTGAACCAGAACGGAGAACGTGCTGAACCGGAGGTAGGTTCGTCGTCAGCATCGGGCGTGTGGAACACGACCGTGGGAACACCTGATCGCTGCATCAGGTGGTTGGCGATGAGTCCCAACATGCCTGCGGGGGCACCCGAAAGATACACGTACGGTGCCAAGGGCTGATCGGTCTTTTCGAGTTCCTCGAGGTAGACCTTCAGCAGCTCCTTGCGCAACTCGTTGCCAGCAAGCACTCGCACCATGCGTTCGGTTTGTTCATCGGACGTAGGCGCCGTGAACACACCGAAACAATCAGCCATCGAGCCGTTGATTCGACGAGCGGCGTTGAACGCAGGGGCCAAGTAGAAGCCGTAGAAACCCTCGTTGATGTCGAGGATGCTGCGCAGTTTGCCTGCCCGGGTGTACTCGGCAAGAGCAACGCTCATTCCGCGGAACGCAGAGACGAACACCGGGTGGTGTCCGCCATTGTTCAGCAGCGTCATCAGCGTGGTGCTGGTGACATCAATCTCGTCGTCAGGGTCTGCTGGGGGTGTGACGTAGAGCAGTCGAGCCAGTGAGAGGGAATCTCGCACGAGCTGGCGATTCTCGAACACCAGGGGCATGACGTCGGAGACGGTGCCGATACCCGCAAAGAGCTTCAGCATGTGGATGCTGTTGATCTGACGGGACTGGTAGCGCATCGTCCATGCTTCGATGACCTGGTAGAGCACATGGGCTCCGCAGATCCCAGTGTTGCGATACGTTTCGTCGATACGTGACGGGTCAACGGCAACGTCAGCGTTAGAGCCAGGCTCAAGCTCGACGTGGTGGTCGGTGACCAGGGTGATCATGCCCAGCTGGCGTGCTTGTTCGATGCCCTCGTGCGAGTTGACGCCACCATCGCAGGTGATGATTGCTTTGACATCGGGGTATTGCTGCTTGATCTCGATGATGTCTTCGACGGTGACGTCGTGACCACGGTTGTAGTCAGGGACGTGCATGGCGACGTTGAAGCCGAGTTCGCTGAAGCCGGCATAGCCGAGCACACCGGACGTGATGCCATCCATGTCGAAGTCGGGAACGATGACGATCAAGTCCTGGGACTCGTGAATGGTTTTGAGCTTTTCGAGCATCTCGTCCAGGCTCAAAAGCGTGTCGTGATCAACGCTGTCGATGTGGGTGAGGAAGTCATCGCTCCAACCTCGGCGCTCACGAAGGAGCCCGAAGAGGTCAAGGGATTCTTCCCCGAAGGTGACTGGCAGAATGCCAGCCGGTGAAGCATGGGGAAGCTGTTGTAGCTTGCTCATAGGGTTCTCCTGTGTGTAGAGGTTGTGGGGGGAATGATGGTGTTCAGTCCCGCAGTTGGAGCATTGCTCGGACGTAGGTTTCGTCGGCTTGGCGACGAAGGCCCAGTTCGGGCGGCAGGATCATCAGGACGCCTTTTTGGGCTTCCTGAAGTTGGGGAACAAGGATTGATGTGATGGTTCCCTCAGAGGCATCAATTCCGGCGCCACCGTCAAGGGCGGCCATAGGAATCAACACGATTCCGGCGTCGATGTTGACGATGCTGTCTGGCTCGAAAGCAAGGGTTTCTTCGGCACCTTCGAGAAGCTCGTCGATGTCGAACTTGAACTCTGGTGAGCTCACCAGGGGTTCGGTGTCAAAGACGCTGTAGCTGAAGTTGATCCAATTCAGATGCCGGGCAAGGGTTATACCTGCTTTGGTGGACAAGTCGAGGATTGCCTTCTCGAGCTTCTGTTCTTCGATCAAGGCGTCGATGGTGTCTGTGATCAAGAACGGGCTCACGCGACCGTCAGCAAGAAAGACCGCTGTGCGGTTGCCTTCGATCGAGATCGGTTCCGATTCTTGTTCGGGTGTGGGGTCAGTCATGGAGAACTCCTGTTCTGGTCTGGAAATGACACAGCACCCGCCCCTCTGATGAGGAAGACAGGTGCTGTGTCGGTGTTGTTTGCGAAACCCGGAGGGTTACTCGGCGAGGTAGGTGCCAATACGTGTGGTGTAGCTCACGATGAAGCAATGACCGGAGACGCCAATAATCTCGGCGGAAGAGTCGTGGCTGAGACCAAAGTCGAATGCGACCTCGTGGGCGTAGTCCTCGGGGGTGCGAGGGTCGTCAGTGTCGGATGCCGACGTGATGATCGAGTCAAAGAACCGGTCTTTGTCCAGCAGCACGATGACGGTGATGAAGCCCTGGCTGCCCATGAGTTCGCGAGCTTGGTTAGCCTTGATGGAGCGTGCCTGAGAGGCGTTTGTGAAAACGTCTTGGTTCGCCTCGCTCGATGGGACTGCAAATGCCCACGGGCTGTTGCCCAGCGAGATTTCGTTGAGCGTGCGCACACCGGGGGAGTCAAGAAGAAGTTCCCGAGAGGTGTCGCTGTCGAGGGCAAGGGTGATGAGGCTAGTTGTCATGGTGGGATGATCTCTCTGACTGAAGTTTGCTCTGTAGAGCGTGGGAAAATTTTGTGCCCCGAACGTGTGTCACACGTTACTCACACATGTATGAAGCCTACGGGTAAACGTTTAGGCCAGGTCCGGGCTCACCCGGACCACCTGCGGTGGTCACATTGAAAACCGCGGAATTATCAACTTGTACTGAGAGAAAAGGCCCCACCTGTGGGGGTTCCACACATGGGGCCTTTTCGCCGCGAAGCGGTGTTGGAGCTAGTCGGTATCCATCGCAATGGCTTCGATCACGCTGGTGGTGTACTCGATAACGAAGTTGTCGCCATCGACGGCGACCACATTTGTTGCGTAATCGTGAGCAAGGCCAAAGCCGAGAACCTTCTCGTGGACGAAATCGCCGATCACGAAGTCGTCGTCCTGGTTCTCGATTGCAAGGAGGTACTCGGTCTTGTCGATGTGAACGACGAAGGTTGCCCTACCGAGATCATCCATTAGCGGCTTAGCCTGGTCGATCGTGAGTGGGTAGTTCTGTGCCGTTGTCGGGGTTGGAACGACGTGCTTGCCGAGGACGACAGCGCCGTTCTCGACCTCGTGGTTTTCACCCTGGGCGATGTACCACTCAGCGAGACCAAGCTTGGTATCGCCATTGCTAACTTGGTACATCCAGTCAGCCACGGCGTCGCCGGGTACTTCGATCATGTCTCCGTTGGACAGGAATGCGGGCGCGGGTAGTTCAGTTTTTGCCATGGTTGGCTCCTTGTGGATTAGACGCCCTTGGATGTACCGGCGTCGGCGAATTGCTCGATAGAGCAGTCGGCGGCAGCCTTGTCCTCGCGTCGACGAACGATGCGAGGTTGGAACATCCGTGGGTGTTCGGGATTGATGACGTAGAGGAAAGTAACGACCCAGACGTCGCCAATGCTGACGTCGCCTTTGCCGATCGTGGAAGCAGCTCCGACCTCAACGAGGTCGCCGTCTGCGGTGTAGACAGACAGCGTGGCTGACTGCTTTGTGCCGTGGAGGGCTGTAACGATCACGTCAGCGTCTTTGATGAACTTGTGCTTGATGAGCGTCGTCGAACGCCTCCCAGGCTCATAGAGACCCGCTGAGAGCCGCAGGATGATGCCTTCACGCTGATCTTTGATCGCGGTAGCGAGGAAATCAGCCTTTTGCTCCAGGGTTGATGCCACTGGCGCGAGAACTACCGCTTCAGGGACATCTGGCCGTGCGTGAGGGATACCGAGCACAGCTGAGAGCAGTGAAAGCACTTGGTAACGCTGGGTGAACGAGGTGTCCTCGTGAACCCAGACGTGGTTGCCATCACTTGCGGCTGCAATGTCGAAAAGCACGAGAGTGCGTCCGACAACTTCGCCGTCGAAAACCCAGCGACCGCTGTGCAGTGCCGTGAATGGCAGAAGGTGGTCACGACCGACGTTGCGGGTTTTCTCCTGCCCCTGGCGGTTCAGAACGCGGATCTCTCCGTTGCTGACTTCAATGACCACTCAATCACCGTCGTACTTGTACTGGGCAACCCACTGCTCGTCGAGCATGGTGTTGTCGACTGTGGTTTCAGGCTGCACAGAAGCCAACATTGGGCGGGGGGAGAGCTCAGGAGTCAGATCAACCGATCGAGGCGTGATGCTCGGAAGCGGTGACAGGGCTGTGCTGGCGACGATGGTTATGTTGCTTGCTTTGTCGGGGCCCAAGTCAACAGCGTTGATTGGCTCCGCGGTGATTGCCACGGATTGTCCCTGGGGCAGAGATTGCGCGAGCGCGTCGAGGATCTCGAGAGTGTCCTCGGTGATTTCGGTCAGCGCTGTGGTTGAGACAGTGCCTGAACTGGTCGGGTTGTAACCCTTCTTGACCTTGGCGTCGAGCTTCGCGGTGGCGGCCTTCAGAGCAGCATCTGCCGAGGCAGCTTGCGTCGGCTTTGTGAACGTGCCGATCGTGCCGTTGCGGCCGTACTGGGTAACCCAGGCTGAGGCAACAACAAAAATTCGGTAGAACTTGTCGGTGTTGCTGCGGTCGTCGATGTACTCGGCATGGTGAATTATGACGGTTTGCATGGTTGTACCTCTTCTGAAATGTTAGATCGACCCCCGGATTTCTCTAGGTTCGAGACTCGGATAGTGCGATGTGGCGACGTAGGCTGCGGCCGGCGCCACGGAGAGCGTCCGTTACCCAGTCGGGGAACGTGACGTATACGAAATCGAGTGACGAAATTGTGTCGAAAAGCATGAGCGCTGCATCGTTATGGGAAATACCCCGCGATTGCAGGAAGAACATTTGCTCTTGGTCGATCACGGGTTCGCCACCGAGGCTGTGCAGCTCCGATTCGGAATCGGCAGCGAGTCCCAGAGGATCATTCGCGATCACGTACTCGTGAGGCCAGAGGTGTAGAGCTCCAGCGGGTGTGGAAATCACAGCCTGTTGGGGATACACGACAGAACCGTTGGAAAGCGTCTGGCCGTAATCGAGCTGATGACGTCGTGCTCGCCACATGCTGAGCTCCGGAAGGCGAAACTGTTGTTTCATCGGGGTATCGGGCTCCTCGAGAATCAGAATCCACGCGCCCTCATCTGGGATTGATTTACCTTCTTTTTCGGGAAAGTACATGCTCGGCTCGTAGCCAGATGCAGCTACTTCGAGCCAGCCGTTTTCGCTTAGTGCGAAGCGTTGGCGTTCTTCCCAGGCGAGCCATTCATCGGTCGCTCGGGTACACGTCTCATCGACAAACCGCGTGGGCTCTGAGTCAGGGGTGCTCACTTCTTTTGTGGGGTTTTTCATGACAATCCGCTCGTGTGGGTTTGGGCGCCAGGGCTAGTTGTCGTGGCGCTGTTCTTGAATTGCTTTATGAGCCTTGGTGGTTCGAGTGCCCTTCTGGGGCGCTGGAACGTGCGGCTGAGCTGCGTTGGATGATCGGAGGCCGTGCATAGCGCGGTTGCGCTCAGGATTCGGATCGTTGCGGTGTCGAGGTGTCTTGCCGGCCATGACGGCCTCCTTTCAGATTGGTGTTGGTGAGGGGTCAGGACGCCTCTTGTTCGCGCTGCTTCTCAAACTGGTCGATCAGCCGGTAGGCAGCTCGTTCACCAACGCCGAGGGCGTGGGCGATGGAAGCGATCGGGCGTTTGGTGCGAAGCATGTCGCGGATCACAGCGTCTCGTTCGAGTCGCTTCTGTTCGCGTTCCTGCTCTTTGGTCATGACAGTGGTGCCGTGCTTCTTCTTGTAGCGGTCACGTTGCCCAGTGGATTTCCCACCCCAGACGCCGAAGCGCTGGTTGGTCTCGATCGAGTACTCGAGGCACTCTGTTTGGACTTCGCATCGGGCGCAGATCTTTGTGGCGTCGGAGGCAGGCTGCCCCTTCTCAGGGAAGAAGATCTCGGAGCCGATCTGGCTGCAGAGAGAGTTGTCGCGCCAGTCCTGCTCGGGCTCACGAGGCAGGGGTGTGATGTCGATGACGTTTCCGTTGCTGGGCGACGAGTCGCCTGGTGTGTTTCTCATGATGTTGGCGACCTTTCTGCACTTGTGGGTGCGCTCTCAGAAGTTCTGAGAGCATCGCGAATGGCATCGGCAACTACCCAGGCGTACAGCTCGGGGTAGAGACGATTGGCGGCGGGTAGAGAGTCAATGACCCCCGAGATGGTTTCATCCAGGGGGTCAGTAACGCGCTCAATTGGAGGGGAGATGCGCTGCCCAGGCTTGAGGTGGGACAGCTTTTGGGCGACGTAGTCGCGGAAGTTCATGCCTTATTCGTTTCGCATCTGCATGAAGACGACTTCGCAGTCTGGGCAGACAGGGAACTTCGCTGGATTGCGCGTGGGCTTCCACTTCTTGCCGCACAAGGCGACGATTTTCACGCCTTGGGTTTCCGCGCGAACAATGGCCTCTTTCGAGGCATAGTGACTGAAGAGATCGTGCTCACCAGCACCGTCATCGGTCTGGTCGTTTGTGTCGGTGATGTCGCGGAACGCGGCATCGAGATCGGTGTCGGTGTCTGTACCGGGACGGTTGATTGTTGTAGTCATGTGGTGCCTCCAAGGCATTTTGGTCAGCACGAAGCTGGGTTTTAGGGACATTGGTCAGCACGAAGCTGGGTTTTAGGGACAAAAGAAGGGGGCCGGCATAGCCGACCCCCTTCATGTGAAGCAATGTGCGTTGAGTGTTTACCAGTCGTCGTCCATGTCACAGCCCCAGCGAATCCACCAGCTGTCCTGGGCGTATCCGCTAGTTACGTTGATGGAGCCCGCGGGCACGCCAACACGGGTGGCGTAGCCGCCGCCGCTTGCAGAACCGCCGGTTCCACCGCAGGCGATGGAACCTTCAAACCAGCTCGGACCTCCTGACGGAATGGTGCTTAGGCCACCACCGGAGCTGCCTCCGCTGGAACCGCCGTTGTAGCTAGGCGTACGAACGGTTTGACCTGTCGAAGGGTCAACGTAGCTGCCGGCACCGCTGCGCTGTGCTGCGGCTGCAGCTTCTGCGGCTGCCTTCTTAGCTGCGGCCTTTACGGCTGCAGTGTGAGAGGTCTTCAGCGCTGCAACAGCAGCGATGTATTCCGTGGCAGTCTCGAGAACGTCGTCACCTGCTTCTGTGGCTGCAACGAGCGCAGCGAGAGTCGTAGCGGCTGCTTCCTTCTGGCTTTTACCGGCGCTCTTAGCGCCCGTGAGGATCGCGTCCGAGAGCTCAGGTGCAGTGGCAACTGCAGCGAGAAGTGCTGTTTCAACCTTCTCCACTTCGGTGGTGACGGTCGCAGAAACAGCGGCACGCGTTGCGGTGTTCTCTTCGAGAGCATCGTTGACGGCGTTGATGCCGCTTGCGGTAGCACGCAGTTCGTCCGTGGTGACTGCCTTGCGAACAAGGAGGTCAGCCTCGGGAACCGACAGCGTTTCGATCTCGATAGCTGCTTCAGGGTCTACTTCGACACCCTCTTCAGGCTGAACGCTTGCGTTCACGATGGCTTCATCGAGAGCAGACAGTGCGGCTGTTACTTCAACGAGTTGTTCCTCGGTGAGGGTACTTGCGGCGGCCGTGGCGAGAGCTGCAACAGCAGCGCTGTAGTCACGCGCTTCGGTGACTGCACTCACGAGCGAAGCGTCGGCAGCGTAGCTGTCGCGAAGCGCTGTGTCGTACTCCTTGATGGAGGTGTGAGCAGTGTTGAAAGCGCTCTCGTGAGCGTTCTCTTCGGAGATTTTGACGACTCCGAAGATGCCTCCGGCGACAAGCGCGAGAGTGAGAACACTGGCTGTGATTGACGCGGCCTTGTGGTTTTTGATCCATCGCGAAGCGGCTACGCGGGGCTTCGCCTGGGGCGTAGTTGACGTCATGATTGATCCTTTTCTTGTAGTTGATATGTCTTGAGATCCCTCATAATTGAGAAGAAGTCTATGGGATACGGTGTATCCCCTTCAGCACCACACCCGGGTCAGCCTCAGCTGACCTGATGGGCGCGGTGAGCGATGCAACGCATCGCCCACTCGGGCCACTTTTTGATTGTTTTTTGCCTGATTTTGCAGAAATCATTTATGCAAATGGTCGCAGAATCATTGAGATAATGATTTATGTTCGGGAATTTATACCCGAACGGGGGTTAATTCACCTGGTCTGCGTGCTCCGCCAGGACGTGCCCATGGCACTTTTGAGGTGCGCAGAAACACGCAAGTGTTTTGCCTTTGAGGGTTGATAGCTGGCTCATTAACTCAGGGTTGCTGAGCAGCATCTGCGCGTACTTATCAACGACGTCGTCGCGGGTGCCATCGCGCCCGATGACGAACGGATTACCCCAAATGGATCCCCGACCGATGTAAACATCGAAGGGGACTTTGTGGTGCTTATTTACGACTCGGGTTGGACCTTGGTTCGAGATGAGTTTCTCCCTTGTTTCGAGTTCGGAATCTCAAAGCGATCCGAAGGTTCGCGATGATTCAGATTTACTCCCGCGTCAGCGTCAGCTGACCGTGCCTGTGGATAACCACAGACACTCTCGGAGGTGCATTGCTCCGAGCAAACAGACGCAGCAACATCGTTGCGGGTACGCGTCTGATTTCTCGCTCCGTAAGGCCGACAGGCCGCGACGGGTGGAACTGGAGTCAGCGCTGCAAGCGATGGCTCCAGAGGGCACCCCACGACGCGCCAGCGTTGGTGGGGCAAGGGAGCGAAGCGAGCGCAGTAACACCCCGGAGCGAAGCGATGGGTGACTGAGCGCAGCGAGGGAACGGTGTCGGCTGTGCCGACCGACGGACGTAGTCCGGCGTCACCGGGGCTTATGCCCTTTCTCTCTTTTCGTCGCATCTGTAGCGTTAGCGGAAGATCGGCGGTAAATCCGTTGCATTTGCTGGGCAAAGTGGTTACATCATGGTGCCTACATCAATACTCTTTTTGCCTACAACGTGTTGTAGGCGTGATGGAGGTGCCGCCACTTTGCTCGCATTGAAGGCTCTGTGGTGTTGTAAGGTTTTTGCGGCGCTTGACGCCGCTACAACACGATGATGCGCAGCATCGCTGAGGTGGATACAACGTGTTGTAGACGCCGTTCCAGAGCCTTCGCAGGCGACGCAGTCGCCGTGTTGTATCTGCTTACCAACGGGGGAGCGAAGGTGGCGTCTGAGGAACGAAGACGGTGCCGTAGCGTGTGAGCTCTGTGATGGCTGTTGGGCATTCTCGAGGCAACAGCTGCACCTCTACTGTTCGCGTCAGCGAACGCCGGCGTTGCCTCTTGGCGCCAGCGCAGTTGGCACTGCTTCGCGGCGACAGCCGCGGTGACCCTTAGCCAGCGAAGCTGATCTTTCCACAGCAGTTTCCACATCCCCACCAGCTGCTCGTGCAACGAGCCCCCATCGTCGTTTCACTGACACACAGGCCCGGGGCGACGTCACCTGTAGGAGCGTCGTAACACCGTGTTTCAGTGTGCGAACTTGTTCGTGCGCTGAGGGCGTTTTCTGCCCTGGGTCTGGGCTGCATCCACCATCGTGCAACAGCATCATTCCCGTCTGGCTCCACCGCAAAGGTGGTGGCGGGCGGAGGCCCTACTGGCTTGATTTGCGGAAGTTGTGGAGCTGGAAACCCGGGTGCTTTTGCCGGGGGTCAGCTCCACAACTTGGTTGTGCCAATGTATCGCTTGTCACCACCGCCGCAGCCACACACTGTGCTGCGATCACGGCACCAAAATCGCACCGAAAAAGGTAAAAAAAAGGCAACCCGAAGGTTGCATTCTGCAGCAAAAGCTGCTCCGATTCAGGCTCAAACAGGGCCCGCTTCTGGCCAGAAAGAGACCACGAGTGACCAGAAAAAGACCAATTCCGGGGCGCATCTGGAACAAAATGCCCGAAAACACCGTTTTGGGGCTATCTCGGCGATAAGCGCCCATTCTCGGCCCATAGTGCGCCCGTTGTCGGAACAGTTCTGTTCCGGCTACAGCCCAGTAATGGGCGGGATATTCAGCAGCCCATTTCAAGCCCAAAAGAGACCCGTTTTGCATCCATTACTGGAACATAAAACGCCCGGTAATGGTCAGGGACTTTTCAGGCCCGTTTCTGGCTCATAACTGGAACAATCTTGTTCCACTGTTGGGCGTGATGGAACACCTGGTCAGGGATCGCGAATAGCGAGCACAGGAGAGCGCAGCAGCCCACTTTGCGCCCGTTTCTGGTTCAAGGTTGGGCTTTGCTGTCTTTGCCGCAGTGGCTACTGATCGTGCTGCTGTCGGTATGCCGAGCGCAATCCGTCGCGAGCACGCAGCCTCAACATGGAGGTCGCCTTGGGGCTAAGTTCCAAGATGATTCCGACCTGTGTTGGGGTCAGACCTTCGACGTCGATGTACCAGAGCACTGCTTGCCATCGTTCGGGCATCTGCCGAAAAGCTTGGATGATGACTTCGGTCTCAAAGCGCTCAACCACTGGATCAGGGATTGGGTTCTCAACGTGGAGTCGGGTGAAGGCCGCGGCTTCGAGAACCTCGAAGTTTTCGACAGTAAAGCTGTTGGACGCTTCGGCCTTCTTGGTCATTATCAAATTGCGCATCACGGTGAGCAGATAAGCGCGGAAGAATCTATCGGGGCCTTCGCCGCGCTTGAGCATCTTGAACACAAGCTCAAACGCATCGGCTACACAATCATCCGCGTCCACGCGGGAGCCGGCTGTCAATCTCGAGGCATGATTGAGAGCCGCTTTGTGATGGCGTTCATACAGAATCGCGAAAATAGCGAGGTGCCCTGATCGCACTTGGGCGATCACTTGGGCATCACTGCAATCGACGCTGGAACCTACTAGCAACATGTGTGCTTCTTGGTTTTTTGGTCGTCTGTGTCGAGGTTCAACTTGCAACAGATTGATCGCGGTGGACGTTTGGAAAAGATTAATCGTCCCCGATGGGCAAAGATTCTGACAAATAGTCGGCGATTCAACGTTACCCGATGCCCCCATTGGACTCTCTCTTTGTGACAACAAAAAAGGCTTGCGGTGTTTTGCAGTGTCTTGCGTACGCAGTGAGTCAGTCTTTATTTCGGGAATGGAAGATAATAATGTTCGGGTGGGGAACCAAAATTCAATATGGAACGATAGGAATAGATGGGGGGCGAGGTCGACGCGGGGGCGTCAAGGATCTCGCTCGGGTTGACTCCGGCGATCCGCGTTTCGATACACAAGCTCGACAGCGTGAGCGAGAACTGGTACAGGTTCGGGAACTTGTTGCCGAGGCCAATCGCTTGCATTTGCCGCAGCGTGAACTTCGATTGGAACCAAGCGAACACCTAGTTGGGCAAAGTGTGTGCGTGTTGCTCGTTTCACGAGCGGCTGACCGGAACGGTGTTGTAGTTGATGTGATTTATCACGCCCCGTTCGATGATGGGTCAGCAAAGCGACGTAGGTTCATCGCCGATGCGCTGCACCAGTTTGTGTTGGCCTGGGCCAACGAAGACAGGGCGCTGATCAGCAATGCGATCAGCTACGACCATGTTTCGCGTGAGTGGCTGTGCGTGGCCTAGTAACGTAGTGCCGCACTAACATAGAGCCCTGGGGCATCGAAATTACATGGAGCAGAGAAGAGCATGGACCTTCCGACAGATCGTGTGGCGACGTTACACCGCGCAGAGACTTTGTCGCGCAAGGTGAATCTTTTACTGGATGTCATCATGTCGCCCTCGGGCGAACCGTTCGAGTACACGATGGTGCGCGATATTGCGCAAGAGAAGACCGGCTATTTTCTGTCGCGGACGCGATGGTCGATGCTGAAGCAGGGCAGACCGCAGGTCGTAACCGAGGGCACGCTGCGAGCAGTCGCCGCAGTGTTCAGCGTCGATGCTGGTTACCTGCTCAATGAGAACGGTAACGTTCCCGAGCAGGTGCAAGCCGAGCTGGAGCTGCTTCGTAGTATGCGTCGCAGCGAGGTGCGCGACTTCGCGGTGAGAGCTTTGGGGCCAGTAGATCCCGAGGCAATGCGTGCGATTGCCAAGATTCTCGACGAGCAGCGGTAGCGCTTACGCACAAAAAAGAAGCCCCACCCGGATAACCGGATGGGGCTCTTTGCATTGTTGGGCGGCTAGACAGCGACAGCGCCGCGCTTGCCTCGGCGAATCTCTGACTCGGACACGACAATGTCGTGGCCACCGACGGAGTAACTGTGGTGGTTGCTGTCGATGACGATGCAGCGCCAGAATCCATCGTGCTTTATCGGCGCGCGTAGCTCCGGATTCTCGACGTAATCAAACGGCTTCTCGTCGTTGTTGCGCGTCTCATACAGATACGGCACAACGGTGATCTGATGACCTTGGTCGTTGGGCAGCGTGACAACGAGACCGCGAGCATCTTGCTTTATCGTCACAGCCAGCGTCGACAGGTAATGGCTCTTGGAGCCTTCGGGTGCCTCAGCCAGACGAGCAGCTTCAGCTTCTTCGGTTTCGAGAAGGGTCTTGAACACGATGTGCTCGCTTTCTATGTTGATTGGTTACCAGGGCACCGGAATTGTCGGTGATGCTGTGCGCAGCACGGTGCGGCGAGTACGCCACGTAGCCGGCTCGAGATCTTTGGCAGTGTGGACACCAGAGATGACACGAACGCCAGCATTGACGTGCGAGTGCTTGTGAAGGAAGTTATGCAGGTGAGCTGCAGCGTCTTCGTCCTTGAGGCGCGTGACGACGCGCACCGTTACTGTGCGGGGCGAAGGATTGCGAGACTTGACCAGGTGAGCCTTGCGGCTAATGCGGGCCATCTTCAGCGCGAAGTTGACCTGCTTGCAATGTGACTCAGCGTCGAGCTTGAGCGCACGTTGGGGAGCATGGAACCCGACCATGATCGGCCGTTCGATGAGGACTGTGTATTTCTGTCGAAACATGATCGACCTACCTAGCTTTCGTGTTCTTTTGTTTGCTGGGTTCGGGAAGAAACCCGAGACCAGCGCGTAGAAGAAAAAAAGGGGCTGTCTGCTCAGCGTCAAAGGAGACACAGAGCAGACAGCCCGAGGGGGTGGTTTGGGTACAGCTCGTTAGAACGCGATGCGTTCGCCGCGAACGAGCTGAGATTCGGGGATCGACAGGTCGTATCCACCAACGACGTAGGTCCGCATATCGCTGGCGATGACAATGCACTTCCAGTAACCGTCGTTGCGGCGACGGCGGATGCCATCGGCTGCGAAGTGACCTGATACGCAGTGCTCGACAGGTACAACGGTCAGCGAGCGACCTTCGTCGTCGGGCATCTGGATCTTGACCACGAGACCGTGGAGATCCTCGCGAATTGTGACCGGCATAGCCGAGAGGTCGTGGTTGAGCGAGCCAAGCGGGCTCCGAACCAGGCGAGCGGTTTCTTCGGCTTCAGTCTCGATGAGCGAGTCGAAGATGTTGGAGGTTTGTGTTGCAGCAGACATGGCAGATTTCCTTTGTTTGAGTAGCGGGATTGCCGCTGTTGTTGTTGCTGTGGATGAAGACAGTGAAGACAGTGATGTAGTCCCTCTCTCGGGAGTCAAACCCGAGACCTTCTGTTTCTTGCGAAGAAGACAGATGCTCAGCCATCGAGCTCAGAGGGTTGCGTGATCGCGCTGCCCAGGGGTGGGCAGTAGCGGCACACGGTGATCAGTCATGCGTGCGATTACGCAGTCGTGCTGGTGACGTGTCACGAGCAGGAGCAGGAGCAGTTGTGGGGCCAGGAGTGCAACTCCTGGTTCGGCTGCTCAGCCACACGTAGCACTGATATTGGTGATGGTGGAAGACACCACCAAGATCAGCACTACCGCTTTGGGCCTAAGTTCTGTTTAGCGTCGCCCAAACGACGGTGAGTTCCCTTGTGATCACGCTCAATCCCGAATCGCCTTTGGCGATTGCTTGTTATCTGCGCGTCTGGTGAACCCATCCGGGTACAACCACAGTGGGAATATCAAGGGAGCGCCACAGCGCAGTCACGATCGGATTGTCGTCGATCGCCAAGACGGGGTCGAAGCCCAGGCGCCGTGCTCGGATGAACAGCTCGCGCTTGACGTCGTCGTCGCGACGAGTGTCGAGATCAGCTCTCATGCCCAGGGCCTCGAAAGGCACGTTGTGCTTGCGGAGCCAGACCTTGGTTCTGTATCGCCATTGCTCTTTGCGTGAGGTCAGGATCAACACAGCGAAGCCATGAGCGTGCAGCGCTTGTACGAGCTCGACAACGCCGGGCATCGGATCTGCGTACGACGACGCAGCGTGGAACGCAGTGAAGTCCTTGTGGCCTCGCGGCTTCAGGACGTAGTGCCTGATGCGCGAGACATCGACGAGCGTGCCATCGACATCGACGATGATGGTGGGTCGTGTTGCTGTTGCTGTTGCTGTTGCTGTTGGTGTTGGTGCGGGCATTCAAGGCACCTCCGTTCGGGGTTGTGTCATACGCAGCGAGAAACAACAACGGCGCAGGATTACCTGCGCCGTCGCGTGTCTTATTGGTTGTCTGGGCGGAACTCAGCGATCGTGCCCTGGTAGGAGCACGCTGCCCATCCGCGTGCAAAGCACTGGATGGGATCTTGGTCGCGTAGACCCTCTTCGGGATCCACCGGCTTGGCCTCAAAGAGGTCATCGCTGGGCTGCGAGCCCATGACGTCAAGTCCGGTGTCTTCCATGACGACGTTGAGCGTCATCTGGAGAGCGAAGCGCTGTGTTTGCAGGCACTCCGGGCAACGGATGTCTTTGAGCTTCTCTTGGTTTGGCATGGTGTTGCGCCTTCCATCGGCAGTATTTGATTGTGAGACAGCGAATGGCCCCGGCTTCGCGGTGAACCTCTGTCAACGAATCTCCCGGCGTGGCTCTGCCACGAGCGCGCTGGCCACCAGGCAGCAGGCGCAAAAAAAGAAAAGCCCCCAGTCCGTAAGGACCAGAGGCTTTTCGTGTTAATCAGATTCGGCGTGAACTATTTAGCAGCCAGGCGACGCTGACGATCGCGACGAACTTTGTCGCAGTGAGACACACGCCAGCAAAGCGGTGACAGCGAAGAAGGCAAGGATGCTGCCGATCTCGCTGATGGTCTGGTTGAACATTTCAGGAGACATTGGTTACGCCTTCCAGCCGCAGTCTTCGCTGTTGAGGCAGCGAATGTGCTTGGCTTCGTTCTGCACAACGCCGATCGGGTTGATGCCACAGTTCGGGCAACCTTTACCGGTAAGCATCAGGATCTGGTCGTTGTCGACGATGCGCTGGCCAGGGAACCAGCCAGTGACGCGGATGCGGTGGCCGAAGACGCCGGTGAGCGTGTTGTGGATGGTGTTGGTGATGTCGAGCAGTTCGTCATCAGCTTCGGGCACTTCCTCGACAGCGTCGTGGATTTGCTTGGCGATCTCTTCGTGCGATGCACGAGATGCGTCACCCGACGGGCAGACGACGTCGAACGCAGTCATGACCCAAACAACGCTGTCAGCGACAGAGTGGTTCTGGTATTCGTTGATGACGAGGTTGGCCAGGAACGCCGACAGCGCAACAGTGCTGATGGGGTGGCTTGCATCCCGGTGAATCAGGGTGCGAACGTTGTTGCGAGTTTGTGTGGTCGAGCTCATGGGATTACTCCGGTCTTCTAGTTAGTAAAAGTTCCGAGAAAATCCCGAATAGCCTCTGGCTATTGGATAGCTGTGTGCTGCTGCAGGCAGCAAAAAAAGGAACCTCTCCGGATGAGATCCGGAGAGGTTCCTACAAGCTGTCTTCTTGGTTAGCGGGTGACCTCGACAGCGACGAAGAGATCTTCTATCTCGACCCGCCTGGGTTAGAACGGCACAACGATGTCCAGCTCGCGAGAGGCAGCGGCAACATCCCAGCCAGCCTTGCTCTGGCTTTCGATCAGTGTCACGAAACCTTCGACGGTGCCGTTGGCAAGAACCGTAGCCAGATCAGATGCTTCATCGACGTACTCGGTGACAACATCGTTGATGAACATTTCGTGCCAGACGTGATCGTCTCCGCAGGGGAAGCTGGGCCGGTTCCGGTCAAGATGCGGCTGACTCAGCTGCGTGGGGATGAAGTAGAGGCTCTCGTCGAGAGCCACCCTGATGCGATCCTTTTGTGCCTGGGTAATCGCACCCTTGAGGAAGATGTCGCCGTTGGCCTTCCAGTTGGCAGCATCCCGGTACATGACCGGGATCGTCGTGATGGGCACAGTAGCCATGGCTATTTCTCTTTTCTCTTGTTGACGCGCTGGGATTCTTTGTGTTCGCGCGCTGCTTGCTGTGCATGCTGCAGCGCTGTTCCGGGGGTGTCTGGGTTGGGCCACGCCCAAACGATCCAGTTGCAACGCTCTGCTTCGCATTGCAGTCGCACATGACCCGGCGCCACAGGGCGGCGAAGCCAGGAGCGCATGCGCTTCATGGTGTGGTCAGTCATGGCCATGGTTACTTCGCTTTCTTTGCGGGCTCGTTGAGCAGGAAGATGGTGTGCTGAGCAAAGAGGTCAGCCTCTTCGCACAGGTCGCGTACGTCGCTACCGATGCTGCCGATTACGGGAATCAGCGTGAACTCATCCACGCGGTAGTCGCTGTCGATGACAACGACCAGGGTGCTGCCGTGGCCGTTGGGGGCGGGAAGCTGGATCTGCGTGTCAGCAACGTGCGCTCCACGGATGCTGTAGAAAGCGTTGACAACGGTTTCGTTGCTGGGCATCGCAGCCATGACATCGGGCGTAGTCAATACCGCTGTGATCGCAGCGCGAGCATCGCTGTATTCGCTGGCGCGAACCACGACGTCTTCGCCGGTGTTGTAGCCGCGGCGCAGAGCACTGCTGATGCACACGACGTCCTGAAGCAGGGTGGTGGATTCTAAAGTAGACATGCTTTACCCCCTTCAGGGCGATGATGAATGAGTAAGTGGTCAACAGCGACCGGATGTTCGTTGTTCACGGCTACACCCGGGCCGCCGCTGGCGGCCAAGCGTGTGAGCGTGAAAAAGAAGCCCCAGAGGATTGATTCCTCTGGGGCATTCACGGTGAGACTCATCTCGGATCGGAGACATCTCTCCCGGCCGCGAAGCGGCGTGACCGGACATTACCGCCGTGCGCGATAAATCTGTGGTGATTTGCTCCCCGACCTGGACTCGAACCAGGAACCTACGCATTAACAGTGCGTTGCTCTGCCAATTGAGCTATCGAGGATTGGCGATGGAAGATGAGAGCCCGCTCCACGTCCAGTGGTGAGTGTGCGTGCAGCACACGAGAGGATTGAACTCTCAGCGGGAATTTCACGAAGCGCTTCCGTGCTCGTGCTGGCCGGTAGACCAGCACTCCGGACTCGAACCGGACTTCGTGAGTATGGGAAAAGGATGACTTGGGGAGCCTTTCACTCCAGCCTCCGGGGTATGAGCCCCGGCGTTCTTCTCGACCTATGTTGCGTGCAAGCAACAGTGAGGTTCGGCCACATCGTTTCCGGCGAGTTTGCACGCTCGTCCTTCTGCGATGTAGTTGAACTACCGCGTCAAATCCCATCCCGATCACAGCTTTGCTGGGATCCACGCCCCTTTGTGGTTAGTGACGGGTGATTGTGGGTGACAACAACGGGCCCAGTCACCGTGATGGTGACCAGGCCCGCTGTGTTGTCTTGCCGGGCTTACTTGACCCAGTCGTCGAGAGCGTCGTCGAAGTACGCCACGCGACGGAAGTCCGGCGCTTGCTGGTTGATCAGCGGGTCGGCTACAGTGCGGTCAGTCTCGTACTGGGTGTGCTTTCTCTTGTTGCCAAGACTAGGCGCATCGGTGAACACGATGGTGTGACCCATCTGCGATGGATCATTCTCGCGAGGCCACACGGACAGTGAGACTCGGGTCGAGAGGTGTTGGCGTGGCTTGCCTGTGTAACTCCAGTTGAGAGCATCGAACTCGAGCTTGCGCAGCATCTGCAGCGGCATCCCGGTGTCAGATTTGGCGAGGAAGCGTTTCAGAGCGTCGTACCCGCAGAGATCCAACGAGTACGCGGCATTCCAACCGTTGCGTAGCCCGGTGGCGAATATCTCGAGTGTTTCCTCGATCGGTTCGTGTTGCGCTGTTTGATCGCGCAGGCGCTCAGGTAACTGGAAGTCAGCGTTGTCAGCTTCGAGCTGCCAGCTGAGCATCGTTGCCCCAGTGTCGGGCAGACCCTCGGCGTTGATGTACCGAATCCATACAACCCACTCGATCGGCATTCCGTCGATGGAACCAACCCCGACGCTGACGTGGGCAGCACCGGCGCGAATTGCTTGGATGGCTGTGGTGATGATCTGTTCTGGGATCGCCCGTGAAGCATCGGTGGACATATCTGTATGTTCGCTCACGGGGAGCCTCGTTTCTTGTAGGAAGTAAAGAATGAATGGTGGGGTGAGTCGCCGGCGGCCGGCCACCAATTTGGTGGCCGGCCGCCGGCTAGAGGGTTAGCCCTTAGAGTCCGAGCTCAGAAAGCGGAAGACCGCCTTGATTGTCGAGGCTGATATTGCGTTGCTGTGTTGTGTGCTGCATCAGCGCGATACCGGCGTCGCCGAAAGGGAACACACGTCGGCCCCAGATCACGAAGGTCGGAACTCCGGCCTTGCTTGCTTCTGCCACGCAGTGCCACGTTCCGCGCGAGCTCTCCTTCCGGTCTTGACCGGGGGCGAGTGCTTGCGGATGCGTGGGGAACGCCAGGCACAGATCAACGTTGCTGTTGATCATGCGCGTGTTGCGATGGAAGCCTGCCAGCTTGCAGCGGTCACCCTTCTTGTCCCAGTCGGGGCAAGAGTCGCTGTGTTGATTCCACTGGGCTGGATGTGGCTCGGTGGGCATTCCCAGCAGCATTGCTTCACCAGCGAGCATCAGGTCAGCACCACGAGCAGCGCCATGGATCAACGTGGTCGTGGGAGCTTGCGTGTCCAGCAGCAACATGCCTGCCTTCAACGCAGCCGACGCCAGCTCGGTGTTGTTCCAACCACGGCTACCAGTCATCAGGATGCGGGCGCTCATGAACGAACCCCGTCACTGATCGAGGCGTCTTCGTGCCAGTCCAGCTCAGGCGCTTGACCCATCGGAGAGCTGTCCTCCAGGCAGCGCAGCACCAGACGTTGCTCACGAGCTTCGTAGAGAGATTCACGAATGTCCTCCATAGCTCGGTGAGCAACACAAGAGCTAGGCGCCACGGTGGGAATCAGCACGGGTGCCCAGCGGGCTAGTGCTTCACGAATACCCGAGATGTCGATGAGACGGTAGTGGAGCACTGCGGCTACCAGCGGCATCTGAGCTTCGATGAAGTTCAGATCGAGACGCACGCTGGAACCAATGATGATGCCGCGGGTATCTATGGACGGATGAGCTTCAACACCAACACCGTGCTGGATGAGCCACTGCGATGCGTCGAAGTCCACGGTCGCCAGGGAGACGGTCGAGTTCTTGACTTCTTCGAGCAGACCCGAGCGGGTGTGCATGTTGGTGACGTACTCGTTCATTCGCTCAAGCTGAGCTGGCTCAGCGTGGATGACGCGGCTACCGAATTCGGCGATGACGTCGAGGTTGTCATCAACCAACAACATGGCGAACTCGAGAATGGTGTCCTTGACGGGATCGAGACCGGTGGTCTCCAGGTCAATGGGCACGCCCAGACCGAGAGGTGTGGAGGTGGGTGCAGACATGTGGGCCTTCTTTCAATAGATGAGATGCAGAGATGCAGAGATGCAGAAAAAGAGGCCGTGGGCTGAAGTGATTCACTTCTAGCGCACGGCCTCGGTAGACCCAGAGGGTCAAAGATTTAGATGATGGTGACGCGACCGTTGGAGTAACGCAGCATGTAGCGTCCACCAGCGGTAATTGTGACGTTGACCATTTCGCCGGTCTTGGTGCGGTGTAGTCCGGGTGCCATTGTCACCACGTCCCTTCTCTTTGCTGATCGTCAGCGGATTTTGATACAAGGCGTTTCCTCGTCACAGAGAATCCCGAGACAGCTCTGCTGGCTTCGTGTTCTTTCCGCACTTCAGCTTTTGCTGTTCACGTCTGGGCTGGAAGCCGGGGCGACTCCGGCCCAGACGTTCAGGAACCTGCGGTTTATCAGGGCACGCGCTGCACAGGTGTCAGGAGTAGTTCGAGTGACTCGCGCATGTTTGCCAACTCGATCTTGAGTGTCGCAATCTCGATGTCGCGTGGGTCAGCTACCCCAGCACTTGCTTGCTGCGAGCCTGTGCGAGTGATGCGATCAACAGCGCCGTACTTTGCAGCCTCTTCGAGGATGAGCAGGCGCACTGATGGTGATGGCGAGACTTGCGCGTCCCACCATTCGAGACTGACGTGATCGTCTTCCGGAATTAGCAGGCGTTTACGTCCGGGGGTCGCTTGCGATGCTGCCGACGCTGTGACGTCGATGTTGATACGAGCAGTGATGTTGGTTCGTGTTGAACTCATTGATTTGTCCTTTGTGGGAGGGATGTTGAGAAGCCGGGGCTTTCTCCTGGTTCTGTGTGGCGACTAACTCCGGGTGCAGGAATCACCAAACAGAGAGTCCTGCCACACCCGATCCCGCTCTGCGGGATCACCACAGTGGCGCAGATGTGCGCAACAACCCCTGCCCCACCCATCGTTGCCTCATCGAGCTCGTGTTGCGGGCGGCAACGCATCCCTGAGGCCACGAATCTGCGCAATCCGCAGAAGTGGCCCTTTCCTGCCCGTTAGCAGACCGGAACGCGCCCAGACATGGGCGGTGTTGCCGGGTTCGCTGCACTTTTACTGCTCCCTGACCAGAAGTGGAACAAAAGAATCCCAAGATTGACCAAGATTGGGTCGCAACTGGCGCGTTATGTACATAATGTCGGGATATGCTTAGAAACGAGTAGAAAACACTCGGTAAGTACTTATATAATACTGATCACAGAAAGGATGCGTCATGACCAACTCCCTGAGAAATGAAGATGCGAACGCTTCGGCGGCATCGTCTTCGAGCGCACCCACTTCAGTTGGCCCTCAGACCCAACGACTTCGATTTACGGTTCCCGCTGCCGATCTAGCGGTACAGGAATGGATCGACGCCCAGGACAAGTGGAACTTGTCTGTTCGGGGGTTGATTCGTGAGTCCATCGAGCGCGACGGCTTTGTTGATTTCATCAACCGCCCCGTGCGCCAACAGCCCCGCCGTGGTCGCCCATCGGTTGCCGATGATGCCGACGAGCAGTTCGAGCAGCCCGAGGCACAGCGCGAAACGGCCCCGTTGGCACCAGCCCCTGTTGCTCACTCGCAGCCCGAGTTTGAGCCGGAGCAGTCAGCCGCAGAACAGGTCGAGGTCTCCGACCTCTTCGGTTCGCTTCGTAACTAGCCCCACCCCTCCACTTCACACTTCAAAACTTTCCTGAAAGGAAACCCACACATGACTACTTCGATTTCTCTCACCGGCGGCGTTGACGTTGGCAATGGCTACGTCAAGGGCATCATCCGTGCTGCAGTCCAGTCGGTGTCTGTACCTGCTGACGAGGTCGACCTGCCCAGCGGTGTCGCACTGATCACTCGCTCCAACTCGCTGCCGATCGCTGACATTGATGCACCGGCTGTCGTTCTCGGCGATTTCTTCAACGCGCTGGACATTAGCTTTGCTTCGCCGCTCATCGGCGACCAGTACCGTCGTCTCTTCGGGACTCGCGCTCTCACGGCACAGGGTGCCTTTGACGAGTTCGACGTTGTCGGACACCGCAGCAAGGCTCAGCAGGAGCTCAGCAAGGTTCTGGTCATGGGTACGTTCGCGGCCAAGGCTCTGCGTGACTACGTGCGCCTCAACGGTGCGCTTCCTCCCGCTGACGAGGCTCTGAGCGTTTCGGTGCGTGTTGCACTGGCTCTGCCGATCAACGAGTACCTGCAGCACCGTACGGCCTACGCCGCTGAGTTCATGACCGGTACGCACACCGCGACCATTCACAACTTCGAGACCTCGGTGTCGATCAAGCTTCGCTTCATCGACGTTCAGGTCATCCCCGAGGGTGCATCGGCACAGTACGCGATCACCGCCAAGGGTGAGCCTTTGATGGACGCCATGATTGCTGACGTGCGCAAGCGCGGTGTTGCTCTTGAGGGCATCACCTCAGCAGACGTGCTCGCGGCCAAGAACACCATCGGTATCGACATCGGTGAAGGCACCGTGAACTTCCCGGTCTTCACTGCTGGCAACTTCAACGCTGATGCGTCGACGACGTACGCCAAGGGCTACGGCTCGGTTCTCACTGATGCTCTCAAGGCAATGGAAGACCGTGGCTTCGCTTCGGGCTTCACGTCGCGCAAGCAGCTCGCAGACTACCTCCAAGCTGGCCCCTCGCCACTGAAGAAGAACTTCTACGACAAGGTTGCGAGCTTCGTTGAGGAAGAAATGCGCTTCTTCGCCAAGGAGGTCGCTGAGCAGTTCGGTCGTGTGCTGGCTGTAGTCGGTGCCACCACTGAGGTTGCCTACGTTTACGGCGGCGGCTCTGGCCCGATCAAGCAGTACCTGTACCCGGCGCTGCTGGCAAAGGCCACCGAGATGAACTCGGTTGATGCGTTCCCGGTGCTGTACCTCGACTCGAGCTACTCGCGCCACCTCAACCGTGAAGGTCTCTACCTCGCGGTGGAGACCATCGAACGCAAGGCTCGCGCTGCGGCCTTGTCCAGTGAAACGACTAACCCGAAGGCGTTTGCTGCGACGGCTGTATAAGCATCATCGCCGTCTTCATAAGCCAAACCCGAAACAAGCAGAAGAGGAAACACATGTCCAATAACTCAGTAGTAGACGAGAACCCCAGCGGTTCTCGTCATGCGCGATGGGGCGAACAGCGCTCCAAGCGCAGGCTGCGTCGCTCAGTGGGCGTCCGCCTTATCGCTACGGCCGCTGCGGCGGCAATCGCGATCACCGGTCTGGTAACCCCGACGGAGCCCGCTTCGGCGGCGACCATCGGTCGCGGTTACACGGAGTCCATTGGTTGGCTTACCGCGTGGAGCGTCAACGGCGTCATGACGTACTGCCTTCAGCCAACACTTGGCGACCCCACCGGTACCAGCGTGTCCCAGGGAAATCAGCAGTGGGCTGGCATGAGTGCCAATGACAACGCTCGCGTCAACTTCGCGGTCACCCAGTACGGTCAGCGTGCTAACGACAACTGGGCAGCAGCAACTGTGCTGTATGTCTGGTCGACGGCTGACCCCCAAGGCTACATTGACCACACCAATGGTTACGCTACCAATCGGTCTGAGGCTGATCTGTACTACATGGATCGTGTGCCCTCCGCGCAGCGTTCAACGGTCACGAGCTACCTCTCTACGATCCGTTCAGGGGCGTCAAGCGTCACCGCAGCATCTACTACCGCTGGCTCTGTGACGATGTCTCTGTGGGCTGACCTTGCCAACAACTACGTTGGTGAACTGCGCATCTCGAATATGTCTCCGTCGAACGCCACGGGTACGGTCACTCTGACCAACGGTGTCTTTGCTTCCACTGGCTCCAACGTGATGTCCGGTGTTCGCAACAACATGAACCTTGACATCGTGGGCGTGGCCCCCGATGACACCAAGAGCTACAAGATCTACGCCAACGGTGTATTTGAGGGAGCCAGCAGCAGCGGTTACGCCGGTCAGGTGCAGATTTTCTCGCACTCCGCTGGACAGCAGCAGACCGCAGGCCCCGGCCCACAGCCGCGCACTAGGTTCACACAGTGGGCAGAAGACCCGACCGACCGCACGACGACGTTCTTGCCGGTGGTTGGTACTCAGGTCAGCAGCAAGTTCGTTGGAATCGGTGAAGAGTTCAGCGACGAGCTGACCTTCGACACAACCGCCGACGCAGATGGTCTGAACAACCCCTGGTACAAGAACAGCGCCGGTCGCTACATTCCGATCATCGCAAAGGGAACTTTGTACGGCCCATCGTCAACTCCTTACACGGAGTCAGACCAAGCCCCCGCAGGTGCCGCTATTGCAGCTTCAGGCGTTACTGTCACCACGACGGCTGAAGATGGCCCGACTGTTGATTACACCGCTTCGAGCGGTGTTACCTCGAACGCTTCTGGGTATTACACCTGGGTGTGGGAAATCAAGCAGAGCGACCAGCCAAGCAGCAACCCGAACGTTCAGCAGTTCTTGCCTGACGGCTACGCGTTCACTGACCGTTTTGGTCAGGCTGTAGAGACTCACGTCACTCGATTCCAGCCCTCGGCTGAATCTAAGGTGACAGAGGCAATCGTTGACGTCGGAGACTCGATCACCGATGAGCTGACTGTATCGGCAAGTGCGGGAACCTGGCCCACGGGCGTAGACGTTCTCTTTGAGGGAACGGCATACGCTGTGGCCTCAGACACCAAACCGACTACAAGCTCAACTGTTCCCGCTGACGCTGTAGTAATCGGCACCTCTACGATCACCGCAGACGAGCCGGGTGCTTACACCTCACCCGCTGCAAGCGGAACCGTTCTGGCTGACGCTGGATACGTTGTTTGGGTCTGGAAGGTCGACAAGAACAACCAGAGCAATAACGCAGAAGCGCTTATCTTGAACGACTGGGCTGACGACTTCGGCATCACGGCCGAAACCAGCACCGTTCGTTTTCAGCCGCGCGTAACGACCGAGGTTTCAACCAAGATCGTCAAGGTTGGCGAGGCATTTGCAGACACGATCACCTTCTCTGCTTCGCAGGGACAGTGGCATGAGGGAACCGTCATCACCGCTAATGCGACCTTGTACGGCCCGATGCTGCACGAACCTGAAGTGCTGACGGATGCGCCCTTCTATGCGCGCAACGCAGGTACCGTCACGGTTACTACGGATGAGCCCGGTACGAAGATCACACCGGACACGCTCGTTGCAGAAGAGACTGGTTTCTATACGTGGGTCGTCGAGATCGTCAAGAGCGAACAGGCTGCGGCAACTCAGCCGCTTATCGTTGATGGCTTCAAGGACAAGTTCGGTCTTGCCCCTGAGACTCACGTAAGCCCGTCGACGCTTGATGGAACATCGAAGGTTTCTGAAGAAGAAATCGCGCTTTCCGGTACTGTCTTCGACACACTGACGGTTTCGCTGGGTAAGTCGGGTGGCTGGCTCATGAAGGACTCTGAACGCATCACGGTCAACTTCCGTGCCACCGCGTACTTCGTTCCGGGTGAGACTGCCCCTGCTGTCTCGGGCACTGTTCCTGAGTCCGCAACAATGATCGAATCGTTCATTGTTCCGACCAACAAGGTTGGCGCAATCGTGACCCCGGCTATCACCGCTCCGGATGCGACTGCTGGATACGTCAGCTGGGTCTGGGAAATCCTCGATGAGGATCAGCCAGAAGACGTGCGCGGCTACGTTGCTGAGTGGAACGACCAGTTTGGTCTTGTTGATGAAACCACCAAGGTAGTTGCTCCTGAGGTAACAACCTCGGCCCAGCCCATCGGTGCATTCTTCGGAACCGCAACCGACACGGCAACCATCACGGGCACGATGCCTGCAACGCCGAGCACTTTGGCGTTCAGCCTCTACCTTGCCCCTGAGGGCGCTGAGATCACCGAGATCTGCACGGCTGACAACCTCGTCTACACGAATTTGGAAGACGGGCAGATCGTTACGGCAACTGGCGAGTACACCTCACCTGAGTTCCCGTTGGGTGGCTTCGGTACCTACGCGTGGGTCGAAACTCTTATCTCCGATAAGGGAAACGTCATTCACGAGGGCGCTTGTGGTATCACGAACGAGCTCACCACTGTCGAGGTTCCTGACGTCACGACGCTGGCGATGCCACTGGCAACGGTGGTTGACCCCATCTTTGACACGGCAGTTGTCAACGGCTCTGTTCCTGACAACACCGTTCTCGAGTTCGAGCTTTACAAGAAACCAACGGCGCCTGAAGCGGGCGACTTCAAGTACGACGCTGATGGCAACGTCACCGACGTTGCCTGGACTCAGGAAGAAGTTGACGCTCAAAGCGACGAAGCAGTATGTGACGTTTCCAACCTCGTTGCGACGACTAGCCGCATTGCGGTTACCGCTGGTAGCAACGATTACGTCGAGTACGTTTCTCCTGACGTGAATGTCAGCGAGACCGGTACCTACTGGTGGGTTGAACGCCTCATCGTCGAAACTCCTAGTGGTGACGTTGTTGTGCTGACCGGTGAATGTGGTCTTGCGACCGAAACCACTGAGGTCTCGGATCCGGTGGTTACGAGTAACGCTGTTGGTTCTGTTGAACTCGGCGAAGAGGCGCACGATGTCGCGACCGTCATTGGCCCGATCCCCGGTGAGAACTCGGGCGTCCGCGCCGAGCTCACCTTCGAGGCATTCGAGGCAGTTGAGGCAGTCGAATCGACAGACGCCACGGACTCCACGGAGCCTGCGGAGGTCTGTGCTGTAGACAACCGCGTGTTCAACCTTGATGAGCCAATCATCGTCACCGCAGCCGGCGACTACGCATCATCGTCGGTTGTCTTCCCGAAGACGGGCACGTACTACTGGGTTGAAACCCTGGCGTACGTCAACATTGCAACCGATGAGCGCACTGTCGTTCATGTCGGTGAATGTGGTCTGCCTGAAGAGACGACGATCGTCACGGCTGTGCCAGTTGTACCTGGAACCTTGGCGTTCACGGGATCAAGTAGCATCGCGACGTTGCTGGTTTCCGGAAGCGTTGCGCTGCTGATTCTGGGAATCGGTCTGAGCTTTCTCGCGTGGCGCAACCGTCGCCGCAAGGCAACGACAACAACAACTACAACAGCACCTGTTGGGATCCTGGAAGCGTAAGCGTTCAGCATCACAACCCGAGCATCGAAGTTCGTAAAAAAAGAAGCCCCATCCGGGTAACCGGGTGGGGCTTCTTTGGTGTGTACGAAATAGAAAATCCCGCGCGAGCTGCTTACGCAGTCGCTACGGGATTCTCCTATGGAGTTGTGTTGTTCATACACTCGCTGGTGCTCACGGCCGGGCGAGCGCCAACGAGAGTACGTGTGTGATCGCTGTGGCTGTGGCTGTGGCTTATGCCTGAGCCGCTGCGAACGGAGCGTCAGCTTCGTAGTCAGCGCTTTCGCCAGCCTGAGCTGCGGCAGGAGCCGAAGAGTCAGCTGCGCGTGCGGCAACGCGAGCCTGAGTCGTGGTGCGTGACTCGAGGAAGCGGATGTTGTCGATGACAACCTTCGGCGTCGGGTAGACGAGCTTGTTCGTCTTCTTGTCGACGTAGGGCATCTGCTCGATGTGCGAGGCAACTGCTACCTGGTCACCGGCGTGAACGTTGCCGAACGGGCCAAGGCCATCGACGGTGCTGGAGATGAAGGCTTCGAGGGAGATCTGGTCAGAGATCGTCTTGTTGTCTTGTCCGCGGTATGCGCGGTCAACGTAGAGCGTGATGAGAACCTTCTTGGAACCGTCAGCGTTATCGAAACGCTTGGGGTCTGAAGCGAGGCGGCCGATGAGGTTCGCGTTGTTGGTTGCGTTTGACATGGTGGTTTCTCCTGTGATTTGAGGTATGACTCTGCTGGGCGGTTGCTCGGCGTGACGTGAGTCTGGATTGTTCAACTTCTTTCCCGAGACAGCTGGGCTGACTGGGTGTTGCGACAGTGTCGCTAGGCGGGGATTGAACCCGCCATCTGTGCCTGTGCCGGTTGTGTTGTAATCGCTGAGAATGGGAGACAGTACGGTTACTCAAGATTCTTCGTTCGGTTCACGCATAGTGATGTGTACGAAGAGTGGAATGAGTCCGCTACTGGCCTCTCAGTGATTCTTATTTCGGAGCACGGCTCTGCCGTTGAGCTATAGCGACTTTGCCTCGTGCAGAGACTGTTTCGTGATGACTTATGGACGCGTGTTGACTGTCCAAACCAAGCCATCACGAGGCAGTGAGCTGCAGAGTGGGATCTCTTTGAATCCCTTGCATTTCTTCTCCCGAAGCAGCTGCGCTGCTCGGTTCTCCCGCTTGTGCTTGTGCTTTACGCCTTTGGCTTTTGCCGGGCTTCAGCCGACCTCACATTCGGGCACTGGTTAGATCTCTTCGAGGTGATCGCTGTATGACACGAAGCTCTTGTTGGGATTGATCGTGGCGATCGGTCGGATGATGATGACACCGTTGGGCTCACCATCTTCGTGGTTGAGATTCCGGTAGAAAATCTCGACACCTTCTGTGCTCGCGATGTCGATGTCGTCGCCACGCTCGGTGGTGAGGATTACCGCGCGCACTTGATGAATGCGTTCGATTAGCCCTCGGTCTGGTTCGAGCCATTGTGCTGGCATCTCATCACGTCTGCGGAGCTGAGCCGTAGGAATCTCGTAGACCCACAGGCCGCCCCGGTGGGTGGAAACCCAAAAGCTGCCCAGGAGGGATGCTCGAATCTTGCCCAGGAACTTTTCGTCCCAGGAGTAGCCGCCGGCAACAGCTTTGATTTCGATGACCTCGCGGCCGAAACGGTCTAGCTTCGGTGCAGATATGCAAATATCGCCATAGGACAGGATCTTGCCAATCCACGCAATAAAGTCGTTGAGGGTGCCGTAGAAGCCTTCGTGGAGAGCGTCAGATACTTCGGTTTCAGGGGCAAAGGCGTTGCTGTTCATGAGAGAGCTCTCTCTTTCTTTTGTTGGTGGGATCTGACCGGTCGGGTCGCCTCGTGATGAGACGACCCGATGGTGGGGGTGGCTTCAGCCGGCCTCGCCACGGACGAGATTGGCTAACGCCTGGGCGTAGGCGTGCTTTGTTCGTTCGACAAGCATTTGCTCGTTGAGGTCGTGCTGACCAGGGAGGTCATACGCGCTATCCATCGCCATGATTGCCGCGGCAAGATTTACGCGGGCTTCAGCTTCAGCTTTCCGCAGGTCAGGGTGGGCTTCGCGTGCGAACGCGAGACGCGCGATAGCGCTGACCTTGTGGACTTCGTGCTCGACATCGACTGTGGTCTCCGGTGTTTCGGTGGTAGCCATGAGGTTCACAGCCTTTCTGCTGAGTAGTCAGCATTGATGGGTTCGACAAGTACCCGCGGTGGGCTACTTTCTGTTCAGAGTCTCGATGAGCTCGGACTGACGAGTGATCTCGACCAGGCACGCGTCGAGTGTGTCCGCGAGCCGAGTCAACGTCGCGCGGTGCGGCGTGTAGTTGTTCTCGGCGCTCCAACGAGTGCTGGAAATGACCTGCTCGATGTTGTGAGTATCGAATCGTGGTTGCGAGTTGACCGGTGTGGTGGTCAGCTCGGGCGCAGGATCTGCACGCACAGTCACGATCTGATCGAAGGCGTCTGCTGCCGCGAGCAACGCAGCGTGATCGCCTAGATGGAAGACCCGTTTGTAGCTGTCGCTGCTCACGAGTTGGGCACAGCGCGCTGTGCTGAACGCGACGAACTGGTGTTCTAGCTCGCTACAGCGGTGGCAGTGACTTGGGCCCTCATACGGGATGCAGTCGCACTCGAAGTGAGGCGGAAGTTGCATCCCTTGGAAGGGGCTCGCGGCAATGTTGACTTCGAGCTCGCGCATGTCGGTTGTACTGGTCACGATGAGGATTTCCTTTGCTTGTGCGCGCGTAGCGCGTGGGCTCGAGTGGCGGTGGCGTCGGGACGGTTCCACGACATGACATAGGGCTCACGATGTGGTTGCTTGGTGAAGCCGCCGATGTCGCGGTTCTGCACCTTGCGTGCGATCCAGCTCGGCAGGCGCACCATCCACGCGGGGATGTGCGCCCAAGCCAGGGAGCCGACTTTGATCATCAGTGGGGAGTAGGTGCTGTTCTTGCCCAGGCGAAAGAAATACACGCTGGTTGCCCAGCTCGGGTAAATCGACGGCAGGGAGTAGGTGCTGATGTAGCCAGTTTTGCGACGAAGCGCGAACTGGATCAGTGGTTCACGGCGGTGAGCCATTAGAGGCTTTCCGGTCGTGATTCGAGTGGGTTTTTCAGCCCCGCGACGAGACAGTTGACAGTAGTGACGAACTCCCGGAAGGTTTCAGCCTTGCCGTAGTTGCTGTCAGCCTCAGCGACAGCAACGTTGGCGGCCAAGTAGAGGCGAAGCTTGTTGACGTCTTCAAAAGAGGCCGGCGTAGTGGTGAATGTTGCAGTGGGTGTAGCCATGATGATCCCCTTTCGAGGGTTGGTGAGTGATTGGGACAAAGAAGCAACCGCTCGGCCCGAGTGGGTCGAGCGGTTGCTGTCTGAGGTGACGCTAGACCAGCACGCGAACTTGGTACGCGATGCTGTTGAATTGACCGAGGGTGTACTTGGCGACGATGCGCACGATCCCCATGTCAACGAGTGACTGGGTTAGACCGGAGTGTTCACTCCAGTCTTTGATCATGACGCAGCCGTCGATCGGCTCAAGACCGGCACTCTCGAGGTTGGTCGAGATAATCTCGCGCTCACCGTCTTTCTGGTCGATCAGAGCAAGGGCGCTCTGGCTCGGGTAGAAGATGATGTCGCCGGTCAGGGCAATAGCGCTGAACTGTGCGGTGATGTTTTCGCGCACCGTGATTGGTGTAGCGACGTTGCTTTCAGTCATGGGTGCTGCCTTTCAGTCTTTAGGCGTGAGCCAGTTCGGGTTTTGTGGCGGTGTCCAGCGTCACGATGACGTGCTGAAGCTTGCTGAGTTCGCGGCCTGAGTAGCTGTGGTTTCCCAGTAGCTCGGTCACGAGGGTGAGGACACTCTCATCGGCAACGTGCATGTTCAAGATCACGAGACCGGTGGCGTTTTGGCTCGTGTTCAGAGCCATGATGAAGCCGAAGTGGTCAGTGTCAACAGCGTCGATGAAGACGGTGTTCTGACCTTCAGTGATGAGATTGGTAACAGCGTCACGGGCAGAGCACGCATCGGCAAGAACGATGGTGCTGCCATCGGTGCTGAGGGCTTCTTCGAGACGGGCGAATGTTTCCAACATGGTGGCTCTTTCTGTTTTTTGGTGAGCGATTTGTGAGTGGAGAATGAACACCGGCAGTTGCCTGAGTTGTTCACGGCTTCTCCCGGTCACAGCTGTGCTGTCGACCCTTTTCTGTTCCATCGGCGAAGCGCGATGGGAAGCGAACACCCAGTGGCGAAGTGCCACTGGGTGTTCCAGAAGTTGTTATTTGCTGTGCTTTGGGCAGTCCGGGTTGAACTCCATTGCGGAGCCCGGCTCGGTGATGCCGTAGTAAACGAAGTGATACTCGCGGGGTGTTTCCCAGCAGAGGCACGTTTCCTTCATCGAGTCAGGGACGAAGCGCACGTCGCCGGTGATCAGCCAAGTGCTGTTCACGTCGAGACTGGACGCAAAGAGCGTCAACTCGCCGGCGGTGGGGTTGGAGAGGAAGTACGTGTTGAGCCATTCAGCTGGGACGCTGTCGGGCGTACCCACCAGGGGAGCCGACAGCGATGCCTGGAAGCGTTGCTGGATCTCGGTGCGGCTGACACCCTGTTGGGCAAGTTCAGCCAAGACTGCATCAACGCGGTCGCTGAAAGCGCTGCGGTTGCTGATGTCGTGTGTCGTAGCCATGAGGAACCTTTTCTTCAAGAAGTCATCCCGCCTTGAGGCGGCTTAGTTCCACCCCCGGCCATGGCCTGACATGGCGTTTGTTCGCGCTGCGGCTCGTCTTGTGAGCTGCTGCGTTATGGGACAAAAATCCCCCGCTACAGCCATGTGGCTGCACGGGGGATTCTGTTGTTGTTCGGTCTGCTGCTTACTGCGACGCGGTGGTCTCAGCGGTGTAGTAGTCGATGTTCCATCCGGTCGCGGTGTTGTATACCTCAACGCGAATGTTGATCTGGCCGTCACAGCTGAGCACGTCAACGGTCACTGAACGAGGAACCAGCTCATCCCCGAGGTACTCAGGGGTTGCTGCGTAATAGAGCGGGCAACTGTCTGCGTTGTTGGTGTCGAGGTAGTCCCGAGCAATCAACTCTGTGTAAGCCATGCCTCCCGAATACTGCCCATTGGTTCGCGTCGATCCAACGTTCTGGGTGCGAGTGCCCGAGACGAGATTTTCCAGTGTTGGGTCTCCGCCGAGGGAGTCTGCAACGAGATGTGACCTGTTCCAGAGCCAGCCGGAGTACGGCTGCGATCCGTCGATGTCGCTTCGAGCAGGAATGAGAACCTCACCGTTGTTCGCCGGCCAACCCGAAGGGTCTGCCGAGATGGATTCGCGTTCGCTTGCTTTCTCGTGCTCGCGAAGGGTGCTCGTGAGATTCCCGTAGGCGCATACTGCGCGATCGAGACTGTCCAAGAGACAGTACTCAACGACACCATCGCTGCTGGGGGAGTAGTCCTGTTCGGCTGTTCCGATGATCGTGAAGTAGTCATCCGGTGCAACCAGGGGCGCCTGGGCTGCCAGCGTCACCTCTGCTGACGTTGATCGCGTCGGGTGATGTGTTGATCAAGCCAAGCGCGATGAGTGCGATGGCGGCCAGCAACGTCGAAACGTAGAGGGCTGCTTTGGTGCTGCTGCGTCGAGCGGCCATTGGGTGTCTCCTGAAGATTGATGCGAGAGCGACAGATCTGTCGTGTGGACGAAGGGCCCCCCTTGAGGGCGGTTCCCGATCACCCCCGGCCATGGTTTTCCATGGCAAAGTCACCCGCTTGACTGCTGCACCTGATAAAGTAATTATCTACTCAAAAACCAGCATAACTAAGGAATGTGGACAGACGCATGGAAGAACTTTCTCCCGGAGTTGTAGATGAGCTTGTGGCATCCGACGACCTTGAAGCTCTTACTCGGAGAAGTACTGAGCCGTTGAAGACCAGCCCCACGAAACCGGGAAAGAAACTCGCAACGACGAGTTCTGATCCGCGGGTGCGTGTCACGGTGCGGGTGGCGCCTGACCTGAGCCAACGAGTGTCGTACTGGGCAGACAAAGCAGGTATTTCGACGAACGAGTATGTGATCGAGGCGATTGAGTCCGCGATCCGTCGTGAGAACGCTGACTATGACTTACCCACGCTGGAGATCGCACGATTGGAGCAACTGAAGGACGTCGTAGCCTCACTGTCTTCCGACGTGCAAAATCTCACTGCGATGACCCAGACCGGCTTCGATTCCCTGGCGGGACTCACTCGTGGTGACAACTATCTGATGGACGACGAAGACGGCGAACTTGGAGGCGTATCAATATGAGTGGTTTCGATTCGATTCTGGATGAGTTCAAGACCGCAACTGCGGACGACATCCATATATACGTTCCTGGTGTGGTCGGTGGCGACAAGAGCGCACCCGCCGGTAATCCTGGAACCAGTTCTGCAAACGCCGGCGGCTCGTCGGCCGCACACGCAGGCAACGCACCTGAACCTGCGCCGGAGCTTCCCGAGGGCAGCGATCCTGATGACCCGGCCGCTGTCGATGAGCCGGAAGAAGAAGACGTCACCCCGGTGGAACCAGATCCCGAACCAGAGCTTTCCGACACCACCACAACCGAAGACTTCCCCGACCCAGAGCCTATTCAGCTCGGCGTCGATCAGACCCCGAGCCCTGAGTTCCCTGTTATCGACCGCAAGAACGCGGCGCTGAACTTTGGTGGTGACAGCTGCACTCTGCGGCAGTTCCCGAAGGGTCTAGTCGAGACGATGCGTGAACTCTTGATTCCATCGCTCGGTAAAACGTTCGCCACCGACCTGTCACAAAACAGTGTCGTCGTGGCATTCGTGATCGCCTCTCTTGGCACCGACCTCGACACCGACGCCAACACAGCCCACGCTGTGAAGGCGTTCCGAGAAACAGATCCCAAGACGGATCTCGTGGACAAGCGCACCAGAGAATTGCTGCAGCAACAGGTCAAAGTCGAAGCGGTGCTGAAGACGCTGACTAAGCACATCGGCGCTATGGCTTCAACGACGTCGGTGTTGGAGATGGGCCAGGCATATCTGTTGGCTGATCGCACTGCCCAGATCGACAGCGCAGGCATTACGCCCGAGACGATCGACATCACGCAGAAGCGTGTTGTTGCTGCTCGCGACAACGTGCGCACACGAGTCGGAAAGCTCGACCGCGAGGAAACGATCCGCGCTGGTCGACCGGTTCGTTAGCCCAGCTGTCGCTGATGGCTATCCAATACAACTAGCAAGGAGGTAACTCACATGGCTGAAACACATTTTCCGATTCGACAGCGATGCAAGAAGTGCGGCAAGGGCTTCGGCAACGGTGCGAGCGCTCAGGTGTACTTCGGACTGTTCTGCACGCCGAGGTGTGCCGGTATCGCTACACCGCCGACGCGAGCTGAGGATGCTCCGCGTGAGTGCAAGACCCAACGTGATGGAACAGCCTGGGTGTTCAAGCGCCGGTATCGCAGTGTGAGCGAGATCCCGTCGAAGCTGCGTGACGATCCCACGGTGAGCCATTACAGCTGTCAGTCGTGCGGTGGATGGCACATCGGCCATAGCCGCATTGACTTGACGCGCGAACAACACAGAGTGCTCGTCGATCGCAAGGAGGTCGCAGACCTACTGGTGAAGGCTCGCGGTCACGCGACGCACAGACAGGTCGCCGAGGTCGCGAAGGTGCGACCGATTCGGATCAAAGAGCTCGAGGATCCAGCGTTCGCTGATCCATCGCTGGCGGCACTGTTCGCCGTGCTGGCGGTGTACCGATTGAAGCTCGCGGCGGTGTTCCCGCAGGAACGAGCTGGGCGAAGGTAGCCCCACCAACGACTAGAACCCCGAGAGGCATTTCGCTTCTCGGGGTTCTTTTTTTGATCACGCTGACTGTTGTGCGTAGTTTTTTCTCGTTTATGAGTAATTACCGCGCCTGTGTCTGTGTCTCGATGTAGACTGAGGGTTCGCAAACAAGCCACGGAGACCCATAGATATGTCGAGCACAACACACGCCCGGTCAGCAATGACCGTCATGATCGGTGGCATCGAGTTTCCGGTGATCCTTGCGGGCGGTCAGCGTGCGCAGCAAAGCCAGGGCTTTGTGCCCAGCGAGCTGAAGACGACACCAACGGTGTCTCTGAGTGCGGAACAGCAGAAGCTGATCGACGTAGTGCGCGACGGCCACGATGCGATCGTCGACGCCACCGTTGGTGCAGGCAAGACCACCGCGATCCAGGCACTGTGCTCCGAGGCAGGGGAGAACAGCAACGTTCTCTACCTGACTTATAGCAAGCTGCTGAAGCTTGATGCTCAGCGTCGCGTGATGGGTGCGAAGGTGCAGAACTATCACGGCGTCGTTTACCCGTCGCTGTTGGCCGCTGGAATGAAGGTCGGTATCAGCGAGACGATCCGCAAGTTCAACGCGGAGTTCAAGACGCTCTCGGCCACGTTCCCGAAGTACGACCTGTTGGTGGTCGACGAGTACCAAGACATCACCGAGGACTACGCCGAGCTGCTGCGCAACATCAAGTCGGTGAACCCGTTGATGCAGGTCGTCATGGTCGGCGACATGGCGCAGAAGGTTCGCTCGGACACGACACTGGACGCGCAGAGTTTCGCGCGCGAGTTCTGCGACAACCCCATTGAGGTTCCGTTCACGCAGTCTTTTCGCGTCGGCCCCGAGCTGGCAGGATTGCTCAGCGAAGCATGGAACAAACCCATCGTGGGAGTCAACACGAACCAGAAAGTTCGCACGCTGTCGTACGACGAGGCTGTGAGCGTCATCCTTAGCCACAAACCAGGCGAGCTGCTGTGCCTGGGCAAGCGCAACGGCGCTATGAGCCGCGCACTCAACCAGATTGAAGCGATGCGACCAGAAGTGTTCAACAAGAACACTGTCTATGCGTCGATCCGCGACAGCGATACTTCCGTGAGCTACGGCGACGAAGCCGCAGTGTTCACCACCTTCGACGCAGCCAAGGGTCTCGAGCGCTCCGTAGCAATCGTCTTTGATTACGACGAGAAGCTGTGGGATATGCGCTGTAGCTTTCCTGACACCGACCCGATCGTGTTGCGCAACATTTTCCTGGTGGCCGCATCTCGTGGTAAAGACGAGGTCATCTTCGTGCGCCCGCCAGATCAGCAGTCACGAGCCACCTTCGAGCACAGCATCGGTTCGATCCCGGTGGGTCGCTTCGTGACTCTGCCCAAGGTCGAGCGACCGGTGTACAAGAAGCCGTGGTGGTGCTCGGACATGTTCGATTTCAAGTATGCCGAGAACATCGAGGCGTGCTTTGGGCTTCTGGAAACAGTACGTCTGGATGACGGTACTGCAGAGCCGATCGAGATCGAGCGGGCCGAAGGATTGATCGACCTGTCACCAGTGGTCGGGCATTTCCAAGAGGCGGCATTCTTTGCCGACTACGACGCTAAGCGCGAGCTGCTGAGCAACCCGTCTGCAAATGCAGGGATGCTCGTGGACGAGATCAAGGAGGATGACCCTTGGGGTAACTCGCTTGTGCTGACGGCCATGTCCACAGATCAGCTGCGGTATGTGGATCAGGTCAAGGGCACCGTGTCCGAGGCGACTCGCCAGGCGCTGGTTGATCGGCTGTCAACGCTGCTGCCGCGGGATTGCGAGAACCAGGTGACGCTGAAGATGGAGGGCCTGGCGGTGCATAGTCGCACCGAGCAAGCCCGGGTGGTTATCACCGGCGTCGTAGATGCGATCCACAACGATCAGATCTTCGAGCTGAAGTTCGTCTCAGAGCTGACGCATCCGATGTTCCTGCAGCTGGCGCTGTACCTAGTGCTCAGCGGCTACGAGTCCGGGGTTCTCTGGAACACCCGAACAGACGAGCGCTGGGAAGTACGCGTACCCGACCGGGAACGCTTCATGAACGCCGTGGTGCTGTGCGTGACCAAGCAGCAGTACCGCGTCTTCCAGGAGGGGAAGTAGAGATATGAGACGAGTCATTCTGGAAAGCCCGTTCGCGCCGACCGAGACAGCGACAGTCGCCGACAACGAGCTCTATGCTCGCCGAGCAGTGCGGGATGCGCTCTTGCGAGGCGAAGCCCCGCTGGCGTCACACCTGCTGTACACGCAGCCTGGTGTGCTGGTGGACACCGTGCCCGAAGAACGCAGACAGGGTATCGACGCCGGACATGCCTGGTTGGCATTTGCCGACGCGCTGGTCGTCTACGGCGACCTGGGTTTTTCTGCTGGCATGACGACAGGCATCGAGCGGGCACAGATGACGGGAATCCCCGTCGAGGTTCGCTTCTTGGATGCGTAGCTCAGTGAACGGTGAGCCCGTATTCGCGAGCGGTGGTTTGTAGGGCGTCATTTGCTGTGCCGATGGGCATATCTACAGTGGGCACAATCAGCGCTCCCGAAAAGACTGCCCAACACTCGTGTGGGCCGAGGCGCGACTCGTAGCGCAGACCTCCAAAGAGGAACTCACCGTCTTCATCCTGAACGGTGTACGCCCACTCGGAAATAGCCCGGGTAAGCAACCGGTTGGGCCCACGCAGGGTGGCGATGTCCAGGTTGGCGATCCCGAGGGCATCGAGAGTCGGGGCCATCTGTGCAGTGAGGAACGTGTGGGTCGCAGGCTGATCGACGTCGAGAAATGGTAGTGGCTCGCTGAGAGAGAAACGAACCAGGCGACGGCAATCGCGCCACTCGGCCGGGATAGCACCGACATCCATGAGGTGTTCACCGGGCTCGGCACGCATTAGCAACGAAGCAGCGGTGGGCCGGAACCGTGAGATGGTTTCGGCAAAGGCGCCCTCGGCGGTCGTGGCGGCGTACAGCACTTCACCGCCAGGCACGTCAAAGCGGTTGCCGCCGGTCGGGGCAGCAGCGTCTTCTGCTTGGATGCTTGAGAAACGCAGAGGGTTCGCTGTGCGACCTACTCGCCAGAGTTCTGATGAGCAGGTCGCGAGAGCCGGCTCGAGAATCGGATCAGGCACCGTTGATGAAGGCTCGGGCTGCCACCATCACATCGCGGGCGTTGCCACCAGCGAGAGCTTCAGCGGGCGAGGCGTCTTCGAGCTGCGGGTTCATTCCCATGAACCAGGCGCGAATCGTGTGGTCGCCCTCTTCGGAAGAAAGCAGAGCGTAGACCTGGTACGCGTTGCGCAGGAGGCGCTCATCCTCAGTCGACGGCGATGCCTGATTGTTGACCCAGCGAAGTATCGTACGCGGACCCTTTCCCACGATCGAGCCGAGTAGCTGGCGCCCGAGAACGCGCGTGAGAGTATCGCTGACTTCCTGCGCGCTGATCTGTGTCGAGCGGTTGTGCGCACTCGTGCGGGCATGATTGCCCGTGTGCATAACGTTTGACATCATGCCTCCCCTTATTTATTGGACTCGTAACTGTCCGGCGTTCACGGGACTTCCCAATCCCGTATTTGTCACTATATATGACGCGTATGTGTCACGACTGGACATTGGGCGCGAAAGATGAAACCCCGAGAAGCATTTCGCTTCACGGGGTTCTCTTTTCTTAGCCCTGCTGGATGCGCTTGAGCCAGTGGTGTACCAGCACCATGGCAACGATCGAAAGAACGAAGCCGCTGCCGAAGCTCGCGATATTACTTAGTGCGAGCACAGCGCCAAGGAACAGACTCAGCAGCACGTAGGTCACGAGTAGCACGAGCATCTTGAAGTGGGTGTTGTTCATTTTTTTCTCCTGGTGGTTTCGGTAACGAATGGCATGACCTTCCTCACTGCTTCTCTCGGAGCGGCTGAGCCGCTCAAACAGAACGCAGTCAGGATCGAGAAGAACCCATGCCGTGGCTCATCTCTTTTCTCTTTTCAATGTGCAGCGAAGCCGCGCATCTCTTGGTGAACATTTGGCGAAGCCGTAGCTCATCTCTCTTAGGGACATGCGGCGAAACCGCGCACGCCTTCCCGCTACCCCAGAACAGCCCGCCCGTCAACACTCCAGGGCGTCGAATCGCATCGTTTTAGCTGTGCTGACTCGTGAGCGAAAAAGCACAACATAATGTCCGTAACGTTGTGCTTTTGTGAGAGCATGAAATATGGAGATCGCACATAGCACGGCACCGGTGGGAAATCTAGATCGTCACGCTCGAATCATCGCCGCGTGGCAGCTGGCACAGGTTTCACCGAGCACACTGTCGTCGTACACGCGAAATCTGTCTCGGTACTGTGCCTGGCTGGATAGCCACGGTTTGGACTTGCTCGACGTCAAGCGCGTTCACGTTGACGGATACCGTCACGCTCTCGTGGGCGCACCATCGAGTGCCGCGGGTGCTTTGTCCGCGATCTCTAGCTTCTACTCGTACGCGATGGCAGAGGATGCTACCGATCGCAATCCTGCCCAGGCGGTTCGACGACCGAAGGTCGACGCTGATCACTCATCGACTCAGGGGCTGGATGTTGACCAGGCTCGGGCGTTGCTGACAGCAGCTCGAGCGGACGGCAAGCGCTCGTTCGCCCTGGTAAGTCTGCTGCTGTTCACCGGCGTCAGGATCTCCGAGGCGCTGAACGCGACCGAGGGTGATTATGCGCACGACAGTGGGCACCGTGTGCTGAAGATCACCCGCAAGGGTGGAGCACGCGGGAACGTGGTTGTGCCGGCTCCTGCGGTGGTGGCATTGAACGATTATTTGGGCACCAGCGGAGAAGAAATCATTCCTCTATATAGGGGTGCAAATACAACGCCTATTTTCACCACCCGCACGGGCTCCAAATGGCAGCGCTCAGAGGCATTCAGAGCGATCGTCAGACTGTCACGAAAAGCCGGAATCACCGGCACGATCAGTCCTCACAGCCTGAGACACACGTTCGCAACGATTGCGCTGGCGAATGGGACGTCGCTGCACCATCTGCAAGACAGTATGGGTCACGCTGATCCACGAACGACGCGTCGATACGACCGCTCGCGGAACAACTTGGCTAAGTCAGCGGGCTACGACGTAGCCCGAGCGTTGGCGTAGTTACTGCTTCTCGAAGAAGTCAGTGTCAATGCGCACGCCACGAGTGCCGTTGATCTCGAAGAACAGATCGCTATCGCCGAGATTGGTGATGTTCGCGCGAGCTTCGTAGACGTCTTTACCGGCCGGGTAGAGGACGAGTTCTTCCATGTCGGGGCCGGTCTCTTCGATCGCCCAGACGATGTCGTAATCAGGCAACTTGACACCGGCGCTTGCTTCGATGCGCCCGGTGTTGTCGTCGTTGAGGATGATCGTGTCGCCGTTGCCGTAGCTGACGTACGTGCCTTCATAGCTGGGTGAGCCGCCAACGCACGCCACCAGGCTGGTGAAGACAAACGCGCCGAGAGCAAGGCTGGCGAGTGTACGTCGCACTGGTGAGGTCTTGGTTGCTGTGTTCATACCTCAAGGCTATCGGTGTTTTTTCCTCATTTGTGAGCATCGGGGCTGTGTCGGGTTACTGAGTGTGGGGGTGCGGGGTGCTGGCAAGGCAGCGCCGTTTCTCCGGGGCTGCGTGCTGTTTTGGATTGGTGGAGTGTGTAGATAATTCCTGTTTCTACTCATGTATGAGTAAAAACATGGTTATACTAAATATACATACTTCCTACCCGTACAAAACCCTTAGACACAGAAAGCGTTGGTAACCGATGACAATCGCATTGATTGCAGAGAAGCCATCTCAGGCGAAAAACTTCGCTGAAGCCCTTGGTGGCATGAAAGGCACTTATCAGGGTGACGACTACGTCATCGTGAGCGTGCGTGGGCATCTCTACGAGCTGGTCGACCCATCTCTGATGGTCGATCCCTCGCTGCTGAACAAGTACAAGTCCTGGGAGCTGGAGAATCTACCGTGGAACGAGACCGATCTTGACTGGAAGCGCAAGCCCCGCGAAGGAGCAACAGCGCTGCTGAAAGAACTCAAAGTGGCGCTCAGTGCTGTAGACGACATCTGCATTGGTGTGGATCACGATCCCAGTGGTGAAGGTGACCTGCTCGCGTGGATGGTGCTTGACGAGCTCAAGCTGCACCACAAGAACTTCACCCGCATGGAATTCACCGATGAGGCGCCGGCGTCGATCCAGAAGGCATTTGCTGCTCGCCGGCCGATCAAGTCGATGATGAGCGAACCCGCTTATCTGATGGCTGACTTCCGCAACCGCTTCGATTTCCTGTCGATGCAATTCACGCGCATTGCAACGAAGGCTGCTGGTCAACGAGCCGTGCTGCGCCAGGGTCGACTGAAGTCGGCGATGCTCGTGCTCGTGGGCGACCAGCTCAAGGCGTACAACGACTACGTGAAGGTTCCGTTCTTCGAGAACCGATTCAAAGACGAGAACGGTGTTGTGTACAGCAACCCGAACGAGGCGAACTTTCCCGACCAGGCGTTGGTGCCGAATTCTTATGGCCCCTCGCCAGTCGTGCTCGACAGCTGCACCGACAAGCGCCAGGCACCGCCTCGGCTTCTCGACCTTGCTGGGTTGTCGTCGATTCTGTCGACGAAGGGCATCAAGGCAGCTCTCGTGCTGAAGACCTACCAGACGATGTACGAAGCGAAGATCGTTTCGTACCCCCGTACTGAGGACAAGACCGTCACGAGCGAACAGTTCAACGAGCTGTTGCCATTGATCGACCAGATCGGTGCCGTGGTCGGCGCAGACACGAGCCTGTTGACGCAGCGCACGCCGCGCAAGACTCACGTCAAGAACAGCGGCGCTCACGGTGCAAACCGTCCAGGGCCAGTTGTTCCGGTATCGCTGGATGCGCTCAAGGCGAAGTACGGCCCCGCCGCACCTCTTATCTACGAGACCCTGGCGAAGAACTACCTCGCAATGCTCGCTGAGGACTACCTCTACGAGCGTCAAGAGGGTCACGTCGAGAAGTACCCGACCTTCAAGGGTGCGGTCAACGTACCCAAGTCGCTGGGTTACAAGGCTGTGTTCAACGCAGCCGACGACGGTGACGACGACGAGAACACCGCAGGACTGGGCACCAACGCTGACCCGTTCGTGCATGAGGGCGTCAACAAGCGCCCGGAGCACCCGTCGATGAAGTGGCTCATGAAGCAGTTGGAAAAGCGCGATGTGGGTACCGGTGCAACCCGCACCAGCACCTTCGCTGACGTGACCAACGAGAAGACCAAGTTCCCGCTGCTCAGCGAGACGCGGGGAAAGATCACGATGAGCGAATTCGGAGACATGGGTTACCTCATGCTCCCCGGTACGCGCATCGGTGACCTGGGAACGACCGAGTTCGTCCAAGCCGAGATGAAGGCTGTGGCAGCTGGCACAAAGACCGCCGATGAGGCACTCACGATCGTCGCGGAATGGGTTCGCGACGACATCAAGACAATGCAAACAAACGCAGCAGCAATGAGAAAGGAACTCAACGTGGCTGAGATCAAGACGAAGGAAAAGTTTCAGGGCCCGTGGTCGAAGAATGGCGAAGTAGTCAGCTTCAACCGCGAGTGGGGCGCCAACGATCACTGGGGCGGACACCGCTTCGATGACGCCGAGTGCCAGAAGCTGCTCAGTGGGGCAGTGGTGTCATTCGACGCCGTCTCGAAGAAGAACAGCCCGTACACCGCGGTGGGCACGCTGGAAACCGGCGTGTTCAACGAACGCGAGTTCATCGGCTTCAAGCTCGACTTCGACAAGCACGACCCGACAGCGTCGCCGGTGCCCAAGATCTTCCTGGGTCACACCTTCACCGATGACGAGCGTAAGGAGCTCGAAGGTGGTCAGAAGGTTCCCGTAGCGGGCTTGCGCTCGAGGAAGGGCAACGTCTTCAGCGCCACCATTTCGGTCGGCATCAAGGACGGCGAGACACGCGAATGCCTGATCCTCGAGTTCGGCTAGACCGGAAACGACCTAGCAACGTCAGGTAAGAGGTTGGTTCATTCGAGCCAACCTCTTACCGCTTAGACGCCCATAAATCCCTTCACGCGACCCTCAGAAAGAACGGAGCACTCGGTGCCCAAGAATGCTTACAAGATCCCGTCATCCATCAACCGCTCGTTTCTCGATCACGAGATCGGGCTCTCCGGGGGTGGCTTCCAAGCTAAGCCGGTTCCCATCAAGGTGATGCTTTTTTGGGCGGCGTCGATCCTGGGGTTGTTCTGGTTCGCCTCCAGCACGTTCGTGTCAAAGGCCAACTGGGGTTTGATCGCACTGGTCGTGATCTGGTGGCTGGTTGCCACCGCGTTCCTGGGGCAATACTCCAAGACCAAAGAGATGAAGTTCATGAGCGTTCCATCGCTGTTGAACTACATCCCGACATCAGCGCGACGAGTGGTCGCGCGCAGCTCGGCAGATCCGAGCGGCTTCTACTCGGTGGTTGGCATTGACACCATCAGCGATGACGGTGTCATCAACTACTCCGACGGCACGGTGGGCCGGGAATATCTGGTCGTGGGTTCGGCGTCGATCCTGTTGTTTGATGACGATCGCAAAGCGATTCTCAATCGAGTGGACTCGTTCTGGCGCAAGATCGACACCTCGTGCGAGTTCACCGTGATGACCACCAAGGAGCCCCAACGGGTGTACCACCAGATTGCGAACTTGGAGCGTCGCAATCTTGCGTTAGAAACGCGAGATCCTGACCTCAAGGAGCTCATGGATGAGCAGTACGAGATTCTGCACGATCACGTTGGAGATCAATTCAAGTCGATCCACCAGTACCTGCTTCTCAAGGGAGACACCGCCGATGCTCTGCGTCGCGGACAGATGGTGCTGCAGAGCGAGGTCGAGAGTTCATCGCTGATGATCAAGGGCTGTGCGCAGCTCAACGGCCCCGAAGTGCTGGAGATGCTCTCGGTGTTCTATCGAGGCAAACAGAGCTGACTCGCAGCGCGTGTATGCAACAACCCCGACATGGATTCCGTGCCGGGGTTGTTCTTTTATGTGCGTTGAAATACGCCAAATCTACTCAAACATCAGCGTATTCGTGCTCTTTGAGACACGTCTACTGTAGTATTGAAAGTGGGTTGTATAAACCTACATAGATTCTTAGACCGGAAGGAATGATTGGACATGAGCACACGAGCCAGCACTCGATTGCGACGCACAGCCGCCAACGCGACCCCTGTGCCCAGCGAGCCAATAGAGCCTGCCGAGGTCAACGCTTTTACCGCAGCCCTTGCTGGGCTGAACGCTGCAGATGCAGCGGTTGCTGCCGAGGCAGGAACTGAAGAGAACCCTCGACGCCTCACCCGCCAGGAACGCAAGGCTGCTAAGCAGCTGGAGGGTTCGTTCCAACAGCACCCGCACCTTTTGGCGCTGAAGCCGAAGGAAAAGTACGTGTTCCGCTCGGACTTCTTCGAGGTCGATGACAGCTACGTCGCGTGCGTACTGGGCTTCTTCCACGATGAGGGCGCTCACGACGATTTCGGCGCGTTCTGGGGCATAAACCGCATCCCGGGCAACCTCGAAGACGGTGTGACCGTGGTTGTGATGGAGCAGGTGCGTCGCATGAGCGAAAAGTGGATTGACGACAACCTCAAGGTGTCGGAACGACTGGACAAGCTCGAAGAGGGCGAACAGTCCCAGTCGGGCACCATGCGTTCACGTCGTCGTGCCGCCAAGGTTGCCGATGACATGACGGTTATCGCCGGTGAGATCCAGGACGGTGCAAGCTACTTGCACGTTCACAATCGCCTGCTGATCAAGGCACCCAACGTCGAGGCGTTGGACGCGAGCATTGAGAAGATCGCACGGCTCTACATTGACCGGTTTACTACCGTGACAGTGGCGGCTTACCCCGGTGAGCAGCGCCAGGAGATGAGCAAGCTCATGTCCAAGAACGACAAGAAGCGCGGCAAGGGATTCCACTTCACTTCGGTGGAGTTCGCCGGCTCGCACTCACTGGTCACCAACGGCCTCAACGATCCCGCAGGGGAGTACGTCGGCTACATGGTTGGTGACGTCAACAACAGCGCTGTGGTGTTCGATGTGAACGACTACAAGCACCACGTTGTGGTTGCAGACAGCAACATCAATGACTTCCTCGGTCGCTCGCATGTCTCCGACATGTGGGGATCGAAGATCAGCCAGTCGGCAATGTTGAACAACGGAAAGGTTGTTCACCTAGTCCTCAACGGGGCCGACCTGAACAAGTTGGGCCCGGAGTTTTCCGGTCTCAGCTCACGCGTAGACCTCAGCACCGGTGACGTGAATATGCTCGAGCTGTTCGGTGACAAAGATGACGAACTCGGCATCTTCTCCGCTCACATGCAGAAGCTCGTGCTGATGGCTGAGCAGGCGTACGAGCCGACGGATAACGATCGCTCGATCATCCGAGGCGAGCTCGAAAAGACGGCCACACGCTTCTACGTTGACGAGCGCATGTGGTACCTCAATGCCAAGGAAAACCGCGATCGACTGCGTCTCGTGGATCTCCCGCATGACCAGGTGCCGCGGCTGCAGAAGTTCGTGACGTACCTCGACACTCAGTACAAGTCTCTGGCCAACGGCACGACCAACGACCAGGGAATGATCCAGGCGTACTCAATCCTGTCGTCCGTCTTTCAGAACCTGCTGAGCAACAACGGTGACCTCTTCAACACCCACACGAGCCCTGCTGTGGACGGGGTTCGTGACTCGCGCCGAGTTGTTTACGACTTCAGCAAGCTGATGCGTCGCGGCAAGGGTATTGCGATGGCACAACTGGTGAACATCATCAGTTTTGCCGTGGGAAACATCGGTCTCAACGACACGGTGGTCATCCACGGCACCGAGAACATCGACGCTGGTGTAAAACCCTTCATCGAGAGCCAGTTCGCACAACTCTTTGCTCGGGGCGGCCGCGTGGCGTACCTGTACGACGACGTGGACAAGATGCTCGCGGACACAGAGTTCAACCGCTTCGATGCTGCTGACTACACAGTTCTGGGCTCACTGCGTGAGAGCGCTGTGCAGCTGTACCAGAAGAAGTTGGCACGCGAGATCCCACCCGACCTCGAGGGTTTGATCACGCAGCACAACGAAGGATTCTCCTACCTGCGACGAGGGGTTACCAACGTCGTGTTCTTCACGGAACTGGCGCTGGGCGTTGACCCGAATCGGTCAAGCCATCGCGAGAAGGCATCGCTGGTGAGGCAGGCGCAGCACTCAGCGCGACAAACCCGTTCTCGGGCCAATCAGCGTCGACCAGGCAGCGACGAGACACGCGGAAAGGTTTTGGGCGCTTCGCCCGCTAGGTAGCTCACGACATGAATGACGAATGGAAACGGAACTATGACAACTGCGATTTCGCGTAAGCCCTCAGGGCAGAAAAGGCTCCGGGGCGCGCGCCCGGGTTATTTCAAACGTCTACTGGCAGCAGTGCTGATGACGATGATGCTCAGCGGCGGAATGCTGGCTACGGCGAGCCCCGCCACAGCTGCAGGCGAGTGCTCCGGGAACGATGAGAAGTCGTGCTCGGATAATTTCTCGTTTTATAAGCTGTCGAGCTCGTTGTCGGCACACTTCTCGAACGCCCAGTCGCCGTCTGCGAACGCTCCTGACCTGAAGCAAACGTGGGACAACGTGACCACACACGCCGCCAATGGTGGCGCTCTGTTGGGTTACGTCGACCAGGACTTCAGCATTTCCTTCGACTACTTCACCTCACAGGTTTCGGGCAGCTCGGCAGCAGTCGGCTACGGAACATTGACCGAGGGCCAGCAGCAGTGGGGCAACGGTAACGACGTGGGCGGATCCTCGTCGTATCGCGGTCTGATCGACTACGCCCACTACGGCGCAGCGCTGAGCGGACTGGGCCTTGACAGTATGGGCACAGAGCTGTCGCTGAATTTCGGCTCGCTCATCGGCGGTGGGTTGATGATGTTGACGTATTCCCTTACCGGTAGCGTTGACGCGCTATTCGTGGGAATGATCAACGCTTTGCAGTTCCTCAACCCGTTCACGTTCTTCTACGATGGCGTCAAGGCGGTCACCCCTGAGTTTGCTGAGGGCATGACCGGTGGAGAAACCCCGCCCGGCGCGATGGGTGATCTGGCCGCGTGGATTGGTGACTGGTACCAGGCGCTGAATGAGATCGCGTGGACGATTATCATCCCGCTGTTCGTTGCCACGTTGCTGTTGGCGATGTTGTTGATGAAGCGGATGGATCGCGGTTCGGCACTGAAGAAGCTTGTTGTGCGAGTGCTGTTTATCGGCCTTGGACTTCCTCTGTTGGGTTCGATGTACACCGCGTCATTGAGCCAGGTCGGCACGATTGCCGAAGGCGGTTCCTCTGGGTCAACTCAGGTCGTGCTGAGCACCTACGTGGACTTCGAGAGCTGGGCACTTCAACAGCGTCTAGCTGTGCCAGAGGACGGTGTGATCGAGTGGAATGCAGGCGAGGGACAACCCGCGGCAAACTCCTTCGCGAACACCCGCGCTACCACCCTGGCAATCAATCGCATGAGCAACCCTGTGTGGGCGAATGTGGTCTCCGGGGCGGGCGTGTCTGATGCCAGCTCAAGTTGGGCCGAGGCGGCACTAGCCGACAAGGATGAAGCCAACGGAGGTCTCGCGGCATACACCGCGACGATGGATCTTCTGGGCCGCTACGTTCTTTCCAAGAAGGTTTCCGCGGCTACTTTTGAGACGGCAGTTGCCGGCTCAATTAGTGGAACCCTGGCCTCGGGCGACGAGAGCATGCGAGAGGAAGCAAACGCTTGGTTCACCGAGTTCAACACGAACGCGGCAGTGGAGAAGATTACCGAGGAAGAGAACTCCCGAGCTGTGACCAACAACTCGTTGATCAGCGTTTCCGGAACCTCGAGCTCGTCCAACGTTGGTTTGTACGCGACCTCGTCAGGCACGGCGTCGAACGGAATCAAGAAGTTCTTCAGCGAACGGGTTGACGTAAACAACCCGTGCGGCAGCGACGTCTCACGAGCTAACGGTGACCCCATTGGTTGCAACCTGAGCGCCTTGTCGATGTACAACTACTTGAACACCAGCTTCGGTTCTGACTCGATGACGATGTACTCGTCACAGAAGGCAACCTCGGGCGCTTCGCGCGAGCTGCACAACACTGTCTCGCAATCAGGCAACGGAATCATGAAGTTCATCTACTGGTCGAACTCGATGGCCCTGCTGCTGTCGTTTGTCGTCATTGGCTTTGGCTACGCCCTGTCGATGCTGTTCTCGAACATGCGTCACGGTTTCGGTTTGATCGGTGCAATTCCGTTTGCAACGGTCGGATCGCTGGCGGCTATTTCCAAGGTGATTATCTACAGCATCGTGATGGTTCTTGAGATCATCGCGACCGTGTTCCTGTACAAGTTCGTGCAAACGTTCTTGATCTCGTTGCCGAAGATCATCGAGATGCCATTTATCGTGGCACTGAACGACCCCGAGACTCCTGAGGCGATTCGCCAGATGGTGCTGGCTTACTTGCCTGCAATGATGGGCACGCTGTCGACGATCGCACTGATCGTCTTCACTGTGATGGCCTTGAAGGTGCGTAAGTCGGTCGTGAAGTCGATGAACGAAGCAGCGACGAAGATCGTTGACAAGTTTGTGGGGACTGAGACAGCGGCTCCTGCTGGCGGTAAAGCGATGGCTGCGATGGCTGGCGCTGGCGCTGGTATGGCCGGTTCCGCATTGATGAACCGCAAGGGTGGCGGCGGCGGCGCTGCAAAGAAGGGTGCCGAGGCAGCCGAAAACGTCGGCCCAGCGGCGGCTGCAGCTGCAGCTGGTTCGAGTGATGGTTCTGGATCCTCAGGCGGATCAACGACGCCTGGCGGCGGTGGCGACAAGGGAACACCTCTTGGCGCACTACCCTCGGGTGGCTCAGCGTCTGAAGCGGGTGCTTTGACGGGTGGTAGCCGAACGGTTGACCAGCCGTTGGCTCAGTCCGTGGTCAAGCGGGGCGGATTGTCCGAACCGCAGGCACTGCCTTCGCGCGGCCCTCGTGCGGCTCTCGGTGCAGGTAGCACCGGAAAGAGCGGCAGCAACAGTGGCAGCAACAGTGGCAGCAACAGTGGCAGCACTGTTCCGCCTCGAGTCAACCGCGTCCCGGCCAAGCCCGCTGCTGGGGCTCCCTCGACGGTCACGGTCAATGAAGCGGCTACGCCGAAGCAGAAGCCACAGACCACGACGTTGCGCGAGGTGCCTATGTCGGCACCGAAGCCGCAACAGGTGAAGGTAAAGCAGGTTCCGGTTGCAACGCCCAAGCCAGAGACGGTGACGGTGAAGCCACCGAGGGCGCCCAAGCGCAAGCTGAACATCAAGGACTCGTAGGGGGAGCTGCGAGTAAGTAGGCCAAAAGCCGCGTATGGGGAAACCGATACGCGGCTTTTGCATTGACGGGCATATCTGCCGGATATGCTGATATTCGAGTAAAAAAGTAACGAACCAGACTTGCCCATGTCTCTATCTATAAGTACTATTGTGCGTGAGGGTGTGACGTTTACTCCCCACAAACATTCAAAAACGAACACTTATATAGGAGGAAACCGTGAGCGCTCTCATGAGTTTAACTACACCAGCGGCTGCGCAAGCTTCCGCGAACACCCTTCCGACCGGCGCATGGTCTGTGCTGGAGGCTCTGGAAAACGGAGCAGCCTTCGTGAAAGAGGCCGGCGGTGGCGTGCTCATCCTTATGGGCCTGGTCGCGCTTGTCTGGGGCGGCGTGCTTGCCCTGAAAAAGCTGATGGCTGGCCAGGGCAACCAAACGTCGTGGGGCACGATCATCCTGCTGATCATCCTCGGCGGCGCGATTGCCGTGGGTGGTTTCGCACTGATCTTCGAGATTGGCTCGGGCGGTAAGCAGACCATCGAAGACATCGGTGGCGGAACGCTTCTGTTCAATCCGATCGCACCTATGACCGCCGCTCTAGGGCTGGGCTTCTAGCCACATCTTAGGCGAAGAAATGGGCCAATCGTCACAGCGGCGGTTGGCCCGTTTTCGGTTGGCTCGGGTATTGCATCCGAGACGACCGACTCACCCCCAGCATCTACCCATCACGCGAAAGGCTTCACGCTCATGAGTATCAAGGACTCAGCAAAAACGTTCACCACCCGGTTCAAGCTCGATAGCCATCACGCTATTGAGCGCTTCGGGGTGTTCTTCGGCGCAATTGTGGTCACCGGCGCGCTGGTGTTTGGTCTCAGTGGAGCATCGGCGTTCACGAACACCCAGGCGACGCTGTCCAGCACAGCGCTGTACACGCCTTCATTTACTACTTCCAAGACGCAAATCAGTGGCGACGTGTCCGGTGTCTACGTCAGCGACGATCGCACACGAGCGATGGTGTTCATGGAGTTCTCTGACACGGCTCAAATCAGTGCCAACGCCGAGGACTACCGTGCCTTCCTGACAGCCTCAACAACGGACATCACACGCGAAGATCTCAGATCGGAGGTGACTGGCTCGGTCTATGTTTTCGGCTCGACTGGATACATGGGTGTGGTGCTGGAAAGCGGCACCGCGTTCCCCGCTCAGATCCTGGATCTGACGATGCGTGCAAACACCGAGCTCGTCTACAAAGAGGGTGAGCGAGTAAGCGACGTCACTGAGGGCGCCTCGTTCCGCGACTTTGACCAGTGGCGTCTGTTCTTCAATCCCGGTGGCTCAGAGGCCACTGTGAGCCCTGCACTGAGCACCGACACGATCGACGTCGGAGCGGTCTACAACGAGCTCGTCATTGCGGACAAGGAAGCCGAAGTACGCGCCGAGATGGACTCTCAGCTGAATCTGATGCTGACGGACTTGAACCGCGTCGCTGACGGCGAAGCGGAGCTGCTGCGCGCGACGGTTGACGGCGGCACTCTGCAGCTGATGGCCCCAGAGGTTCCCGCCCAGATCGCCAATGACAGGGTCACCGGCGACGCGGCAACCGACGACAGCGAATCGACGCTGGGGCTGCAGACGCAGTTCGTGATGCCCCTCGGCTACGAGTTTGACTGGCGCAACGGCAGCGTGGCGGATGGCTACCTCAAGGATCTGATTCCCACCGACTCGAACTACATCACGTACCTCAAGAGCCGTGTTGATGAGAAGGCTGATTCTCTGTCGATCAACGACATGGAGTGGTTGCTCAACGACGGCACAGACCTCAAGCGCGACTACACGACCTCGAGCGTGACGATGGAGCCGCTGTTCGAGATTATGAACAATCTCAGCTCCGCGTACCAGGACTACTACAACGACAAAGCGCAGTACCAAGTGGATCTCTACTCAGAGCTTCTTGATCTGGAAGTTGAGCTTCGCAGCGTCGAGGACAACGTGACCATCAACGACAACCCCGAAGCCCTGCTGACGTACTAGCAGCATCGCGCGACGAAGAGAAGGCAGAGACACATGAGCAAAGCAACAGGTGGTGGCGGTCTGGACAAGACCGCCCACATCGCCGAGGCGGCTGTCAAAAAGGTTGGTGGTGAACCAAAGTCCGACGCCGGTGCCGCTATCCAATCAGCGACCGCAGGCGCAGCCAGTGGTGCTATCAAGGGCGCGAGCAAGGGTGGTCTTCAAGGCGCCGCAGTCGGCGCTGTTGCGGGTGCAGGTAAGAACGTAGCCGCTGGCAAGCTGGGCGTCGGTGGCAGTTCGGCCGCGCGCACACCGACAGAGAATGATGGCTCGGTGGCCAAGGCAGGTGGGGGCAATGGTGCAGGTGCTACCGCAGCCGTGGCCGCAGTTCCCGTTGCCGTTGGAGCAGGCAAAGCCATACAGCTGATGATGCTCCTGAACTGGATGAAGACGATGTTCATGGCGGCTTTGGCCGCAGCGTCGAACATGGTCAACGCCGTAGTCGGAGCCATCTTGGCCGGGGCAAAGGCACTCCTGGGAGGTCTCGCAGCCGTTGGCGCATCGTTGTCAGCCGCTTTGGGAGGGGTGATCTCCGCAGGAGTCGCGACCGCGTCAGTGGTCACCGCTGCAGTAGCCGCAGTGGGTCTCGTTGCCGGTCTCATCGTGACCGGTCAAGCGGTGGACACCGCTCGTCGTGATGGCGCATTTGCCGAGTGCTCGGTGAATGTGAAGGCAGCATCGACCAGTGCCGACATAGACCCCACAGCCGATTCGATTCGTATCACCGCCAACGCCAAGTTGATCTACAGCGTTCTGAGCGCCTGGGGTATGCCCGATGAGAACATCGCGGGCATCCTGGGGAACTGGTCTGCTGAGTCGGGTGTTGACCCGACGCGCGTGCAGAACTCGGAGAACTCTCCGTACGTTGTGTCGGCGGTCGAGCAGACAGCTGCTGAGAACACCGACAACGGTATTGGTCTTGGTCAATGGACGTTCGGACGTAACCAAGCCCTTCGTGACTACTCAGACGCTCGCACCACCAGCTGGGGCTCTATCTCTACTCAACTGGGATTCATGATCTCCGCTGATGAGGGAAGCAACGCCGAAGTCGTCAAGGGCATGATCGACGAGTCACAGGGCAGCCCCGGTGGCGCAGCAGAATTCTTCCACGATGAGTGGGAGCGATCGGCAGACTCGTCGATGGATAAGCGACGTTCAGGTGCTGAGTCGTGGTTTGCCCAAATGGGTGGCTGGGAAGCCAATCAGACGCTGGCAAACTCGATTCTGAAGCAGTCTGACGTATCCCTCAATAACGCCAACTCAGCGAGCGTGAAGAACGCCTATGACAACTGCCTGACAGCCGATTCCGTGGCGGGATTGCAGCAGGGCGGTATGAATCTTGAGCAAGCTCAGGCATTCATGGAGAACTACAAGGTCGAGGGCGAAGCAAAGCTTGCAGCCGTCTTTGGCACGGGTGGCCCGGGAACGTGCTCTGGTGGAAAGGCTGACAACTGTGTTGGTTTCAGCTCGTACTTCATGTACGAATTCACGACGTTCAAGCAGTTCGCTCCGGGTAACGGCGTTGACACCGCCAGCTCTGCAGCCTCAATGAATGATCTCGAGACCACGCGCATTCCGACTGTGTACTCCGTGTTCTCGAAACCGACGAACGACAAGTACGGCCACACCGGGGTGATTCTCGGTATCGAGGGCGACATGGCAATCATCGGCGAAGCGGTCTGTGACAGCAATCACGGCAAGACGCGCGCCTACATGAAGCCCCTGGCTGACATTACGAACAACAGCGTCTGGGAGTTCGTCGACTTGTCGACGTTGCTCGTAGATCCCGAGATGGCTTCCTAGCCCCAAAACTTATGACGATGAAAGGTACGACATGTTTGAAGTAGACGGAGACCCCGCGGTCAAGCGGAGGCACCCCACTGAGGATTCGCCTGGCGAAAATCGTGAGCCGGTAGCTGAGAAGCCGACACCACGGCCCAAGCTGACAGCCGAAGATATGGAAGCGAAGCTCACAGCAGCCAATGGCTCGTTCCGGACGTGGCGCCAGAGCGGTGCTCCCTCGCGCGGCATTGCTCGCGTGGCCCGGATAGCGGTGGCCTCAGTAGTTGGTGTCAGCATCATTGCGATGGGGCTGACGTTGAACGCAGCGGCACAGCTGTACGAGTCCGAGTTTGCGAACAACGAGTTCCAGCTGAAGGATCTGGCAGCGACCATCGCCGAGATGAACCGGCACGCAGATGACGTTGCTTCTGGCGACCCGGCGGTAGACGTCGCCGGAGAGGATCTGGATGCGCAGCTCGCGGCAGCCCAGGTTCGAGCCAATGAGTTGGCTCAAGCGCAGCAGGAATTCGTGGTGATCGCTTTTGCGGGCAACACCGAAGTTAGCGCTGGGGCGGGAGTTCCTGACGCGTCTGGTCGTAAGACGGTGGAGCAGCGCAAGGCTCTGGTGGACTTCTTTGCTCCCTCGGCACTCGTGTTGCCCGATGACCTGATCTACAGCCCAGTAGGCGGTGGCGACGACATGGATGCAGGGACGATCGACCCGCGCATGGCGTGGTTCATCAAGTATAACGCTGACCGCACCGTTGCTGACCCCGCTGGTTCCGTGTGGGTGACGGGGGCTGTAGCGCCCTCGACGACACCTGGTATCAGCGACGTGATTTGGCTGAACAAGAACCCAGCAACGGATGACCTGTACGCCTGGGCGAGCGGGGAGTACTCCCACGAGACCAACACGTTCAACTCCGTGCGGGTGACTCTGACCAGTTACGGCTCAGCAGCACGACAGTCACCGGTGTTGGCCGGCGATGGATCATCGACGGAGGTGGACTGATGAACACATTTTTCGCACGCAACGTGGCACTGCTCCTAGGCATTGGCGTGCTCGTAGCGCTGGCCGCTGTCTACGTTTCGACGTCGACAAGCAACGACCAGACACTCACGGAGCAGCAGCAGCAGATCAGTGATCTGGAGGCGCAGCTCGCGGCCGACAGCGACGAGGTCAGAGTTGCTCAACAGGTGATTTTCGATGAAGTGATGGGCAGCAGCCAGGCTCGCATCGACAGCGATACCGAAGCGCTACAGAGCTTCGTGAACCGTGTCGCCAACTGGGACAGCGGTGAGAGCTACGAAGAAGCGCGGACTTCGGTGATTCGCAAGTACGCGCTGGATGAGAACGCACAGTTCATGCGCGACTTCTTCACCGAGCCGGTCTACAACACCGATCCCTCGGGCAAGCGCTACTACGTGATCGACACCGACCGGTTGAATTCTTCCTTGGGTCAGATGGACGCCCGAGTGCTCAGCGTTTCGGGAACCGAGTACCGCTACATGGTGCTGGCGGACTTCACCTCGGTATCCAATGACGGCGGCACCAGCTCTAGCCAAACCTCGACCATCTTCGTGACGGTCGATGGTGAAGGGGTGCTCAGCGATGTCACCGGGTACACATCCGTGGAAGGAGCAAAAAGCTCGAACTAGGGCCGGTTCTTCCCGGCATGAATATGGCAACAAACAGCGACTGCATCGGTTACATCGGTGCAGTCGTTCTGTTTATCCGGTAGGATTATGCACATATACGAGTAGATTATTGGATGACCAATTCTACACACTTCACAACGCGAGTCCGGAAAGGACACTCCCCATGAGCACTACCAAGACTTCCTCCCACAAGACAACACAACCCGCTACGAAAGCGATTGCCGGCGAAAAGCAGCCCGGCAAGACTCGTTACCTTCTCAACGGCGGCCTATCGGTGATCGTCACCGTTCTGATCGCAGCCGCAGTGCTTTTGATCGACTACGTCGTGGCAATCTACACCGCAGTCAGCATCGTGCCGAACATCGCAGCGATGATCCAGCAGGCCACCGGTGTGACAACGGGAATGAGCTTTGACGTTGTGGTCGCCGGTTGGTTGCTGCCAGTGATTTTCCTGACGGCACTGATCTTTGCTGCAGAAGTTTTCCTCATGCGGGCACTGTGGCGTGCCTCGCGTCGAGTGAATACGTCGCTGAAGCGACGGTTTGGCCTCAATCTGAACGCGCTCGGGTAGCGACCTGAGAACCACGCGATCGTCAACAAACAAAAGGAGCAGCAAATGAAAGTAGCCGGAATCCCCATGAGTGATCCATGGGCAACGCGGTCGCAACGAACACCGGGTGTGGTGAGTGAGCTCGTGACACAGGTGCCCGTGGAAGCTGTGGTGCAGGTAGAGCGCGTCTACTTCTCACACCAGGGCCCGGAGAAGAACTACCGACCAATCGTCCGTCTCAGCGGTGAGCTACGTGAGCTAGTTCCGCAGGGTGTGACGCTGCCCTATGGCGTTGACGCGGTGACGTTCCGACCTGGCCTTGGGCCAATCGTTGATGCTCGCTACGAGTTCAACGATGCTCAGTTGGTTGAGCTTGTCGGGAAGGGTTACTTCACCGAAGGTTTCGAGCCACCGGTGAAGATGACGGGCATCCCGTGGGAGCTACCCACGACGATCGACGCGCTCGTGCTCGCCCCGGTGAACGACGAGGACGTACCCGTCGTGTTTACCAAGGTTCACAGCCAGTCTGATCTTGCACTGAATGCGTACAACAGTGGCTACGACTTGGCCGAGTATTTCGACAACCAGCTAACCGACGAGAAGATCGAGAAGGCTGCTGTCGAGCGTGCAGCGACTGTCATGCCCACGCGAGCCGGAGAACTCGACGATCTCTTCGGTAGCGAGGTCTTCGGCGCAGACAATGCGCAGGCGGCTGAAAAGGCTCCGCTGGTCACCGCTGACGGTTACCCGGTCATCGAGGACAGCGTCTTTGCTGGGCTGCTCACTGACGTTCGGGAACGCCAGGCTGCCGAGGCTGCTGACCGAGCTGCTCAGACCCCGAGCTATCCACTTGGTTCGGCTAAGGACGTCTACCAGAAGCGCATTGCGCCGCCGGTAAGTGCTGCATCGGTTGCACTACCGGTATCGGTGCCAGTGCCTGCCTCACACGATGGCTTGCTGGATCTGGACACCGAGGGCGATCTGGAATTTGAGCCTTTGGTGACCACACCAACACCGGAACGCCGACGACTGGTCACCGCGTCGACGGCTCCACGGGTGTTGCGCAACCCGCGGCACCAGCTCGCTGTTGACATCGACGAGACCGGCACCGCCGAGTCTGAGTCCGAGCTCGAATAAGCCAGCCAGAAGATCTTGACCGAGACAGGGGCTGTGCTCGCCAGAAGCGGCACAGCCTTTGTCTCCATAAATTTAGCCACTGACCATCCACCGGAAGCGAGAATCTCATGGGTCTGAAGCAGTCAATCGTCATCGTCAACGAGTACACCGTGAAGTCTCCGACGACGAACAAGGCGAGCCGAGGGGCTACCCCCGGCGACTACGTGACTCGTTACATGGCTCGTGAGCTGGCGACCGAGACAGTGGCCCCGATCAAGCAGGATCGCCTGGATCATTTCGTGCTGCGCTACATGGCCAGGGCCAGCGCAACCGAGACCGCTCAGAGCCGACCAGGGCTCAAGCAGAAGATGAAGCGCGACCAAGGGTCGGCAGGAGTCTCGTTCGGATATGGCGAAGTCAGTCTGTCCCAGGCGAAGCTCAACAGCGCGAGCCGGGACATCCAGAATTGGTTCGACCAAGGCCACACCGTCATGAAGACGGTGCTGAGCTTTGATGAAGAGTACCTGCGTAAGCACGGGCTCATCCCTGCAGACTTCGTCTGCAAGAAAAAGGGGGACTACCGGGGCCAGCTGGATCAGATGAAGCTGCGGATGGCTGTGATGCGCGGTATGGAGCGCATGGGCGGCACGTTGTACGACGACCTGCGTTACGTGGGCGTCATTCAGGTTGATACTGAGCACGTTCACGCTCACCTGGCGATCGTCGATGCAGGCGAGGGCAATCTGACACCCGATGGCACTCAGCGAGGCAAGATCCTTGACCGAGCTAAGAGCCTGTTGCGTCGTGGTATTGACGGGTATTTGGACGAGAAGCAGAGCGTCAAGCACATGAGCTCAGCGGTGGGCTACGAGCGCCGCAATGTCACCACGTTTGTGAAGCGGTGGGCTCACCAGCAAATGCTGCGTGAGTCTCTGCCACAGTTCTTGCTGTCGTGCTTGCCAGAGGATCGACGTCTCTGGCGCTCGAGCACAAACCATGCCTCCATGAAGAAGGCCAACCGGATCGTTCACGAGCTGGTGGAAGACGTGTTGTCGCGACCAGGCTCACCGTTGCCGGCGGCCATGGCGAAGGTTCATGCCTATGCGAAGCAGCGTCGACAAGCGGAAGGTTTGACCCGTGGCCAGTGGAAGCATCTCGTGGACAATGGCCGTGCTCAGATCATCGAGCGCGGTGTCAACGGTGTCTACGGTTTGCTGCGGGCACTGCCCGAGAACGCGCTAGAGGTGCGTACTCCGGTGTTGGATGCCATGAGCATGGACTACGAAGAACTGGCCGTGCGAGCGAGCCAGACCAGCCACTTGAACGAGAGCAATGACCTGGCAAGCTTCGGCTTCCGTCTGCGTAGCTACTCTGCTCGTCGGGATAGTCACCGAGAGAAGCGCAAGTTTTATCACCAGAGCGCGCGGGCGTGGGAACAGTCAGAGAAGGCCGGTATTGCCTCTGAGGCATCACGGGCTCTCTACGAGTTCTATCTCGAAGAAGAGGCATACCACTCGCGTTGTGCGGCGAAATATCAGAAGTTCCTGACGTTCGCTGATCGTGACCAGGCGAACTGGAACACGAAGTGGCAGGCGGTCGCAGAGTACGGCGAGCGGATGACGTCGCTGACGATGCTGCGCAAGGATGCCTCGCTGCGCAAGATGAAAGACGCCAACGAGGCTGAGACGCTCGGCCGTGAGATCTACGGTCAATCGGGTGGTGGTTTGCTGACGATCACCGGCCCCGCGGGTACGAAGGTTCTCGACGAACGCCTGACAAAGATGCGAGCCAACTATGTGGAGCAGGTTGCTGATCTGCGAAGCGATCTTGCCGCGTCGGGGTTGAAGCTGACGATCAAACGTGACCCCAGTGGCAGCACCGCTGATGAAGGGATCATCTCACCCGGCGCCGAGTACGACTTTGCCGACGTCAAGGGAATGGATCTGCACCACATGCGTTACGACTTCTCCACGGACGTGAAGGTCGGTAAGCGAGCTCGTACCCAGTTTGTCGACTGGGCACGTTCACGGATGGAGCACTTGGCCAAAGCGGTGCGGTATCTGAAGCTGTCGCGTCAGCACAGCGCCATTGAGAGCCTGCCTGTGGCCGACATCGAGTCGATGGTCGTACTGGCGGACAATCTTGAGGCACAGAGCGCTCAGGGCAACGCAGAGATCGTGTTGCCGAGCGAGGTAGCTGCGCTGGTCAAAAAGAACCAGACGCTGCGCCGTTCACGCACCGTGACGCTCGACGCGAATCTGGCCAAAGAGCTCGAGAGCAAAGTCGACGAAGCCGCTATCGAAGCTGCCGGTATTGATCCATTCATTCTGCCGGAAATGAGCGAAAAAGAGACGGAAGTGTCACGCATATCTCACGGTTTGGAATAGTGTGTATGCTGATTTATCAGCATATAAAAACACAACTTGCCCTTTTAGGGTCTGTATGTATTAGTATGTAACTGTCTCGTCCAGCACACGCCGGAGATTACGGGACGCCCGGTAAGTACTAGATGCAAGGAGCAACACACATGGCAAACCTCAAAGGCACCGGTTCGATGAAGGCAGTTCCTCTCGTTGGCGTTTTCTACGACAACGGTGTAGCCAAGGACAAAGACGGAAACGACCAGACTCGTTTCATCGACTTCCAGGTTGACCACCGCGATTCCCGTGGTGCTGAACAGACCAACGCTCACCTTTCCACCCAGCACACCAAGGACAAGAACGACAAGCGCCGCATCAATAACGGCGTTGGTTATTCGGCCAAGGAAAACGCCGAGAAGCCCAGCCAGTTCGCTGGGATCATCGAAGCCGCTGGCAAGAACCACTTCTACGACAAGAAGACCGGCAAGCACACCATCACCGTGACGGCAGATGTCATGCCGTCCAGCAAGGGTGACGGTCTCGTCGTGAACACGAAGACCCTCGAGGGTTCAGAGTTCACCGCGACCAAGACCACTGCTGACAAGCAGTTCGAGGCTGGCGCCAAGGCGCGCTCCGCTGCCGCAGCCGAGCGCGAAGCCGCTGTTGAAGCTGCTCCGATTGCGGGTGCTCCGGCTGCCGAAGCTGTTGAAGCAACAGCTGACGAGCCTGCTCTCGGTTAGTCACCACGAAGTAGCGGAAAGCCTGCGTTGGGATTCGTCTCGACGCAGGCTTTCGCTCTTTCACGACACACACATCACCAGAACAAGGGGGTAACCAATATGACAACCAGTCAAAAAGAATTCTCGTCACAATCAGGGCTCGGAACGTATGCGGGTGGACGAGTAAAGGTGCTGCCGACGGCAGTGCCTCCAGGCGAACCTGGCTCGGTGTTCAATCCGGTCGTCGTTGGTCGCGAAGAACAAGCAGCCCGTCGCGCTAACAGCGAGGAAGCGGGTCTGACAGGCATCGAACTGCGACAGCGTCAGCTGGCAAAGGGGCGTGAAGGTCGGCCGGCAAAGTCGGGTCAGCGTTCGCTGAACGACAGGTTCAATCCGAACCGAGCGCACCAGCAAAGCCCGTTGGAGCAAGCTCTCGAGAAGCTCGATCGAGAAGACCAGAGTGAACCCGAGGTCGTCGTTGAGTCGATGAAGGGCTTTGGTAAGGGTCTGGTCGAGGGGCACCGCAATCGGGTCACGATGAACCCGTCTCATTCCGCCAGTGTCGAGACGATCGACTCGAACGCTGCAGAGGCGCAGAAGGAGGGTTCCGACAGCTACGGCCGTTGACGCTCAGTGACTGCGTGTCACACGAAGGGCGGCTGCTTTCCCGAGGGAAGGTGGTCGCCCTTTTGCGGTCTTAGCGGGGTTTGTGTGATGGTGCTGTGTTAGAATTATGCTCGAATACGAGCAAAAACAAGATATTTAGACAGAGGCGGCGGAATGTTCGACCAGAGTGATATGAATGAGAAGTACCCGATCCTTTCGGCGTACTCCGACCCGATCAAAGCGCCTGAGCGCGAGATCGTTGGTCGCGACCATGAGGTCAATCAGCTCATGGCGTCAATGTCACGTCCGGAGCTGTGTAACGCGCTCTTGTTGGGCCCCGCAGGTTCCGGAAAGTCGGCGTTGGTGCAGGCGACAATGCTCAGCGACTCCGGGCGGCTCTACATGGAAGTAGACCTGGCTCGGATGATCATAGGTTTGGCGAGTATCGAAGAACTCGCGGGAACGCTGAAGGCGTTCTTCGATGACGCCGAGAAGTTCGCCCGAGATGAGAAGCAGCAACTCGTGCTGTTCATGGACGAGTTCCACCAGATCGTGCAACTGTCTGTGGCTGCCGTGGAGGCTCTCAAGCCGATCCTGGCGGCATCCGGTGTGCGCGGTCTGCGCATCATCGCCGCTACGACGTACGACGAGTTCAAGGCGCACATTGCCGCGAACCTGCCGTTGGTCGAGCGCCTACAGCGCATCAACCTGACCCCAACGGACAAGAAGACGACGATCTCGATTCTGCGCGGCATGGCCGTGCGGTACGGGGTGTCAGAGATGTTCTACGACGATCACCTGTTGGAACTGATCTACGACTACACCGAGCGCTTTGTCCCGGCGTCGTCACAGCCGCGAAAGTCGATCCTCGTGCTGGACTCGATGGTGGGTTGGCACCGCTTTACGAAGCGCGGCATGGATCGCGCGCTGTTGGCTGACGTGTTGTTGGAGTCGATCAACGTCAACGTGACGTTCCAGATGGACGCCGTCAAGATCAAAGAGCAACTCGATGCCAAGGTGTTCAGCCAGGATTACGCCACGGCAGCAGTAGCCCGACGGCTGCAGCTGTGTGTGGCTGACCTGCACGATAAGACGAAGCCACTGAGCTCCTTTCTCTTCACTGGCTCGACCGGTGTCGGAAAGTCTGAGCTCACCAAGCAGCTCTCGCTGCTGCTGTTCGGAGATGACCAGCGCAGACTGATCCGTTTCGATATGACGGAGTACGCAGCAGAATCATCCTTGGCTGCGTTCAAGTCTGAGTTGGCAGCCCAGGTGTGGCAGCTCGGTCACGCGGTGATTCTTTTTGACGAGGTCGAGAAGGCCGCGCCGACAGTGATTCGGCTCTTGCTTCAGGTGCTCGATGACGCCCGTTTGACGGACGACAACAATCGCGAGGTCTCGTTCCTGAACACGTACATCATTCTGACGACGAACGCCGGCTCGGAGATCTACTCAACGATTGCTCAGTACGAGGTCGACGACACCGGCTCGGGGGAGAAGCTCAAGGAGTACTCCAAGCAGATCCGAAACTCGATCACGAACACGCAGGGTGAGAATCGGTTCCCGCCAGAACTGCTGGGCCGTATCGACGCCATCGTGCCGTTCCAGCCGCTGTCGCTGGAAACCCAGCGCAAGATCGTGTTCTCCAAGCTGCACCAGATGACGAAGGAGGTGCTGACCAAGCACAACGTTCGCGTCCAGGTCGACGGCAAGGTGTTGCAGTATTTGATCGACGACAAGGGCGACACCGAGGCGGATGCCGGTGGTGCTCGTGCAGCGATCAGCAAGATGACCGAAGAAGTGGTCACTGAGGTTGCCGCATTCATCAACGCCCACCCGTTCGAGCGCACGATTCGTATTGACGTGGATGGGGATCTGGTGAGTGAGCACAAACAGATGTTGAAGTCAGATGCGCATATCGTTGTGTCTGCATCACAATAAGGCATTAGACTGATAAACGAGGGAAAACAGAGATTTAGAGCACACCTCCAAAGTTTGAATACACCGAATTAGCCCAGCAGGGCATAAGCGAGAAGATGGAAGGACGATCATGGTTATGAAGTTAGGGAAGGGAGCCGCGAATTTGCTCGACAATAAAGCAAAGGATGGGTCTGAGCAAGGCGCTGATGGCGCCGCGCTGACGGCAACGCCCGTGGTCAAGAAGCGCAAGGCGGATGAACTGTTGTCCAGCGTGGTCGGGGAATCGACAGTTGGTTCAGCCATTGGGCTGATGCGCAAGAACGCTGCATTTATCCTGCCCGACGAAAAGTCCTGGGTAGTTCTTGGTCTCCAGGTCAGCGACATCGGCGGCCTGAGCATGAAGCAGAAGAATGACGAAGCCAAAGGCTCGTTGATTCAGCTCATCACGGCAGACCAGATCACCACGGTGACCACTGCCGACATGCTTTCGGCTGAGGTGCTGGGCATTATTCCCAACGAGGAATCGCTGTCTCGGATGGACGAGTTCGGCCTTCTGCGTAACGCACCATATCTTTGGATCGTTGTGCGACAAAAGAGCGATGGTTCGCTGGACGCAGGCCCCGTTTCGGACGCCGGCCTTCGTGCGAGTTTCGAGGATGTCGTAGCTGTCTCATCGGGGGAGCTGAGCCTTGCGAGTCTTCTTCCTGATGTCTGGACTGCCGCAGGTGGTTCCGATGAAGATCTCACCACGACGGCTGTTAGTGAAGTTTCCGCTGACGAGCCGGAGCCTGAAGCAGTGAGTTCGTCACGTTCTGACGAACCCCTGGCGGCTCCCGCTGACGGTTTCGTCGACGACGACAGCCCCTTTGGGGATGAGCCCGTCGATTACGACGCCTTGGATTCCGCTGATGACGAGCTGCCAATCGAAGATGCTCTGGCTGACGAAGCCGAAGATGCAGACGACGCTGAAGACGAAGACGAAGCTGATGCGAATGATGACGACGACGCTGACTTCGGTGATCCCGAACCTGCCGCGGAGTCTGAAACCGTTGAAGAGGCCGTGGCGAGCGCTCCTGCGACGCCGGTCGATGACCGTATCGTCAATGAGGCCGAGGTTCAGGATTCGATTGCCCGTCGCTTCTTGACGAGTGATCTTGATCTCGAAGTAGACCTGGGACAGTTCGAGTCGAACTTCATTGTTCGCACGAACCCGATCGCCTTCGATTTCGGTGTCACTCTGACTGAGACGGGAACTGATTCGGACTGGCTTAGCCAGCAGGTGAAGCAGTTGTCGTTGCAGGCGAACGTGCAGCTGGAGCAACTGCACGATAACCACAAGGCATCATTGCGTGAGTACTACGTGTCATTGATGTCGGCACACATCGAGCAGGTTATTACCGATGTGTCTCTCGATAACGAAGGCTCCTACTACTACCGCTTGTCTAGGGCGGCGAAGGCCGACTTCACGCAGCGTCAACGACAGAGCCCCGAAGAGGTCTCCGCACTGCGCCGAGAGCTCAACGAGCGCTATGACGGCGAAGCCGATGCTCGTGCTGCCCAGGCTGCAGAGGCAGCCCGGTTGCGCTACAAGGAGCAGAATCGTGCGCGACACGAACGTGACCTCGCGGAGATCGCTCTTGAGAACGAACGTGCTTCTGAGTCGATGTTTGCCGGCGCACGTCAGGTCATCCTGGAAACCCGTCGCAAGGATGCCCTGAGTCGGATCGACCTGGGCGCCACGAAGATCTTCGATGTTCTGGTGGAGCGTCAGGTTGAGAACCGCGCAGCCGAAGAGACGATGCTCAAGGAGTGGAGCGATCGGATGGCTCTGCTCATCGACGAGAACCGCAAGAGTGACCTTGCGCGAAGTGAAGCTTTGGCTGAACAGCTTTCGCGCATCAATCAAGTCGAGGAACTCAAGGCGGAACACTCGGCGCGGGTAGCCGAGTTGCGTCAAGAGCAGGTTGCTCGGGTTTCCGATATGTCGGCAGACCTCGAGCGTGCTCGTGAAGAGGCGTTTGCGGAGCTGACTACTCAAAGCACCGCGTGGAACAACTCGCTTGCCGAAGAACGTCAGAAGACGGACGCCGCCCAGGGTCAAATCAAGACTCTGCTGGCTGAGTTCGATCAACTGGGCCCGACGTTGGAGAGCCACTACAAGAACCAGATCGAATCGGCGCGTGTAGAGGCTGATTCGTACTCGCTGGCTCTTGAGCGTTCAGGGAAGGTGCAGTCGCGTGCGAACAAGACGATGGTCGGTTTGATCGTTGTTCTGGCACTGGCATCCCTGGCTGTGGGCTTCATCGCTGGCTTCATCGTTGTTGGGCAGTTCGGTGTCACCCTCGGCGATGTGTTCGCGCCAGGCGTCTCCGAGCAGACCAGCGAGAGCACCCCGCTTGGTGATGTTGCGGAGCTGCCGGGGCAGTAATAGCTCGGAACAAAACAACTGGCGAAGGGTGTCAGGTTTCTACCAAGAAGCCTGACACCCTTCGTTTTTGCATGTAAGCTGAATGAAATAATTCACTGATAAACGAGCAAATAACGCAGGAGAGCACCGATGACGAATAGCAACGGTCAGGGCCCCAAGCCCAAGACCAGCAACTGGGACAAGATTTCCTCGCGCGATCACAGCGAGACTCTTGCCAACCGCGATGTCTATGAGGATCAACAGCTCGACCGATCTCGCATCCAGGGCTTGCAGTCAAAGGTCAGCCGCATCTGGCTAGCCGCTATCGCGGGCTCCCTGGTGTCTGGGCTGGCATGGTTTGCCTTCTCCCTTGTGGCGTTGGTGTTTGTCTGGGCTGGCCCGGCGCTGAACGGTCTGGGATCGACCGGCGGCGACGACGCTGTGGCGATACCGGACTATTACGAATCGGTGATCTTGACCCCGGGTGAAGCTCAGATGTTGGGGGTGGCGAATCCCGAAGGTGGCGTGATGAGCTGCTACCTCGCGACAGACGCTTCCGGACAGACGGTGGGAACGACCTGCTACGAAGAGGTCGAGGACGTTCCTGTTCCCCAGTGGTACATCGACCTGCAAGCAGCCGCGGGAGTGGATGTAACGCAGGAGAGCGCTCCGGTCGAAGAGGTCGCGTTTAGCGGTCTGCTCACGGAGCAGATGCTCACCTTCTCGCTCTGGAAGTTGCTATTCGCGCTCGTGGCTGGAATGCTGACATACGGGATGCTCTACCCGTTCCTCATGCGCAACCTCGAAGCTCAGAACCTGATGAACGACACCACGGACATCAACCAGTACAACAACGACCAGCACATCGCTTTGCCTGAAGAGATTCAGCGTAAGTTCGACTGGTTCCCCGATGTTGGCGCGCATAGCTCGGTGCAGCTGAGTTCGATGATCAGTCACATGATGATCACAAACAAGGGACTCAAGACGATTCCCGTCTCGCAGCGCGCGGCGAAAGACGTGCTCGACGAAGACGGTGAGATCGAGTACCTCAAGGGTGAGATTCTCCACGACGCGGCCGGTGAGCCGATCGTGAAGCCAATGGCCATGATTGACGAGAAGTTCGGTCACGCTCTCTTCGAGGCGTCCGGGCTTCCTGAGCCGTTGCGTAAGTTCTACGACGTCAACAAGATCCCGTACAATCCGGGCAACGAGAGCATGGACAAGCTCAAGGGCTACGACACTGTCGGAGACCTCATCAACGAGGATTGGACGTTCCCTGACTACGAGGTTCAGCGACCAGGCGGCGCGTACATCGTTGACACCGCACCGGTGAACACGATGGTGCTGGCGATGACCCGAGCCGGTAAGGGCCAGACGTACATTGAGCCTGTCATCGACATGTGGATGCGCGAGAAGCGCCCCAACAACATGGTCATCAACGACCCAAAGGGCGAGCTGCTCGTCAAGAACTACGTTCGAGCAAGCCTGCGCGGTTTTCAGGTTGTTCAGTTCAACCTGATCAACGCGATGAAGACAGACATTTACAACCCGTTGGGAATGGCTGCTGACGCTGCTCGTGAGGGTGACGCCACCAAGTGCGCCATCTATGTCGAGAACATCGCTGACGTGTTCTTCCCGACCGATGGTGGAGAAGATCCTGTCTGGCCGAACGCAGCAAACAACGCGTTCAAGCGTGCTGCTTACGGTCTGATTGATTTCTACCTAGAAGAAGAACGCGAGCTTCGTTCTCGTGCTGCTCGGATCAACATGGATCCTCAGCAGCTCGAGGTTGAGCTGGACACAATGTGGGGCAAGGTCACGCTGTACAACTGCTACCAGCTGTTCGTGCAGCTCACGTCCAAGAAGATGAAGAACCCGGAGAAAGAGCTTGAGGCGCGCTTCAAGGCCGGAGTCTTCGAGAACATGGAGAACGGTCAAGAGGTTTACAACGCCGAGTACGAAGTTGCGGCACGCAAGGCGATCCTTTGGGAAGACCAGGCTGACCGCGACATGCTCACGCTCTACTTCAACGCCACCGAGGTGTTGCCGCAGAACACGATGCGTACGTTGATTGGCAACGCCAACAACGCGCTGAAGGCAATGGCCGGCGCCGAAAAGATGCTCGCTTCCGTATACGGAATTGCGATCACAGCGATGAGCTTCTTCACCGACCCGACGATCTCGACGTTGACCTCTGGCGCTCCGAGCCAGAACACCGACCTTGGTGGTTTGAGCTTCCCGCGACGCATGGGTGTGCGCTTTGGTATGAACTACCTCAAGCGCGACAACCTCATTGGTGCTCAGGTCAAGTGGGATGCGTTCGACGACGAGCTGTTCACGCAGCCTCTCGGTGACGAGTTCGGCCACGAAGACATTGTGTCTCGTGAAGGCTGGGCTCGGTACTACTTCGAGGGCAAGTTCCCGACCGACAACGGCTACCTACGCCTTCGCTTGGTGAACCCTCAGACGCAGATGCTGATTCGCACGATGTACTTCCATTTCAAGAAGGATTACCAGACTTCGCTCAATGGACGTCGCTACATCACTGACCCAGTAACGGGCCGGAAGATCGTCAAGAACGGCATCCTCCGTGAGCTGATTCCAGAGTTCGGTGTGGGCGACGAAGCCAACCAGATCGTGCGGATTGAGCGGGGTCACACTATGTACCCCCAGACACGACTCGATTTGTCCTTGCACACGCCAGAGATGGTGATGGACAAGGCGCAGGCGATCGTTTCAACGATGGTGCGTTATTCAGAGTCACCCAAGATGGTGTTCCTGGTGACGCCGCCTCACCTGATGAAGTACGCGAAGCTGATCCTGATTTTGGTGAAGCAGCTTGTCGACTTGAACTTCGACAAGTCGTACATGACCAAGAGCAACCAGAAGCCGCTCTACAAGACGCGCTTCATGCTCGATGAGCTCGGTAACTTGCAGTCCGAGGGTCACGGTATCTCCGGATTCGAGACGATGCTCTCTATCGGTCTCGGGCAAGAGCAGCAGTTCACGTTGATCTTGCAGACGCTGCAGCAGCTGCGAGACGTCTATGGGGAATCGGTGGACAAGATCGTGCAGGGCAACGCGCAGCCGCTCGACGCCAAGATCGCGACGCCTACTGGTTGGAAGCCGATGGGCGAGATAGTCACCGGCGATGAAGTGCTCACGCCGGCTGGTGGAACCACAGAGGTCACGGGTGTCTTTCCTCGAGGAAAGCGTCCGGTGTACCGAGTCACGCGACGTGATGGCTCGACCACGGAGGTCTGCAACGAGCACCTCTGGGAAGTAGTAGTGAAGCCGAAGGGCAGCCGTCGATGAGCCCCACCGTTCCCTCCGATCAGCGCTCGATGCCGAGCGTGGATCTTATCGTCGCCCACTGGAAGTCTGTCGGGGTTGACTGGGTGCAGCATCACGGCTGGGGTGAGCCATTCTGCTTTGGTTGCGGTTGGTTGCCCCCGGTCACGGATCGCCGGGCGATGAGTTGGCGCTGGGCCGGGCCCTGGCTCGATCGAGCGCACCTACAAGACCATTGGGTCGAAGGGGATGATTCGGTTGAAAACTTGGTGATGCTGTGCCATTTATGCCACGCACAGATGCCGCAGGACTTCGAGGATCGCGCGGAGGCGTTGCTCTGGGTTCAACAGGTCGAGCGGTGCTCGGGGTGGTGGCAGTTGTACACCGACTTGATCTGCGAGGCGAGAGGTATGAGGGGCTCCGAGCAGTAGGCACACTCTGCTCAAGCTGAAAAATGCGTACTTACTCTTGGAAATTGAGTCCTTACAGCAAGCAGCTGCGCAAGTGACCAAACCAGTAGTTAGGGGGTGAACATTATGGATATTGAGATGGCTGATTCTTCAGGACAGCTCTACGACAATTCGAGGCGGGGTTTGTGTAGAGTGCATGGAATTCCGCTGGACGACGGTTTCTGTGACGCCTGTCATATCGAGAACAACGACGATTGAAGTAAAAGAAGCCCCTGCGCATGATGCGCAGGGGCTTCTTTGTCGCTTACACAGGCTTCACCCAGCGCGTCTTCCCAGAGTCCCAGATTCGGTAGAGCTTGTTGGCGGCGGCCGCTTCGCGTTCGGTCCAACCTTCTTGGTAGACCAGAGCATCGTCGGTGCGAAATCGCTTCAGCTGGAAGGCTTCCTTGGGCTGGCGATTGCCACGCAGGGCACCACCTGCATACCAGTACGACGGACGGATCGTTCCTGCTGAGGTGAAGCCAGAAGCAGCGTAGAGCTGCCCGTCCGACCATTCATCGGCAGACAATGTCACCCAACTTTCAAGGGCTTCACCTTGACTTATGAGGGTGCGTTCGGCGTAGGCCAGCAGCCGCGAAAAGCCTCCCGGGACCAGACCGCGCGTTGCGTAGCGTTGGATCTCCCACTGACCGGCGGACCGGCGAGCTCGAGCGTTGTGGCGAGGGCTGCGTAGACCGAGGACGGCACGAGGGAGGCCCTGTTGATCTACCAGAGCGAACGACTGCGAAAGCGTCACTTCGCCCTGAACATGGTTATGGCGGAAGAACTCGGCTGAGTCTGGACCGGAGAGCTCCACCAATGTGAGTGAGCGTGCGCCAACACGTTGAACCAACGTCGGATCAGAGTCAACTTTGAGACCCGCGGCGATCAGAGCTGCGTGCAGGTTCTCGGGTCGCTTGAGCTTGTGTGCAAAGGTTCGCACGAGAACGGCGCGCTTTATTGGGTCAGCCCAGTCGTCTTCCCACGCGGTGATAAGCGAGAGACCGGCCTCATGAACGGCTCTTAGCTTGGCGACGTGGCTCTTCTGGTCACGACCACCAGCTTCAGAGTGCCAGAAAACGCCGTTGAACTCGAAGCCGATTGTCCCAGCGATGACGTCGACTTCGACGCGCTTACCCTGTGCGTCGGTGATCTTGGCTCGGTGTTGAGCCCGCGGTTCGAGAGCCAGCAGCGCCGCGAGCATTTCTTGCTCGCCGTAGGACGAACCGACGGGGCAGCACGTAGGGCACCCATTGCCAGCAACTCGGGCATACACTGCCGCGGGCCAAGTGTGGTTGTCTTTGCAGCGCCATTCAGTAACGACCATAGAGCCATGGCTGAGGGTGGTTGCCAACGAAGGGTCAGCCAGCTCGGCCGAGAGGTCGGGGTGGGTGGTAGCGAGATCGTTGACGCCGACAAGGATCTGAACGCCGGCGTGTACGGGGCAGCTCTGACCGCGAAGTTTGTGGCGAACGCTCATCGCGTACGTGTGAGCGCTGGAGCACTTGTCGCAACGCCATTCAACGACACGACCGGAGCCGAGGCTCAGCGTCGCTGCGTGATCGCGATCCACTGCCTCATCCAGCACAGGAGAGTTGATGTCGCCGAGCGTTTGGTGCCGCCGCGCTGGCCGGTCTGTGCGACCGATGCAGTGAGGGCAACCAGTGATCTTGGAGCTACCAAATCCTGATCGGTTGCGCACGGGAGCCGTCCAGGTGTGAGTGGGCTCAACCGAGCATCGCCAGTGAAGTTTCTTCCCTGAACCCGCACCTAGACCCTTGGCCTCGTCGGGGTCGATTAGCTCGAGTACAAGATTCGGGTGCGTGGTCGCAAGATCGCTGATACCGCTAACCGACATTCGACCGGAGCAGTATGGGCAACCAGATCCGAGTCGCACCCTGGATACAACGGATGCCTCCCAACGATGCGACTGCGTTGTGGTGCAGACCCAAAGGAACTTCTTGTGTGACCCGCCGTGAGTTATCAGAGCGTCAGCGTGGTCAACAAGCTGGGTGGCGAGATCTGGCTCGGTCGTTGCGAGGTCGTTGATGCCCGGAATGATTATCTTGTTTGTGCAGACGGAACACCCCGAACCCCGCTTTCGCGTATTTGGGCTAGATGTCCAGATGTGGCGCGAATCCTTGACGCAGCGCCATTGAACGCGGGTGTTTGATCCAGCAGACAATGTTGCGTTGGTCGGGTCGACCAGCTGGGCCGCAAGTTTGGGTGTCGTCATCTTTTGCATAACACTAGTTTACACTGATATTACATCCCGTATCAAGCTCATTTGGTGGTTATTTGCTGATAAAGGAGGATAAACGTATAGACTGGTGGTTGGATAAACAATCGAGAGAGAAGAGATATTGCATATGTCTGATTTGCTCATGGTGCCAGCCGGGGAAAGACGCGTTGTCACAACGGACGAACTCAGGGCGATGCTTGCTCGCGGGGAACAGGTGTTCCTGCCTGAGGCGACAGTCACGGACGAGAGCATCTTGTCAGAATACGCCGCTGCCGATCGTGCGCGTTTGGACGTAGACGCAGCTGACAATGACATCGTCAGCATCGAGTACGTGCGTGACGACGAGGTTCAGTGCATCGAGGTTGCTGACGACCGTCACCTGTACATCACGGATGACTTCATTCCGACACACAACACGAGCAACATTGTGTTCCTCAAGAGCACTGATGACTCGATGATTGACACGCTGCAGAAGATGTCCGGTGTTCGGCACCGCGCGTACACCGACTCTAAGACGGTGACCAAGGACATGGAGCGTTTGTTCCTCCAGACCGAGGGCAAGGTGTCGTACACGATGGCTGTGAAGGAAGAACCCGTCATCAGCTATAACGACATGGCCTTCATCTCAGAGCGCAACAGCATGGTCTTCAGTGCCGGTAACTCACCGGTGTGGAACCGCAACGAGACGATCCTGCCGATGAGCTGGCGCTTGTTCAAGGACACGATCGTTCATGCGGGTCACGAGTACTCGCTGCAGACGATCCCCACGCTGTCATCAGCGTTGGACTTCGATGTGCGGCTCAATCAGCCTGACTTCACCAAGATGCTCGCCAAGCGCATGGCGCAGGCAGAGCGTGCCGCTGAGGCCAAGGAGCTGTACCAGACGGCGTACAACTACTCGGATTACGACGTCTCGCGACTGGATCCCGACCTGTACTCAGACGAGGTCATGGGTTTGATCGAGTCGATGGCGTGGGAGGCAATGGGTATTGACCCTGACGACATGAAGGACGGAGATCACGAGGCTCTTGAGGCTCAGTATGTGATGAACGACGAGGACTACGAAGTAAACACCGAGCAGCTCGAGGAAACAGCCCGACGACAGGAGACGAGGGATCGGATGGGACACAAGATCTATGCGGGAGCTACGGTCAGCCGCGAAATGCTGGTCAACCCCGACGGCAGTGCATTGAAGCACACGCTCGATGCTGAGATTGTGGCAGCGTACAAGGTAGCCAGGCCGCACCTGGAGCGCGACATGGAGTACTTCCGCCTGGGCGCCGATGGTTCGCTGCTCAGCGGTGACGGCACCGAGGCGTACATCTCGAAGCTTGATGAGTCCGACGCCCTGGCCGACGCTCAGGTAGCTGCCACGGACGCCAACACGCGAGTGTTTGCGGAAGACAACGTGACTGAGAATGCTCATGGTTTGTCGACGTTCGAGGTACACGGGGCGTTCTACCGGTTCCTGGCGTCGCTGGACACCTGGCAGGGTCTGGCGCAGGGCGAATTTGACCGCGAGATGGTCAAACAGATGCACGTAAAGGACGCCACGATTTGAGTATGACCGGATAACTACGAATGTGCTGGTTTATCAGCACAAAAAGAGCCACTTCAACATGCCCGTTGGAGTGGCTCTTTTGCGTTCTAGGTGCGATACTTGATATGTATTCACAAAGCCGAAGCGATTCTTAATCGCTCATATATCAAGGGAAAAGTATGAAAAGTAGCTCAACTGGTTTGCGAAGTTATCTATACGAGTACATGTTCTTTCGGACTATCGAGCGAACGCAGCAGAACCTCAGTGAAACGATCCTTATCTCGGAGGCTCGTCGCCTTCGTGATCTGGTGGGCGAGAAGCTCACCAACCAGGGGTTGTCGATGACCGATAGCGGTCTGAAGGTCACACCGGTACTGCGAGCGATCGAAGAGACCATGCGAGCTGAGGTTCCGGGTTACCGGGATCTGTTCTCACAGGCCAAAGACGACGGTGTTCCGTTCTCGGTTGATTCGTTGGGTTACGCCCAACTCAGCCGCGAGTTCATGCGCACGGCAGGTCTGTCCACGGAACCCTCGGGTGCTGCTGGGCCACGCCTGCCGATTAGCCCCTACGATCCTCGCTGGGCTGTGCGAAGCACGGTCAAGCAGGCTGGTTCCAACTTGCTCAACGTTCCCGATCACTTGATCGAAGAAGTTGTGGCTGGAGAGGTCGGTGATCTGGAAAGTTCAGATAGCGAAGCTCTCTATCTCTACGGTTCCGACCAGGACGACAAGAACGTTGAATTCGGTCGGGCGATGAGCGCCGACGACATGAGCGGCATGGCTGAGCTCATGGGGTTGATGAGCACCCGCGAATACAACGATGTTCGACAGTGGATGATCGACGGTGGCCTCGACGGCAACGGTCAGATCGACCACCGCCGTTACATGGGCCCCGACGCCCTCGCGCGTTCGGTTGCCATCCTCCGCGAACTCGGTGAACAGGGCACGCCCTACACCGTTACTCGCGACCTCAACCCTGGCCAGATCCGGGCCAACATTGAGGGTACAAAGATCGGCGTTCGCCTGAGCGATACTCGCGACAATGACGACTTTGTCGGGCGGGTCTACGACAACGGGGTAGTCACTCGGTACACCACGAACCGCAAGGTCGCCGGAACCGACCGCGTCATGGGCTATACGCCCACCACGGCAGAGAGCGTTGACCTTCTGCGCATGGCACAGGGTCTTCCTGTGCAGCGTTCAGACGGCAAGGGCATCATCGGAGCGGTAAACACTCGCTCCGAGCTGGTGTGGGACAAGGCCGTAGGCGACAACATCTACACCGAGATCCAAGACAGCTACCACAGCGCCGGTTCGGCGATGTTCGTAGTTGGCAATCCGCCAACCGAAGATTTCAACGAGGGTCAGACGTCGCAGGTATTCGTGCGTCGCGACGGCACTCAGCGCAGCGTCAGCTCGAAGTTCTTTGTTGACCAAGACTCGGCAGCGGCGTACCTCACGTACGGCGTAGAGACTGCTCGCGAGAACTTCATGGATGCCTTGCGTGTCGAGGCGCTGATTGCGGCTGCTCAAGAGCACGCCGTGGAGGCAGCCGAGGGGGAGTGGTTCCCTGAGTTCGACGGAGACCCCGAAGTTGCGGCTATTCAGCGCAGCTACTGGGATGTGTTGCGTGGTGCGCAAGACAACCTTCTTCGTCCCGGCGCAACCGAGGATGCTTACCGCGACAAGGTAGACATCATCGGTGAACTCAGCGTTGACAACGAGCTGGGTGAAAGCGTCCACGAGTACATCGTTGGCGACATTGCCTACGTCGGTAGCCCCGAAGATCAGATCCGTGCTCACTCCGCTGATGCACTGGATTACGTCATCGGTCAGTACGAGCAGCACGAGGTTCCCGACGCCGAGGGGCACTGGCAGTCACAGCGTTTCGACCCGGTACGCCTGGCGAAGTTCATGGACAGCGAATACGGCACCTGGCGCAATAACGATGACATCGTGGCTGCGCTTCGGGCCAGTGGTATTCCTGCTGAGGAACTCATGGGTGACAGCTTCTACACGAACACCATCAAGGATCGCCTCATCAAGTTCGACGCGGCTTCGGCTCAGTCGATCGGCGAGATTGAAGACCCGTTCGTGCAGGGTATGGCTGAAACCGTGCGGGATGCGATTGAACGCAACGGAGCTGCCGTCAATGACGTTGCCGTTGATGCCAACGGCATCGTGTCGTGGAGTGCCGAACGCCAAAGTGGTTTCAAGGGTAAGACCGAGACGGTCACTGGCCAGATCGGTCAGATCTTCACCCGCGGCGAGTACGGCGAGATCGTGACGAAGTTCGCCGGCGGCGACAACTACCTGTTCGTTCCGGGCTATGAAGCCGGTATCGCTGTCCAGAAGGTTGGCGAGAACAAGACGGTCGAAGAACGCAGCAAGTTGCGCGGCTACGATCAGATTCTGCGTGATCAGATCCAGTACCAGGTGTCGTCAGAGATCCTCAGCCAGCGCACCGATCTTGGTGAGCCGACGAGCCTCAACAGCGTGTACCGCCGTCTCTACGACGTACGTCACGATGTGGACTTCATCGAGCGCAGCGCAGAAGAAGGTCTCACTCCTGAGTGGCGTGACGCGATTCTCAGCACTGAGGGGCGCCGTGTGCGTTACCCCAACGCGGTGCGTGATGGTTCGACCATCAACGCCGAGTACCAGGCTGATAAGGGTCGCGGATTGTCGGCAAGCGATCCCGCTAACGACAACACGTTGGATCCGTGGATTCTCACGGGTCAGCGCAACATGGCGATCATGGGCGAAGAGAGCGATGGCTACTTCGACCCAATGGTGACGTCAGGTTCGATCAACCAGGGCGTTACGCGCTACTTGGTTGAGGGTGCAGTTGTTTCCGCTGACGGCACGATCGTTCCTGGCGACAAGGACGACCGCACACCGTTGATGAAGCACCCTGACACCGCTTCGATGCGCTACAACCCCTTCGATCGTCAGCAGATGACCGCAAGCAACCTCATGCGGGCTGCAGCGGTAACTGAGCCGGTTGCAACCGCGATGATGACCTTCGGTGGTTGGACGGCAGACGACCCAATGGTGGTCAGCCGTGACTTCGCTCAGAAGCACCAGATTCGTGGCGCCGAGGGCACCATGCGCGATCTGGTTGTGGGCGACAAGCTCAGCGACCTTCACGGCAACAAGGGAGTCATCTCACTGGTTGTCGATCGCGAGATGGATCTCGCGGATGCTCGTGAGCTGGGTCTCGAGAAAGAGGTCGCGTGGTTCAAGAAGAACAACATCGACGTCATCATGAGCCCGTTCTCGGCTGTATCTCGCTTCAACGGAGGTACTGCTCGTGAACTCATGGAAAGCGACGCACAGCCGCTTCACCACCCGTTCGTTGATGCGAACGGTGAGACTCGGGAGCCTCTGCATGGTGCTCAGGGTGAGATGCGATTCGTCGTGACTCACATGGCGGTTGACTCGAAGACGAAGGTCTACGACGACGCTGCTCTGGCTGAGGGACGCGGCCGCAAGGCATCGTCACAGCTGGCGTGGGCACTTGGGTCGCAGAACTGCGAGAAGGTCATGGCAGAGTGCTATGGCCCCAACAGCACCGCGGTGAGCAACTTCCGCGAGACGTTGATCGCAATGGGCTTGGACATGGAAGCTGACGGCACTTTGCGCGTCGGATTCGACGACATGGACGAAGCTTCGGAGCGCCGTTTGTTCCCGATGCCTGAGCTGATCCGTACGGAACAGCGCAAGTCCATCAACGGTCGCCCACCGGCTCGCCCCGGTTTGAACTTGCGGCTGATGAAGCGTGAGTTCGGAGCGCAGATCGGCAACAAGGGTGGAGACCTCGAGCTGCCATTCTCGCTGAAGATGCCGTCGGGCTTGCCGACACCTCAGGCAACTGATGCGTCATGGAAGCTGCCGGTGCTCAGTTCGCACCTGCGCTCGGGTCAAGATCTCGATGATGGTTCCAGCACGGTTCACGATTACACGAACCACTACTTGGCCATCCACGAGCAGTCGTTGAAGTTCCGCTTTGCCCAGGAGGAATTGAAGGACGAGGCGTTGAGTGCTGAACAGCACAAGCGCCACACTCAGACCCTCACGGAAGCTCCGCGTCTGGCACAGTCTGCCTACGACCGGATCACCGAGAGCTTGAAGAGTCGTCGTTTCTCTGGAAAGAGCAACATCTTCAAGGAAGGTCTGATGGCTTCCCGCTTGCCTCACTCGGCTACCGCCGTGTGGACAAGCGACCCGCGTCTGGACATCGACCAGGTTGCAATGGGCCCGGCTATGGCCGAGGCACTGGGTTTCAAGGAGAACGACCACGCGCTGATCTGGCGTGACCCGGTTCTGCGTGATGGTGGCGTGCGCTATATGCGCGTTGCGATCGACTCGCGACTGACCGGTGTTGCCATCAACCCGGTAATGGATGCTTGCTTCGACGGCGACTTCGACGGCGATGCTGTTGCTGTTGTTCGCCTGACCAGTGACGCAGCCAAGCTCGAAGCGATGCAGAAGCTGAGCGTTGAGTCGAACCTGTTGGACTTGGGCAGCACGCTCGAAGACGGTTCGTACTCGCTGTCAATGCAGGACTCGCTCGACACGAAGGTGTCGCAGCACGTTGACCCTGAGCTGACGGAACGCTTCGAGGCGCTACGGATGCGTGCCAACGACGCGAAGTTCGACCTCGACGAAGGCGAGATCGACCAGGCTGCCGCGTGGGACGCGAACAGCGAGATTCTGGGTGAGCTGAGCGACTACTACCGCGATGCTCTGTCAGGCCAGTTCGGTGATGCCGCGCTGAGCTTTGACGATGTGCCGTCGCACTTGCGGTCGGTCATGAGCGCGTGTGTCGAGACCGGCGCTAAGGGTTCAGCCAAGAAGGTGCGCGACTACGCGCGCTACCTTGGCGCTGACCCGGACACGTTTGCTGATCTTGGTGAGAGCCAGGCTACGCAGGACGACCACGAGGGTGTCATGTACGCCACCGCGATCAAGTCGTTCGGTACTGGTGTCGCCGGCATGTTCTCGCAGCGCGGTGTGAAGGCACTTCGCAACGAAGAACTGAAGGCCGTACTGGAACTCACCTACCCGGTGACGCAGTCGATTCTGCAGTCAAAGCACGACCCCGCTGAAGCTCGTCAGAAGTACGAGATGTTGATGGGGCCTGCTCGGGCGCACTGGAAGGGTCGCAAGCTCGACGCCACCGTTGGTGACAACGGTGCTCGTGTCTGGAAGGTTGCCACCGATGGCAAGGGCAAGGAGATCCAAGCTGACACGGAGACGTGGAAGCGCCAGTTCCAGGAGCTGTACACCGCTGCAGACGGACTCAATGTTCGCGTCAATGACGAGAACATCGACAAGGTCGCCGCAGCGCTGTCCAAGGACGGCATGGTCATCGACATCGAGGACAAGACCTCGCACGCAGTCGATGCTCCCAAGCTCGGTTCGACGATGGATCGCCTGGCTTATGGCGGAACGTTTGACGACGTTCTGGCAGCGGCTGCTGAGCGAGAGAACGTCTTCTCGGGAGTGCAGAACAGTGGTTTTGCACCTCACGTCATCAAGAAGAACCAGCAGGCCATTGCTGAGTACGACGAGCAGGTCACGGCAGGTTTCGATGCCGAGCTACCTGAGCTGAGCCCTTTGGTGAAGCGCGACGTTCTGGCTGACCACAACGAACTGAGCCGCGTCAGCGGTGGTGCTGAGGCACCAAGTCCGTTCGTGACAGCCATAGCAGCACGGCCACGTACGCGGGTTATCCCCGCGCACTCGCCGTCAGTCGTCGATGAGAAAAGCGAGGTCGACGCGCTCTCGCTTTAGACCTCTCGCAACAACTACACAGCTACCTATTTATCGGGCCCCGCCTAGCGGGGCCCGGAAGGAGAAGAAGATTATGACTAACACAGAACGATCATGGATGGACATTGTTATTGAGGGCGGCGCGGCCGACCTCAACGTCGGAGCGTCCGCAGAGGCAGACACGGCAACACGTCTGCCGATTCGCAACGCACACAACCCTGTGGGTGAAGCAGTGGACGGTCTGATCGACCACGCTTCCATCTTTGGTGAAGGTGAGCTTGACGGATTCGTCAACGAGGCCATCCAGAACGATTGTGGTGAGCTGCGCCAGGAAGACTTCCGTGCGCAAACGACTGCAACCAGTTGGGATCACTACGCCGACAGTGTTCGTGCGGGGCAGATTCCCGAGGATGGGCGCCGGGCTACAGCTGACGAAGCTGTCTCGAACGCTGCTGCCGCATTGGCTGCATCCGAGCCGCGCTATGCGGAGGGGCGTCGCCTGTTGGCAGAAGCCGTAGTGCAGATTCGCAACGAGAAGAAGGTGCACCTCAGCTCGACAACTTGGGAGCACCTCACCGAGTTGGACACCGACGGCTACTTCAGCGAGTCACTGGGATTCCCGGTGGATGAAGGACTGACCGAAGCTCGTGAACGGGACGGCGCTCAGCCAGTGAGCGCCGCGTCGCGTGCGGCTATGCCGTCGAACCTGGGCGTCGACTTCGCTCGCGACGTTGACGAGACATCTGGTCACTCCTTGGAAGTTGCTCAGATGGAACAGGACATCGAAGACAGCGTTGTGGTGTCGATGGATGCAGAAGCCGATGCTGCGGTGGCACGAGAGCGCAGTCTCGAACTGGCACGCGAACCCAAGCCGCTCAAGCATGAGCTGGCCGAGGGAGCGACGGTCTTCAATGACGCGTGGCGTGATGCCAACAAGCGTCGTATCGCTGAGGCGGCTGCTGCCGCCGAGAAGACGTCGGCTGAACCTGAGCCGGCAGACATCGAACTGGGATAAGTCCGGGTCGCCTTTGCACAATCTCCAGCAGCCCCGGACGTTTATCGCTCGGGGCTGCTGGTTTATCCAGAGAAACAACAGCACAGAAAAGAGATAGATCCTATGAGTAAGAAGAGTAATCAACGCATGGCCGATCTCAAGCGACTACCAATCGAAGCCCCTGTGAGCCCGGTAGAAACGGCTCTACGAGAAGAGGTAGTCGATGTAGTCGAAGACACTGTTCTCGAGCTGCCAAGCCGAGTACAGCGGCACGCGGAGGCTGCCTTGGCTGTTTTAGACAGCCCGGATCAACCACAGCAAGTCCTTGAGCACATGGCTGAGTTCACGGGGGAGCGGGAAGTGGTGGAAGCCAGCGCAGCCGTTGCCAAGCGTTACCTCGAAGGCAAGATCAATCAGAACTACAACCACGATGGTGTGGCGCCTACGGGATTGACCGGATTCGGCTCCGATGAATCCGACTTCCGCGACCCGACTTTTGAGATGGGTGGCTAAAGACGCGTTGGTCTACCGGGTTCTAGTCGGAAGTGCAACACCTTCTAAGTTGTGGTTATTGAGATCACTCCGAGAAGGGTTGCACTTCCGACTAGAACCCGGGTCTCCTATCGTTCTGTATACAGAACGATAGACTCTGCGGATGGCAACGTCAAAGGTCAATAGTGCCCAGAGTGAGGCCACGAACGCCGCAGGGCCATCCGCTCTCAGCGTCGGGGTGCGCATCCGCGAGCTTCGCTCCGACAGCGGGGGTGAGCCTGTCCGAGCTCGCCCGCCGAAGCGGGCTGGGCAAGGGAACGCTGTCCGAGCTGGAACGAGGCCAGCGCAACCCCACCCTCGAAACGCTCTTCGCCATCACGACGGCACTGGGGGCATCGCTCAGCGACGTTCCCGTGGGCCACGAAGAGCGGCCCATTGCTGCTCGGTCGCAGGGCGAATCCGTGGACGCCCGACTGCTCGACCGTTGGGAGAACGACGGAGTCACGGAAGTGTATGACGTGCGCATTCGTCCGCGACTTCAGGAATCCGAACCCCACGCTCCGGGAGTGCGCGAAACGCTGACCATCCTCACCGGTCGAGCGGAAGTCGGTGCCGCCTCAGCTCCGGCGCTCCTGCTCCCCGGCCAGAGCGTCACGTTCGCCGCCGACCGCAGGCACGTCTATCGCGGTCTGGATGACGCCACCACCGGCATTCTGATCATGCGCTATCCGCCGCGGCGCCCATAGCGGTGCGGGCGTGGGCGGATGGCTCAGGTGCCGCCGCTGCGGGCTACTTCCCGTTCACCCGTTGCGGGACGGCCAGCGGGTTGTCGTCGCGCAGCTCGGCCGGCAGCAGGTGCTGCGGCAGGCCCTGGTAGGCGACCGGGCGCAGGAAGCGCTCTATGGCGGCGGTTCCCACGGAGGTAGATGACGTCGCGGTGGTCGCCGGGTAGGGTCCACCGTGCTGCTGGGCGTAGGTCACGGAGACGCCGGTCGGCCACTGGTTCCACAACAGTCGTCCGGCCCGCTTGGCCAGCAGGCGAATGAGCTCGGGCGCGATGGCGTCGGAGTCTTCGCCGACGATGGTGGCGGTCAACTGGCCGTCGATCACCCGGGCGACCTCCAACAGTTGCGCTTCGTCGTCATATTCGACGACGAGGGCGGTCGGTCCGAACACCTCGGTCACGATAGTGTGCGGGTCGCGGAGCACCGCGTCGATGTCGGTCACCAGGATGGTCGGGGTGGGTGGGTCGGCGACGATGCCCTCCGAGGATGCCAGCACCCGAACATCCGCGTGGCCCTGCAGCGTGCCCAGCGTCTCGGTGTAGCCGCGCTGGATGCGTGCGTTGAGCATCCGCGCCGCCGGTGGAAGCGGCGCCTGGGAGAGCTCCTCTGCCACGGTCGAGGCGCGGGGCGCGAACAGCACACCGGGCTTGGTGCAGAACTGGCCCGCGCCCATGGTGAACGAACCCACGAACTCGGAGACGATGCTGCTGGTGCGTGCCGCGGCGGCCGCTTCGGTGACGAAGACCGGGTTGACGCTGCCCAGTTCCCCGTAGAACGGGATGGGTTCGGGGCGTGCCTGTGCGATGTCGAACAGCGCACGGCCGCCGCCGATCGACCCGGTGAAGGCACCCGCTTTCACCGCCGGATGCCGCAGTGCAAGTCTGCCTGCCTCGGTTCCGATGATGAGGGTGAACAACCCATCCGGTGCGCCCGCCGCCGCCAGCGCGTCGATGACGACGGTCGCGGTGGCTTGGGAGAGTTCCAGGTGCCCCGAGTGCGCCTTCAGGATGACGGCCGAGCCGGCGGCCAGGGCCGAGGCGGTGTCGCCCCCGGCGACGGAGAACGCGAACGGGAAGTTGCTGGCGGCGAAGACGACGACGGGCCCGACGGAGGTGAGGATGCGGCGGAGGTCGGGCCGTGGTGCGCCCATCGGCCACTCGCCGTCTGCCTGGTCGATGCGAGCGTCGAGGTAGCTGCCGTCGGCGAGCACTTCCGCGAACAGTCGAAGTTGGAAGGTGGTGCGCTTGAGCTCGCCCTGGAGGCGGCCTTCGGCCAGGTTGGTTTCGGCCTGGGCGAGCGGGATGAGCTGGCCGGCGGCGGCATCGAGGGCATCCGCGATGACGATGAGGGTGCGTCCGCGCTGATCGGCGGGGGTGGCGGCCCAGAGGTCGGATGCGCGCGCGGCCTGCGCGGCGATCCGCTGGATGTCTTCGACGGTGGTCTGCATGGTCGCCAGCCTAGGTCGGCGGATCATGTCAGTCCAAGGCCCAAAGTGCATGCAACCATGCGTCTAAGGTATTGATTGCGAGAGAAAAGGAGCCCCATGTTCACCTTCGACCAGCTCAAGAGTTTCGTGGTGCTCGCCGACGAGCTGCATTTCGGGCGTGCGGCCGAGCTGCTGAACATGACGCAGCCACCACTGAGCCGGCAGATCCAGAAGCTCGAGGCTGAACTCGAGTTCGCGCTCTTCGACCGCACCAAGCGGGCCGTGTGTCTCACCGCTGCCGGCCGCGCCTTCCACGGCGAGGCGCAGAAGATCCTGAGCATGGCGGATGCCTCGCGCAGCATGGCGAAGCGAATCGCCGAGGGCGCGGCCGGCGAGATCAAGATCGGCATCACGGCCACGGGAATCATGGAGCTGCTCGGCGAGATCCTGGCGCGGCTCGACGAGCATGCGCCGGAACTGACCGTCGACATCCAGGAGATGGTGTCGCAAGATCAGGTCGCAGCGGTGACCCGCGGTGCCATCGACATCGGTTTCGTGCGCGAGGTGCCCCGCTCTGCCGAGTTGGAGTCCCTGCTGGTGAGGCAGGAGCCGTTGATCGCGGCCATCAGCAGCCGCCACCATCTGGCGTTCACCAGCCGGGCGGTGCGCGTGGCCGAGTTCGAGGGGGAGCGGGTGCTCACCTATTCACCGGATCAGGCGCACTACTTCCGGGTGTTGGTCGACTCCGTGCTTGCGGCGGTTCGCACACAGCCCAGCCAGGAGATCACCCAGGTGCACAGCATGCTGTCCCTGGTCGCGGCCAATACGGGCATCGCGCTGGTTCCGAAGTCGGTGGCGCGGTTGGGAATGTCTGGCATCGTGTACCGGCCCATCGCCGAGCATCCGGACCCCAAGGTGAAGCTGCACGCGGTCTGGCGCGCCGACAACTCCAACCCGGTGTTCCGGACGGCGCATGCGGTGCTGACAGAACTCAACGCAGCCCTCCACTAACCGATGCACGCAAGGTATCAATGCATGCAAAAGAGCAGTTGATCGGGTATCCGAGCGTCTCTACGCTGGGGACAATCGCGGGGGGTCCTGCTTCCCCGACGAGAAGCCACCTGAACAAAGGAACATCGACTGTGAACACTTATAGCCCGCAAGACCTGGCCGCCAAGGTCGGCAGCGGACTCCTCTCCTTTCCCGTCACGGCGTTTGCTGACGACCTCACCTTCGCTGAGGGCCGCTACCGCGAACACCTGTCCTGGATGAGCAGCTTCGATGTCGCCGGCCTGTTCGCCGCCGGGGGCACGGGAGAGTTCTTCTCCCTCACCAACGACGAGATCTCCCGCGTCGTGGCCGCCGCCGTGCAGGAAGTCGGCGGCAAGCTGCCGGTACTCGCCCCAGCCGGCGGGTCGGTCGCCAACGCGATCGAGCAGGCACGCATCGCCGAAGCGGCCGGCGCATCCGGTCTCCTCCTGTTCCCGCCCTACCTGACCGAGGCATCGCAGGACGGCCTCGTCGCCTACATCAGCGGCGTGTGCCAGGCGACCTCGCTCGGCGTGATCGTCTACAGCCGCGCGAACATGTCGATGCAGGCAGACACGGTCGCCCGCGCGGCGGACGCCAACCCCAACCTCATCGGGTTCAAGGATGGCGTCGGCAGCCTCGACCAGATGACGAAGATCTACTCCAAGCTCGGCAGCCGATTGATCTACATCGGCGGACTGCCCACGGCGGAAACCTACGCCTTGCCGTATTTGGAGCTTGGCGTGACAACATACTCCTCAGCCATGTTCAATTTCGTCCCCGAGTTCGCTCTTCGTTTCTACGCCGCGGTTCGCGCCAAAGACCACGAGTTCGTCTTCCAGGGCCTGCGTGACTTCGTTCTGCCGTACCTGGACATCCGGGACCGCAAGCAGGGTTACGCGGTGTCGATTGTCAAGGCGGGACTCAACGTGACCGGTCGCCCCATCGGGTCGGTTCGGGCACCCCTCACCGACCTCACCGGTGAAGAGAACGACCTGCTGAAAGGGCTAATCAGCCGAGTCCAGTAGTCGCCGCGCCACAGCATCGACGCGTGCGCCGGGGCAGCTTCTGTTGCCCGCTGCCATCCGGCGCATGCCGGCCACCCCAACCAACAATGAGCAGGGAAGCATGGAACTCCACAACACGGTCTCGATTCCGTCGGTTCCGACCGACGATTCGCTGGTGATCCTCAAACAGGTGAACAAGTTCTACGGTGAGAACCACGTTTTGCGTGACATCAACACCGTCGTGAACCGCGGTGAGATCGTTGCGCTCATTGGTCCGTCCGGCGCCGGCAAGTCGACTCTGTGCCGCGCGATCAACCGGTTGGAGACGATCACCTCCGGCGAGATCTTCATCGACGGGGTGGCGCTTCCCGAGGAGGGGCGCGAGCTGGCCACCTTGCGGGCAGACGTGGGCATGGTGTTCCAGTCGTTCAACCTGTTCGCCCACAAGACGGTGCTCGAGAATGTCGCCCTCGGCCCGATGCTGGTGCGTAAGGCTAAGAAGGCGGATGCCCACAAGTTGGCGATGGAGCACCTGGACCGGGTGGGCGTCGCCAACCAGGCGGGCAAGTTGCCTGCCCAGCTTTCGGGCGGGCAGCAGCAGCGGGTGGCCATCGCGCGAGCGCTGGCGATGAAGCCCAAGATCATGCTGTTCGACGAGCCGACCAGTGCTCTCGACCCGGAGATGGTGGCCGAGGTTCTCGACGTGATGCTGGCGCTCGCGAAAACCGGCATGACCATGGTCACTGTCACCCACGAGATGGGGTTCGCGCGGGAAGCCGCCGACCGCATCATCTTCATGGCCGACGGCCAGATCGTCGAAGAAGCGCCCCCAACCGAGTTCTTCGCCAACCCCAAGACCACCCGGGCCCGGGACTTCCTCGAGAAGATCCTGGCGCGTTAGCTTCCCTGCCCACGTCCATAACGACAATCATAATGAGGAGAAAAATGTCGAAGAAAAAACTGAGCCTGGCTATTGCCAGCGCCGCGGTGCTGGGCCTCGCGCTCAGCGCCTGTGCCACGGCAGGCCCGGCCGACGGCCCGGATGACTCCGCCGCCGAAGCGAAGTTCCCGGTGAGCGAGAACGTCGAGCTGGAAGGCAGCCCCACCCTGGAGGCCATGCAGGAGCGCGGGCAGATCGTGCTCGGCGTCAAGGAGGATCAGCCCGGCTTCGGCATGCGGGACTCGGCCACCAGCGAGCGTTCCGGCTTCGATGTCGACCTGGCCCGCTGGATCGCCGCGGAGCTCGGTTTCGGTGAAGACCAGATCGAGTACGTCACGATCCCAAGTCAGAGTCGCGAGCAGGCCCTGACCAACGGCGACGCCGACCTCATCATCGGCATGTACACCATCTCGGAGAAGCGCAAGGAGCTCGTCGGTTTCGCCGGTCCGTACATGACCAACGGCCAGAGCATCCTGGTGCGCAAGGACAACACCGACATTAAGGGTGAGGACGACATGGTCGGGCACAAGGTGTGCTCGATCACCGGCTCGACCCCGATCCAGTACGTCAAGGAGAACCACCCTGACGTCGACACCGTCGAGTTCGACAACATGGCCCAGTGCGTCGACGCGCTCATGAGTGACCAGGTCGACGCGGTGACCACCGACGAGGCGCTTCTCGTCGGCTACACCACCCTCGCACCGGATGACCTCAAGGTTGTCGGCAAGCCCTTCACCCACGAGGGTTTCGGCATCGGTGTTGCCCTGGCCGATGACGCCCTGCGCCACTTCGTGAACGACCTTCTCATCGAGAAGGCGGATGTGCTGCAGCAGATTTACGACGACAACCTGGGTTCTTCGGGTGTCAAGTTCCAAACCGCTGAGGTTGACAACTACTAGGAGTCACTTCGCGCGTTCCGAGGAGAGGGCCAGTTTCGGCCCTCTCCTCGGTGCCACCTCAAGCGCAGAGATCGGAAAAGCCTTCCCATGCAGGTTCTCTTAGACAACCTCGACCTGTTCGTCCTCGGGTTCACCAACACCGTCATCATGTTCGTGATCTCCGCGGTGTTCGCCCTGATCCTCGGCTGCATCATCGGCATCCTGCGGATCTCGCCGTCAGCCCCGATGCGGGCCGTCGGCACGGTCTACGTGAACACGCTGAGGAATACGCCGCTGGCACTCCTCATGATGTTCTTCGCCCTCGGCTACCCGAAACTCGGGCTGCCGACCCTCGACTACTTGACTCTCGCGACCGTCGCGCTGGTGCTGTACACCGCCAGCTACGTCGCCGAGGTCTTCCGCTCGGGCATCAATTCAATTGACAAGGGGCAGACGGAGGCGGCACGCGCCATCGGGCTCACCTTCGGGCAGGTCATGCGCGTGGTGCTCCTGCCTCAGGCTTTCCGCAACGTCGTGCCTCCCCTGGTCAGCGTCTTCATTGCTGCCCTGAAGAACACCACCGTGGCCAGCGGTTTCTCGGTCATGCAGGCCGGCGCCATCTCCGCCAACATGTCTGAGCGCGGCGAGAACCTGCTCGTCACACTGCTGTGGGTGGCACTGTTTTTCTTCATCCTCGTGATGGGGTTGGCCGCCGTGCAACGGAAGTTCGAACGAAAGTGGGCGCAATCATGAGCTACGCCACCCAGGAACTCTTCGACGTCCTAGGTCCCAAGGGACGCCGCCGCAGCAATATCGCCGGCTTCATCACCATCGCCATCGTGGTGGCCTTCCTCGGCTTCATCGTCTTCCAGCTCTACCGCTCCGGGCAGTTCGACGCCCAGAAGTGGGAGCTGTTCTCTTTCCCGATGGTTCAGCAGGAAATCCTGAAGACCACCGTCTCTACCTTGAACGCGTTCCTGGCCGGTGCCGCGCTGGCGCTGCTGCTGGGCATCGTGCTGTTGCTCGGACGGCTGTCCCAGATCAGGTGGGTCACGGTCGTGTTCACCTGGATGACGGAGACGTTCCGTGCAATCCCGCTGCTGATCCTGATGATGCTCATGTACTACGGGCTGCCGGTGATCGGAGCCACTTTCGTGACCCCGTTCGTTGCGGTGGTCGGCGGGCTGATGATCTACAACGGATCGGTTTTCGCAGAGATCTTCCGTGCCGGCATCCAGTCGCTGCCGAAGGGGCAGAGTGAAGCGGGCTACGCGGTCGGTTTTACGCGCGGCCAGGTGCTGAGGGTGATCCTCGCCCCGCAGGCGATCCGCAACATGCTGCCGACGATCATCTCCCAGGTCGTTGTCGCTTTGAAGGACACCGCGCTCGGCTTCATGGTGACCTACCCGGAGCTGCTCTACCTGGCGAAGTTCTACGGAACCCAGTTCCAGTACGGAAGCCCGATCATTCCGGCCGCCATGGTGATGGGTTCCATTTATATCGGGCTCTGCCTGCTGCTGTCGTTCATCGCCGTGAAGGTGGAGAAGTGGACCAGTTCGGGTGGCAAACGCACACAGGAGATTCCGCAGTATGAGTGAGTTGACAGTTTCCCGCCTCCTGGCTTCGGTCAGCGAGTCGGCGCCCCAGGCGATCGACGCGCTGGCGAAGAAGTATCGGGCTGAGGGGCGACCGGTGATCGCGTTCGGCGCCGGCGAGCCCGACTTCGACACCCCGTCGTTCATCACCGAGGCAGCAAAGGCCGCGATCGACGACCCGAAGAACCACCACTACAGTGGCCCGTCCGGCCTTCCGGAGCTGCGCCAGGCGGTGGCGGAGTACACGACCGCCTACACCGGAACATCCGTCACCGCAGCGAACGTCGCGATCGCCAACGGGGGCAAGCAGGCCATCTACAACAGTTTGTCGGCGATCCTCGATCCGGGTGACGAGGTCATCCTGCCTGCCCCGTACTGGACGAGCTATCCGGAGCAGGTGAAGCTGGCCGGCGGCGTCACGGTGCCGGTGACGACGGATGTCGACAGCCAGTACAAGGTGACGGTCGCCGACCTGGAGAACGCCCGCACCGACCGCACCACGGTGCTCATCTTCACGTCACCGTCGAACCCGACCGGTTCGGTCTACACCGAAGACGAGATCCGGTTGATCGGCGAGTGGGTGACCGAGCACAAGATCTGGGTGCTGTCCGACGAGATCTACCACGACTTCGTCTACGACAGCGCGCAGTTTGCCTCGATTTCCCGGTTCGTGCCGAGCGACCAGCTGATCATCGTGAACGGGCTGGCCAAGAGTCACGTGCTGACCGGGTGGCGGCTCGGCTGGATCGTTTCGACGCCGGCCATCATCGACGCGGTCAAGAACTTCCAGTCGCACACCACCGGCAACGTGTCCAACATCTCCCAGCACGCCGCCCTGGCCGCGATCCGGCACGGGCAGGAGTTCACGGAGCAGATGCGCACCGTGTTCGATCGGCGCCGCCGCATCGCCTACGAGCTGATCCGAAGCTTCAGGAACGTGAAAGTGGCGAACCCGCTGGGCGCCTTCTACGTGTTCCCGGATGTTCGGGGGCTCCTCGATGGAACACTCACGCTGAACGGGGCTCCGGTGACCACCAGCCTTCAGCTGTCGCAGCTGCTGCTGGAAGAGATCGACGTCGCGGTCGTGCCGGGAGAGGCGTTCGGCGCCCCCGGGCACCTGCGATTCTCCTACGCGCTCGACGATGCGGCCCTGGTCGAGGGGCTGGAGCGCATCCGCGACTACTTGGGGTAATCAGGCAGCGGTCAGGCTGTGCGCATCCAGGATCTCGTAGCTGTAGCCCTGCTCGGCGAGGAACCGCTGCCGGTTCTGGGCGAACTCCTGGTCGACGGTGTCGCGCGCGACCAGCGTGTAGAAGTTGGCGGGCAGCCCGCTCTCCTTCGGGTGCAGCAGGCGCCCGAGACGCTGCGCCTCCTCCTGGCGCGAGCCGAACGAGCCTGACACCTGAATGGCGACGGTCGCCTCGGGCAGGTCGACCGAGAAGTTGGCGACCTTCGATACCACCAGCACCGTGAGGGTGCCCTCGCGGAACTCCTGGTACAGCCGCTCGCGCTCATCGACCGGGGTCGACCCGGTGAGCTTGGGCGCGTTCAGTGCATCCGCCAGCTCGTCAATCTGGTCGAGGTACTGGCCGATCACCAGGATGCGCTCGCCGGCATGCTTGGCGACCAGCTCTTTGACTACGGCGAGTTTCGCCGGGGCGGTGGCGGCCAGCCGGTAGCGCTCGTCGTCAGCGGATGCCGCATACTCGAGTCGCTCCTGCTGGAGCAGGTCGATGCGCACCTCGTAGCAGGAGGCGGGGGAGATGAAGCCCGGGGCCTCGATCTCCTCCACGGGGCGTCGAACCGCTTCGGACCGATGAGGCTGAACACGTCGCCCTCGCGACCGTCCTCCCGCACCAGGGTCGCGGTCAGGCCAAGGCGACGGCGAGCCTGCAGCTCCGCGGTCAGCTTGAACACGGGCGCTGGCAGCAGGTGCACCTCGTCGTAGATGACCAGGCCCCAGTCGAGGGCGTTGAGCAACTCGAGGTGGGCGTACTGGCCACCCCGTGTTCTAGTTCGAAGTGCAACATTGTGTGGTTTGGTTTGATGTTAGTTCCTGGAAGACTTCGTTTGGTGTTGCCCAGCCGAGTATTTTGCGTGGCCGGTTGTTGATCTCGGTGATGTATTC
>Ga0307486_1000030_pt1 | contig 154369 bp, 145 predicted proteins | sample CBIW02metaG_FD_203663 | JGI IMG/M metagenome (GOLD analysis project Ga0307486, IMG submission 203663) | Sea-ice brine microbial communities from Beaufort Sea near Barrow, Alaska, United States - CBIW 0.2 | ecosystem: Environmental > Aquatic > Marine > Coastal | place: USA: Alaska | collected...
AGGCGGCAACTTTTCTCGTCAGTAAAGTGAACCCCAAAAGAAAATATATCCATTATCAATCTATTTAATTTATCCAAATATAGGATATTTTCCATTAATTAGGAATATTTACGGACATACAATAAATCTTATAATCTTCTTCAAGGTTTCTCCGTTATTTTTCTATATAATAGCGGTGAGCTTCAGGTTATTGGACAACAGCGCATTACTTTTTTTGCAAAAAGAAATTCTGGTTACTTCTTCTAACGTTTCGGTAGATTGTATTAAAAGTCAAATAAAAAATACAGACGATAAGAATTTTCGCAAGAAATTGAGACTTGCTCTTCTTTACAGAAGTTTACACCGCACCTGTTTAATTTTAATGATGCTCTCTATACCTTTAATGATAACAGGTTATTATATGTTATAAAAGCTTATCGTGCACTTTGGTGTGTTCTCCTTTCCACAAACTAAGAATATCTGTCGCCACACTTGCACCACTTCCACAGGCAATAGAAAATTGACTTCGCCAGCCGGCAAGACTACCCGCTACGTATAGACCTGGTTTCACCAAATGATCTTCATTTTTTAGCTGAATACGCTCCTTGGAGACTTTTGCTTTTTTATGCGGAATCACCTCAGTTTCCAATCCTTTTATTCTGAAAGGACTGGTATAACCGGTAGCCATCACTACAATTTCGGCTTCATAAGTATTTTTGTTGGTAACTACGCTGAAGCCTTCATTTAACTGAATAACCTCTTTTACTTTTTCCTTAGTTATTTGTTCAATTTCAGGATATTGTTCCTCTAAATGTAAGATTCCTTCTTTTAAGATTTGTTGTCCTGAAGTACCGGGCACCACCCCCAACACATTGTTGAGAAGCGCTGAATTTAAATGAGACGCTTTTTGATGTATGATTATCCCCACATTTTTATTAGAGACGATATTATTCTGCATCGCAGAACCCAAAACAAGCGCGCAAGACATTCCGGCTGCTCCCCCACCTACAATAAGCACGTCAAATTTCATCTGTTTAAAGTTTTTATCCCAATTTGGGAATTAGACACAGGCCTATATACATCCTCCCGGGTGTCGCCCATTTTTGGGTAAAGCATCATGCTGATTTCTTCTTAAGAATTATGCTTTTCTGCAATACTTCGTGAGGTTAACAAAATCCCCATAAGTATGATAAGGCAAAGACTACCTACAATAACCAGCACCGCAGTACCACTATCACCTTTTAAAAGATCTTCAAAATTTAATACGGTTGCGCTATAACCAATGATGACAACGGCTAAAAAAATTACGGTATAAATAAATAACTTCATGAAAATAAACTCTGAATGTTAGTGGCAAATAATTTCACGGCAATGGCCAGTAAAATTACTCCGAATACTTTTCTAATTACACTAATTCCCTGGCTTCCTAAAACTCTTTCAATTTTGGTCGAAGATTTTAATACCAAGTATACAAAGATAATATTGATAAGGATAGCAACAATAATATTTACTGTTTCATATTCTGCCTGGATCGAAACCAAAGTGGTAAGTGTTCCCGCACCCGCAATTAATGGAAATGCCAAAGGAACAATAGAAGCGGTTTCCGGTTCGTCATCCTTATAAAGTGTGATTCCCAGGATCATCTCTAAGGCCAGGAAAAACAAGATAAACGCACCGGCTACTGCAAAAGAATTCACGTCAATCCCAATAAGGTTAAGAATCTCCTTTCCTACAAAGAGAAAAACGATCATAATAATCCCGGCGACCACAGAAGCTTTCTCACTTTGAATATGACCCACCTTTTTCCGCAGGTCTATAATAATTGGGATATTTCCAATAATATCAATCACCGCGAAAAGAATCATTCCGGCGGTAAAAATCTGTTTTACGTCGAGTAATTTCCACATAACTTTCCTTTTGAAAAATTTTGCGCAAAAGTAATTTTTAAAAACAGGGTATCAAGGGATTAGCATATAAAATTTTTATTAAAATTGTGCTAATTTTTTTACATTAGAAATGGCGATAAAACTATATTTGCCAAATGTTTCAAATAGGAAAAACCATAGTTTCAGAAGAGATCTTAACCAAAGATTTTGTGTGCAACCTTTCAGCCTGCAAAGGCGCGTGCTGTGTAGACGGTGATGCCGGGGCACCGGTGACTCCCGAAGAACGTCAAATTCTAGACGAGATCTACCCAAAGGTAAAACCATATTTGCGTCAAAAAGGAATAGACGCCATAGAAAAACAAGGTACCTATATCACTACTGATCTTGACGAAATCGAAACTCCGTTAATAGATGGCGCCGATTGTGCCTACGTTACATTTGATGATAACGGCATAGCACTTTGCGGAATTGAGGAAGCCTACAACCAGGGTGATATCGATTTCAAAAAACCTATCTCCTGCCATTTATATCCTATTCGCGTTCAGGAATATTCTGAATTTTCTGCGGTAAACTATCATAAATGGCAAATTTGTGATGATGCCTGCAGCCTGGGAGCTGAACTTCAGGTGCCGGTTTATAAATTTACTAAGGATGCCCTTATTAGAAAATTTGGTGAAGATTGGTTCAATCAATTAGAAGAAGCCGCCAAAGAACTTTAAATAGCCATTCTAATTTCACTCAACTGATTTCCAGAATATTATTTTACATTTTCTGAAAGATTTTGTATCTTCAAACTTCAAATTTTGCCCCTAAAAGCCGGCGACATCCCCAAGCCCGTATTTAAACATCCCTACAATTTATCCTATTCCACCCTAACTATAAGTCTAAGGTTTACGATTTATTTTATAATCTAAAATTAAAATTATGAAAAAGTTCATCTTACTGGGGTTCTCAATACTATTCTGTATTTCCACTATAGAGGCCCAGTTTCTAAAAAAATCAAAAGAAAAGGTTGAAAATAAAGTTGAACACAGGGTGACCGAAAATATTTCAAATACGGCGGCACAAGAGGCTGATAAGTCCCTAAATAAAAGGTGGGAAAATGACCTAGAAAATAGTCCAATCCCAGTGGGTGCAAATCGCGTAGATATTAGTGAAGTTCCTCAATCTTACGATTTTAACTGGGAATATCAGTTAAATATAGAAACTAAAGTAGGCAATGCAGATATGACCTATCTTTTAAAAGAAAAGACGCCTTATTTTGGAATGCAAGTGCCACAAGCTGAAGGTATGTTTATGGTACTGGATATGGACAGAAAACTTAGTATCATGTATTTCTCTCCGGGTGAAAATAATTTTATAACTGCCAGCAAAATAGATGATCTATCTAATCCTGAAGATGACACCAATACTTACCAAAATTCAGAATTAAAGAAAATTGGCACGAAAAACATTCTGGGTTATGAAACCGAAACCGAAGAACATAAGTTCACCTTCTATGCCACGCAGGAAGCACCCATTAGTTTTGCAAATATGTATACCTACGAAAAAAGCAATATCCCAAAAGGCTGGAATGCCGACTGGCTGAAAGACGGCGACGCCTTAATGATGGAAATGCAAATACTGGACAAAAAGAATCCTAAGCGCAGCGCCAATATGCATTGCACCGGGCTGGAGAAAAAATCTTTTATAATTAACAAGGAAAACTATGCTGCCCTGGGTGCAGCCAACTAAAATCGGGAGTCATGGAAGATACAAACACACATAGCAATGAAGCTAAAGGAACTTTTGATCCTAAAACTGTAGCTATTATCGCCTATTTAACGGTAATTGGCCTCGTAGTAGCTTTTGTGCTAAACAACGACAAAAAAAATGAATTCGCTACTTTTCATATTAAACAATCCCTGGGGCTTGTAATCATTAGTCTGGGTCTTTTTATTATTGGAATGATCCCAATTTTAGGTTGGATATTAAGTTTTTTGGGTTCAATTTTCCTATTGTATTTATGGATTATGGGTCTAATTAACGCAATAAACCACAAAACAAAACCCGTTCCCATCCTGGGGCAACACTTTGAAAAGTGGTTCGCTAATATTTAGAAAGAATGAAAGTACAATATCTATTTTTGGCAGGCTGTTTTCTATTAAGTTTCAATGCGATGTCACAAAAGCTAATTGAAGGCAATATTTAAAACTGGGAAAATGGCAAGGCTAGAATTGGAGCGTTAGATTTTATTTCCGGAGAAATCCAGGATTTTGGTAGCATTGATAAAAACGGAAACTTAGAGATTGAGTTAGAAACCGATTTTCTTCAAAAAATGAAGAATCAAATGATGAAAGAACAAGAAAAAGCACCAGAGAGTTGGAAGGCTTTTTTGAAGACTATTTCTTACACTTTCTCTTGCATTAATAATGATTTATCTTTCTAGAATGGCGATATCAATCTAAGCAGTTTGCCCAGACAACTTTTTGTTTTTTAAAGGAGATAAAGAAATTTTGGGCTTGAATACACCTGCTTCCAGTGAGACTATTGTCAATTATTTTTTCTCTTATGGGCAGGGAAATTGCGGCCCTGGCAAATACCTGGAATGGACATACCTTAAGGAACCGGCAGCTGTGAATGGCACTTGTAACACAATACTTATACCCAAACCGAAAATGAAAGTTTTAAAGCCGCAAGAAATTATTCCCTGGATCTACAAAAAGGATGGAATTTAATTGAATACCATATAACCGAAATCTTCGAAGAATCTTCCGGAAAAATCATCCTAAAACTACAGAGATTCAACTTATTGAAAATATTCCTTCAGAAATAAATTGGTATTTCTCACCAGCGAAATAGGATTATTATTCGTGAAAAAATCATGAATAAAAGCCTACCGGATTTTAACAAACGGTATTTTATCACTTTTCAACAATCTACAATCAGTTTAAATCGATTAACAGCAAAATAATAGGTTCAAACTACTAACAATTAAGTTTTTATGTTGAAAACTTTGTGAATATCTTTATTAAATAAGATTAAAGATATCAGAATATTTTTTAATATTTGTTAATGAATCTTTACTCAAAACGAAATAATTTTAGCTTCCATGAATAAACAGGAACCCATGCTTCGGGACAACAAAGATAGATTTGTAATTTTTCCTGTAAAACACAACGATATTTGGGATACCTATAAAGCGATAGAAGCCAATTTTTGGACTTCAGGACAAATAGATATTCATAAGGATCTGACTGACCAGCAGCAGTTAAGCGAAGAAAAACGTTTATTTCTAAATAAAGTAATCGGTCTAATCCTTCACACAGATATTAATCTGAATGGAAAAAGCACCAAAAAACTCAGTGAAAATATTAAGCTCCCTGAAGCAAAATCTTTTTTTGACTTGCAGGTAGTCATGGAAAACACCCACACTGAAACCTATAGTATTTGTCTAAATTCATTTTTAACGTCAACAGAACAGGAGCGAATTTTTAATGAAATTGAAGCTTCACCAGCTACCGCCGCGAGGGAAGAATGGATAAAGAAATGGACGAATAGCCCATCTTTTGCTGAAAAATTAGTCGCCCTCGCAACAGCTAAAAGTATTTTTTCTTATGGTAGTTTCGCCACTATTTTCTGGATTAAAAACTGCGGCCAAATGCCCGGACTCAGCTATGCTTACGAAATGATATACAGGGATAAAGCCTTGCATCGTGATTTTGCCACGCAACTTTTTAGAGATCATCTTCTAGAGAATATTTCAGATAAAAGAGTGCAGCAAATTATTGGGGAAGCGGTTGCCATAGAAAAAGAAGTAATCTCTAATTTTCTCCCCTTAGATCTAATTGGCTTAAAACCGAAATCCTTGAACGAATACCTGGATTATGAGAGCAACAGGTTATTTACAGATTTACTGGTAAATAGAACTTTAAGCGAAGAAGAATTTGCTAAAGAAAGTTTACTAGAAAAAAGAGCGAAAAACTTTTCAAAAAATAATAAGACAGATAAAGATATTAACACAATCAGTAAAAATACTGATTTGTAAAGCTGAAACAGACGCCATGATCCCCAATGTGGTGCTGTTTCAGTTTTTTTTAACAAACCTCCCCCCGGGCTTTCTTCCTAAATAGAATTTACTATACATAATGTTTCCTTCAATAACCATTTATTATTTCAGTTTAAATCCTTGTTAATATTCTTTAGCGAAGTTTACTTTCAGCAAATAAATTTCAACTAGCCCATATTCTTAAGGCTTTTTCTATTTTTGGGTTATAAATCAAAAACTTCGGGGCAAGCCCGCCTGAATGATTCGGGCAGGCCTCGGGGAATTAAACCCTCAATGAGGGATTGAAATTTCTACTATAAACAAGAATAAATCATGATGAATTGGGAGCAACTCCTTTCTTTAAAACGTTTTGGAGACACAAATAAAAGATTGAGAAAAGAACAGAACGAAACCCGCCTGGGCTTCGAAGTAGATTACGATCGCATAATTTTCTCGTCGGCTTTTAGAAGTTTACAGGATAAAACCCAGGTAATCCCACTTTCCAAAACCGATTTTGTTCATACCCGCCTAACTCATAGTTTGGAAGTTTCAGTAGTAGGAAGGTCTTTAGGCAGACTGGCAGGACAAAAAATTCTGGAGAAACATCCGCAGCTGGAAAAAACCCACGCTTATAAAATGAACGATTTTGGTGCTATTGTAGCGGCTGCGGCATTAGCCCACGATATTGGAAATCCGCCTTTTGGACATTCGGGGGAAAAAGCGATTGGAGAATATTTTAGCCACGGAAATGGAAAACGTTTTAAACACGAGCTCTCTCCAAAAGAATACCAGGACCTCGCGAAATTTGAAGGGAACGCCAATGGGTTTAAGATCCTGACCCAAAATAAACCGGGTATCGCCGGCGGACTTCGTCTTTCTTACGCCACCTTGGGAGGTTTTATTAAATATCCTAAAGAATCGCTTCCGCACAAACCCACGCAGAATATAGCCGATAAGAAATTTGGATTTTTCCAGACTGAAAAAGAGATCTTTAAAGAAGTTGCTACAGAGCTCGGCCTATTAAAAACGGGAAAAGATAGAGATATAAGTTATTACAGGCATCCTTTGGCATTTCTCGTAGAAGCAGCTGATGATATTTGTTATACAATAATAGATTTTGAAGACGGTATAAATCTTGGGCTAATCGATGAAGACTATGCATTGGAATATCTTATTAAACTGGTTAAGGACAATATAAACACTGCTAAATACAACAGCCTTACTAATACCGCCGATAGGTTGAGTTATCTAAGAGCGCTTGCCATAAATACACTGATTACCGAAGCTGTGGAAACTTTTCTAAAAAATGAAGACGCAATTCTTGCCGGAAATTTCCACCAGGGTTTATTGGATAAGAGTAAATACGAAGCTCAAATTGACGATATTATTAAAATTAGTATTGAAAAAATCTACCAAAGTGAAGAGGTAATTAGCAAAGAGATTGCGGGGTATAAAATGCTTTCGCATCTTTTAGATACTTATACTGAAGCTTTACTACCGGAGGAGGGGGTAGAAAATTCTAACTTCAACAAACTAGTTTTAAAATCGGTTCCAAATTTGGCTCATCTGCGGGATGAGCATTCGGTTTACAGGCGCTTATTGGAAATTTGTTCGCACACCGCCTCACTAACCGATGGTTTTACCGTTGCTTCCTTCGAAAAATATAAAGGGATTAAATTGTAGAAAAATGCCGGCTTAGACAGCCGGCCTCCTTAAAATTCGTAGACCAGTCCTACACCCAGCATTTGCTTAAACTGTACTCTGGGTCCTGTAGTCTCGAGCTCACCATCCCCATTGGTATCTTCCTTGAATTTTACATCGTCATCATACCGTAGATGGGAACCTACATTGGCTTTTATAAAATGGTTTACTTGAAGATTCACGTTTAACTGCCATTCTACATCAATATTTCCGAATTTATTAAGATAATCTGAATACAAACTCAACTGATTATCTACCTCCACATTTTCAAATACCTCTTTAGAAAAATCGCTAGTGACCAGAAAGCCGAATTCCGTTCTGACATTCTCCCCTTTTTCCAAAATATTGCCAAGCGTATCCCGAACGGCGCCGGCGACACCAAACATCCCTTCGTTGGCTAATCTTTCATTGAGCACAAAAGTTGATTTTTGGGTAACCGGAGAAATATAAATTGTAAGATCCTCTACGGGATCTGAATATTCACTACCAATACCAAGAAATAAATACCCGGGGGCCATAAATTGGGAGATGGGATTACGGGTGTTGGGATATTTGTATCCGTTAGTAAACTGAGTATTGAAGTTGAATTTCGCTGAGTAGAACCAATTGGAAACCGAATCTTTCCGATAACCAAAAGAAGAGCTTAAACGTAGCTCATCCTCGGTTTTTCTGAGCGCCTGACCTTCCTGAGAGTTAATACCATAACGCATTGTAGCCCTGTTTCGCCAGTTTAGATCATTCTTCTTGAAATTTCGCTCTACATTACCATGTAATAATGCTGAAATGGAGTTATTCCCCCCGGCATTCCAGTTAATAAAAGCAACCTCGTTAAGGTTTACACCAACCTCATTTTTCTCGGTCCAAAAAGTAACTACAACTGAATCTACTTCGGTGGTATCTGTTACCACTCTAATAGAATCTGAAGGTTTTATGGTATCGCTATAATAGTCAGGATAGTAATTTAAATTTTTTGCGTTTATATTTAGGTGAATTAAGATAGCTAAAAGACATAAGACTTTGATTTTCATTAGTTAATTTAGATTATTCGGAATTGCAAAATTAAAGATTTTGAAGAAGAGACACTATTTCTTCCTTAATATATTCAACGCTAATTTTCGCAATTTCTTGTAATTCATTTATATCTCCTTGCTCAATAAATTCATCTGGCAAGCCTAAATTCCTGATTTTCGACTTATAATCGTGCTTTGCGGCAAATTCTAAAACAGCACTACCAAAGCCGCCGGCCACTACCCCATCTTCAATAGTGATAATTGCTTTATATTTTTTAAATATCGTGTGTAAAACTTCTTCATCTAAAGGTTTTACAAAACGCATATCGTAATGTCCTATTACTTCCGTTTCAATATTTTCTATAACTTTAGTTACATTTTGCGCCATATTGCCAATACTCAAAATAGCGATTTTATGTCCTTCCTTTAAACATTTGGCTTTTCCTATTTCTATCTCTTCAAAGGCGGTTTCCCAATCTGTTTTAACGCCTCTTCCCCTTGGATATCTAATTGCCATTGGGAGTTTTAGACCCAGTTGTGCAGTATAAAGAAGGTTTCTAAGTTCAGTTTCATCACTGGGCGCAGCTATAATTATATTCGGAATACACCTTAAATAAGCTATATCAAAAACCCCGTGGTGTGTGGCGCCGTCTTCACCAACCAGTCCTGCCCTGTCCAGGCAAAAAACCACCGGTAATTTCTGAATTGCCACATCGTGAATCACCTGGTCGTAGGCGCGCTGTAAGAAAGTTGAATAAATAGCACAAAAAACCACAAAGCCCTGTGTAGCCATTCCTGCGGAAAGCGTAACGGCATGTTGTTCGGCTATACCAACATCAAATGCTCTCTCGGGGAATGCCTGCATCATAAATTTTAAAGAACTTCCGGTGGGCATTGCAGGCGTGATTCCTATAATTTTTTCGTTCTTTTTAGCTAATTCAACCAAAGTAAGTCCAAAAACATCCTGATATTTTAAAGGAAGCCCGGTAGTATCATAAGGCAAAAGTTCACCGGTATCGGGTTTAAATTTTCCCGGGGCGTGGTATTTCACCTGGTCCTCTTCAGCCTTTTTTAAACCTTTGCCTTTAGTGGTAATCACGTGAAGAAATTTAGGACCTTCAATTTGCTTCATTTGTTCAAAAATCTCTAGCAATCCGGTAATATTGTGACCATCTACCGGTCCAAAATATTTAAAATTAAGGGCTTCAATAATATTGCCTTGTTTCGGTTTATAACCTACTCTGGCTTTGGTAAGATATTGTTTTAAAGCTCCAACGCTGGGGTCTATCCCAATAGCATTATCGTTGAGCACCACCAATAAATTAGCATTGGTTACCCCCGCGTGGTTTAATCCTTCAAAAGCCATCCCACTGGCAATAGAAGCGTCTCCAACAACCGCAATATGATGTTTTTTAAATTCTCCCTTAAGGTTTGAAGCTATCGCCATCCCGAGGGCTGCCGAGATCGCGGTTGAGGAATGCCCTACTCCAAAAGTATCGTATTCACTTTCTTCCCGTTTGGGAAATCCGCTAATTCCGTTAAGCCTTCTATTGGTGTGAAAATTCTCCCGCCTTCCCGTTAAGATCTTATGCCCGTATGCCTGGTGACCTACGTCCCAAACCAGAATATCTTTAGGTGTATTAAAAGAATAATGAAGGGCAACTGTTAATTCTACCACGCCAAGGCTGGCACCGAGATGCCCTTCTTTTGTCGCCACAATATCTATAATAAATTTCCTGAGTGCGGCTGAAACTTCCGGTAATTTTTCAGCCGGAAGCTTTCTCAGGTCTTCAGGTAAATGTATATCTTCTAAAATCTTGAGATCCATAGTGCACAAAGTTAAGCTTTGAAAAGATATTTCTTACAAGGATTTATTCAGAAGCTAATTTTATAATTTTTATCTTTCAGCATAAAGATAATCTGAAATGCTACAGCCATACAACGACGAATATTTTATGCGGAAAGCCCTGGAGGAAGCCGAGAAAGCTTACGAAAGAGGCGAAATTCCTGTTGGTGTGGTGGTAGTGGTCAATAACCAAATTATTGCGCGGGGCCATAATCTAACCGAAACCCTTAACGATGTTACCGCTCACGCCGAAATGCAGGCCATAACCGCTGCCGCTAGTTTTCTTGGAGGTAAATACCTTAAAGATTGCAGCATGTATGTGAGCCTTGAACCCTGCCAGATGTGCGCCGGGGCTTTGTACTGGAGCCAAATCTCGAAACTGGTTTTCGCTGCAGAAGACGAGCAGCGTGGATACCGAAAAACCGGGGTGAAATTGCATCCTAAAACTGAAGTGAAATCTGGGATCCTCGCAAAAGAAGCTTCAACATTACTGAGACGTTTTTTTATTGAAAGAAGAAATTTAAATTAATTTCCGGTTTATTTAAAGTTAAAGACTTACTAAAACCAAGTGTTATAATGCGTTAAAAGCTATGGTCAAACGGCATTTTTTCGGAAAATTTGATTTTTATTCAAATTAAACTTCGTTTTAAGTATTTATGGGTAATATCAATTCTTTTATTAAACTAACATTAATTCTTTTACTCACCGGTTTCTCTGCAAGCGCACAGGTTACTCCCGGTGAAAGAGATCCTAAAACCCTGCAACATACTTTTTATGTTGCAGGTAATATTGGAGACGACCTTACCGGTGAAAGCCAAAAATTGCTAAAAGCCATTGTTGAAGCCTCTCAAAATGATGAAGATGCAACCCTGTTGGTTCCCGGAAATTTTCTTCCGCCTAAAGGATTTCCAGAAGAAGGAGAGCGGGAAGAGCAAAAACAGTCTCTTAAAAAGAACCTTCTGGATGCCGTACAGGAATTTAACGGGAAAGTTATTCTCACCCCGGGAAGAAACGAATGGACAAAAGGTGGACAAAACCGAATAGACGATCTTGAGTCTTTTCTTCAGGATAACCAATCTAACATTGAAGTTTGGCCAGATGATGGCTGCCCCATAGAAAAAGAAGATATTACCGATGACCTTGTACTTGTGACCGTGGATACCCAATGGTATTTAGAAAACTGGGACGATCATCCCAATATGAATTCTAAGTGCAACATTAAATCGAGAGAACGCTTTTTTGCTGAATTTAAAGATGATATTAAAGATGCCCACGGAAAAACAATTTTAGTTTCCCTTCAACATCCCGTGATGAGCAATTCTAAAAGATCTTTCATTGAAAAGATTGGCGGATTTTCCCCACAGGATTATCAAAATAAAGAACGCAGTTATTTGCGTGGTCGCTTAGAGACACTCGCGAGCCAGTTTGATAATGTGATTTTTGCTTCTGGCCTGGATGGTAATTTACAGTATCTGGAAGACGATGGCATACTTCAAATTATTAGTGGTTCAGCAGGAAAGAAGAAAAAGCTAAAAATAAGGAAAAATGAGCATTTTGGAAGCACTAAAACCGGCTATGCCAAATTAAAACTCTATAAAAACAACGAAACCTTAGTAGAATTCTTTGAAATAAAAGATTCTGAAAATCCTGTTTTCAGTAAAACGATAAAAAGCGATGAAGCCAGTTGGAATGAATTTGATTTTAAAACTAAAGAGGAAATTGGCGACACCATAAGCGCTTCAATTTACACAGAGGGAGAGACTGATAAATCGGGATTTTATAAATCGCTTTTTGGAGATTTCTATAGAGATGTATATAGCATAAAAATAAAAGCCCCGGTTCTGTTTCTCGACACCTTAGATGGAAACCTGGAACCCCTTAAAGAAGGTGGGGGAATGCAGTCCCGTTCTCTGCGTTTTATTGGGGAAGATAAACATGAATTTACTATACGGGCGATGCGAAAAAGTGCAACCCGCTTTCTACAGGCAACAGCAATTAAAGATCATTATATTAAAGATTATGTAGAAAATACGGTAGCCCAACGTTATGCGCTAGACCTTTTTACAAGCGCCCACCCTTATGCCCGATATTCATTAAAACACATAAACGATCTATTGAACATTTACGCCGGAAAGCCTCAAATCTTTTATGTCCCTAAACAAAAAGCCCTGGGACTTAACAACGATGAATATGGGGACGAACTGTATATGTTTGAAGCTCACGTAGGTGACGAAAACAAGGAATTTGAAAGATTTGGTTCGCCTGAAGATATTATAAGTACTACAGATTTACTTGAAGAATTAAGGGAAAGTAAAGATGCGGTTCCCGATGAGAAGGAATTTATAAAAAATCGACTAGTAGATATGCTAATTGGCGATTGGGACAGGCATTTTGACCAGTGGCGCTGGGCTGAGCATTCACAGCCTGATGGCACTAAACTTTATAAACCTATACCCAGGGACCGGGATTTTGCATTCCCAAATTACGATGGTTTTATCCCAGATCTTGTAAAACTGGGAATCCCTATGGTGAGAAAAATGGAAACCTACGACGAGAATGTAGATAACGTAAAATGGTTTAATCTTTCCGGATATCCTTTAGACCAGCGCTTGCTAAAAACTTCAGATTGGGAAGACTGGCAGGAACAGGTTTCTTTCATTCAATCCCAACTTACCGATGAAGAAATAGAAACCGCATTTGAAGCATTACCAGAAGCAGCTCAAGACGAAAGCGTAGAGAAAATTAAGGCAAGCCTTAAAGCGAGGAGAGACAATTTGGGGGATATTGCAGAGCGATATTATAAATATCTTCAGGAATTTCAGGTTTTAACCGGAACCGAAGAAGATGATATTTTCAATATTGAAAGAAAAGATAGCGGGATTACCGAGATTGTGATGATCAATGAAGATGGAAAAGAGGTTTTTAGAAATTCTTATAATTCTAATGCTACCGATGAAATCTGGATCTACGGACTTGATGGCTACGACACTTTTAAAGTTACCGGTGAAGGAAACAAGCCTTTAAGAATAAATGTAATTGGCGGGGAAGAGAATGATATTTATAATTTTGAAAATACCAGGAAAATCAAAATATATGATTATAAAAGCAAAGAAAATACCATTAAGAATCCAAAATCCAGAAGATGGCTTGTTGATTCTTACGACATAAATACTTTTGACCCGGACAAACGAAAAAGAAGTGAGAATAAAATAATGCCACAGGCCGATTATAATGGAGATGAAGGCTTGTCTTTAGGGCTTATGGACATCTATACTACTTATGGCCTGGCTAATAACCCCTTTAGTACCCAGCACACCTTTAATGCCTCTTATTTTTTCGCCACCAATGGTTTTGAATTAGGATACCGCGGAGAGTTTGCCCATATTTTTTACAACTGGAACCTGGGAATTGAAGCCCGGTACACCAGTCCTAATTTTGCGATCAATTATTTTGGGGAAGGAATAGATTCAGAAAATTTGAGAGATAGTTTTGGGCGTGATTACAACCGGGTGCTAATAGAACAATGGGAAATTTCACCCTCGCTAATTTGGCGTGGGAGGTCTGGCGGAAGTTTTTATGCAAAACCCATGTTACAGTCGAGGAATGTTACTTTTCAGGAAGATAAATTTATAGCCGAAGCCTTTTCTGAAGAAAACGATCTTTTTAACCAGCAACTCTATGCCGGAGCCGAGGTAAATTACCGCTATAAGAACAGGGATAATCCGGCTTATCCTACCCGAGGATTTGAAGCTGAAATCACTACCGGCTACAAAACAAATATAGATAGTCATAATAATGAATTTGCTTATGTGAACCCTTCGTTGGCAATAGATTATCCTCTACACCCAAGCGGAATTGCCGTTTTAGCTTCCAAAGTTGGCGGTAAAGCTATTATTGGAGATAATTACGAATATTACGATGGCGCTATTCTTGGCGGTAATGAAAATCTAAGAGCTTATCGTTGGGAACGTTTCAACGGCAAACAATCTTTCTATCACTCTACCGATCTTAGGGTAGGCGTAAGCCGATTCAAAACTAATTTTATTCCGCTTCAAATAGGCTTGAGCGCAGGATTTGACTACGGACGTGTTTGGGCTGAGGATACTAATTCAGATAAATGGCGAAACAATTATGGGGGATCTATCTGGATAAATGGTTTTAGCGCCATTACGGCTAATACCGGTTATTATTATGGTGATGATGGCGGCCGACTTACCTTCAGTTTTAATTTTAAATTCTAAGTAAGCTACCTGGAGTATAAAAGTTTAAAATCAAAAGATTCAACGATTTTTCTAAAACGCATCTAAATCCCACTTGTGAGTAAATAATAAGTTCTTTCCACACAAGTGTAGATTATTTTATGGGGAAAATTCGGGATTTTTTTTCTCAGTTTTATCAAAAACGTAAAGGATTAGGCTAAAAAACTTAAAATAAGTTAATTTTTAATACTTTATGTGAAACACTCACAACTTTATTTTTTAGGTAGGGTAATTGAATTAAGGGGAGTAAAGAAAAAGAGAAATGTCCCCAGATATAAACCTGATTCATAACCTATTGCAAGCGGTAATGCTTATTCCGTTTTTGCATCTGGCAAACCAGTACATCTTTAAAAAGATTAGTGAAAAGCACGATTTTTTCTCAGCTAACCTGATGAACAAACTGTTTTATTATCACATAATCTTTACAGGGATTTATTATACGTATGCCTTTTTTAATCCTTCAGATTCCAAACGCTATTTCAGTGTGCCTGGTAAGGAAGGAAAAACCTGGGGTGGCTTTTTAGACACCGGGACATCTTTTATAGATTTTCTATCCTTTCCTTTTATTAATTTCTTCGGCTTCAGCTACGAAATGATGATGTTGCTTTTTAGCTGGATAGGCTTTCTGGGCTTTGTTTATGCCTATTTATTTTTCAAAGAAAACATCACCATAAATATCAAAATCTTCAAAAAGATAGATTTTTTAGTATTGATTCTTTTTCTACCTAATATGCACTTCTGGACAGCATCCCTGGGTAAAGGCGCTCCAATATTCTTAGGGTTAATGTTATTCGCTTATGCACTTAGAAGTCCGAAAAACAGATTAATTAGTCTTGGCTTAGGCTCATTATTGGTTTTCGCAATAAGACCACATATGTTTTTACTACTGGCGGGAGCGGGAATGTTTGGTATTTTTATAAACCGAAATCAAATAACTAAAAAACAAAAGGCTATTTTTCTTGGAGCAATTGCTGGGCTTGTACTTCTATTTAATAAACAAATTTTAGGTGTAGTTAACCTTGGAAACTCACAAAATCTTATTGGCGATTTTATGACATTTACCGAAACCCGTTCTAATAGTCTTGATAATGCTACTTCAGGTGTACCAATGACAGACTATAATTTATTAGAGAAGTTCTTTACTTTTTGGTTTAGACCGCTATTTTTTGATGCTCCGGGGATTTTAGGGGTTATCGTTTCTATAGAGAACTTTATCTATATATTGATTTTCGGAAAGTTGTTTAAAAAGAGCTTCTTTGGTTTCCTAAGGAGTGCGCCTGCCAAGGTTAAACTGAGTTTAGTGCTGTTCTTTACGAGTTCTTTCGCAATGACCTTTGTGATGTCTAACCTTGGAATAATCCTCAGACAGAAATCAATGATCATGTATTTTCTGTTCTTTGTGATTTACTATTTCCTGGCTTACGAGAAAGACACTGTTTTCAGGTTAAAACAGGAAGTAACTGGTAACGAGACTTTACAAAAGGCAGCATAAATTATTATTAATTTAGACCGGTCTATTGAATTTGTTCTAATTATCTGATAGTCTGAAATGAATTTATTTCCAGAATTCATCTCCCCACACTCCACAGGAAATTTCCTTTTCGTGGTGTTCCTGAATATGCTGAAGTTCTTCTGCAGAAGCTTCTTCCTGAATCTTATTGAAAAGCACCCGCTCCTCAAACCTGATGTGGCCTTCCAAATCATTCTGAATCGTTTCCAGAGCTAATGATATTTCGGCTTCTTGATTGAATAATGCAGCAAGATGTTCATGCTCTTCCAGAGCCTGTTTTACCAAATTATTTTCAGCACCTAAAACCGGAAAAACATATTTCTCTTCAATCCTAAAATGTTCCTGTAACTGATTTTCCCAGAACCAATCGGTATAATTTTTTATACGCTGTGGTTCCACACCGGTTTCAAAACCTTTCCTGATTTTCCAGCAAAGCAAAAGCCCCTGGTGATGCTCTCTACTTAAAGGTTGAATGGCTTCATGCCTTTTTATTGGATTATTCTTTGGTGGTACCATAATGAGAAAAATTGATTCCTATATAAAATAAGGAATCTTAGCTGTTTTTAGCGATTTTTTCAATTTATTTAAAGTTCTTAATAACCAGGTTCCCGTTTTTCCTTAGAAACTCCAGCACAATTACACCAGTAATAAACCGGTAATATAAACCAACGTGCCCACTAGCATCATCACCAAAGTATAAGGAAGAATTTCCCGCGCTTTTAGTTTTGTAATAGCAAGTAAGGGCAAAGCCCAAAATGGCTGTAGCATATTGGTGATTTGGTCGCCGTAGGCCAAGGCCATCACTGCTTTATTAAGCGGAACCCCAAGTTTTAAAGCGCTTTCCAGAATTATAGGACTCTGCACTGCCCATTGGCCACCACCACTGGGAACAAAAATATTCACTAAGCCGGCACTAAAGAAACTGTAAACCGGCAGACTAACATCTGTCGCGATACTTGCAAAAAAGCCCGAAATATCCCCAACCAAACCGGTTTCCCGCATTACACCCATAATTCCGAAATACAACGGAAACTGGATTAAAATCGCCGCCGCTCCTCCAATCGCTTCCTGCAAAGCATTAGGAAATTAAGCATATTCGGGGTTAGGTTTCCAATTAAAAGTTCTTCGGAATAACTTGCGAAAAAGTTAGTTTTAATCGACTTTTCATAAATTCTACTTAAAAGTATGTGAATTTACAAAAGCGAGATTCTATGTATTTAGAGAAATTAAAGCTTCTAAAACTCTTCCTTAAAGGGAAGAAAAGTTATACCTAAGAAGCCAGCATCCTAAAAAGCTCTTCATCTATTTTGGCATTTTCGCTACGTTGATACTTGTTGAGTAAATTCGCAATTAACTCACCTATAGCATCCTGACGCTTTTCAGATTTATTCATAAACTGAATTTTTCCCCAGCCGCGAATATCGCAAACCATCATTCCTTTGGCATCCCATATCGTTTGTTGCCTGCTATCGTACCTAACCGGAAATTTTAAAGTTTCCAAGGCTAAATTGTTCTTTTTGTTTGAATCCATCACCTAATTTATTTACTATTATTATTAGCAAAATTAGACGCAAACATGCCGAAATAAGTTATCTAAAAATTAAGCCTTAAGACCTGATCTTTAATTGAACGTTAAGTTGAAAAGAGCGAATTTCCCAGATAATAAAAGCTTAGGAATTACTTGACCTTGATTTAACCTGGATAGGATTTTACTGATCTATTTTTGAAGTGTAAAATGGGGTAGAAAGGGGGCAATTCTGAAATAAAAGTCAATCCCCTTTTTTTGTGTGATTTTTTAAGAATCACTACACCAGTTAAAAGAAAAATGCTGCCCGGTAACAAGCAGCATTTTTACTTACTCAAACTTTTAATTTTATTTATCTGAATCAGCCCCGGTTTCTTCTATTTCCTTTTCCCATTCTGAAGCTATTACCTCATCTTTTTTAATGAGATTTCCTGAAGTAGTTATTTTAAAATGATTATTTTCTAAACTTTGCAAGTCCCAGATAATATTTTCTGCCTCCGGAAATTCGGCATTACCGTTCATTTGCTCTTCAAACAATCTTTTAACGATATTTCTGTCAGAAAGACCATCGTTCAATAACCTCAGTACCTTTGCTTTGCTTAGGTCGGGATCGGCATCTGTATTTGAAGGAGTAATCGCACAATTGATAATAGTGGTACTGGAGCTAGGAAATCTACCGTTGTAGGCTTTAAAAAGTAATTGATTCACGTGGAATAATCTAGATTGCAATTCCATTTCGGGATATTCTTCACAAACCGTGTCTATCAACATATCATTGGATATCTGCTCAATTTGCCCATCAGATAATTCTTCACCAAGCTTGTAATCTAAAACCAATCTAGCCGCTTCAGCAGGTTCAAAATCTGATATTGCCATAAATAATAATTCTCTTAAGTTTTCGGTTTCGGATTCTTCCGCATCAGGAAAATCGAATTTTTTTAGCAATTGAATGTAATCTTCATTCGTCCAATACTCCTTAATTTCGTCTACGTTCTGGACTTTCTCTATATTTATTTTATATTTCATCTTTATTTTTATTCGGTTGTTATAAATAATTTATCGCTTGTTACATGATAATCATTTTCTACGATTAAACAGATGAATATCGCTGAAATCTTAACTTTATTCCGAAGCAAATACAAAATTTAATTTCACTCCCAATCAGCAGCTTTATTTCGTAAAAATATGGTGCTGTGTCGCAGTAAAATAATCGCAAAAAACCTGATTTAAGGGATGGTTTTCCTGGCTTGCCTTTACGCCTAAGTAAGGATAATTTTCAATAATATTTCGGGAGATATTTTTCACTGAATTTGAAGCTGAAGTATGAATTTCCTCTATAAAATCCTTAGAAATTTTTTCCTGCGCAGCAATTTTCGCTTCAATACTTTCTGAATATCGCCTGATTTGCTGATTGTGAAAATTGAGGTTTTCTTCTAAGTTTTTTAAAGCGTCTACAGATTTGACAGCTTGGGCTTCCGCCAGAAAATGCTCGGCCATACCAATATAATTAACCCAAAGAGTAAGATCAGCAAAGACTGAAAATGGAATTTTAAAGATATCCTGCGGCTGGTGAAATTCGTTGTAGATAAAACTAAAACGCTCTGGAACAAAGGTATTTTTCACTTCAAAAGAATGCGTAACTGAAGCTTTTAAACCCATCGTATTCCAGTCTTCAATAATCCTAACATCATCTCTAGGTAATATAAAAGAAAGGACTTTTGGTGAGCCATCCTCATTTAACAAAGTTTTGCCATTTTCGTGAATTTCAGCATTAAGTGTAAAATGACTTAAGTAGGGAGCACCTGTGGCATAGCGCCAGGTTCCGGAAATTTTATAATTATCGCCTAGTTTCTCGGCTATTCCAAAAACGCCCCCACTACCCCCTAAAATCGTAGCTTTTGAACTATGAAAAACCTCCCTTGCCGTTTCAGGTTCCAGGTTTCCTATAAAGTAATTGGCACCGCTGCATAAAGTTACCGTCCACCCCAGGCTGCCATCAATTCTGGCCAACTTTTTGAGTTTTTCAAGTCCTTCAGTAAGGCTGAATTCTAATCCGCCATAAATTTTTGGCACCCATATATTCCAAAGGTTTTCTTTGGCAATCCAGTTCAATACGTCTTCAGAAAATATTTCCGCATTAAAGCACGATTTTCTAAGCGCTTGCAGTTTGCTGTCTTCTTTCATTCCTAACAATTTTTCGCCATTTAAAATAACCAGAAGTTCCCACGATAAAAAGGAAAATGGTCAATCCGGCATATATGTATAATTCTTTGTAGATAAGCAGGGGAATAGAGATAGTATTGCTAATGTTTAGAAAAATCCAGTTTTCCATTTTTCTTTTAGCCATAAGCCACATCCCCGCCCAGGCGAATCCACTCACACCGGCATCCCAAAACGGAACATCAGAATTGGTATGAAACCTCAGCCAGTAACTCATTGCTGTAAAACAAACCAATACAATTCCAATGGCTTTTAAATGTTCTGATTTGCTTGAGTAAGAAATTGGGGTTTCTTGTTCTTCTTGCTTACCATACCTCCAGTAAAACCAGCCATAAATACTCATCACCAGATAATAGAGGTTCAAAATTATATCGGCATATAGTTTTGATTGGTAAAGCACCCAAAGGCTTATGAGAATGGCCGCGATGCCGAACAAATAATTATGAATGTTGTTTTTTCGGGCCAGTAATACCTGCACAACCCCAAAAGTAGTCCCTACGGCTTGTAACCAGGTAAGGTGTGTAAAAAAATCCTCTATCATTGTTCTAATTTTAACCAATGAAATGAGGAGATGAAGAAGGTGAAATTGCAGGAATGCAACCTCAACTTAGAAAATCCCTACGCCGGCATTATCCGGATCAGGTTCGGAGCAAACTACCTCGGGGCAAGCCCGGGAGGCAATTTTGGAAAACATATCTTAATTCGAGACAAAACACCGTAAGTATTTTAATCTCGATTATCGAGTAAAACTCCTGGGTATCATCTCAGCCTGCCTTATAGCATGCACCCCATTTCGAGTGCAAAGCTATAATTATTTTGGGATTACCTCTTTGTTTTTGTCAGTCAAATTCACTTATGCGAGTATTGCACATATCTTTAAGTTCAAAAGAAAATCACTCTTCAATTTGTAGCCTAATTCCTTTGGTATGGGAGGAAAATTCTGGAGCATACATATTTTCTATAGTGGTAATTCCATTAGAAAATTTACCAGGATTATTGGCACGTACGGTATATTCCAGCACATAAGTCCCTTTGTTTAGGCTGTCAAAAAAGAAATGGGTAGCAGCATCGCGGGTACTTTCGTAATATGCTGTACCATCCTGATATTTATATTCACTTAACACATTGGTTGGCTCAAAACCACTGGCACGCATATCTTTTAAATGAATATAATCCATATCTGCCGTTGATCTTACCACCAAACGAACTGTTACAAGGTCTCCTGTTTTTATTGGGGTTTGAGCACTTATCTTCTTCAGGCTTTTCCCCGAAGTTCCTGAAACGTTTAGGTACAGTTCCTTTTCAACATTTAAAGGCGAGTTATTATATGTTTTTATCTTGTCGAGATCTTCAAAATACTGCCAGTATGCTCCTCCAAAACCGGCAGTATTATTATTGTTTTCTATAGTTATTTCACTGAAAGAATCGCTAATTTCATCTGCTGTCCAGCTTATTTTTCTATAACCAGTACCGGCTTCTTTTGCAGTTTCTTCCAATTTTTCTGAAGGAATTTCTTGACCGCCCACGCTTAACTGTGTATTATCTTCGGTTTGTAGCCAGTCTTCCCCCTGCTTTAATAAAGCATAAGTCGCTTCGGTAGTGGCTTTGGTAGTGGGCCAGTGGTTGGTGCGCTTGTTTTGCAAAAGCCATATTTTCATCTCTTCCACTGCTGCCAATTCTTCTAATTCTGAAAAAGCTTCTATCAGCAATGCCTGGGTTTCCACCGGTGCGCTATAGAAATGCCAGCCGCTTTTATTTTCCTTCCAGTACATTCCGTAATCTTCAGATTTTACAGCGCTTTCCTTAAGGGAAATCATAATATTTTCCGCAGTTTCCTTTTCGTTCATTTTGGAGAAAATCAGCATTAATAATCCCTTGTTATAAAGACTGGCTTCCAACCAGCTTTCTTTTTGTACTTCGATAATTTTAGCTCCGATTTCCTGATTTTCTTCGGAAAGGGGGAATTCTTCCAAATAATAACTTCGGGCATATAAATAATGTAAACTGTTGGTGCTTTTATAAAAATTTTGATTGTCCTGATAATCATAAAATTTCTTGTTTTCAATCATCTCTTTATCCAAGTAAGAAATAGCATTTTTTATAATTGCTGAATCATCTATTCCCACTCCCAGTTTTTTAAGATGACCAAAACCGGCAACAATATGGCGGGTAATAAAATTATTATCGCGCCCACCCGAAAACCACGGAAAAGCCCCGGAACTATTCTGCATACGTTTTAACCTTTTTAAAATATCTGACTTTTCTTTTGCAAGTTTATTCAGTTCAAAAAGCTTTGCAATTCTTTGTTTTTGGGAAGTTTCCGATTGGGCATCCCTTAACCAGGGAGTTTCTGCAAGTACAAGCGATTTTAATTCTTCATTCTTTTCAAGCTGACTTTCCAAAGCACTGTCTTTTTCCCAGGCTTCAAAAACCTCTTTAATTTTCGGCTGACTGTTCATAATATGCGATGCAAGGCTGTTGGCATATAAACGTGCAAAGTTCTGTTCAGAACATTCGTGTTCAAACTCCATTAAATAAGGCAGGCTCTGCACGGCGTACCAGGCAGGGTTTGAGGTATATTCTAAACTGAACTTATGATGTTCTAATGTGCTTGAAGTATTTTCTTTTAGGTTTTTAAATTCATAATTTTCGGTTTCACCGGCCCTGACAAAGAATGCTAAACTTTCTTTCACTAACATTCGGTTGGTTAGTACTGGAAGTAAATTCTCTTCCCCATCGGTAAAATCCCCTGCTTTTGCCAGGACTTTATAATTTACCGCCTGCACGCCTTCCGGAATAATTAGTTCCCAGGCTACCGCCTGGCTCGCCGAAGCCTGTAAATTGAAGTTTTTTGCTTTTGAAATATTCCTCAATAATGTATCAATAGGCTTCATCGTTATGGCATCAAAAAGCTGCAGCAACGCTGTGCCCGAAATACTTTCATCGGAAAGATTAGTGATTTTTGATTTAAATAAAATCGTGTCATTCTCCCTTAAAAATCGCGGGGGATTAGGAATAATATTTAGTTCTTTCTGCGTTACAATTGTATTTTCATACTGTCCGGTAGCCCATTCCCGGGTATGTCCCAACAGCCTTAATTTCCATTGGGTAAGAGCCTCGGGAGAAGTAAAACTAAATTGCAATTTGCCGTTTTTTTCCAGGTTCAATTCTGGTAAAAAGAAAGCAGTTTCATCTAAATTTTTCCTAGCTTCCACATTTTGCAGATCTTCCATCCCTTTTTTGGTAGTTATAATCATAACTCCATTTGCTGCTTTTGCTCCATACAGGGCGGTAGCTTCAGCACCTTCTAGCGTTTCTACCGAAAGAATATCAGATGGATCAATATCGAGTTCGGTGGTCATTTTTCCGTCCACAATAAACAATGCAGCATTTTCATCCAAAGATGAATTTCCGCGAATGCGTATCCCAGCTACAGAACCAGTTAATCCCGAAATATTTCCTTCCATTACTTCTTCCTGCACCTGTGAGTCATACCCAACGGTAACGACCTCATCTAGCGACGAAGAATCTTCCTCCATAACTATAAACAACTCCTTGGCTTCTCCCACACGATATTCGTAAGTTCCGAATCCTAAATAAGAGATCACCAGAATATCCTCTGCTTTGGTATCGAGGGCAAATTTGCCGTCAAAATTTGTTTGGGTTCCATTCCCGTTTCCTTTAATAATTACATTCACACCAGGTAGTGGCAACCCATTGATATCGGTTACTTTTCCGCGGGTATTTCCTATTAAATCTTCCGCTCCTCCCCTTATCCTTTTCCGACTCAAATACTGGCGGTATTCATAACTATTGGGCTCAGAAAAATAAAACCCGAAAAGATCTAAATCATCAAAAACCTTCTTCTGATTTCTGTAAATTAAGCTTCTGGAAAACCGGTTATAAAAATGCCCCACCCCTCCTATGTTGGAGATATTGAAGCTGGGGAAATTTAGATAAGTTCGTGAAAAACCTGCTCCGGTTTCCCAGTTTCTAAGCTTAAATTGATCTAATGAAGCATCATACATAGAAGCCAGTAGCTCGGCATCTGGAACTTCATCTTTTTCATCAGTAACTTTAAAACTCCAGGTCTCTTCTACTCCCGGCTCGATCTTATTTCTGAAAGTTTCCGTTTCTATTTTAAGCCGTTTTTTTCTTATAGGGATTGAAATTCGTCTACTTTCCTGGATTAAAGAATTATTTTTCACTCCTGAAATTCTTATTTCCAATGTCTCGGAAATGGAATCTTTTAGCGGAATTTCAATTAATTCATTTCCGTTTAATTTTACAAATTCTCTGAAAATTTGCTCATTCTTGTTAAAAGCTGAAATCTCCAAATGAAGATTTTTATAAGCTGTTTGTAGTAAAATTTCTATGCGCTTATCCTTTCTAAAATCACTATTTTTAACCGTAAAATCAAAACGCTCGTTGTCCGGTAAATAATCATCTTCAGGTTTAATAATATTAAAGGTTCGTTGAATTGAGTCAGTATTATTGCCGTCTTCAGCTTTTAATTCCAGTACATATTTTCCCGATTTCCAATTATCGTTTATAGGAATTTTTGGCTCGTAAATATTATCGGTATTGAAAGCAGATTCATACTGAAGTTTACCCCGGGACCAGTTTTCAGGTTTGTTTTCTGCTTTATAAGGTTCTTCAGGAAACAATTCTTTGAATTTTTCTTCAGAAATTATAGCAATCTCGGGAGCTTCCCATAATCTTTCTTGCAGAATTCTATCGGGAGCTTGTAATTTATAAATTCGCAACTTCCCATTTACCGAAACCAAATTATCATTTAAATTTACAGCCTGAATACTTGGGTTTAAGCTATCCAAAGGCGTATAACCCTCCAGCATTTCCAGGTTTAACAATAAGTTTTTGTTCCCGATTTTAAGTGAGGCTTGGGCGTCCCGGGTTTCACCACTAACATCGGTGACCGTAGCTTTAATGCTATACCTGTAAATTAAATTTTTCTCTTTTAAATCTTCTTCTTTTACCTCGGCAAGGAATTTTATAGAAAAATTCTCTTCAGCAGTGGTGGTGAGGCTATCGGTGGTAATAAGTGTTTTTTCGGTATAATGATCACGCCACCAATAGCTAATTCTTTTTTCACGATAAACTTCAAAAGTGAGAGGTGTATTATTTAATTTGGCGCCCATAAAAGATTTTAGGTTTCCTGTAATTTCAACAGTATCTTTAGGGCTAAAAGTTTGTTTTATGGTATCAAAAACCACCTCAAAAGTTGGTCTTTTATATTCTTCTACATTAAAAGAAACCCCGCTTTCTATATAACCATCGCTGTCTCCTAATGTTTTCCAGAATTCGGTTTCATCATCAATATTTTCTTCGGTATAAATTTTAAAAGCCCCGGTTATTCCGGTAGAAGGAAGTGTGAATTCCCCATTAAAAGAACCGTATTTATTGGTTTTAAGCTTAAAATTTTGAATTTCCTCCCCATTGGCATCATCTACATAAACCTCAACAAATTCCCCAGGCACGGTGCTGGTCTGCTTATTTTTATATTGTAACAAAACTCCTTTAAAGAAAACTTTTTGACCGGGACGGTAAATAGCGCGATCCAAATAAAGCATAGATTTCGACAGAATTGTCTCCTTTTCTTCATTCTGATAATAATAACCCGACCAGTAATTGGTATTTAAAGTATCGCCATTTTTACTGGTCCTAATCCTGCCCGAGCGCCTATTGCTCCTGGATAAATTATCTTTTAATTCCCCGTATTTATCGGTTTTTCCTGTTCGGCTAATCTTATTGTTATCATGAAAAAATTCAATTTTTGCTTCCGAAATATTTTCCCCTGAAGTTCGATCAATGGAACGGTATAAAGCATATTTATCAAAACGGGTTTGCGCTAAAACAAGGTTGGAAACCTGAATAAATTGAAAAGTAAAACCTTGATTTTCTTCACTATTAACACCCGAAATATAAAGTAAGTAATTGCCTTTTTCGAGCCCCGGAAATACAAATTCTGTTGAATGCAGGTTATAATCTTCAGACTTTGGAAGGTTAACAAATTTTCTAAAAAATGGCTCTTTTTCAGTATAATTTTTTATGATCGAATCCTGATTTCTATAGGTGAGTTTTTTCTGAAAAGATTCTGGCACTTTATAGATTTTCAGTTCAATTGAATCCAGGTTTTTATAGGAAACATAGATTCTGCCGGGTTTTTGGGGAGAAAGTATTTCCTGGACTTTTGCATTGATTTCCACAGCGGTAATCGAACTTTTAAGTCGGTAAGCATCCTGGGCAGTTGCCGAATTTGGAAATTCTTCAATAATTTTATCGCATAAATCCCCCGCATTTTTCAGAAATTCCGGATGTTTTAACCCGCTATCATCATTGGTTTCTTCAGACTGTTCATAATAATGCATTGCCTGGGCAAAAAGGATAAGCGCGCGGGCAGGCTCCTGCTCAAAATTTCCGTTTAACCTATCCAGTGCTTCAAGGTATTTCTTAAATTTTTGATCTCCTTTGTAAAATGTTTTTACATAATCCAGGCGTTCCAGTTGATTAAAAATAAATGCTTCTAAATTTTCATTTCCAGCGTGCAAATTTTCGAGGTTTTGGTAGATTTTAAGCACGCTTACTTCGGGGCTTTCTTTTACTGTTTCAGGAAAATTTATTTGAGAAAATTCTGAGGTACTTCCGTATAAAGCTTCATTATTAAAAGCAAATTCATTAGCCGTAGAAACCGACCGGAAATTCCCGGAATCGGAGAAATACGCCAGGGCTCGATGGGCTAAAATATCGTATAAACTGGGCTGGTATTTTCTATAAAGTAGGTTCTCTACTAAAAGCGCTGCTGTATTTCCCGCCGAAGTTTCTATGAGTATTTTCTCATCTTGAAGCGAAAGTTTGTAATTGTGTGCGATAGAATCCTGCAAAGTTGCTGCAGACCAGGTTTCGATTTCCGGGGCTTCGGGATTATCAATTTCGGTGCGGTCCCTGATGTTCCATCGATTACTGTTTAGATACTGCTCTAGAAAACTTGCTTTATAACTTAGTAATATATTTTTAGGTGGAGCTGGAAGTGTAGAAATACTTTGTTCAAGATCGGCAAGAATATGCTCGTTCGAATTTTCCTGGTTAACCTGGTAGAATTTATAATAAAACAGCTTAGCCTTAATGAAGTTATTGTAATCTTTGGCTTCCCGTGCCTCTTTGAGTATTTCTAAAACGATTTCTGCCGCCGATTCATTGCGTCCCTGCAACTCGAGGGAATCTACAGCTTTCCATTTATTTTCGAATTTTTCCTGAGCAAAAGAAATACTAGAAATAAGCACAATGCAAAAAAGTAAAATTTTCTTCATAAAGCAGTTGATGATGATGATGACGAAGGTTATAGTAGGTTATGAAGATACTAAAAAGCTGAGAATAGGTGCTAAAATTGTATGTCACCCTGGGTTTTTAGAAATGATTTTTAAAATACTCCGGAGAATATTACCACCAAGGGCTGGTTAAAAAGGAAGAAATTTAACAAAAAAGGAAGTTAATTCCACCCGGTATTGCTTGCTAAAAAATTAGTGACCTCGCCAAGAATCGAACTTGGATCTAAAGTTTAGGAAACTTCTATTCTATCCGTTGAACTACGAGGCCAAAATGTAAAAAAAATTTTTAAGTGGTCTGTCATAAATTTTAGAATCCCGAAACTTCAGACTATTCTAACTATTGATCTACGAAACCTTGTAAGCGGCACAAAAATAATAATGTTTTCAGAAATTCATCATATTATAACTTAAAACTTCAGCTGATTTCTTTCCTTTTATTAATTTTAATCAACTGCTATTTTTAAATGAAAACTTTTATGAAAGCTATTATTCTAAGCCTGGTTACAAGTCTCATTTTTTTGATTACTAATTGTCACAGACAAAATTCTGAAGAACAAATGAAACTTACCGGAACCATACAAAGTCAAGGAATAACTTCTTATCAATATGGCACGCATACCTTAAATATAGAAGATGAGTTCTATGCCTTGAAAAGTGACAATCTGGAGCTGGACGAATTTGTAGGAAAAGAAATCACCATTTCAGGATCCAAAATAGATGGATATCCTGTGGATGGCGGACCAGTTTATATTTTGGTGACAGAAGTGAAAGAATAGCAAAGCCTTATTTTTTTCCCTTCGGAATGCTATATTTGCGGAAAAAGCAAGAAATGAAAAAATCACTCGTTTCCGCAGTTTTATTTAGCCTCTTTATATCGTTTTCTGTCCATGCCCAAATTGACGAAGACCAAACCGGTGCATGGTATATGTATTTCTGGAACACCAATTTTGGCGAAAGTGAATGGGGTCTTCAGGGAGATATTCAATATAGAAACTGGGATCTTGGCGGAGATTTAGAACAGCTACTTATTCGCGGCGGACTCACCTATTCCCCTAAAAATGCCGATGTAAAATTCACCCTTGGATATGGTAATATTACATCAGGTGAATTTGGTGAGGGTAACGACACTTCAAGCGAAAGCAGAATTTATCAGGAGGCCTTACTTCCTCATAAAATAAGCAATCGATTTTACCTTACTCACCGTTTTAGATACGAACAACGCTGGGTAGAAAATCAGGATTTTAGAACACGATACCGTTACAATCTGTTTTTGAACATTCCTTTAAATCAGCCGAATCTCAATAAAGATGCCATTTATATTGCATTGTACAACGAATTATTTATTAACGGAGAAAGAGGAATTGGCGATGGCCGAAGTGTAGAATTATTTGATCGTAACCGATTTTATTCTGCGATGGGTTATGCCTTAAAAGACAATCTGAAAGTACAGGGCGGTTATATGACGCAGACTACAAATGATGTTAGTAAGGGACAAATTCAGATTAGCCTTCACCATACTTTCTAAGTTATTCAGTAGTGTTTCGCTATCTTTAGCTTTTAATCAGAAATCATGAAGCAATTTTTCCTCTTTACCGCTTTAATATTTATTTCAACTTTAAGTAGCAAAGCCCAAACTTCTGAAATTAGCGGAGACGCTTTTGCACATACCTATTCTATTGTGGCTCGTGATGCAAAAACCGGTGAAATGGCCGTTGGCGTGCAAAGCCATTGGTTTTCGGTTGGCCCGCTGGTAGCCTGGGGAAAATCGGGGGTTGGAGTGGTCGCCACCCAATCTTTTGTAAATCCCGCTTTTGGTCCCGAAGGACTGAGGCTGCTAGATCAAGATTATACTCCCGAAGAAGCCGTGGAAAGTCTTGTAAATAACGACGATGGCCGTGATTTTAGACAACTTGCCATTTTAGGAAAGTCGGGAGATAATGCGGCGTACACCGGAGCAAAATGTGTAGCCGAAGCCGAACATGTTAATGGGAATAATTTTTCCGTGCAGGCTAATATGATGCTTAATAACGAGGTTGTGCCAGCTATGGCCCAGGCATTTACCGAGAACGTGAATCTTCCTTTAGCTGAAAGAGTTGTCGCTGTTTTAAAAGCTGCGCAGGATGCGGGTGGTGATATCCGTGGAAAACAATCGGCTGCACTAATCGTAGTGGGACCGGATAAAGTTGAAGAAAGCTGGAAAGACAAAAAAATAGACCTTAGGGTAGACGATCACGAAAATCCCATTAAAGAATTAGACCGATTACTAAAAACTGCCAGGGCTTACGAATTTATGAACCGTGGCGATGTAGCTATGGAAGAAGGAAATGTTGAAAAAGCTTTAGAGGAATATGGCACTGCCGAAAGTATGTTTCCCGATAACCTGGAAATGCGTTTTTGGAAAGCTGTGGCACTTGCCAATAGCGATCGTTTAGAAGAAGCAAAACAAATTTTCGATAGAATTTTTGATGAAGACGAAAACTGGCGAACAATGTTGAAGCGTTTGCCAAAAGCCGGACTAATAGGTGTGACCGAAGAGGAATTGGAAATGCTTACCCAGTAATCCTCACAGATTTAGTATCTTTAAAACATAAAATAATACTGTTATGAAAATCACTTTTAATAAAATTTTTCTGGGATTAGCGGTTGTATCACTTACCGCATTTACTTCTTGTAAAGACGAAGAAAAAACTCCGGAAACTCAGACCACTACAGATACTCAAATGAGCCGTAACACAGCTGGAAGTGCGGAAACGCCTGATGTTAACCCTCCTCACGGGGAACCAGGGCACCGTTGCGATATGCCAGTTGGTGCTTCTTTAAGCGGAGCAAATAATAGTAATACCAATGCAGGTTCAAGTTCAGAAATGACTACTTCTCCTATCAGGTTGAAAGAATCAAAACCGACTAAAAACCCTGCACACGGAGAGCCTTATCACGATTGTTCAATTCCTGTAGGAGCCGATCTTGAAGGTTAATTTTGAGGTTTTTAAAAGACAAGAGGTTGCTTGAAAAGTAATTCTATTTTCCGTCAAGCTGAACTTGTTTCAGCTTCTAACATGTTTTAAATATTCTACATTTTAGATCCTGAAACGAGTTCAGGATGACGAATTTAAAAACTTTTCAATCAACCTCTTTCTATTCAGAAAAAACAGGGAAGTTAATCCAGTCCTTCTTTTCTTTCTGCATCCCTTGGCTCAGGCCAGGTCATTTGCTCACCAGATCTTCTGCTAATTGGTAAAACTGCTTTCTCCCTGGAAGTAGTTTCTGGATCTTCGCTAGCCATATAGGTCATAATTGCGGTTAAGATCACGTTACTTCTCACATCATCAAAAACAATTTTATCATAGGTATCTAAATTGGTATGCCAGGTATAATCCCAGTAAGACCAGTTTAAAGAATTAAGCATAAATGCAGGCGCACCGGCTGCTACAAAAGAAGCGTGATCTGTTCCTCCACTCGATGGAGTTCCCGGGAAAGAAGTTTCAATTTCTCCCTTAATTTCCTGCAGAACCGGCTCCAGCCATCTTCCTATATAATCGTAAGCGTGCAGAAAACCCTGTCCGTTAATATTCTTAACCCTTCCGGTTCCATTATCCTGATTGAATAAGGCTTGTACATTCGCAACAATCTCCGGATTATCTTTTACAAAGGCTCGGGAACCATTAAGTCCCTGTTCTTCACCTCCCCAATGGCCGGCAATAATTGTTCGTTTCGGGTTTGGATAAAGTTTTTTAAGAATTCGCATAGTCTCCATCATTACAATAGTTCCCGTAGCGTTATCGGTCGCTCCGGTTCCGCCATCCCAGGAATCAAAATGTGCTGAAAGAATAATATACTCTTCAGGTTTTTCGCTGCCTTCAATTCTGGCAATAGTATTAAACGTGGGCACTTCGCCCAGGTTTTTAGATTGAGCTACCACTTTTATTTTAGGTGCATTATCATTTTCAGCTAAATGATAAAGCAAGCCGTAATCTTCCAGGCTAATGTCAAGAGTAGGGATTTCACTGGTGTACCCACCAAATACTTTATTTGCACCAAAGCCGTGAGACCAGTTAGAAGTAATAATTCCGGCAGCCCCGGCATTTTCCAGTGCTTTAGGTAATTCCCTGTAACCATATCCGGTATTTCCAATTCGGTCTCTCCACAGAGAATCGGTTTCTTTTATACTTCCCTGCATCTTTTTCCAGGAGTTTTCAGTGCCCCATTCTTCCCGGTTATAAGGAGGTCTTCCCGTAGGCTCGTTTACCGAGATCATCACGAATTTTCCTTTAACTGAAGAAAGGATATTGGCAAAAGCAGTAGAATCTGAAGCTTCAGGCAGTAATACAACCTCAGCGGTTACACCTTTTTTTCCAGTGGATGGGCTCCAGGCCAGTTGCCTTCCTTGAAGCGTTCTTAATCTTGGCTCAACAAGGTCAATATGGGCAAATGCCTCGCTCCCAGCCGCGCCAGGTGCCATATTCTTCGTTTTCAGCTGAAATTCCCCAGCTATTATATTTCTTTACTGCCCAATCGTGAGCATTTTTCATTTGTGGAGTTCCCACCAATCGCGGACCTACAACATCTACCAGCTCGTGGGCAGGGTCTTCTAATTTTGAATTTTATTGGCCTCATTTACAATTTTGTCGACCATTTCTTCCTGTGCCTGAGCCTGTAATGCTCCCGCTATAAAGAATAAACTAAAAAGTGTACGTAAATTTTCTTCATTCTGTATTATTAAATTTAATTTTTCAGGATAAAGATATTAATTAAGACCAGATCGAGCATTTACAATAGCAGTTTACAAGTATTATCAATTTAACTATATTGGCACTGCTTTTAAAAAATAAACCCACAATTCCTTAAATCGATGAAAAAAACCTTACAAAACCTCTTCAATTTTAAATTTCACTTTCTCTTTTTTCTATTTATATGTTTCAGTTTTACCGGAATTTCCCAAACAAGCGAACTTTCTGTAGAAAAAATTATGCAGGATCCCAACTGGATGGGCACCTTCCCTTCTAATGTGAAATGGAGCGCCGATAGCGAAACCATTTATTTTGATTATAATCCTGATAAAAATGCCGAAGATTCACTTTATAAAATTGAATTGAATAATACTTCAAAAATCAACAAAGTGAGTTTAAAGGAAGAACGAAAAATAGTTCCCTCTTACGGCGATTTCAATAAAAACCGAAGTAAAAAAATATTCAGCAAAAAAGGAAAACTGGTAATTTATGACCTAAGATCTGGTGAAACCACCCAGTTATTAGACCTTTCAAAAGCTATTAGTAATGTTAAATTCCTCGCAGATGAAAATAAAATTAGCTTCAACTCCGGCGACAATGCTTTTATTTACGATAGAAAAGCGGGAAGTATTATCCAACTAACCAATATTGCTGAGGGCAAGGCCGACGAAGAAAAAGAAGATAAAACTTCAGAAAAAGATGCCTGGGTAAGAGATGAAAACCTGGAACTTTTGGAAGTTGTAGATAAACGCAAAACCAAAAAAGAAATTAGGGAAAACTACCGTGAAGCAACTGTTGAAGAAGAAGCTTATACTTTTCACCTTGAAGATCGCGATCTAAGTAATTTACAGGTTTCTCCCAATGCAAAATTCGCCACTTTTAAACTTATTACCCGGGAGCGGGATGGAAGTACCTACGTACCTAATTATGTTGACGAATCAGGTTACACCGCTAACTTACCGGCAAGAAGCAAAGTAGGTGACGATAAAACCAGTGTGGAACTGGCTATCTACAATTTTGAAAGAGATACGGTGTATATGATAGAAACTGAAAACCTTCCGGGAATAACAGAGCTACCCGACTACGTAGAAGATTATCCCGATAAAGAATGGGAAGAAACCGAAAGGGAGGTAGCGCCTACAACGGTTTATTTTTCTGAAAATGGCGAGCATGCGGTGGTTAACATTCGTTCTAAAGACAATAAAGACCGCTGGATCGCTAAAATTGATTTGGAAACCGGCGAGTTAAACACTTTAGACCGCCAGCGCGACGAAGCCTGGATTGCCGGGCCCGGGATTGGTTACTCTTATTATGGAGGCGAGGACATGGGCTGGTTACCCGATAATAAGCATATCTACTTTCAAAGTGAAGAAACCGGCTATTCGCATTTATATTTATTAGATATTACTACCGGAAATAAAAAGGCCCTTACCGAAGGAGATTTCGAAGTTTTTGATCCGGAACTTTCCAATAATAAAAAGAATTGGTTTTTAACAACTTCAGAAGTTGGACCCGGTGAGCGTCATTTTTATAAAATGCCGGTTATGGGTGGGAAGATGGAAAAACTTACCCAAATGGAAGGTAACAACGATATTTACCTTTCTCCCGATGAAAAAAATATCGCCATTTTACATTCCTACAGCAACAAACCCTGGGAATTATATTTAAAGAAAACAAAAGCAAATGCTGAAGCGGAAAAGTTAACTGAAGGACAATCTGAAGCTTTTAGCAGCTACGAATGGAGAGAACCTGAATTAATAGAATTTGAAGCCGAAGATGGCGCTATGGTGCCGGCCAGGTTATATAAGCCTGAAGCCGATGTAAAAAATGATGCAGCGGTAGTTTTTGTGCACGGTGCGGGTTACCTGCAAAACGCGCACAAATGGTGGAGCAGTTATTTTAGGGAATACATGTTCCATAATTTATTGACCGATCTTGGCTACACCGTAATCGATATTGATTACCGGGGAAGTGCGGGTTACGGTCGTGATTGGAGAACAGGAATATACCGCCATATGGGTGGGAAAGACCTTTCTGACCAGGTTGACGGAGTAAATTATTTGATTGAAAATCACGGAATAAATCCTGAAAAGGTTGGTGTTTATGGTGGAAGTTACGGCGGGTTTATCACCCTCATGGGGATGTTTACTGAACCGGAAACTTTTAAAGCCGGCGCTGCCCTAAGATCGGTTACCGATTGGGCGCATTACAACCACGGCTATACTTCTAATATCTTAAATGAACCGGCTGCAGATCCTATCGCATATAAAAGGTCTTCCCCTATTTATTTTGCTGAAGGTCTGGAAGGAGATCTACTGATCGCCCACGGAATGGTAGATGTAAATGTTCATTTTCAGGATGTGGTGAGGCTGTCCCAACGTTTAATTGAACTTGGTAAAGAAGACTGGGAAATGGCAATTTATCCAGTGGAAGATCACGGTTTCATAGAACCAAGCAGTTGGACCGATGAGTACCGCAGAATCCTGGAATTGTTCAATGAAAGCCTTTTAGACTAATGGATACTGAATTTGTAAGAAGTCAATTTCCAGCACTGGAAAGAGAGTTTATTTTTATGGATAATGCTGGCGGTTCTCAAACCTTAAAGAAAGTAGCAGAACGCATTAGCGGATATTTACTACATCATAATGTTCAGTTGGGCGCTTCATATAAGGTTTCAAAAGAAGCGGGCGAAAAACTCAATTACGCCACTAAACAGGTTAGTAAATTTATAAATGCAGGTAAACCGGAAGAAGTTGTTATTGGCCCTTCCTCCTCTATGCTTTTACGAATTTTAAGCATTTGTATTAGCAAGCAATGGCGGGAAGGCGACGAAGTAATTGTAACAAATACCGATCACGAAGCCAATGTTTCGCCCTGGACAGATCTAAAAGAAAAAGGTATTAATGTAAAAGTTTGGAAAGCGAATCCGGACAGTTTTGAACTGGAAATAAACGACCTCAAAAAATTACTAACCAAGCGAACTAAATTAGTCGCGCTAACCCACGCTTCAAATATTTTAGGAAGTATAAACCCAATTAAAGAAATTGCGAAAACGGTTCATAAAGCCGGTGCGCTAATTTGCGTCGATGGTGTAGCTTTTGCGCCTCACCGCCGTGTAGATATGAGAAAACTCGATGTAGATTTCTATGTTTTTAGCTGGTATAAAACCTACGGCCCACATTTAGCTGTGATGTATGGCAAATACAATCAGTTATATAAAATGGATGGTTTTAATCATTACTTTTTTACCAAAAAAGATGTACCTTATAAATTCCAGCCGGGAAATTTCAATTTTGAACTGACATATAGCTTATTGGGCATCACCGAATATTTTGAACAATTGTTTAAACACGAATTTCCAAGAGAGAAAAAAGCCGATTTTCAGGAAAAAATGGATAAGATCTTTGAATTGATTGGCCGGCACGAAGAACGAATAAGTAAGCCTCTGATCAATTATTTAGATGAACATCCCGATATTAAAATTATTGGCCGAAATACGGCGGAAAGGGAAAAAAGAGTGCCTACAATTTCATTTGTGCATAGCAAATTGAAAAGTGATGAAATTGTTGAAAAAGTTGACGACTACCGAATAGGAATTCGATTTGGGGATTTTTATGCGAAAAAGCTCATTGAAGATGCCGGCTTAAAAGAAAAGAATGGAGTGGTTAGAGTAAGTTTGGTGCATTACAATTCCCTTGATGAGGTAAAAAGATTGATTTGGGTTTTAAAGAAAATTATCTAATTCTATTGCCACCAATTTACGAATATTTTTAGAAAAATTTTGAATATTTCGTTTCGATGAAGCTTTACCATAATATGTTTTAAAAAGATATAAGCTCCTGAGAAGTGGAATATTTATAGAAAATAAACGGTCAAAACTCAAAGAGCTCCAGAGGACACAAAAAAGCCACGAATAAATATCGTGGCTTAACACTTATAAAACTTAAAACTAAACTATCCCAACGCCTGGTTTAGATCGGCTATCAGATCTTCTTCATCTTCAATTCCAACACTTAATCTAATTAAGGAATCAACAACCCCGGTCTTCTCCCTTTCTTCTTTTGGGATAGATGCATGTGTCATACTTGCAGGATGCCCAGCCAAAGATTCTACGCCGCCAAGCGATTCGGCCAGGGTGAAAACTTTAAGCTTTTCAACAAGACTTGTTGCACTTTCTAAAGTGTTTTCTTTTGTGGTAAAGGAGATCATTCCTCCAAAGCCTGTCATTTGTTTTTTGGCTATATCATGGTTTGGATGATCATCAAATCCGGGCCAGTAGACCTTTCCTACTTTTGGATGCGATCTCAGAAATTTTGCTACCGCTTCCCCATTTTCACAATGCCGCTGCATTCTAATATGCAAAGTTTTTATTCCGCGTAATACCAGAAAACTGTCTTGCGGACCGCAAATAGCACCGCTGGCATTCTGAATAAAATATAATTTTTCAGCTAATTTTTCATCCTTTACAACCAAGCCACCCAACACCACATCACTATGGCCTCCCAAATATTTGGTAGCGCTGTGCATCACAATATCTGCCCCTAGGTCGAAAGGTTGCTGTAAATAAGGAGTAGCGAAAGTATTGTCTACCGCAAGCATTAAGTTATGGGCTTTTGAAATTTTAGAAACCGCTTCAATATCAATAATATTCATCATTGGGTTGGTTGGGGTTTCAACCCAAAGAAGTTTGGTGTTTTCGTTGATGTATCTTTCAATATTGCTGGCTTCATTCATTCCAATAAAATGAAACTTAATGCCCAGGTTTTCAAAAATGGAAGTAAACAACCTATAAGAACCACCGTAGAGATCGTTGGTTGATATAATTTCATCACCGGGTTTAAAAAGCTTCATCACGGCGTCTATTGCAGCAAGTCCGGAACCAAAAGCAAGTCCGAATTTCCCATTTTCAATACTGGCTAAAGATTTTTCTAAAGCAGAACGGGTTGGATTCCCGCTTCGCGAATATTCAAAACCTTTATGGCCACCGGGTGTACTCTGTGAATAAGTAGTGGTTTGATAGATAGGCGGCATTACAGAACCGTATGCGGGATCTATATTTTCCTGGCCTCCGTGTATTGTTTTAGTATTAAATTTCATAATTCCAGCGTTTATAGCAAATGTAGCGTGCTCATTGTCTTTAAGCAAAATAGGTTTATCTTTATTCACACATTTAACAGCCTTTTTTATGTATAAAAACGTCCTTTCTCTCCTTGTTATTTTCTTAATCTCCATTTCCTGTCGGGACGAAAAATCTGATGCTAGCGTAAAACAGGTTAAGGGTGACACCGAAGCCCTTAGTTTCTACGACGAAGGTTTACTACCTAAAGATTTTGAGGCCTGCAAAGCCGAAAAATGTCCTAAAATAAGAGTGAATTATTTAAAATTCAGGGAAGACCGGGAAGCGGCCAAAGAAATGAACCGCTACAATGAAAAAAACCTTATTAAAATCTTTAATAATACCGAAGTAGCTTCTGAAGCTGAAAATGTAAAGGCCGCGGTTGATGAATTTATTCAGGATTTTCAGAATTTTAAAAAGGATTTTCCCGAATCTCAGGCCGAATATGAAGTTGAAATCTCCCAATCGGTATTAAGCCAGACGAAAAAATTATTGGTGTTGGAAACCAATTTCTACCTGTTTACCGGTGGGGCCCACGGGTATGGTGCCACGCGATATGCTAATTTCGATATGGCTTCAGGCGAATTACTTTATAAAAACGATTTATTTTCAGATTTAGACGCTTTCAGGAATTTTGCTGAAAAAGAATTCAGAAAGAAATATGAGATTCCGGAAGGAGAAAATATTAATTCCAAAGGATTTTTCTTTGAAAAGGATAGTTTTGCACTTCCGGAAAATATAGCAGTCACCAAAAACCGGGTGATATTGGTGTATAATCAGTATGAATCAGCCAGTTATGCTGAAGGGGAATTGAAATTATCTTTCCCGAAGAATAAAGTGAGCGAATGGCTTAACTACTAATTAAAGATAGTTATGAAAAAAGTATATCATCTTTCTACCTGCAATACCTGCCAAAAAATCTTAAAAGAACTGGATCTGCCTTCTTCTTTTCAAATTCAGGATATAAAAGAAGAGGAAATTACCGCAGAACAAGTGGAAGAAATGAAAGCTCTCGCAGGGAGTTATGAAGCTTTGTTTAGTCGAAGGGCACGACTTTATCGCGAAAGGGAACTCAATAAAAAAGAGCTTTCAGAAACCGATTATAAAGCCCTGATTTTAGATCATTACACTTTCCTGAAAAGACCAGTAATTATTAATGATAATGAAATTTTTATAGGAAATTCAAAGAAAACCGTCGCGGCGGCCAAAGCAGCGGTGCATGGATAACAAACGTATTCTGGCCATTTTCGCGGCCATTGGCGCAAGTGCGATCTACGGGCTAAACCACACGATTGCTAAAGGCGTAATGCCTACTTATATTGAACCTTTCGGATTTATTTTTTTACGGGTTTTTGGTGCGGCTGTTTTATTTTGGGGTATTAGTTGGTTAGGGCCTAAAGAAAAGATCGCAACTTCTGATTGGCCAAGGATTTTAGGCTGTGCGGTTTTTGGAATGGTAATCAATATGTTGTTTTTCTTTAAAGGTCTAAGCCTTTCCACGCCTATAAACAGTTCGGTTATTGTAACACTTTCCCCGGTTATGGTATTAATCCTGGCATCTATTCTCATCAGGGAAAAAATCACTTTACTAAAAACCCTGGGAATAATCGTTGGTTTGGCCGGTGCTTTGGTTTTGGTACTTTTTAGCGCAGAAAGTACCGGAAATGCACCGAACATTCCAATGGGAAATGTGCTATTTATTGTAAATGCATTTAGTTACGGACTTTATTTAATTCTGGTAAAACCGCTTACCGCAAAATATCACGCGTTTACCTTGATGAAATGGTTATTTCTAATTGGTGTAATTATCAATTTTCCGATAACAATCGGCGAATTTACCGATGTAAACTGGACGAGTTTACCTTTTGATGCGATTTGGAAAATGGCCTTTGTAGTAGCTGGAACCACGTTTTCTACATATTTGCTAAATATTTATGCGCTAAAACAACTTTCGGCATCTACCATAAGCGTGTTTATTTATATGCAACCGCTTATTGCGATTACTTATGCAATTTTAAGTGGTGCCGATGAACTAAATCTGGTAAAAATAGCAGCAGCAATCCTGGTGTTTGTAGGCGTTTATATGGTTACCAAAAAGAAAACTGAAATTCGAGCTTAGGTTTAATCCTCCAGTTTTTCAGCGAGTTTTTTTAGATAATTTTTATTTTCTTTGATAGCCGAAAGCTTAGCTGTGTATGTATTTATCTTACCAATTGCCGGAAAACTCAGTTTATCTTTCGCGAGGGAATTTGCCAGAAGTATCTGCAGATAATTATAAGTGAGTATAAATTGCTGAATAAAATTAGTTCTTTTTCTACGGAAACCCAGTTTTTCTGCGGTTCTTTCATTTAGTATATAACTTGTTCCTTCCAAAGTGATTTCATCAGCTTCCTTTACATTAAAGGATTCCGAAAGATTTAATAGACCTAAAATGTATTGCCTAAGAATAAATCTTATACGCTGTTTTCCCTTCCAGTTTCTGTCAATCACGTAATAATAATCGAACAACGTTCCACCGTGAATAGTGATCTTTCGGCTCTTCTCCTTTTCAGTAATAAAAAGCGGGGAATGGTAGATTAATTTACCCTGCTTTCTCCCCTGTGGCGTATCTATAAAGGGCGCAAGGACAGACAAGATTAGGGGAGCTGCAAACAATGGCAAAAGATACCATTCAAGAATTAATGCAATGAGTACAAATCCCAGAAATATCAAAAAAGCAAGCCCGGAAAATCTAAGGATTTCCCGGGTTTGTTCTTTTAATGGTTTTATATAAAATTGATGTTTTTCGATGCGGGAATTTAAGCAATTCCGCAGAAGGAATATCTAAAATCCTAATTTTTCCGGATCTAAATGTTGTGGGCGCTTTCCGAATCTCCTGGTATCTTCTTTGGTTAAAATTTTAAAATCTTTGGTGTGCCCTAAGCGGTCTAAATTATCACGCAGGGCTTTAGGTAATTTGGTAAGTTTTCTTTCCTTTAAATCTATCCAGGCGCCCATCATTTCGCAGCTGGCAAAATTTCGTCCTTTTTCATCATAAAAATTATGGAGAAATTCAAAGTACATGCCATCTTCAGCAAGTCCTTTTAATTGTAAAGTCACTTTAATTGGCTTTCCGGCAAAAACTTCTTTAAAATAATAAATATGCTCATAAAAGACCACCGGCCCAATATTATTCTTTGCCAATTCCTTCTGACCAAAACCATTTTCCATTAAAAATGCCATTCGGGTATGGCTCATAAAATTCACATAAGCAGTATTGGCCAAATGCCTGTTTGCATCTATATCGCTCCAGCGTATTTCAAATTCTTTGGTATACATTCTCTCTATTTTTTAATAAAATTAAGCATAAATATTATGCACGCATATTATTTTAAAAATTCACATCCTTATCTTAGCGCAATATGTCTATCATTAAAACCAAATATAAAGCTCCCGGGATTTTCAAAAACGCTCATGTTTCCAGTATTTATGCCGCAACTTTACGAAAAGTAAGCTTTAGTTTTAGCAGAAAAAACCGCATAGAATTAAAAGATGGGGATTTCCTTGATTTGGAGCGTAGTTTTTATTCTGCTGAAAACGATAAACTAATCATTTTACTGCACGGACTCGCCGGAAATGCCAACCGACCTTATATGCTGGGAATGGCGAAGCATTTTCAGGAGAACGGTTGGGATGTGGCTTCAATGAATTTTAGAAGTTGTAGTGGAGAAATAAACCGACTCTACCGCAGTTACCACGCGGGTGCTACAGAAGACCTGGAAGCGGTCATAAATCATCTTCTGCAGGAAAAAAAGTATAAAGAAATCGGACTGGTGGGTTTTAGTTTGGGAGGCAATTTAATGCTAAAATACTTAGGAGAACAAAATCATATTCCTTCAGAAATTAAATCGGCAGTGGCGATTTCTACACCTTGTGATTTGGGCGCTTCTTTAGAAGAACTCAATAGACCTCATAATTTTTTATATTCAAAACGATTTATAAAGAATCTGAAAAAGGAATTACAGCTTAGGCAAACCTATTTTCCTTCAGAAATTAGCAAAGAAGAAATTACACAATGTAATTCTTTACTCGCCATAGATGAACTTTACACCAGTAGAGCGCACGGTTTTAAAAATGCTTCACATTATTATAAAAAGTGCAGTTGTAAAAGCTTTTTACCGAATATTAAAATTCCAACACTTCTGTTAAATGCACAAAATGATACGTTTCTTTCGCCGAATTCCTATCCGGTAGAAGTAGCCAAAAATTCGAAATTTCTTCATCTGGAAATGCCAAAACACGGTGGACACGTTGGGTTTTTTCAGCGTAAAAAACCTTATTATCACGAACAACGTGCCCTGGAATTTATAAATCAAAAAGAATCAATAAATTCGGAATCTTTAAAATAGCCATTGGCCGGCTTTGCGCTACTACAGAATTGATTATCTTTGCGCAAGCTTAAAAATCACGCATGATTCAGTCAATGACAGGTTTTGGGAAAAGCATAACGCAACTCCCATCAAAAAAAGTAACCGTTGAGATCAAGTCGCTAAACAGCAAAAATCTTGATGTAAACGCCCGAATTCCTTCGCAATACCGCGAAAAAGAACTTCAACTAAGAAATACAATTTCTAAATCGCTTAGCCGCGGAAAAGTGGATTTTTCGGTTTATGTGGAGGTGACCGGCGAGGAAACTACAGCCTCTGTTAACCGGGGCGTGGTGAAAAATTATATGCAACAACTTAAAAGTATTGTTGACGGCGACGAAACCGAATTGCTGAAAATGGCTGTAAGAATGCCCGATGCAGTTACTACCGAAAGAGATGAAATAGACGAATCTGAATTTAAAGCAATTGAAACCGCGGTGATTGAATCCCTGGAAGAGATCAATCAGTTTAGAACAGATGAAGGAGAGGCTCTGGAAAAAGACCTGAAACTTCGGGTGAATAATATTGAGGCTTTGTTACAGGAAGTGCTAAGAATTGATCCGGAACGTGTTGATGCGGTAAAGGAACGTCTTAGAAAAGGAGTGGCCGATCTTAAGGAAAACGTTGACGAAAACCGTTTTGAACAGGAACTGGTTTACTACATCGAAAAATTTGATATCACAGAAGAAAAAGTGAGGCTGGAAAACCACCTTGCTTATTTTAACGAAAGCATAAACTCCCTGGATTCCAACGGAAGAAAACTTGGTTTTATTTCCCAGGAAATGGGCCGGGAGATCAATACAATTGGCAGTAAATCCAACTATGCACCTATGCAACAACTAGTAGTGCAAATGAAAGACGAGCTGGAAAAAATTAAAGAACAACTTTTAAATGTACTCTAAATGAGCGATGATAAACTTATCGTATTCTCGGCACCTTCTGGATCGGGAAAAACCACGATAGTCCAACATTTATTGAAACACAAAGAATTAGATCTTGAGTTTTCTATTTCTGCCACTTCACGAGAGCCAAGGGGCGACGAAAAAGACGGGCAGCATTATTACTTCCTTTCTTTAGAGGACTTTAAAAAGAAGATAAAAAAAGATGAATTCCTGGAATGGGAAGAAGTTTATCGCGATAATTTCTACGGAACTTTAAAGAGTGAAGTAGAACGCATTTGGTCTCACGGTAAAAACGTAATTTTTGATATTGATGTAGTAGGCGGATTGGATATTAAGAACATCTATCCGGAAAAAACCCTTGCGGTTTTTGTGAAACCACCAAGTATTGAAGAATTAAAAATTAGGCTGAAAAAGCGTAAAACCGAAAGTGACGATAAAATAAATATGCGTGTTGCAAAAGCCTCCATTGAGCTGGCAACGGCACCGCAATTCGATTTTATTATTGAAAATCACCACTTAGATACCGCGCTTCAGGAAGCTTATGATCTTGTAGCTACTTACGTAAGCGTAAAAAATCCAGCAGAAAATGAATAGGAAAGTCGGTTTGTTTTTTGGGACTTTTAATCCTATTCATATCGGACATCTTATTATCGCCAACCATATGGCCGAATTTTCAGATTTAGACGAAGTTTGGTTGGTGGTCACTCCCCATAATCCACATAAAAAGAAAAATACACTTTTAGAAAATCATCACCGGCTAGAGATGGTTTATAAGGCTTGCGATGGGTATGAACATTTACAACCTTCTAATGTAGAATTTGGTTTACCCCAGCCCAATTATACCAGCACTACCCTGGTACACCTTCAGGAGAAATACCCTACCAACGAATTTTGCCCAATTATGGGTGAAGACAACCTGAAAACCTTTCACAAGTGGAAGAATTACGAAGTGATTTTGGAAAATCATCAAATCTATGTATATCCCAGAATTTCTGGCGGAAAGGTAGAAAATGAATTTAAGGATCATCCCAAAATAAACCGGGTTGACGCGCCGGTGGTAGAAATTTCTTCAACTTTTATTAGAAAAGCGGTAAAAGATGGGAAGTTTATAAAGCCCATGTTGCCCGATGCCGTTTGGGATTATATCAAATTGATGAATTTTTATAAATAGTCTAAATTTAAAAAAAGAAAAGACTGTTTAAAATCTCATTTTAGCCGTTCCGGTTAGCTGATTGAACCTACTTTTTTCATTGTGGAACTACAAGCTATAGGACGTCGTCTGCCCTCAATGTAACAACCTCAAAAACTTTAAACAGTCTTTAATCTTTATTTCTTTTCCAGGCGTGGGATTCGTAAAACCTGTCCTGGAAATATTTTATCTGGATCTTTAAGCATTGGTTTATTGGCTTCAAAAATCACCGTGTATTTATTGGCTTCGCCATAATGTTCTTCAGCAATCTTACTTAGGTTTTCGCCTCGTTCTACCGTATGAAAACCAGATTCAGGTTCTTCAACTTTAACGGCTAGCCTATCATCTACTTTTGCAATACCATCAGAATTACCAATTATAAGCACTATTTTTTCACGAATAGCCTGTGAATCTGCAAGGCCGTAAACCGTGGCTACACTTCCTTCAATATCAATTACAGGATTCTCTACTGTTAAACCCAGACCTTTTATAGTTTCAAGAAGTTTATCAGCAGCTTTTGCATTCTCCTTCCGTAATATTTCCTTTTTAGCTTCACTGATTTCTATGTTCTCTTCTTCTTGTTCTTTTTCTTTTCCAAAGATTTTTTCTCCGGCATCCTTTATAAATGAAAATATCCCCATTACGCTGATTACTAAGTTAGTGTATAGAAAAGTACGAAAGGAAAACTGTATTATGCTTATTGTAAGTCCTAAATTTTTGTTAGATTTTTCTTACTTGAAAACAATGCAAACAAAAACCGCAAACTACAACTGAATTGTAGGTTTGCGGTTTTCAAACTAAATAACCAACCAAAAAAACTAAGAAAATCCATCTTCTTTATAGAAGGATTCGTCGTCAGTTAGATAACGTGCAAAAATCTATAGAATTGCCATTCTTCAAATTTAATTATGTTAAAGTTTAAGCTTCATTTTTTGATTATTCTTTATCAAATGGGTTTATAACATCGGTCTTTTTAGATATACTTAGAAAATTGTTTATTTTTGAATTACAGAAAACCAACCTATGGATAAATCTCCAAAGTTTGCCGTAATTGGCGGAGGTAGCTGGGCTACCGCAATAGTGAAAATGTTGAGCGAAAATGTGGATACCATTTATTGGTATATGCGCAGCACTTATGCTATAGAGCATATTAAAAAACAGGAACATAACCCTAATTATCTGAGCTCGGTTGAATTTGATGTAAATCAGTTAGAACTTAGCAACGATATTAATAAGACCATTGCCGCCGCAGATTACATTATTTTCGCTATTCCCTCTGCCTTTTTAAAGCGGGAATTAGAGGCTTTAACAGTTTCACTGGAGGATAAAATTATATTCTCGGCCATAAAAGGAATTGTGCCTGAAAGCAGCCTCATTGTTGGCGAGCATTTTGAAGAATACCATCACGTTCCGGCAGATAATATTGGAGTAATTACCGGTCCCTGTCATGCCGAAGAAGTTGCCCTGGAAAGACTTTCCTATCTTACTATTGCCTGTACTGATGAGGAAAAGGCAAAAGTTGTAGCTAACAACCTAAACAGCGAATATATTAAGTGTAAAATAAGCGATGATGTAACGGGAACAGAATATGCTGCCATGCTGAAGAATATCTACGCCATTGCCGCCGGAATTGCCCACGGATTAGGTTATGGAGATAACTTCCAAAGTGTTTTGATGAGCAACGCTATTAAAGAAATGAAACGCTTTATTAAGAAAGTACATAAGATGAAGCGAAACATTAACGATTCTGCTTATTTGGGAGATCTTTTAGTAACAGGATATTCAGTATTTAGCCGAAACCGTATGTTCGGAAATATGATTGGGAAAGGCTACACCGTTAAAAGTGCTCAAATGGAAATGAGTATGATTGCCGAAGGTTATTACGCTACCGAAAGCGCTTATAAAATTAACCAGGATAAAGGGGCCAAAACGCCCATAATCAATGCCGTATACGGAATTCTTTATGAAGGAAAAAATCCCAAAAAGGTAATTAAAAAGCTCGCGGAAAAACTTACTTAACAACCATTACCAGTCTTTTTTCCTTTGAAATTCAGAAATTTATTTTACTGAACTGATTTGCTATTCCATTTTGAAGTAAGTTTGCAGACTTTTAAAAGCAGCTTATTTTTTGTAAGAGTGTCCCGGAGACATTTAATCCCCGAATTTATATGAATAAAAAATTACTTTTCGCCTTTTTCCTATTTAGTTCAATCATTGTTTCATGCTCTTCAGAAGATGATAGCCCGGCTCAGGAAAGCAACAACACTTTTAAAGTGAATTCAAATACCGAAGAATTACAATCTTCAGTAAAAATAGATGGTGCTGGAGTTGTTGGTATCGCTTCTATTACAAAAAATGATCAAAGACAAAGCTCAGAAGGAGATCTACCGCAAGTAACTAATATCGCCTTAGAGCAAATCGGTTTTATTGAACCTCCTAGTGTAGATGGTTTAGCAATGCGCGCAACACACATTGACCTGGATGGAGATTATGCTTATGTGGCTTATACTAAAGAAGGTAGTGAATACCTGGGCGGAATAGATATTATAGACGTTAGCGATAAATTCAATCCGAGGCTTCTTAACCGGATGACCAATATTTATGCTGATATAAATGCTTTATTCTACAAAGAAGGAAATATTTTTTTCACCGGTGCATATCACGATGGTTTTGAGGGGTCTGACCGCGCAATGATGGGAAGTGTTGAAACCAGAAACGGAGAATTCACTTCAGAATTTTCATTTAAAACTCAAATGAGTGGTCATACGGGAGTTGATATTCTCCCTGCAAATAACAGCGTGATAACCCTTACCGGAAGTGACGGAATTTTAGGCGTTTATAATCTGGAAAGCAGTTCGAACACTTTTGAAACCCAGTTGGAAACTGAAATTTCAGATTTACGCTCTGCAGCTTATAAAAATGGAAATTTAGTAGTGCTAAGCGGTGAAATCGGACTTTTACAACTAAATACATCTACCAGTGAATTAGCTATTGAAGGAACTATAACTATCCCAAATTTAGCGAGCGAAGCGAAACGAACTATCTCTTTTTATAATGATCTTGTAATGGTTTCTGAAGGTGTGAACGGAGTTGGTATATATGATCTTAACTCAGGAGAATTGGCTTCAAGGTTACCAATCAAATTTCTCCAAGAAACCGCAGTAAATGCTGAATACCAGGTTACCAATTCGGTTTCTGCAACCGAGGATTTTATTCTTATGGCTAATGGTGGTGCAGGTATTGGTATCACTAAATTAAACGAAAATTTACAAATTTCTGAAGAAGGCGTTTTAGAGATCACAGGTTCTGCAAATTATTTAAAAGCCGATGGCGAATATATTTTTGTAGCTTCAGGTGCCGGTGGTTTGCGTATTCTTAGAATGAGTAAACCGGCTTTCCCCCAAGCTGCTCAAGATTTCATAGACTGTTCTGCAGCTATCCCTTACGACGACGGGCCAAACCTTAACGTAAATTCTAACGAAGAAAAATCTTATAACGGAACGACAACTATTAATCATCTTAATGTAAATGAGAAGCTAAATTTTTGTGGTTCGCTTAACGTAAAACATACTGCCAATATTAACAGTAATGCCACTTTTAATATGAGTGGTGCACTTGCAGTTGGTGTTGTTGGCAAAAATAACGACTTTAATATCAATTCTAACGCTGTTTTAAAGGTTGAAGGCAGCCTAACGGTTTATGGAGATCTTACGCTTAGCAACGGTGCTACATTGGAGTTTGTGGGTGAAAACTCGAGCATTTACATTTACGGAAATCTTAATAGAAACGACAATTCAGAAGTGATTGGAAATTTCACCGATACTTCTAATAAATTATAGAACTGAACTGTTTCCAAACTAAAAAACCTCCAAATTTGGAGGTTTTTTAGTTTTATATATTTCCCTGACTTACTCGGCCAAAACTCCTTTATTAGGAATAATAGGAATTTCACGTAAAGCCTTTTCGTTTACACTATTTTTTCTGAATACATATTTCTTCTCGTACATCTTCCCTTCAGAAAAAAAAGTAACCTGAAACTGATTATTTAAAGCCAATACTTCTTCCTGAATAAATTCAATTTTAGTGAAAGATTTTGCCGGAAGTTGCTCCAGTTTATGGCGCATGGTTGAAGTTTCTTTATTTTCATCATAGCCCTTACTAACAATTAAAGCCATTTCAATAGCTTCATCCTTATCATTAATAAGATAGGCATTCCACTCATCTACTTTAAAAGCCTCATTATAGACTTTTACAGCAGCAACATAAACATTTTCGACCGTCGGTATATCAATGTCTTTCTTCACTAATCTTCAATCTTATTTTTCGCCCATTTGAACAAGCCCCAAAGAATAAGTGCTGCTATTACTAATAAAATAGCACCTAAGGCCAGTTCAATTATCTCTACTGCAACTAAAATAATAATTACCCCAAGGGCAAGAATTCCGAAAATGACTAAACCAATTTTTTTCATAAGAATGTTATTTTGTTTTAGCTTTCGGCCAATGCAGGTTAGTTAAAATGACGATTTAAACTGCTCCAGGAATCTTAGATCGTTTTCATAAAACATTCTAATATCGCCTATTTGATATAGCAACATCGCGATACGTTCTATCCCCATTCCAAAAGCAAATCCTGAATATTCAGTAGGGTCTATATTACAATTTCTAAGCACATTGGGATCTACCATTCCGCAGCCCATAATTTCAAGCCAACCGGTACCCTTTGTAATTCGGTAATCGGTTTCGGTCTCCAGGCCCCAATAAATATCTACTTCGGCACTTGGCTCGGTAAACGGAAAATAAGAAGGTCTAAGCCTTATTTTAGATTTTCCGAATAATTGCTTCGTAAAATACAATAAAGTTTGTTTAAGATCGGCAAAACTTACGTTCTTATCAATATAAAGTCCTTCTACCTGGTGAAAAATACAATGGGAACGCGCCGAAATTGCTTCGTTCCTAAAAACCCTTCCCGGAGAAATTGTTCTTATCGGCGGTTTGTTATTTTCCATATAACGTACCTGTACTGAGGAGGTGTGTGTACGTAATAAAATATCCGGATCTGTCTGAATAAAAAAGGTATCCTGCATATCGCGTGCCGGGTGATATTCCGGAAGGTTAAGCGCGGTAAAGTTATGCCAGTCGTCTTCCATTTCGGGCCCTTCTGAAACATTAAAACCAATGTTTGAAAAGATCTCTATAATCTGGTTTTTTACTATAGAAATAGGGTGTCTCGCTCCAATCTCTATAGGTTCTCCAGGTCTTGAAAGATCGCCGTAAACTCCGCTTTCTTCCTGTTTACTTTCCAGGATTTCTTTAAGCTGCGCAACTTTGGTTTCAGAAGCTTTTTTAAGCGAATTCACCGCCTGGCCAAATTCCTTTTTTTGCTCATTGGGGACTTCCTTAAACGAAGCAAAGAAATCGTTTAAAATTCCTTTTTTACCAAGATATTTTATTCTAAAAGCTTCTACTTCTTTGGCCGATTCGGTTTTAAAAGCCTCTACTTCAGCTATATGTTGTTTTATTTTATCTATCATGAGATCCTTTTCTTTTCAGAAGGGCAAATTTAGTAAAAATGTAGTTTTAGGCAGCACGTGGCGCCTTTAATCTATGTATCCGTTATTGATAAAATAATTTACAATGGCTTCTTTCATTAAAACCGATTGCTCACCGGCTTTTAAAGTAGGTAATTGTTCTAAAATCTTATAATGTGGCCACCCTTCTTCATCAAAATAATCAAATTCATAATATCCATAAGGTTCCAGCAAGCGACAAATTGCAATATGCATTAAATCTATCTTATGATCTTTTTTGAATTTCTTGTGGGGCTGACCCAATTCCTGGACCCCAATTACATAAATTATCGCATCCAGATCCATTGCTTCGCCATCGGCAAATTGGTTAGAAAGCTTTTTCTGCAAGCCTTCCCATCTACCTTTCAAATTTTCGTCTCGTGTCATGCTGCAAAGATAATATCTTAGTATTTGAAATAACTCCCTCACGGGATTGTTTTCATTCAATTTAATGCGCTGAAAGTTTGCCATAGGTATTTTACTATATTTGAAATATGAATACAGTAGATATCGTCCTGGCCTTGATCCTGCTTTATGGACTTGTTAGAGGTTTTTTTAGAGGCTTGCTAGCCGAGATTGCTTCCCTGGTAGGTATTGTAGCCGGTATTTACGGTGCTATCCATTTCTCGCATATTCTGAGTGCATTCTTTTCCGAAAATATGAACTGGGATTCAGAATATGTTAACCTTATCGCTTTCGCCATTACTTTTATACTTATTGTTTTTCTAATTTCCCTTGCGGGAAAGATTTTAACCAAAATGGCCGGTTTTGCCGCTCTGGGTATCGTAAATAAATTATTGGGGGCTGCCTTCGGCTTATTAAAAATGGGCTTTGTAGCCAGCGTGGTAATTATGTTTTTTGGCGCAACAAACGAAGAAATAGATTTGGTTAACGAAGAAAGCCTGGAAGAATCAAAATTATACGCTCCTGTAAAAACCATAGCTCCGGCAGTACTTCCTTCTATAATAAGAGGAGCCAAAGAAAGAGATTTGATGAATGAAGAAAATGATTTCTTCGGAAATGAAAAAGAGGAAGTTTAAAAAGTTTTTTAGTTCGTCATCCTGAACTTGTTTCAGGATCTAAGATATTAGAAGCTGAAATAAACCCGCCTGAACGGACGGGTAGGTTCAGCTTGACGAGAATATAACTTCTCAAACTTCCTCTAAAAAATTCTATTCTATAGTTTTAAACCGGTACGTCCAGTCCAAAAAATCTTCTAAAACTATCAGGATTTACTACTTCACCTTTATTGGCAATAAGTTTAATAGTAATATTCTTTCGTTTAGCTTTGATAGCAAATTCATCTAAAATTTCCAGTACATCATAATCCAATACCCTGGTTTTTCTTACATCAATAATTACTGTAGAGTTCTCTGGAATTTCATTTAATTCTCTTAGAATTGCACCTTTGTTTAAGAAAGACAGCTCTTCTGCAAGAGTGATCTTGTACTGGCCATCGTTAACATCGTAACCTTCTTTATGCAGGAAGTGAGAGTTTTTGTAGCTATTAATTAAAATAACCCCAATACCTACTGCAAGCCCAAGACCAATACCCATTAAAAGATCTAAAAATACAACCCCAAGTATGGTAATTATAAAGGGAAGGAATTGTCCTTTACCTAATTTAAACATTTGCTTAAAGAGTGCTGGTTTAGCCAACTTATAGCCTACTAGCAGAAGAACCGCAGCAAGCACAGCCAAAGGAATCATATTCAAAACCGTTGGGATAGCAATAATGGAAATAAGAATTAGAAATCCGTGCATAATAGCAGACAATTTAGTTCTACCTCCAGATTGCATATTTGTCGAACTTCTTACAATTACCTGGGTTACTGGCAAACCACCAATAAGTCCTGATATCATATTCCCGACTCCTTGTGCATAAAGCTCACGGTTAGTATTTGTAGTTCTTTTTAAAGGATCTAATTTATCAATCGCTTCTACACTCAATAAAGTTTCCAGACTGGCTACAATTGCAATTGTGATTGCAACTACCCAAACTTCAGAATTTATAACTTCAGCCCAGTTAGGCATAGAAAACTGTCCGAAAAATGATGCTGCATTATCCGGCACTGGTACGGTAACCAATTGAAATTCTTGAATTCCGAAAGCAGGACCATCTACAATAACATAGTAAATCACTCCCATTGCAACAGCAACTAGAGGACCGGGAACTATACTAAATATTTTGTGCTTCCCTGTAAGTACTTTTTCCCAAAGAAGCATAATTCCTAATGCAACCAAAGTAATTAGAATTGCACCAACATGAAGGTTATTAGCCAATTTGCTAAATACCGGGCCGACTCCCTGATCTATGGAAAAGATTTCCAGATCACTGGAAAAACCTAATGCATTTGGAATTTGCGAAATTGCAATAGTAATACCAATACCTGCCAACATTCCTTTAATCACGGAAGATGGAAAATAGTACCCAATGATACCCGCTTTTAGAGCTCCCATTATTATTTGAAGTAGTCCAGCGATAACTACGGCGGCCAAAAATATTTCGTAGCTACCCAAAGATTGGATGGCACTCAAAACAATAACCGCCAAACCGGCAGCAGGACCACTTACCCCAAGTTGAGAATTTGATATACTACCTACAACGATACCTCCCACCATACCGGCAATTAATCCAGAAAACAGTGGGGCTCCACTGGCAAGGGCAATTCCTAAACATAAGGGAATGGCTACGAAAAATACTACAATACTCGCCGGGAAATCTTTATTAAAATGTTTGAACATATAAAACGCTTTATTAAACTGAGACCTAATCCTTAAATTGTTTTAAAGGAAATGTTATAGAGTCTCTAAAATCTAAATTTGAAAAAATGGGTTGGAATTTTTATTTGCAAGGCTAATAAGTGTGATTTACACACTCTTCTAATTTACAAGAGACCTTAAAAATTCAAAAAATGAACTTAGATTAAGCGTTTTTTGGAGGGGGAAAAATAACGTCTAAGAAGACGATAGGATAACTTTCGGTATAAAAATCTTCGGTATTTGAATGTTCCTGAAGATATTGTATGCTGGCATAATTAGAATGATGTTCCTCTAAATTGAATTCCAGATTGATCTCATTTTTAGAAGAACTTTCCTCTTCATTTACATTGAAAGCAAAAGAAACATCTACAGAATTATCAATATAGGCAACAATACTTGGCGTTGCTATAAACGCCAGAAAAACAAAGGTGAGTATGTAAGCCAGTTTTTTCACAGTTGCAAAAATAACAACAATTGATTCTAATAAAAAGAAATTGGCATATATTAATGTTAAACCAATATCAATTTTTATTATAGTCGTTTCAAATTATTATTTTCCACCCAACCCTGAGTGCCATTAGAAAGCTCTATTTTCACCCAACCCTGGTATTCTTCCAAAACCTTAGCCTTAGTGCCCTCATGAAGATTAAATGCAGCCTCACCTCTTTGTGAAGGCTCGTTTTTTACTTCAGCCTCTTCAGAAAAAACGATGGCAAATTGATTATTAAACTGGATTTCCTGCTGTTGAAATGCGAAAAATACTGAAATTCCCCCAAGGAGAAAAATTAAGACTGCTGCGCCAAAAAGGCTTCGTTTTATTACAGGTTTTCTACTGAAGTAATATAATAAGAACAGGATTACGAATATTATTGAAAAGGCAATAGATAGATAAGCCCAGGTGTTATAGGAAAAAGTGGAAATAAATTGATTAACACTTTTCTGAAATCCCATTTCCTCATTCACCGGAATATCATCTATTGTCATACTTCGTGCGAATTCTATATTGTTTTGCACATCCTCATCGGCAGGATTTAATTGCAAAGCTTTTTCGTAGTAAAATATACTGGGAGCTACATTATTCAATTTATAATGGGCATTCCCCAAATTGTAATAAACGGCTGCAGAAGTTTCCCCGTTCTCAAGGATTTTTTCATATTTCGAGATAGCAGTTTCAAAATCACCATTTGCATAGGCTTCATTCGCTTCTTCAAAAAGCGTGGGATTTTGAGCCTGCATCAAAGCCGAAACAAATACAAGAATAACCAATATCAGCTTTTTCATTTTATAGATCTTTATCCAATTTTGAAATTACCTTTACTGCCTTATCATAATCTTCTTGCTGCGCAGTGCTAGATGCCGGGGTGTAACGGGCAAATTCACAGCTTTTTAAAACCTCAATAAATTCAGTAGAAGTTTCATCGGCAACATTTTTCTCCCTAAGGATTTCTAAAATTCGATCCTTACTCATCTCAGAGGTTTGAATATGCAGTTTTGCCTTAAGGTAATTGTGCATAGCGCGCTCCAGGGATTCATAAAAAGCCTGCTGATCGCCAAGGTTCTTTTTGGCTTCAGAAAGATATTTTCTTGCCAGTTTGTTAGCCTTCTTCAGCCTATTCCCCTGAACATCTGCTGCAATAGCTTCTCTCTTTTTTCCGAATAATATAAATAGAGGAATCACTGCAAACGGTAAAATTAAAGATCCCCAATACGTCCAGGACCTAAAAAAGGCTTGTTGTTCTAAGGGTTTTAAATTTGTTTTGGTCTTAATAAATCTAAATTGTTCAGTTGGCAAATTAACCGCTTGTTTGCTATTCTCAGCAATTCCACCACCGGAGGCTACGGGCCCTTCTTCTACATCTATCAAAATCTCTTGAGAAGACAAACTCTTATAGGTTTGGGTTTCCGGGTCGAAATAAGAAAAAGTTAAGGGCTGAATTGGATATTGCCCCTTCCTGGTTGGGACTATGGTGTAGGAGTCTATTATACTTCCTTGTTTGCCATTTAGAGTGGTAGTAACGTTTTCGTTTCTTTCAGGATCATACATTTCCAGCGCAGATGGCACCTGAAGAGCCGGTAATTCAAATAAATTTAAATTCCCGTTACCTTTAATTTCAACCTTTGCTTCCAAAGATTCTGAAGCATCAAGCCTGTCCTTAGTGGTACTTACATTTAAACTAAATTTACCTACAGCCCCTGTAAAACCAACTGGTTTCCCATCAGGTAATGGTTTAACATCTATAGTCCTTGTCCCGGCGTTAACTGTTTTATTTACAGTTTTATAGATTCTACTGCCAAAAATGTCACGTCTGTCACTGGGCACATCTACCGAAACTGACAAAGTGAGCGGTTCGAGTTCCAGTTCTCCTGTTTTCTGCGGATAAAGGACTGCTTTCTTAAGTACTACATACCGATATGGTTCACCTTGATATTCGCCATTTTCAGGTCTTAACTCTCTAATTTCGATATTTTGACTCCAGAAATCTGAAAATTTAGGACTGTCTACTTCCCTGAAATTGCTCACGCTAATACGCGGACTTACGAACAATTTATAAATTACTGTGATCCCTTCATTCAAGTAAGGATTAGGATTAGAAACCTCTGCCACCAAATGAAGATTATCTGAAGCTATAAGATCTGAATTATCGCCGTCTTTTGGTTCTTCAACTGCAGCGGTAACCTGAATATCTACGGGGGTGGTTTTATAAGTTTTATCGTCTACAGTAATCTCGGCCTGTGCTATGGTCTTGCTTCCGCGAGAATTAGGTTGTAAATAATAGGAATATGTTTTAGAATAAGTACGGTTGCCATTAATCCAGCGATTGCTCACCGACTGGTTTGGCCCCCCAACAACGGTAAAGCCATCAAACGAAGGTGGACGAAAATTATCGCCATCCTGGTTCATTTCAAAATCTACCCTGAGACGTTCGTTTACACCAAGCCTGTCCTTGCTCACCTTAGCCTCGAACTTAACCTGGGCCTGTAAACCAACACCGGTAAAAAATAAAATGCTAAGTATTAAAAGCTTCAACTTCATTTATAAAATCCCTTTCTTTAAAATAAGCATGAATTTTGGAAAGAAATGTATCAAAAATTTTACCAATCTTTTTCAGACTGCACTTTGGCACCTTTTTGTTTTTCCGCATTTATTTTATCCTGCACCTTTTTTTCTTCATTGTTCATCGCTTCCAGTAAACTTTGAATTTGTTCTGGTGACAACTGTCCCTGTGCAGGCTGAGGCTGACCTTCTTCCGGCTCCTGCTCTTCTTGTTCCTGATCACCTTCGCCATCCTGTTGCTCCTGCTCGTCCTGGTCACCTTCCTGTTCCTCCTGGTCCTGATCTTGTTGATCCTGTTCACCTTCGTTATCCCCTTCACCATCCTGATCCTGCTGATCTTCGTTTTCCTGCTCCTGGTCTTGATCTTGATTCTCCTGGTCCTGCTCGTCCTGATCTTCATTCTCATCATCGCCACCATCCTGGTTATCATCCTGTTGATCCTGCTCTTGTTCCAGCATCTTTTTCGCCAGCGCTAAATTATACCGGGTTTCATCGTCGGTGAGATCATTTCGCAATGCATCTTTATAGGCATCTACCGCTTCCTGATACATCTTTTGCTTCATATAAGCATTTCCCAGATTATGGTTGGCCTTGTGTTTGGCAGTCTTGGTATTTGCAACCTCAGCGGCCTGTCTAAACCGCTGTGCGGCTTGCGGTGAATTCTCACGGGTATAATACATATTTCCCATATTATACCTTGCGTCAGCGTTTTCAGGATCCTTGGCTATCGCTTTTCTATATGCAGCCTCGGCTTCAGGGAAATTATTTTCTCCTAAAGCAACATCAGCATCCTGCATAAATTGCCGTGCTTCCTTTTGGGCTCGTTCTTTTTCTTTATCATTTTGTTGCTGAGCAACTGCAGGCAAAGAAAGTAAGAAGCCAAAAATTAATAATATGTTTACTAAAAAACCTCTCATTGAATCACTCCTCTATTTTTCTTTTTTCGTTGAATAAATTAAGTCTTCTTATCCAGCCCGTTTTCCGTTCCAACATAAATACGTCAAGCAACAGCAATAAAATTGCTAAACCAACGAACCACTGAAATTGGGATTTATAATCGGCAAATTGCTTCGTCTCAAATTCTGTTTTTTCAATATTCTGAAGTGCTTCCTGAACTTTTTCGGTTACTTCTGCAGTAACAGTACCGTCAATATATTCGCCGTCGGTCTCTTCTGCAATTTCCTCAAGAATTGCAGGGTCAAGCTTGGTAATTACCGTTTCTCCCTGGTTATCCTTTTTATAGTTCTGTACTACTCCATTACGTTTAATTGGAATTGGGCCACCTTTAGCGGTTCCCACCCCAATGGTATAAATTCTTATTCCGGCTTCAGCGGCTTGTTCGGCCATATCTTCGACATTCCCTTCGTGATCCTCGCCATCACTTAGAATAAACATCACGCGATTGGTTTGCTGATTATCGTCAAAGAATCCTGTGGCAAGGTCTATGGCGTCACCAATGGCTGTCCCTTGTGAAGAGAGCATATCGGTATTTAAACTTTCAAGAAACATCTCTGCCGAGCCATAGTCTGTAGTAATTGGCAACTGCGGAAAAGCGCTCCCAGCATAAGCAATAATTCCTACGCGATCACTTCCTAAATTGCCTATTATTTGCCGTACTAACTGTTTCGATTTCTCTAATCTATTGGGGGCAATATCTTCCGCCTCCATACTCTTTGAAACATCTACGGCAAAAACAATATCCACACCTTCTCGTTTTACTGTTTCTAACTGGGAACCTACCTTGGGATTTACAAGACCAAAAATTAAGCTAGCAAGCGCAAAAAGAATGAGCAATAATTTTAAAACAGGCTTAAATGCCGATTTGTTTGGGGATAAAAAACTAAGAAGTTCGGGTTTGGCAAATCTGGAACGTGCACGCTTCTGCCAAATCCTAAAAATAAGGTATAGCAAGATAACCACCGGAATAAGCAGTAAAAGCCATAAATATATTTTATCTTCTAAGATCATTAAACCTTCCTTTCCAAATTTTTAAATAAAGCCTCTAAAAACAGTATATCTTAATAATACTTCAAAAAGCAGTAATCCTAATGCTAATAAGGCGTAGGGCCTAAATTTTTCGGTATAATTATAATATCTGAATTCTTCTATTTCAGATTTTTCGAGACTGTCAATCTCTTCATAAATTTCCTCGAGGGTTTCATTATCAGTCGCCCTAAAATATTTTCCGCCGGTATCTGCAGCGATTTGTTGTAATAAAGCCTCGTCTATTTCTACTTTTTGAACTCCATATTGAAACCTTCCGTTTGGCAAAATCCCTACAGGTGTAAGCGCATTACCATTGCTTCCCACACCAATGGTATAAGTTTTAATCCCGAATTCTACAGCTAGCTCACTGGCGATTTTAGGATCTATAAACCCTGAATTATTTACTCCATCAGTAAGCAAAATAATTACTTTACTTTCTGCATCGCTATCTTTTAAACGATTTACAGCCGTGGCTAAACCAGAACCAATTGCAGTACCATTTTGCAGTATGTCGCTATATTCAACCTCATTTATAGCTCTTAACGCAATGCTTTTATCACTGGTAATAGGTGTCTTTGTAAAACTCTCCCCGGCAAAAAGCACCAGGCCAATTCTATCTGTGGGACGATTTTCTATAAATTCAGCACCCACTTCTTTTACAGATTCCAGGCGGTTTGGTTCAAAATCCCTGGCAAGCATACTTGCAGAAACATCTATAGCCATTACAATATCTATACCTCTAATATTACTACTTTGCGTGGTGACATCTACAGTTCTTGGTCGCGCCATTGCCACAACTAATAAGGCTAAAGCCAGTAAACGTAGTACAAATAGTATCGGTTTTAATTTTGAAAGCAGTGATTGCTTTACTTTAAAACCTTTTACGCTAGACATTCTAAGCTCTGGCGTTTGCTGCTTACGTTTCCAGAAATACCAGACTGTTGCTGGCAAGAGCAGCAATAACAGCCAGAAAAATTCTGGATTTTCGAATGTGTAATTAGCAAACATCAATTAGCCTGATTTTTTAATTGAACCGAATTTTCTATACGTTGTGAAATCTCTTCAGCATATTCATCCTCTTCATCAAACACTACCATAATTTGTTGGAAACCGCTGTTTTCACCAAAGTTCAGGATCACATATTCCTTTTTAATCGGTCCGCCGGTAATAGGATTTTCGAGGTCGAAAGTTCCAAAAACCTTAATTCCTTCAGCATTATTTATGGTAGAAAAATCTTCTTCTTTCATAATAATATTTCGCGCACCCTGGCTTTCAAGATTTTCGTAAATCCCATCTACCGCCTTCTGTAAATCGAAATCACCTTCCGGATTTACCGGACCGGTTATAAGCAAGGTGTATAAATTGTCTTCCAGGGTTCCTGCATCAAAAGTTTCACTACCCAGTAACATTTCCTGAAGCTCATCTTCGCGTTCTATCGCTTTTCTCACTAGCACTTCAGGCGTGGTTATGGTGACCGGTGGTGTACCGTATTCACTTCTAATCCAATCGCCTTCCAATAATTCTTTGGTCTCATTTCCTAAAACCGAATCCTTTACGTAATCAAATCCCCTGGTGTTTACTAAGACCACTATCGCAATGATTCCTAAAACCACCGCACCACCAATTATGGCCAGGATTTTATTTCTCCTTTTTCGTTTTAATTTCTCGGTTCGGTATTTTTCATCCTGCATCAGTTCTTCCTCGGTGGGTTCGGGAACTACCTGACGGATGTCTTTTATAATGTGTTCAGTTTTAGTTCTATCACTTTTTGCAGTAATGACATCGGGGCGCGAATTGGCAAATTTGGCTAAATCGGCTCGCTTTAATAACTGCTGAAGGTTATCTATAGATTTATCTTTCAGACTTAATTCTCCCGATTGTTTTCTTAACTCCAGGTAAGCGATAAGTTCTGAAGTTGTGCTTTCCAGCGCCCTGTCATAGATTTTTCTGTCCAGATATTTTCTAACAATGAATGCAAGTTGGGAATAATATTCCTTGATTTCCCGGTCTTGTAATAAAGATGAATTATCCAATTGCTTAAGCTCGAACATAGCCTGCTCGTAAGGCGGTAATTCGGGCTCTGCTTCTTTTCTCTTTTTTCTTCTTCGGAAAAAGTAAAAAGCAAGGCCAAGAATCACTAATGCAGCAAGCAACCACCAAATCCAGTTTGGAATACTGAAAGGTTTTGGAACATCTACCGCCGGCTTTATAGGATACATTTTTTGGCGGGTAGTATCAACCTTTACATCGGCAACCTCAACTCTAAAAGAATCAGTTAAATATTCCCGGTTTTGAATAATAACTTTTTGCTGCGGAATAGTATATGCCCCGGAATCGAACTGGGTTAGCGAATATTTCTTTAATAGCCTGAAGCGATCTTCAACCGTAGTAGTATCGGTTCCTAAAGACTCTACCATTTCCATAGGATCAAAAGTTTGTCCCTCGGGAAAAACCACCAAATCGGTAGAATCGGTTTCTACTTCAATACTAAAAATGATTTGCTCGCCGATTTTGATCGAAGAAGAATCTATTTCAGCATTAATTTGAGGCTGCTGTGCAGAAACCTGAAAAGATAACAACAGAAAAAGCAGCAAGGCCGCCGCTTTATAACTATTTAATATTGTTGTAAATCTATTATTCATTCGTTTTTAACCTCTTCTTTTAAAATAGCCCAATAATTTTTTTACGTAACTTTCATCTACACGATTATTAATAACTCCTGCACCGCTAAGCGTAAAACTTTCGTTAAAGTAAGCTGCTCTTCCGCGATAATATTCAGCGTAATTTCTTCTAACCGATTTAGAACCCGTATTTACGGTAACATACTCGCCAGTTTCCTCATCCAACATTTGTACCAGACCTAAATTCGGAATTTCTTCTTCAGCCGAATCGTAAACTCTAATTCCCGTAACATCGTGTTTATTACCCGCTATCTTTAAAGTTTGCTGGTAATCGTCGTCCATAAAATCTGAAAGCATAAAGACAATCGCCTTTTTCTTCATTACATTAGAAAGGTATTTTATGGCGACAGCTAAATCGGTTTTTTTAGATGTTGGTTTAAATTCTATTAATTCCCTGATAATTCGCAATACATGATAACGCCCTTTTTTAGGCGGAATATAAAGCTCAATTTTATCTGAAAAAAGCATCAGCCCGATCTTGTCGTTGTTTTGTGTAGCCGAAAAAGCTAAAGTTGCCGCAATTTCGGTAATCACATCTTTTTTAAGCTGATTTTGTGTTCCGAAGAATTCTGAACCCGAAACATCTACCATAAGCATCATGGTGAGTTCTCGCTCTTCTTCAAAAACCTTTATAAAAGGTTCGCTGTAACGTGCGGTTACATTCCAGTCTATATTTCTAACATCGTCCCCAAATTGGTATTGCCTTACCTCGCTAAATGTCATCCCGCGGCCTTTAAAAGTAGAATGATATTCCCCGCCAAAAACGTGATCGCTCAAACGCCGGGTTTTTATTTCAATCTTTCTTACTTTTTTTAAAAGCTCTTTGGTATCCATTAGGAAACGGTTGTGTTTTTACACAGCAAATAATTGGAAAATGTGAATATTAGGTGAAAAATGAAGTCTATGGTACTTCGATCTCATTTACAATTTTATGTACAATATCTTCTGAAGTTACATTTTCGGCTTCAGCCTCATAGGTAATTCCAATCCTGTGACGAAGTACGTCCAAAACCACCGCTCTAACGTCTTCAGGAATTACGTAACCACGGCGTTTTATAAATGCATAACATTTTGAAGCCCGCGCAAGGTTGATACTTCCCCTTGGTGAAGCGCCAAAACTTATTAAAGGTTTTAAATCCTTTAAATTATATTTTTCAGGATTACGGGTAGCGAAAATAATGTCAAGGATATATTTTTCAATCTTTTCATCCATATAAACTTCCCGGGCGGCTTGTTGTGCACGTAAAATTTGCTCTATGCTTACCACGGGGTTTACTTTTGGAAATTCCCCTCTTAGATTAGCACGCATAATTAACTGCTCGTCGTTGATTTCGGGATAATCTATAACGGTTTTCAACATAAAACGGTCTACCTGGGCTTCAGGCAAAGGATAAGTCCCTTCCTGTTCTACCGGGTTTTGCGTGGCCATAACCAAAAATGGTTTGTCTAAAATAAAGGTTTCTTCACCAATGGTCACCTGCTTTTCCTGCATAGCTTCCAGCAAAGCTGATTGTACTTTGGCGGGAGCCCTGTTAATCTCATCTGCCAGCACAAAATTTGCGAAAATGGGTCCTTTTTTAATGCTGAAATCATTCAGCTTCATATTATAAATCATGGTACCCACAACATCTGCAGGTAATAGATCTGGTGTAAACTGAATCCTGCTGAAACTTCCGTGAACGGCTTGCGAAAGTGTATTAATTGCCAGGGTTTTTGCCAGCCCGGGAACACCTTCAAGCAAAATATGTCCTTGCCCCAATAAACCTATAAGTAAGCGCTCCATCATATGCTTCTGCCCTACTATAACTTTATTGACTTCGGCATTTAGTAAATCTACAAAAGCACTTTCCCTCTCTATTTTTTCATTTAAGCTTGCAATATCTACAGAGGCGTTGTTTTCTATCATTTTATGCGTATTTAAGACCTTAAATTCGTGGCCGCAAATTGGAAAATTATTAGCGTTTAGGCTGTTAATGTATGGTTAAAAAACAAAAAAGCGACTAAAAATAGCCGCTCTTTTTTTATAAGTGAATCTTTCGATTATTCTAAATAAATAGTTTCAAGATCAATTGCATCATCTTCTGCAACCTCTACATTATCCATTGATTTCATTTCCAGACCGGTATCCTCATCTGGAGTTACGGTCACCTGGTAGGTTCCTGCCGGAACACCATGAAGAACAAAATTCCCACTTGAATCAGTATAAGCCGAGATCGTATGGCTTGCGTTTTTCGCTTTTACCAAACTTTGAAAATCTGTAGGATGTACTTTTCCCATTATAGAACCCGTATTGGCCATAGCCGACATTCTAATAACCGGCTTCAAGATATATCCTGCATTCCCGTTGATTACCACAGATTCGTCTACATCAAAATCCAAAAGATATTCATAATGTTCACCTGCTTCCAGTTCCTGTTGAACATTTAATTTTAATCCAGATTGTTGTGCACTAGGAGTAGCCATAGGAATTTCATCTCCATCTTTCACTACAACATTGTCAGGTCCTAAAACCAAACGAATTTGATCAAGATATCCTGCCGGAATTTCAACATCTGCCAATAATTGAGATACTCCACCGGTTAATTGTAATAAATCATAACGGTCAGCTTCTACATTAGAAAGGCTTTCCCATTCGGCTTCTTCCTCGCCAACTGCGGCTTCGGTTTTAATCATAACATCCTGCACATCTACCCAAACGTGGTCATAATCTCCGGGAGCATCGGTCATCCGTACAGTCAGACGGGCGTTACCTTCTTCTACTCCATTTTCATCATCATCACTACAACTGGTAAATCCAAAAGCGATCACTGTTGCAAGCAGAAAGCTTTTTAACTTTAGGTTCTTCATCGTTCTTTTCATAAATAGGTTTATTAATTGTTTAGAGAAGAAAACGCAGCATAGTCGATTAAATTTTACACACGAGATTAGATTAACTAAATTTAACAGGATTTTAAATTGCATATGTAAACCCAAGCTAGTTACTTGTAAACACTTAAGATTAGAAAAATATCGTATGAAAACTGCATTAATTACAGGAGCCACTAGTGGAATTGGAAGAGCAACCGCCAGCACCCTCTCCACAGAAGGCATAAATCTCATCCTCTGCGGAAGAAGGGAAGAGCGATTAACTGAATTAAAAAAAGAATTAGCTAAAAGAGTTGCGATTTATACTCTCTGCTTTGATGTTCGTGATAAGAAACAGGTTTTTGAGAAAATTGACAGCCTTCCTGAAAAATTCAGTAAAATAGATATTCTTATAAATAATGCCGGAAACGCTCACGGTTTAGACCCAATTCAGGATGGAAATATAGACGATTGGGATGCGATGCTGGATATTAATGTAAAAGGATTATTATATGTCAGCAAAGCGATATTTCCGAAGATGATAAGTCAGGGTGCCGGGCATATTATCAATATCGGCTCAACCGCCGGGAAAGAAGTCTACCCCAATGGGAATGTGTACTGTGCCAGTAAATATGCTGTAGACGCCCTAAACCAGGCGATGAGAATAGATCTTAACAAACACGGAATTAAGGTAGGCGCTGTAAATCCCGGACTCACACAAACCGAGTTCAGCGAAGTAAGGTTTAAAGGAGATTCCGAAAAGGCTAAAAATGTTTATGAAGGTTTTACCCCACTGCGGCCGGAAGATATCGCAGATATTATTCGGTTTGTAGTTACAAGGCCTTATCACGTAAACATTGCTGATTTGGTGGTGATGCCAACCGCACAGGCGAATAGTGTTACGATTAATAAAAAATAGATAAAAAAAGAAGATTACCGTTTTCGCGGAAATGACGAGGTTACTATGATTAACAAACGGCTTTTAATAAAAAACCTGCTCGCCCACAATGATGAGAACAGCTTTTATGACAAAAAGTTAAAGCTCAATATTGGTGAACGGGAAGGGAAAGCTAAGTTTTTAAAGCATGTTTGTGCGCTCTCCAATTCCAATCCAGAGAATAATTCATATATCGTAATTGGAGTAAAAGATGAGGATAATAGTATTGTTGGCACCGACTTCTTTGATGACAGCAAAATTCAGAATCTCGTAAATGCTTATTTAAGCAATCCGCCTTTAATATCTTATGAAAACATTCCTTTTCCGCATCTACCAGGAAATCTCGTGGTAGGCTTGGTAAGTATAAGGCCAAATCACGGAAAAATATGTTCACTTAGAAAGAATATCTGGAAATATTATGGAGGCTCGGTTTTCTTTAGGGATGGGAGCATCAGTATGCCGAAAGTTTTTGGGGTAGAGATCAAAGATGTGAATTCAGAAATTGTGAATTCCATAGAAAAACATTCCCACAACAATATTGAATTAACCCTGGATGGGGTGTTCGATTTCCTACAGAAAAGAAAAGATTACCATGCCACTTATAAGGTTTTTAAGGAATATTTTGTGGTTTGCTGGGCAGGAAAAAAGATCCAGGCAAAAAACGAAACTTTTTATTCCCGGGTAGATATAGAATTGATTAATGAACAGGTAAAATTGTTTTATTCAGATCTAGACCAGGTCAGTATCAGTCTTACAGAGGAAGAATTTAAGATCCTGGAATATGTTCAGCTGGGATTGCATGATAAATATCAATTTTATCCGTTAGAAGAGGTAACCATCAGCTTTAAAGATAGCGTGAGTTATGAAATAGAAAGTAAATTGTTATTTGAGCCTCCAATATTCGACAAAAAAACGCTTTATCATATTTATAATATAAACAGTAAACTGGTAGAAAGGCTTAAAAAGAAGCTTCCGTTAGATAAACAACAAACAAAAGACCTTAAAAATTTGCCATCAACTTATTTACTTTGTTATTTGAATAACTTTGAACAGGCAATAGACAAACTGGAAGAAGCAAAACCTTATTTGAAGCAATACAGCCAGGAAGTATATAATTATTATAAAGATAGTATGCGAATTTTAAGAAAAGTAAAATACAATTAATATGGGCCGAAGCATTGCTATTGGAGACATTCACGGCGGATTAAAAGCTTTAATACAACTTCTTGAAACAATTGAAGTCACCCCGGAAGATGAACTTATTTTCCTGGGCGATTATGTAGATGGATGGAGCGATTCAGCCAATGTAGTTTCTTATCTCATAGAACTCGCCAAACAAAACACCTGCATTTTTTTGAGAGGAAATCACGACGATCTTACTCATCGTTGGTTGGAAACAGGAGAACTTAACGAAAAATGGCTGGAACACGGTGGCCAATCAAGCATTGATGCCTACCGTAATTTGTCTTCGGAAGAAATAGAAACACATATCAAGTTTTATAATCAGATGCTGAATTATTATATCGATAAAAAAAACAGGCTTTTCGTTCATGCCGGGTTTACTAGCCAGCACGGCCCCGAGCAGGAATATCATCACACGGGATTCTACTGGGATCGAACCTTATGGGAAATGGCACTATCATTAGATAAAAACATAAAGTCTGATGATGTGAATTACCCAAAGCGCCTTCAAATTTTTGATGAAATTTTTATTGGCCATACCCCGGTAACCAGAATTGGTGAAAGTGCTCCAGTAAAACGGGCAAGCATCTGGAACGTAGATACCGGTGCCGCTTTTATGGGTAAATTATCGGCTATAGATGTGAATTCTAAAGAAATCTGGCAAAGCGAACCCGTTTTTAAACTATATCCCGGGGAGGAAGGCAGAAATTAAGACGATTTTACCACAAAACGCCTTTTCTCTTTATATATTTGTACTTCAAGGATTTTGACTTTTATTTGTGCTGAATTATATTAGTAAAAATTTTAAGCATAATTTTTGTAGCAGTAATTATAAATCCAGCAGGATTGCTAAACGCCTGCTCCAATTAACATCAAATGGCCCTCGACAATATTAGATTAGAAGTAATGAATACCGTTGAAAAAGAGGTAGATGGTTTCATTGAAAAATTCCTTATTCCGGTAGAAGAAATTTGGCAACCCACAGATCTTCTTCCCAATTTACAGGGAGAAAATTATATGGATGAGCTTACCCAGATTAGGGAAGAAGCCAAAGAACTTGAATATGATTTTTGGGTAGTTTTAGTTGCCGATATGGTTACCGAAGAAGCATTACCAACCTACGAATCCTGGCTTATGGATATGGAAGGTGTAAAACAACACGGTAAAAGTCGCGGTGAAGAAAATGCCTGGTCTAAATGGGTTCGCCACTGGACGGGAGAAGAAAACCGCCACGGAGATACCCTTAACAAATATCTTTACCTCTCGGGTCGGGTGAATATGCGGGAAATTGAAAAAACCACGCAATATTTAATAAGCGACGGTTTTGATATTGGAACCGGTCGCGATCCTTACAAGAACTTCGTTTATACTAGTTTTCAGGAACTGGCTACCAATATTTCACACAAGCGCGTTGGCCAGCTAGCTAAAAAGAAAGGCAATAAGATGCTCGGGAAAATGTGTAATATCATTGCCGGAGATGAGATGAGGCATTATATGGCTTATCGGGAATTTGTAAAAACCATCTTTGAACACGATCCCAGCCAAATGATGCTGGCTTTTCACGATATGATGAAAAGAAAAATCGTTATGCCCGCACAATTTCTTCGAGAAAGTGGACAGGGAATTGCAGAAGCTTTTGAAAACTTCTCCAATGCAGCACAAAGACTCGGTGTATACACCACTTACGATTATATTGAAATCCTGGAAAAATTGAATGCTTACTGGGAAATAGACAAAATGCGCTCTCTAACCGATGAGGCTGAAAAAGCACGGGATTACTTAATGAAATTACCAGACAGAATGCGAAGAATTGCAGACCGTATGGCAATTCCGCAAGATCAGCATACCTTTAAATGGGTGGAAGCCAACGGAAGAATTTAAAATCTTTCCTGTAAAGAAATAAAACCTCGTAATTCCAATAACTAATGGAATTACGAGGTTTTTTGTGGGAAATATTATAGATAAAAAATAAAAATTATCCCTGTTGTTTTTTCCAGATATTATAAGAGATTAAATCATTTTCAATCAAGTTAATACAAAAAGCAATAACGGCTGCATCATCCAAATAACCGATTATTGGAATAAAATCGGGGATTAAATCTATGGGAGAAAGTACGTAAAGCAAAGCACCACCTATAGCGGCAATCACATTAAACGGTACTTCCCTATAAGTGCCATTTGCATAATCTTTAAGTAAACTAAAGAGTATTTTAGCATCATCTAAATATCGCTGCAGTTTTCCTTTATTTTCAAATTTAGATTTTATCGCTTCCTCATCTTCCAAAACATCGTGTACATCCTCTTCTTCAAAATCCTCCTGACGCTTTTTATGTTCTTTTCTAATCGTTTCGTTATCTATTTTGCTCATTGTTCATTTTTTAATGCCTACAAAGTATAAAATTATTACTGAAGGCTTAATTATGGAAATGCTAAAATATTAGAAAAAATAAACCTCACAGATTTCCATACTTGTGAGGTTTTTAGATTTTAGATTTTAGATTTTAGAAATTATTTCTTCCAATATGGCTAACTCCATCATTCTGAATTTATTTCAGAATCTAAGTTGTTTTTTATCTACATATCAGACCCTGAAACAAGTTCAGGGTGACGGTTATAACAACCTTAAAAGACTACAAATCGAACTTAATTCCTTGTGCCAATGGCAGTTCAGTAGTATAATTAATCGTATTGGTTTGTCTGCGCATATATATTTTCCAGGCATCAGAGCCGGATTCTCTTCCGCCGCCGGTTTCTTTCTCACCGCCAAAGGCACCACCAATTTCAGCACCTGAAGTTCCTATATTTACATTTGCTATCCCGCAATCAGACCCTTCTACAGAAAGAAAACGCTCGGCTTCCCTTAGATTATTGGTCATTATTGCTGAAGAAAGTCCCTGCACCACGCCGTTTTGTAACTCCAGAGCATTGGAAACATCTCCTGAATATTTCATAATATAAAGCACCGGTGCAAAAGTTTCGTGCTGTACGATCTTGAATTCATTTTTGGCTTCGGCTATGGCTGGTTTTACATAACATCCGCTTTCATAACCTTCACCTTCCAGCACGCCTCCTTCAACTAAGATCTTTCCGCCTTCTTCCACAACTTTATCTAATGCACTTTGGTAATTTTTAACTGCATCTTTATCGATAAGCGGTCCTACGTGATTATTTTCATCTAAAGGATTCCCAATCCGCAACTGCTTATAAGCTTTTACGATCGCATCCCTTACTTTGTCATAAATAGATTCGTGAATTATCAATCTTCTTGTTGAGGTACAACGTTGCCCGCAAGTTCCCACGGCTCCAAATACTGCTCCGATTACCGTGTTTTTAATATCGGCATCCGGGGTTACAATAATGGCGTTGTTTCCTCCTAATTCAAGAAGTGATTTCCCTAATCTCGCAGCAACGGCCTGGGCTACAATTTTTCCCATTTTTATAGAACCGGTAGCCGAAATTAAAGGTACTCGTTTATCATTCGTCATCATTTCACCCACTTTATAATCGCCAGTGATTAATGAAGAAATTCCTGCCGGAACATCGTTTTCGGCAAAAACACGGGCAGCGATATTTTGACACGCAACCGAAGTTAACGGAGTTTTCTCTGATCCTTTCCAAATACAGGCATCACCACAAACCCACGCCAATGCCGTGTTCCACGACCAAACTGCCACAGGAAAGTTAAATGCCGAAATAATCCCAACCACACCAAGCGGATGATACTGTTCGTACATTCTGTGTCCGGGACGTTCAGAATGCATCGTTAAACCGTGTAACTGACGTGAAAGACCAACTGCGAAATCGCAGATGTCTATCATTTCCTGAACTTCACCCAAACCTTCCTGGTAAGATTTTCCCATTTCGTAAGAAACCAATTTCCCTAAAGGCTCTTTTAGTATTCTTAATTCGTCATTAAACTGACGAACTACTTCTCCTCGTAGTGGTGCAGGCCAGGTGCGCCATTCTTTAAATCCTGCTTCAGCAGTGGTAATCACCTTTTCATAATCTTCTTTCGTGGTTGCTTTTACTTTTCCTATTAGAGCACCATCTACGGGCGAATAAGATTCAATTACTTCTCCACTGCTAAAAAAATCTTTCCCTGTAGAAGTTCCGTTATTGGTTTCCTGTAAACCGAGATCTTTTATAGCCTGTTTTATTCCAAATTTTTCTGATGTTTCACTCATTAATTTGTAAATTTTATCTGTTCTTTTGTGTGTTTCCTGCTAAAATAATAAATTTTTATGCTATTCCGTTTCGGCTACAAACCGTTCATCAACGGGCATAACTTCTCCGCAATTATCACAGGTTCGCAAATCCTTGCTTCCGTAGAAATGTTTAAAATGCTTTAGAAAGTCCTTTTCTATATCTTCCAATGGAAAATAAACTTCATACAATTTATGGTTACAGTTATCGCAAAACCATAAGAGTCCGTCTTTACCTTCAAGTTGAACGCGTTTACGTTCTACCACCAACCCGATAGAACCTTCTTTTCTAACTGGTGAATGTGGCATTTTTGCCGGATGCAAATACATATCTCCCGGACCTAATTGCATGGTCTTTTTCTTGCCGTCTTCTTGAATATGAACTTCAATCTCGCCTTCCAGCTGATAAAAAAGTTCCTCAGTCTCGTTATAATGATAATCCTTGCGGGCATTTGGCCCGGCAACCACCATTACAATGTAGTCTTCAGATTCTTTATATAGGTTGCGGTTTCCTACCGGCGGCTTAAGTGATTCGCGGTTTTGCTCAATCCATTTATTGAGATTAAAAGGTTTATTTACTGCCATGATTTCTTAATTATATTGCTTAAAATTACAACTTAAAGCTTAGAAAAAAGGCTCATTTTCTTATCTTTTTGGGCGCCTTAACGGGCTATTCGCTGCAAGTCCTCGTCGCCTATCGGCTCCTGTGGGCTTTACGCTGCTATCCCTGGCGCAAAGACGAAAAACTTTACAAAATGCTTATCTTCGGCTTAAAATCTATCTTTTTATGAAAAAAATTTTATTCCTATTCAGTCTATCCCTATTCTTAGCCTGTAATAATTCAGCTGAAAAAGAAACAAATCAAACTTCAGACGTTGAAAAAGCCCAGAATTCTGTAGAGAATTTTGGGATTGTTATTCATGGAGGTGCTGGAACTATCCTAAAAGAAAATATGAGCGATTCTTTAGAACTAGCTTATAAAGAAAAACTAGAAGAAGCCATTAGAACGGGCCACGAAATCTTAGCAAATGGCGGGACTGCAATAGAAGCAGTGCAACGCACTATAAATATAATGGAGAATTCTCCACTGTTTAACGCGGGCAAAGGAGCGGTTTTCACCAACGAGGGTAAAAACGAACTTGATGCCTCAATAATGGACGGGGAAACCTTAAACGCTGGAGCAGTATCTGGCGTAACCACGGTTAAGAATCCAATTAATTTAGCCTGGGAAGTGATGGAGAATTCAGAGCACGTGATGCTTTCGGGAAAAGGTGCTGAGCAATTTGCTAAAGAACGCAGCTTGGAAATTGTGGATCCAGAATATTTCTATACCGAAAACCGATTTAAAAGTTTAGAACGGTTAAAAGCAAGAAATTCAGAAAAAACAGAACTGGATCACGATGGCAAGACAGCTTTTGTAGATCCATTTATTAAAGATTCAAAATTTGGTACTGTGGGCTGCGCGGCTTTAGATAAAAATGGCAACCTGGCCGCAGGAACCTCAACCGGCGGAATGACCAATAAAAAATGGGGACGTATAGGCGATGCACCAATAATTGGAGCAGGCACTTATGCTAACAACAAAACCGCTGCGATCTCAGCTACGGGATGGGGTGAATTTTTTATCCGTGGTGTCGTGGCTTACGATATTTCTGCGCTTATGGAATATAAAGAAATGAGCCTCGCTGAAGCTGCAAAAGAAGTAATTCAGAAAAAGAATCCCGAACTTGGAGGAAGTGGTGGAATCATTGCCATAGACCATAGCGGAAATGTTTCCATGGAATTCAACACTGCCGGGATGTACCGGGCAAAAATGAATAAAGACGGGAAACTGGAAATAGGTATTTATGAGGAAAAGTAAACACGCAGTGGTTTTATCAATTGCTAGATTCAAGTTTTAGGAGAATAAAATAATACTTGGTTATTTAAAGATTTAAGGTTCAAAAAGCAGAAGCTCTTTGAACCTTTTTTAATTCATAATAATTGGAAAGCAATTAAACCATTTCAGCTGAGAATAGTCCTAACACCGGCTAATTTCAGCTTTAAATTTAATTAACACATAATTAAGTTTTGTTGGTTCGGTTTATTCGGAACTAAATATTAATTTCGCAGCTTCAAATTATCCAAATGAATAAACCCCAATTAGAAGCACATAAAACCCGGCTTATTGAAAAGCTTGGGGTGCAAATTGAAAAAGAACACCAACTCGCTCCGGTTGCCGCACGGATTTTCGCAACCCTAATAATGATTGGTAAAAAAGGATGCACTTTTGATCAACTGGTAACAGACCTAAGTGCCGGGAAAAGTACGGTTTCTGCCCATCTTGAGCATCTTCAGGCCACCAACAGGATTGAGTATTATACCAAAGCCGGAGATCGCAAACGGTATTTTATTGTAAAGCCAGATCTCATGGTGAATTATATTGATGAAATGACTGCAAAGTGGGAAGCTCAAAGATGTATTCATCAGGAAGTCTTGGAATATAAAACACAAATGAACAAACTGAATTCCGAGGAAAATTTTGACCTGGAATTCCAAAGAAGCCTGCTAACTTTTTTAGACGAGGCTACTACGGCAGTTAATAAATTAAAGAAAAAGATCACCAATTCGTAACTACACTTATAACCAATGAAAAAGATAATATATTTTAGTCTATTTATAAGTGCTGCAATTTTCACTTCCTGCGCAGATAGCAAAGGAGGGCAACAAGCAGCACAAGCACAAGGACCTCAACCTTATCCTGTATTGGAAGTGCCAACAAAAACAGTTACTGGATATACCTCTTATCCAACCAGTATTGAAGGTGTTGTGAACAGTGAAGTGAGGGCAAAAGTTTCCGGTTATATCACCGATGTTTTGGTAGATGCTGGTTCAAAAGTGAAGAAAGGACAATTGCTCTTTAAGCTTGAAACCCAATCATTATCAGGCGATGCTGCAGCGGCTAAAGCCAATGTTAACGCCGCGAAGGTAGAAGTAGAAAAGCTAAAACCTTTGGTGGAAAAAGAAATTATTAGCTCTGTACAACTCGAAACTGCTAAAGCCCAACTCGCTCAGGCCGAAGCAAATTACAATAGTATTGCCGCGAATATAGATTATGCGAATATTAAAAGTCCGGTGGACGGCTATGTGGGTAACATCAATTTTAGAAATGGTGCATTAGTTTCCCCCGGCGACCCCACTCCACTTACCACGGTTTCTCAAACCGATGAAGTTTATGCTTTCTTTTCTATGAATGAGAAAGACTTTTTAAGTTTTATGAAAACTACCGAGGCCAATTCAATGGAGGAAAAAATTGAAAATCTACCCGAGATAGATTTAGTGCTGGCCAACGGAAATGAATATGATAAGAAAGGAACTATTGAAACAATTTCAGGAGAAATAAACCAGCAGACCGGAACAGTAACTTTTCGGGCAAAATTTGATAACACCAACGGTTTACTTAGAAATGGAAGTAGCGGAACGGTTAAAATACCTAATGTTTATGAAAACGCAGTAATAGTTCCCACACTTTCAACATTTGAACAACAGGGTAAAACTTTCGTATATAAAGTGCAAACAGATTCCAGTCTGGTAGCTTCGTCTTTAAATATTATAGCAGAAATAAATAAGGTTTATGTAGTAGATGGAGGTGTAGAAGAAGGAACAAAAATATTAGCCAAAGGAGCGAATAAGTTACAACCCGGCACCAAGATTCAGCCGCAACCTATCGCATTAGATAGTATTGTAAATTCCTTCAATACAGTTTTTAAATAAAAAGCTATGCTAAAAACCTTTATAGAACGTCCCGTATTATCTACAGTTATATCTATCATCATCGTGATGTTAGGTATATTGGGACTATCAGAATTACCGGTTACTCAATATCCAGATATTGCACCGCCTACAGTACAGGTAAATGCATCCTATCCCGGTGCCAATGCCGAAACAATACTTGAAAGTGTAGTTGTTCCTATTGAAGAACAAATTAATGGTGTGGAGGGAATGACATACCTTACCTCAAGTGCCAGTAACAATGGTAGTGCCAGTATCACAGTGTTTTTTGAACAAGGTTACGATCCAGATATCGCAGCGGTAAATGTTCAAAACCGGGTTTCCAGAGCAAACGCGGTATTACCCGACGAAGTTATTCGTGCGGGTGTTACCACCACGAAAAGGCAAAACTCTGCCTTATTATATGCCGGTTTATATTCTACCAATCCAGATTATGACGATACTTTTATTCAGAATTATTTGAATATTAACGTAAAACCAGAATTACAACGTATCAATGGTGTTGGGGAAGTTAACGTATTTGGAGGAAAAGATTACGCGATGCGTGTTTGGTTAGATCCGGCTAAAATGGCTAATTACGGTTTGGTTCCCAGCGATGTAACAGCCGCCATAGGAGAACAAAGTTTAGAGGCTGCTGCCGGAGCTTTGGGCCAAAATGCCGGAGAGTCTTTTGAATATGTTTTGAAATACAAGGGACGTTACAAAACTGCCGAAGAGTACGAAAATATCATTATTTCTGCCCAGGATAACGGCCAGTTTCTTAGAGTAGAAGATGTGGGAACTGTAGAGTTAGATGCTTTCTCTTATTCCTCTCTGTCCAGATCTAAAGGCCAACCGGCCATTAGCTTTGGGGTTTTCCAAACTCCGGGCTCCAATGCCCAGGAAGTTATTGAAGAAATCTATGTGAAATTAGACGATCTGAAAGAAGATTTTCCTGAAGGTGTAGATTACATTATTAATTACGACACCAACAAATTCTTAACCGCATCTATAGGAAAAGTAAAAACCACGTTAATCGAAGCCTTCCTACTGGTGTTTTTAGTGGTATTTGTATTTCTTCAGGATTTAAAATCGACTTTAATTCCTGCGATTGCCGTTCCTGTTTCAATTATTGGAACATTTTTCTTCCTGGGAGTTTTAGGGTATTCAGTTAACTTGCTTACATTATTCGCCCTAGTTCTGGCCATTGGTATTGTGGTAGATGATGCCATTGTGGTGGTAGAAGCCGTCCACGCCAAGCTAGAAGATGGTGCCGAAAGTGCGAAAAAAGCTTCAGTTTCAGCAATGAGTGAAATTGCGGGAGCTATTGTTTCCATTACACTTGTAATGGCAGCGGTTTTTATTCCTATTACATTTATCAAAGGACCATCTGGGGTGTTTTATGAACAATTTGGTGTGACCCTAATTATAGCAATCTTAATTTCAGCAGTAAACGCCTTAACGCTAAGTCCGGCATTATGTGCGGTTTTCTTAAAACCACATTCAGAAAAACAAAAAAAGCAAAATCTCTTACAAAGATTTTATACCGCTTTTAATACTGCATTTAAAGCTACAACCAGAAAATATACGAACTCGCTTGGCTTTTTAGTAAAACACAAATGGATAACTTTTTTAATCCTTGCAATAGCTGCAGCAGGTATTTTCTGGGCAGATAGTTCTATACCTAAAGGTTTTGTACCTACAGAAGATCGTGGGGTAATTTTCGTAAATGCCGAACTTCCTCCTGGCTCATCTTTAGATAGATCTTATCAGGTTTCGCAAACCCTTTACGACCAAATGGAAAGTATAGAAGGAGTTAGAACAGCAACTGTTATTGCCGGACGAAACTTTTTCTCCGGTGCAGGTAGTTCTAATGCCATGGGCTTCATTATTCTTGAAAACTGGGAAGACCGGGAAACAGATGAAACTTCGGTTGAAGGAATCATAGCCCAGTTAAACAAAAAAGCAGCCGCAATTAGTGATGCTGAAATTATCTACTTTACTCCACCCAGTGTTCCGGGATTTGGTAGTGCAGATGGTTTTGAAATGCAGTTGGTTGATAGGTCTTCCGGTGAATTAAGAGAGTTAGACCAAACGGCGACAAACTTTGTAGGAAATCTTATGCAAAGACCCGAAATCGCCTTTGCTTCAAATCCTTTCAGCACAAACTATCCACAATTACAAATGGATATCGATGTGCCAAAAGCAAAAGAAGCCGGCGTAAGTATTAGTGATATTTTAAGTACTTTACAAGGATACATTGGAGGTGTTTATACTGCGAACTTTAGCCGATTTGGAAAACAATACAGAGTGTTTGTTCAGGCGTTGCCGGAAGATCGTGTAGACGAGGAAAGTTTAAACAGTATGTTTGTAAAGACTCCGGGAGGTGAAATGGCTCCGGTTTCTCAATTTGTTACTTTAGATCGAATTTACGGTCCTCAAACTGTAACCCGTTTTAATCTATTCAACGCAGTGACCCTTACAGGATCATCAGCGCCGGGTTATAGTTCTGGAGATGCAATTACCGCAATAGAGGAAACTGCGGCTCAAAGCCTACCTAACGAATATGACATTGCTTTCTCCGGTCTTACCAGGGAAGAAATTGCTTCTTCAGGGCAGGCAGGAATAATATTCCTTTTAAGTATTGTATTTGTTTACTTTTTACTAGCAGCACAATACGAAAGTTATCTTTTACCATTTTCAGTAATCCTTTCGCTACCCATTGGGGTTGCAGGAGCCTATTTTACAACCTGGATAGCAGGCTTACAGAATAACATATACTTCCAGATAGCCCTGATCATGTTAATTGGATTACTGGCGAAAAATGCAATTCTAATCGTAGAATTTGCCATACAAAGACGTAGGGAAGGTATGCCTTTAACCGAGGCTGCAATAGATGGTGCCCGCGTGAGATTACGACCTATTTTAATGACTTCGTTTGCATTCATTTTAGGCTTGACTCCGTTGGTACTTGCCACAGGTGTAGGAGCCGAGGGGAACAGATCTATTGGTACCGGAGCTGCCGGCGGATTGTTAATTGGAACTGTGGTAGGTGTTTTTGTAATTCCTATTCTTTATATCATTTTCCAATGGCTACAGGAAAAAATAACCGGTGCGCCCGAAGCTGCTAAAACAGAAAATAAAACAATTTCTGAATAAGAATAAAATGAGAAAAAATAGTATATATACATTCTTGCTTGCAGTAGCCTTGCCATTTTTACTGGTTTCCTGCTTTGCAGCTAAAGAATATGATCGTCCTGAAATTGAAGAAATTTCTGAAGAATTATATAGAACAGACAATCTTCCTCAGGATTCATTAAATATGGCAGTGATTTCCTGGCGCGAAATTTTTACCGATCCTATTCTGAAAATGCATATTGAAGAAGGCCTAGAAAACAATATAGATATTCGTATCGCTATTCAGCAAATGTTGGCTGCCGAAGCTTATGTAAAGCAGGGGAAGGCAAGCTATTTTCCTACGCTAAACGGAGGGCCGGCAGTAAGCCACCAAATCCTTTCTCCAAACAGTCAGTTCGGTTCTTTCTTTGACGGGAGCATTACCCAATACGATATTACCGGAAACCTTTCATGGGAAGCCGATATCTGGGGAAAAATAAGAAGTAATGACCGGGCCTTTACCGCAGCTTACCTGCAAAGTGAAGCTGCACATAAAGCAATAAAATCTCAACTTATAGCTAATATCGCCAACAATTATTACCAGTTGCTTAGTCTTGATGAGCAACTTAGAATTGCTGAAGAAACCGTGGAAACCAGGAAAAGTAGCCTGGAAACTACCGAAGCTCTAAAAGATGCGGGAAATGTTACTGAAGTTGGGGTACAGCAAACCAAAGCCCAGTTACACACGGCCGAAGCATTGGTGGTTCAACTTAAAAATCAAATTCGTTTACTGGAGAATTCATTTTCTATATTGCTTGGGGAAGGACCCCAACAAATAGAGCGAACAGATCTTTCTGAACAGATTATTATTACTCCGCTTAACACCGGGGTGCCTTCTCAACTACTAAGAAACAGGCCGGATGTGATCGCAGCCGAATACGGACTTATCAACGCTTTTGAACTTACCAATGCTGCAAGGGCCGATTTTTATCCGTCGCTTACTTTAACCGCGGCTGGTGGTTTTCAAAGTTTAGAGCTGGATAAATTGTTAAATGCCAATTCCCTGTTTGCAAATTTAGGGGCATCATTATTACAACCTGTTTTCAACAAAAGACAAATAAGAACGCAGTATGAAGTTTCACAGGCACAACAGGAAGAAGCATTGCTAAACTTTAAACAGGCAATTTTAATAGCTGGTAGAGAGGTTTCAGATGCACTTTCTAACTATGAGGCAAGTACAGAACGTATTGAAATTCTAGAAAATGAATATGAAGCTTACGATAAGGCTTCAGGTTATTCAGAGGAATTACTTAATAATGGATTAATAAATTATCTTGAGGTTTTAACCGCCAGGGAAAACGCATTAAATTCTCAGCTTAACCTGATTAATGCGGAATACAATAAATTAAATTCCATTGTAAATCTTTATAAAGCCCTGGGCGGCGGATGGCAATAATTTTTTGTTGAATTGTTTTGTTAATTGTTGAAGAAACAGCCCCGGAATTATTCGGGGCTGTTTTTTGTTGCTTATTGAATTTATTTTCGACTAAACACGGAAATTCAGTAACTTTAAGATAGTATAAAAATTTTCAACTATGAAAAGCAATTTCAGTGAAATTATAAAAGATGAAAAACCTGTTTTAGTCGATTTTCATGCAGATTGGTGTGGCCCGTGCAAAATGCTTGCCCCAATTCTAAAGGACGTAAAAGCAGAATTAGGCGACGGAATAAAAATCGTCAAGATAGATGTAGATAAAAACCAGGAATTGGCAGGTAAGTACCAGGTAAGAGGTGTTCCCACGATGATACTCTTTAAAAACGGGCAACAGCTATGGAGACAATCTGGTGTTTTACAGAAAGCAGAAATTATTGAAGTGATCAATTCTAATTCATAAAAATTATTACTTACTTATCATTAACAGATTGCTTCACCCGAAAATGGGTTCGCAATGACGATTTCATAAGGTATTAGTAATTTATTTTCTGAATTATAAATCTTTAAGATCCTGAACATTTAAATCTTCTATTGGCCAGCTTGCAAGTTCAGCTCCGGCCTGGTAAGCAATTTCCATAAAATCCAGTAAAGCCTGCCTCGGATTTTCTTCTTCCAAAAGATTAGCGTAAGTTAAAATAGCCATTGGGCTTCCGTTGCTCATTTCCCAGCTTGCCGAGTCTGGACGTAACTTTTCGTTCTCAATATTTTCGGGTTTAGGAAAAGTATAGGAATAAAAAGCCGGTTCCTGCACCTTATCATCGCCCGGCCAGAAGCCAAAACTTATACATTCGTGGCTATAAGCATCTTTATCTGAAATTCTTGCTTCAGCAGGCATTTTTGGGCCTTTTTTCCCGGAAAACCGGGTTACAGCCAAATCCATAGAATGCCAGTATAAATGAACTGGAGAGGTTTTTCCGTAGAATCTCCCACTAAATTCTTTAAAAACGCTGTCTGTCCATAATAAAGCTTTCCATAATTTTTCAATATAAGATTCATCATAATGATGATATTCTGAAATTGATGAAAACTCTTTTTCTATTCCCAGATCATAAGGTTTATCTACAATTTTCACCCAAATGTCCAGCTCATTTAAAATTGTAAAAACTTGAGTATAAAAATCGGCTACGCTTAAACCATTTTTAAGCTTTAGGGTTTTAAAATTGCCTTCGCTGGTTTGTATCTCAAGTTGGTGTTTAATTACATTGAAAACTATTGAAAAACTATTAAATCCATTGTTGTAGGGAATAGGTCCGGTGCTAAAGCCTTTTTCTGTGATATAATGGGTAACATACCACCAGTGATTTTTTCGGGGTGTAAGTTTTAACCTGATTTTACCCACAATCTGCAGAAAGAGATGAAGTGTGCGTTTTTCTTTTTCGAAGCCCACATACTTTAAATCTGGAAGCGAAGTATTTTCCATAATAGTCCTTTTAAAATTTAGGCAAGCACTTCCTGGAATTCCGGTGTTCTTTGCAAATGGACACAGCGGAATCACTTTCAACTTGTTTTCTTTAGCAAAATCTAGGCGGCTTGTACCATTTTTTTACCAACACCATTGCCTTTAAAATCCGAATCAACTTCGGTGTGATCAATAATAAATTTACTTTTTCCGGCCCAGGTATAAGTCATTTTACCGGCCTGTTTTTTATCTTTTACAGCTTGAAAAAAGCCTTTTTTTCCTTCGTCATGTTGTTCGATCTTCATAATTGATTTTTTAAATTATCGTAATCTTCTGCTCTAATTGAGCTTTCCCCCTTTTGCAGTCCACCAGGGATGAACTTCAACTTTTAACCTTCCGGATTTCACCATAGGATCCTGATTTGCCAAACTATCGGCTTCCTCCAGGGTTGCGGTGTTATATACTGCAATTCCACGAATTTCTCCGTCACTACCAAAAGGACCAATTAAACTGGCATAACCTTCTTCTGCCATTCTCGTTAAATAGGCCAGGTGCTCCTTTTGTAACCTGGCGGCTTCGGTAGAATCCTCACTTCGGTTTTCGCCGCTTTTCAGAAAAACCATATAATATTGCTGCATCAAATAAGTGGTATCGCCTTCTTCATATCTAAAGGTTTGATAGCCCTTTTCTTTTAAATCCTTCTCTACGGAATCTACATTTATTTCAGGCTTTTTTAATTCCACTTCTTCTGGACCCGGGATGCCACGTTCCTGCTCGGGCATATCTTTACAGGAAGATATCAGAAATGGGATAGCGAGTATATAAATTAATTTCTTCATATTAAATCTTACCAGTTTTTATAAGGATTTTTACTTAATTGAGAATTGTAATATTTTATTTCACCGGTAACTTCCTTTCCCAGCCATTCAGGCTTTTGAAAGGTATCGGTTTCCTTGTTCAATTCGATTTCAGCAACAGTTAATCCTTCATTTTCTTCGTAAAATTCGTCAATTTCAAAAACAAAATCACCTGTTTTCACCAAATAGCGGGTTTTCTCTATAATCCCGGGTTCACAAAGTTCGAAAAGAGCTTCGGCTTCATTTTTATCGATTTCCTTTTCCCATTCAAATCGGGTAAGTCCGTTTTTCGAAGATTTCCCTTTAATGGTTAGAAATCCTTTTTTGCCTGTAATTCTTAATCGTACCGTTCTTTGAGGATCGGTATTTAAAAACCCCTGTTTTATGTGAATATTCTTAAAAGATTCTTTTTTGAAATCGTCTGAAACTACGAGGTATTTACGTTCAATTTCCTGCATCTAATTATTATGTGCTATATTTTTAATTTCATCTGAAGGAATTCTTTGCACGTCCAATTCAGGCGAATTGGCAATAGCTACCATCGCTCTGGCAATACTTTCAGCCGAAATAGATTTGTATTTTCGCATAGTTCCGAGGAAAAAAGGATTGATAAAATTGAGCATTACTTTTCCTATTTTTTCAAAACTTCGGCTTTCCTTGCGCTCCCCTGTAATAAGTGAAGGTTGCAAAATATAGGTGTTTTCAATTTCTTGTTCCAAAACTTCCTTTTCCATCTTTCCCTTGGTACGGTTATAAAATACCCGACTTTTAGGATTGGCGCCAAGCGCAGAAACCACCAGGAAAGTATCTATGTTGTTTTCCTTGCAAAGTTTGGCGGCGGTAATTGGGATACCGCGATCTATTTTAGTGTAGGTATCATGATCTGGGGTTTTCTTTTTTGTGGTACCCACGCAACAAAAAACCTCATCGGCCGTGAATTTGTCCTTATGCTCTTCCAGTTTAAAAAGATCTATTAAATGTTCCTCGATTTTAGGATGGTCTATTTCTACCGAATTTCTGGAGAAAAGTTTAATCTTTTCGTACCTATCATCCTCAAGTAATTGCTGAAGTAACATTCCTCCGGTAAGGCCGGTAGCCCCTAAAATTATCGCTGTTTTTGGCATTCTTTAATGTTTTTTGGGTGTTAATGATTGTTAGAATCAACAATATTAGCTTTCAGTAAATAATATAAACAAAATAAGTCGCCCCGGTCTAATCAATAACGAAATTTTAAGAAAGCCTGACTCCTGCAAAACTAAGAAACCAATACTTGTTTCTTTAACTTTGTAAGGTGAACGAAAAACTTCCCATTCGCAAGATTATCCATATAGATATGGATGCATTCTACGCCTCGGTAGAGCAACTGGACAATCCCGATTTACGCGGTAAGGCGATTGCTGTGGGAGGAAGTTCACAAAGAGGAGTAGTGAGTGCAGCTAGTTACGAAGCTCGAAAATATGGTGTTAAAAGTGCTATGAGCAGCGTAATTGCAAAACGCAACTGCCCACACCTGATTTTTGTAAAACCGCGTTTTGAACGTTACCGCGAATTCTCGCAGCGCATTCGTGACATTTTCTTTGAATACACAGATTTGGTAGAGCCACTTTCTTTAGATGAAGCTTATCTTGATGTTACCGAAAACAAAAAAGGCAACCCCAGCGCGAGTCTTATCGCCAAAGAAATCAGAGAAAAAATTAAGAAGAAAACCGGTTTAAATGCTTCCGCAGGGATTTCTATTAATAAATTTATTGCCAAAATTGCCAGCGATTTTAATAAGCCCAACGGACAAAAAACAGTAAATCCGGAAGAAGTTGAAGTGTTTTTAGAAGTTCTGGATATCAGGAAATTTCACGGCGTGGGAAAAGTGACTGCCGAAAAAATGTATTTGCTGGGCATTTTCACCGGAAAAGACCTAAAACAGAAATCCCAGGAATATTTAACCGAAAAGTTCGGGAAAAGCGGCGCCCATTATTATAATGTGGTTCGCGGCATTCACCTTAGCGAAGTAAAACCAAACCGAATACGAAAATCCCTTGGTGCCGAACGCACGTTTAACGAAAATATCTCTTCAGAAATATTTATGCTGGAAAGGCTGGAAAACATTGCCGAAGAAATAGAACGCCGACTCAAAAAAAGTCAAGTTGCCGGGAAAACCGTTACGCTGAAGATAAAATACAGCGATTTTACTTTACAAACCCGCAGTAAAACCATCTCATTCTATATTTCCAGCAAGGAACTAATTTTAGAAAATGCAAAAGAACTATTGTACCAGGAAAAAATGAAAAACTCGGTGCGGCTTTTGGGTATTTCACTTTCTAATTTAAATACTGATAAAACAGAAAAGAAAACATCACACGAGAAAAAAATTGAAGTCCAGCTGAAATTTGAGTTTTAAAACAGAAAAGCCACGAATACAATGCATTCGTGGCTATTTGATATAAATTACCTTGGTTATTCTATTTCAGAAACCCTTAAAGTATTTACCATTCCTTTTTCACCAATTGGCATTGCTGCAAGGTTAATGGTATAATCGCCGGTTTCAACGAATGCTTTATCTTTCGCAATGCGGTTAATATCGTCTATAGTTTCGTCGGTACTTACAAATTTATCGTAATGGAAAGCTTTTACACCCCACAATAAACTAAGCTGGCATAAAATCCTGTTGTTGGATGTAAATACTAAAATATGTGCTTCAGGTCTCCAGGCCGAAATCTGAAAAGCCGTATAACCACTATTGGTTAATGTACAAATAGCTTTGGCTTTAATTTCGTTGGCCATATGAGCCGCGTGGTAACAAACAGATTTAGTAATATAGCGTGAGGTACGCACATGTGGCGGGTCGTGAGGAACTTTAATTAAAGGAGAGTTCTCAACAGTAGCCAGAATTTGAGCCATTTTCTGAATAACCTGCACCGGGTATTGTCCTACTGAAGTTTCTCCACTAAGCATCACGGCATCGGCACCATCCATAACAGAGTTGGCCACATCGTTAACCTCAGCCCTGGTAGGCGTAAGACTGGTGATCATGGTCTCCATCATTTGTGTAGCGATAATTACCGGAATTCTTGCTTTTTTAGCAGTAAGCACCAGTTTCTTTTGAATAAGTGGAACTTCGTGAGCAGGAATTTCTACCCCTAAATCTCCACGCGCAACCATTAAGCCGTCGCAATAAGCCACGATCTTATCTATATTAGCTACACCTTCTGGCTTCTCAATTTTAGCAATGATAGGAATTTTATAATCACTGTGCTTCTTAATGAGGTCCTGAAGTTCTTTTAAATCTTCAGCGTGACGCACAAAAGAAAGTGCCATCCAGTCTACCTGCATTTCGCAAGCAAAAATCGCATCTTCTACATCTTTTTCTGTTAAAGCAGGAAGAGATATATTGGTATTCGGAAGATTTACTCCCTTTTTAGATTTTAAAGGTCCACCCTGGATAACCCGGGTTCTAACTTCATCTTTTTTATTTGAACTTATTACTTCAAACATAAGCTTTCCGTCATCTAAAAGAATACGCTCTCCCGCAGAAACATCCTGTGGAAAAGTATCGTAATTCATATAAACACGCTCAGCAGTTCCTTTAAATTCCTTCCCGGTGGCGAAAACAATTTCATCTCCTTCTGAAACTACAACCTCGTCTTTCATTACACCTACGCGCAGTTTAGGACCTTGTAAATCACCAAGGATTGCAGCATTGTAACCTTTTTCCTTGTTTAAGTCCCTAATCATATTAATGCGTTCTCTTACATCATCATAATTAGCGTGTGAGAAGTTAACTCTAAACACGTTTACTCCGGCCTGGAGCATTTTATCTAAAGTCTCTTTGGAACTAGTTGCTGGGCCCAGGGTAGCAACTATTTTAGTTTTCTTATTTGTTGGCATTATTCAAAAATTAAATTTTGTTTGGATTTTAATAAATCTGTGTCAATTTTATAAACTGCTCTAACCTGTGGTATCTGGCTTATAGCGTTAACAAGCAAATTGAGGTCTTTTTGACTTAGCTCCTCGTCTATTTTGAGAAAGAAATCTACCTTTTTATAATCAGGAACCAGGTTTACCTGCAAAGGTCTAATTTCTTCTTCTTCAAATAAAGAACCCGAACTTAATATCCTCTTCGGTTCTCCTTTAAATTTGTTGGCAACCAAGTGATAAGACCTGAAATTAGCCAGATCTTTAAAGGAATAATGAGCGTAGTATGCTTCTACCGATTTGTGATTGAAGTCAATATCTCTACTTTCCCTTTTTAGTTGAAGTTTAAGATACTTATTTAATAAATAAGCCATCTTATATTCTTCTAAATCACTATAAAGCGCTATTAAGCCAAATTCGTCTTCCTCAACATCCTCGAGCAGCATTTTATGCGATTGCATACTTTTAATTTAAGGTTAAAGATAAGATAAGATTGAGAAAAATGAAGCTTTACACCCTCAAAACTTCATATTTATCTACGAAAACGTTATAGTTTGCGCTAATTTCACAATTTTACGTGATTTTATTTTGGAGTGCATAATAAGCTCTTTTTGCAGTTTTTTCTTCGGCCTTCTTTTTCGAGGTTGCTCTTGCTTTTGCCACCACTTTGTCATCAAGACGCAGTTTCACAGCGAAATGTTTTATTTCATCATTCCCAGTATCTTCATAAACTTCAAAATCGAACTCGCGTTTTTCCTTCTGGCACCATTCTATGAAAAGGCTCTTATAACTTATAACCTGCCCTTCTAATTGCTCTATATCTACATAAGGATCTATCACCCTTTCATAAATAAAGCGTTTACAATATTTATAGCCCCTGTCAAGATAAATCGCACCTATAAGCGCTTCAAATAAATTTCCGTGAATATTCGCTCCAAATTGATCTTTCGGAATATTGGTTTGTACATGGTCTATAAGGTTCAGGTCTTTCCCGAGTTCATTTAGATGCTTTCGGCTAACTACTTTAGAGCGCATTTTGGTAAGATAACCTTCGTTGCCGCCGGGAACTGCTTTAAAAAGATGAGAAGCAATTACAGCACTTAGCATCGCATCTCCCAAAAATTCAAGACGTTCAAAACTTACGGCATTTCCCTTTTCGTCCTTGATATTCAGGGAACGGTGGGTAAAGGCTTTTCGGTAGTGAAGAATATTTTTGGGCTTAAATCCCAGTATTTTGTTTAAAACAGAAAAAAAATTCCCGCCTTTATCAGAACGGGAATTTAATATATTTCGAAGAACGCCCATAATACTAGGTTATTCTTCAAATTTTTTAAATAATACACAAGCATTGTGACCTCCAAATCCAAACGTGTTGCTCATTACCACCTTTACATCACGTATTTGAGCCTTGTTTAAAGTAAGGTTCAAATCTGGATCAATATCTTCGTCTTTGTGCTCGTGGTTAATAGTAGGTGGTACTATTCCATGTTTCATAGACAAAATTGCTGAAATTGCCTCTATGGCACCAGCAGCACCAAGCAAATGCCCGGTCATTGATTTTGTTGAATTGATATTAATAGTTTTGGCATGATCACCAAAAACTTTGCTTATCGCTTTCAGTTCGGCTACATCACCTAGTGGAGTAGAAGTTCCGTGCGTGTTAATGGCGTCTACATCTTCGGGTTTCATTTCCGCGTTTCTAAGACAGTTTTCCATAACCGCAACAACTCCGTTTCCTTCAGGATGTGGCGCCGTCATATGGTAAGCATCAGAAGATAAACCTCCTCCAAGTACTTCAGCATAAATTTTGGCTCCCCTTGCTTTGGCGTGTTCATATTCTTCAAGAATAAGTGTACCTGCGCCTTCTCCTAACACAAATCCATCACGAGTAGCATCAAAAGGTCTTGAAGCTGTTTCGGGATTATCGTTTCGTGTAGAGAGGGCGTGCATGGCATTAAAGCCACCCATACCAGCCATAGTTACTGCGGCTTCAGAACCTCCGGAAACAATAATATCGCTATGTCCCAGCCTAATATTGTTTAAAGCATCAATCATAGCATTTGCCGCTGATGCACAAGCTGAAACGGTAGTGTAATTTGCTCCCATAAACCCATGACGAATGGAGATATTACCTGGGGCAATATCTGCAATCATCTTAGGAATAAAGAAAGGATTAAACCTTGGTGTACCATCTCCCGTTGCGAAGTTAATCACTTCGTTCTGAAAAGTTTCCAGTCCGCCAATTCCGGCCCCCCATATCACACCAACACGGTACTTGTCTACAGTATCCAGGTTGATGCCGGAATCTTTAATCGCTTCATCTGAAGCAACAATGGCATATTGGGCAAACCTGTCCAGTCTTCTTACTTCCTTTCGGTCAAAGAAATCGAGCGGGTCAAAATTTTTGAGTTCACAAGCGAATTTGGTTTTGAATTTTTCAGTATCGAAATAGGTAATAGGTGCACCACCACTTTTTCCGGCTACCAAAGCCTCCCAATATTCTTCAATATTGTTACCAATGGGGGTTAGGGCTCCCAGGCCCGTTACTACAACTCGCTTTAACTCCATATGGTCTATACTCTTTTTATTTTTTTGCGTCTTCAATATAAGAAATTGCCTGACCTACTGTGGCAATGTTCTCAGCCTGGTCATCAGGAATCTGGATGTCGAATTCTTTTTCGAATTCCATGATCAATTCCACAGTGTCCAATGAATCAGCACCCAGGTCATTTGTGAAGCTAGCTTCGTTTACAACCTCGTTCTCGTCAACACCTAACTTGTCAACGATAATCGCTTTTACTCTTGATGCAATGTCTGACATAATACTTTTATTTTAATTTTGATTAGGTGGCAAAAATAAAAAACTTTATTTTAAAACCGATTTTTACTTTAAAAATGTGATTGTAATTTACATAATTTTCGTTGAAAGGGCTTAATTTTACAATCTAATAATTGTTAATAAGCTTATTTTGAGCAATCCAGCAGATATAAAAGAAAAAAAAATAGTTGTCTTTGCCTCCGGTTCCGGAACCAATGCCGAAAACATCATAAAATTCTTTCAAAAATCACCCAATGCAAGTGTGGTAGCGGTGTTCTCAAATAAAAGATCGGCAAAAGTGCTAAAAAGAGCACACGATCTAAATGTTAAAGCTCTTCATTTTGATCGGGATTCACTCTACAATAGTCACGATGTTCTGCATATTTTGAACGATATAAATCCAGATTTAATTGTTTTAGCCGGATTTATGTGGATTTTTCCTGAAGACATACTGAAAAAGTTTCCTAATAAGATCGTAAACATCCATCCTGCCCTCCTTCCAAAATATGGCGGAAAAGGAATGTATGGGATGAATGTGCACGAAGCTATTATTCATAATAAGGAGAAAGAAAGCGGCATAAGTATTCATTATGTAAATGAAAATTATGATGAAGGGGAAGTGATTTTTCAGGCAAAAACAGAGATTTCAGAAGAAGATACGCCTGAAACACTCGCCCAAAAAATTCATAAACTGGAATATAAACATTTTCCCGAAATTCTTCAGCAATTACTTCAAAAGAAATCACAGTAGTGCAAACAGCCCAGGTACACATTTATACCGATGGCGCCGCGAGAGGAAATCCAGGGCCAGGCGGTTACGGCATTGTGATGGAATGGGTAGGTAAAGCCTACCGCAAAGAATTCGCGAAAGGTTTTAAACATACCACCAACAATCGAATGGAATTACTGGCCGTAATCGATGCTCTGAAAAAGTTAAAAAAGCCCGGTATTTCAGCTATTGTTTTTACCGATTCAAAATATGTGGCTGATGCGGTAAACAAAAAATGGGTCTTCGGATGGGAAAAGAAAAACTTCAAAGACCGAAAAAATTCCGATCTCTGGATAGAATTTCTAAAAGAAATACGCAAACATCATGTAAGTTTTAAGTGGATAAAAGGACATAATGATCATCCGCAAAACGAACGCTGCGACGCTTTAGCGGTGGCTGCCTCCAAAGAAAAAAGACTTTTAATAGACGAAGGTTTTCAGCAAACTTGACGTGAATTACTATCTAAGTAACTTACCTGAAGCAAGACATAAAGGCATTATTTCTAATATATCTTCATTTTGAGGAAAAGCGTACAATATTTAAATCTCGATTATCGAGTAATTTTGATTGAGCCCTTGAAAAACAAACTGTATATTTGCAGCACATTTTTTAAAACAAATTATGAGTAAATTACTGATTGTAGGCACTGTAGCCTTTGATGCTATTGAAACCCCGTTTGGGAAAACCGATAAAATCCTTGGAGGTGCAGCAACCTATATTGGGCTTTCGGCCTCACAGTTTAATATAGACAGCGCTGTAGTATCTATTGTGGGAGACGATTTCCCACAAAAGTATCTTGATCTGCTTACCAAAAACAATATAAATATTGATGGCATTGAAGTGGTTCCCGGTGGAAAAACCTTCTTTTGGAGCGGACGCTACCATAACGATCTAAATTCCAGAGACACCTTAGATACACAATTAAATGTGCTAGCCGATTTTAAACCGGTAGTACCAAATGCTTATAAAGATTCTGAAATTGTGATGCTGGGTAACCTGCATCCACTTGTTCAGCTTAGCGTATTAGAACAAATTGAATCTCCAAAACTCGCAATTCTGGATACGATGAATTTCTGGATGGATAATGCGCTGGATGATTTAAAGAAAGTGATTAGCAAAGTAGATGTGATCACCATAAACGACGAAGAAGCCAGGCAACTTTCAGGCGAATATTCTTTGGCAAGGGCTGCTAAAAAGATCGCTACTATGGGTCCAAAATATGTGGTGATTAAAAAAGGAGAGCACGGTGCTTTATTATTTTACGAGGAGCAGGTATTTTTTGCTCCAGCCCTTCCACTGGAAGAAGTTTTTGATCCAACCGGTGCCGGAGATACATTTGCCGGAGGTTTTGCAGGCTATCTTGCCAAAACCGGAGACATCAGCTTTGATAATATGAAAAATGCCATTATTTACGGTTCTAATCTAGCATCTTTTTGCGTAGAAAAATTTGGAACCGAGAGGATGGAGGAATTATCAGGTGATGAAGTTGATTCGCGCCTTGAAGAGTTTAAGAAATTAACTCAATTTGAAATAGCATTAACCTAAACCTATGCCCTGAATTTTCAAGGCATTTTTTATATAAAGCCGGAATAAAATCCGCCAAGCATTTACTATGAGTGACGCCCTAAAACACGAATGTGGAATTGCCCAAATACGATTGTTAAAACCCCTGGAGTACTATAAAGAAAAATATGGGACTGCATTTTACGGGATAAACAAGATGTATTTAATGATGGAAAAACAGCATAACCGCGGCCAGGATGGTGCCGGTTTTGCCAACATCAAATTGAACACCGCTCCCGGAGATCGGTATATAAGCCGAATTAGATCTAATGCGGCACAGCCAATTCAGGATATTTTCGAGCAGATCAACGGTAGAATTAATGACGAAATTAAAGCTAACCCTGAGTATTCTGATAATGTATCGCTACAAAAGAAGAACCTTCCTTATGTAGGTGAAGTTTATCTTGGACACGTTCGCTACGGAACTTTTGGAAAAAACAGCATAGAAAGCGTACACCCATTTCTTCGTCAGAATAACTGGATGCACCGTAACCTTATTGTTGCTGGCAATTTTAATATGACTAACGTAAACCAGCTTTTTAACAACCTGGTAGAATTAGGTCAGCATCCAAAAGAAAAGGCCGACACCGTTACCGTTATGGAAAAAATAGGTCACTTTCTGGATTCTGAAGTAGAAAAACTCTATAAAAAATTAAAAAAGCAAGGCTTCTCAAAAGTATCGGCTTCACCAATAATTGCTGAAAAATTAAACGTTGCCAAAATCCTTAGAAAATCTTCTAAAAACTGGGATGGTGGTTATGCTATGGCCGGCTTATTAGGTCACGGAGATTCTTTTGTGTTACGTGATCCAGCTGGTATACGTCCTGCCTATTATTATAAAGATGATGAAGTTGTAGTAGTTGCTTCAGAAAGACCGGTAATTCAAACCGCATTCAATGTAGATTTTGATGAAGTACACGAACTTCCACCGGGACATGCTATTATAACCAAAAAAAGCGGCGAGGTTAACATCAAAGAAATCCTTGAACCTTTAGAACGAAAAGCCTGTTCTTTTGAACGGATATATTTTTCCCGCGGAAGCGATGCAGAAATCTATAAAGAACGTAAAATGCTTGGTCGTTTATTGATGCCCGAAGTATTGAAATCTATAAAGCACGATACAATAAATACAGTTTTCTCTTTTATCCCGAATACTGCAGAAACTAGTTTCTACGGAATGGTTGAAGCCGCTCAGGATGAATTAAACAAGCAGAAAAACGATGCGATTCTTGCTGAAAAAGATACCTTAACCGATGCACGACTTCAGGAAATTCTATCCCACCGTTTACGCACCGAAAAAATTGCAATTAAAGACGTTAAGCTTAGGACCTTTATTACCGAAGACAGCAGCCGGGACGACCTTGTGGCCCATGTTTATGATGTGACTTACGGTGTGGTAAAACCCGAGGATAGCCTGGTAATTATAGACGATAGTATTGTTAGAGGTACCACTTTAAAGAAAAGCATCATTAAAATGATGGACAGGCTGAATCCAAAACAAATTGTTGTTGTTTCCTCAGCACCGCAAATTCGCTACCCGGATTGCTACGGGATTGATATGGCAAGGCTGGAAGATCTTGTTGCTTTTAGAGCAGCTCTGGAGCTTTTAAAGGATAATGATCAATACGATATTGTAGAAAAGGTTTACGAAAAATGCAAACTACAGGTTGACCTTGCCGATGTGGACGTCAAAAATTTTGTAAAAGAGATCTATGAGCCATTTACGGATGAGCAAATTTCAGATAAGATTTCGAGGCTAATATGCGATACCGATGTAAAGGCAGATGTAAAAGTGATTTATCAAACAGTAGAGAATTTACATAAAGCCTGCCCTAAAAACTTGGGTGATTGGTATTTCACAGGAAATTATCCAACCTTTGGAGGTAACCGGGTAGTGAACAGGGCTTTTATTAATTTTTACGAAGGAAACGAAGGAAGGGCTTACTAAGTGCATTTAAACAAGTATTTATGCTTTTCGTCTAAAATGATTTTTCGAAGGAATAAGTTTATATACATTAGCAGAACCATAAACATAAGTAGGTTAAGTTCATGGTAGATTTGGGGCAAAAAAAGGTGGATCTAAAAATCCGCCTTTTTTTATTTTTACCCGAATTTCAAATTCTACAAAAGAAAAATTTTCCCACGACTCACTGACAGCTAATTTTAAATTTCTTACACTAATTTTTGATTTTCAATGCTTTAAACAAATAAATAAGCATTTGGTCTAAAAAAGTTGTGAGCAAGGTTTATTCAATATATTTTAGAGTCACCATAACATAAGTAGGTTAAGTTCATGGTAGATTTGGGGCAAAAAAAGGTGGATATAAATGATCCGCCTTTTTTTATTTTGAACATTCTTGCAAAAAAAAGACCGCTCAAATGGCGGTCTTTTTAATATATTGAATAATAACTAGTTATTATTTCTGCTTCGCATATCTGCTTCCAACCTCTTTCCAGTCAATTACATTAAAGAATGCTTCAATATAGTCTGGACGACGGTTTTGGTAGTTTAGGTAGTATGCGTGCTCCCAAACATCAATTCCTAAAATAGGAGTTCCTCCGCAGCCAATTCCTGGCATTAGTGGATTATCCTGATTTGCTGTAGAACAAATTTCTACTTTTCCACCTTCGTGAACACAAAGCCACGCCCATCCAGAACCAAACTGTCCTGCAGCTGCTTTAGAAAATTCATCTTTAAAAGCTTCAAAAGAACCAAATGCGGTATCTATTGCTTTAGCAAGATCACCTTCTGGTTTTCCGCCACCATCTGGAGACATAATTTCCCAAAATAACCTGTGGTTGTAAAATCCACCACCGTTATTTCTTACGGCTGTGTTAGATTTATCAAGATTTTCAAGAATGTTCTCTATGGTTTTTCCTTCAAGATCAGTACCTTCAATTGCAGCGTTTAATTTTTTAGTATAACCTGCATGGTGTTTTCCATGGTGAATCTCCATGGTTTTAGCATCTATATGTGGTTGTAATGCATCGAATGCATATTTTAACTTTGGTAACTCAAAAGCCATTTGTATATATCTTTTTAGTGATTAGTAATAAATTCACTCAAATTTAGGTATTACGTTATGTAATAAAAACAATTTAGTGTTATAAAATACTTAAAAGCCTACACATAGTACAAAACTTTTTTATTTTACCTTTAAAAATTGTAATCTCCTTAAAATTTCAGCTTTTTTGAATAATAATTTCACCATTTACAATGCTTCGGCGGGGTCGGGAAAAACATTTACCCTGGTTAAAGAATATTTGCTTCTCTTGTTTAAAAATGAAAAACATGACGCTTATAAAAACATTCTCGCAATCACATTTACCAATAAGGCGGTAGATGAAATGAAATCAAGGATTATAAGCAGTTTAAGGGATTTTACTGCGGAAGAAACCTCAGCTGCACGTAATCCGCTTTTTAAAATTATTGCTAAAGAAACCGGTTTATCTGAAGCTGAACTCAAAACAAAGGCAGCAAAGATCTTAAAAAGTATTATCCACAATTATGCGGCTTTTGAAGTTTCTACCATAGACGGTTTCACTCACAGGGTTCTTAGAACTTTTGCTAAAGACCTTGGACTTCCGGTGAATTTTGAGATTGCACTTAACACCCGGCAAATCCTAATGGAAGCTGTAGACCGACTTATAAGCAAAGCAGGAACCGATAAAGATCTTACCAAAGTGCTCGTCGCTTTTGCCATAAGTAAAACCGACGATGATAAAAGCTGGGATATTGCAAAAGATCTTTTTGAGATTTCTGAATTACTCATAGGAGAAAACCACCAAGATGCGCTCAAAAAACTCAAAGGCAAAACTCCCGAAGATTTCCGTAAATTCAAGGAAAGAATTAGTTCAGAAATAAAGAAAACCGAAGCTTTAATTGCAGAAACCAGCCATGAATTCTTCGACCTGGTTGAAAGTAATAATATTGAAGAAAAAGATTTTAGCGGCGGGTATGTTTATAAGCATTTCGTAAAATTAAGGGATCAAAAATCTATAGACAGTTTTGAAAAATCCTGGATGCAAAAGCTGGAAACCGCTCCGCTATATGCAAAATCGAATAAAAATCAAGCTGCTAAGGATGCCTTGGACAGTATTCAGTCGCTAATAGTTAGTCTCTTTGAAATTTCTAAAAGGGCCTACCTAAACCTGGATTTTCTAAGCGCAATTAAAAAAAATCTGACCCAACTTTCTTTGCTTAATGCCATAAATCAGGAAGTCGAGCTTATTAAAAAAGAGCGCAACCTTATTCTAATTTCCGAATTTAATCCAAAAATAAGCGCTCAGGTTAAAGACCAACCGGCCCCTTTTATTTACGAAAGGTTGGGCGAGCGTTATCAAAACTATTTTATAGACGAATTTCAGGACACCTCCCAAATGCAGTGGGAAAACCTAATTCCGCTTATAGACAACAAACTTTCTTCTGAAAATATCCAGGAGCCCTCAAGTGCAATGCTGGTTGGGGACGCCAAGCAATCTATTTACAGGTGGCGAGGCGGAAAAGCCGAGCAGTTTATAGACCTCTGCTTAGATACCAATCCGTTTAGTATTGAAAAACAGGTAGAGAACCTGCCAGATAATTACCGAAGCGGAAGCCAGATTGTAAATTTCAACAATAGTTTATTCAATTATGCCTCCGGCACTTTACAACATCCGGCTTATTCTAATTTATTTCAGGAAAGCTGTCAGAATCCAAAAAAAGGAGATTTTGGGTATGTAAACATCGACTTTATTGAAGCAGAAAATGCTGACGAAGAACACGAGATTTATCCTGAAAAAATCCGCGAAATCATTCAAAATCTGGAGGAGAAAAATTTTAAAAAAGGAGATATCTGCATTTTAACCAGAAAAAAGAAAGAGGGTATTACTATCGCCAGTTATTTAAGCGAGAATAATATTCCTGTAGTTTCTTCGGAAACCTTACTGGTGGCCAATGCCCCTGAAGTGAATTTTATCGCCCATTTGCTGGAATTTTCTTTAAGCCCCAAAGACAAAACCTTAAAGCTGGAGCTTTTTGATTTCCTGGCCGATTTTCTGGAGATAGAGAACCGCTATCCTATTATTTCGGCGAATTTGCCGAAGGATGGAAAGGCGTTTTTCACCTGGCTAAATGATTATGATGTCCAATTTGACCTTGACGAAATAAGGCACCTTTCAGTTTACGAAGCAGCCGAATATATTATTCGAAGTTATTCTCTGGTGGAAACTTCTAATGCTTACGTACAGTTTTTCCTCGATTTCATTTTTGAAAGCACGCAAAAAGCAACTGCAGGTATATCCGATTTTATCGATTTATGGCTTCAGGAAAAACAAAGTTTAAGCATTGTGGTTCCTAAGGCTGAAGATGCAGTGCAAATAATGACGATTCACAAATCTAAAGGTTTGGAATTTCCGGTGGTGATTTATCCATACGCAAATTCCGACTCAAAAAGCACCCGAATGGATTCGCTTTGGTTGCCTATGGAACCGCCTTTAGATGAAATCCCTATGAATTACCTAAGCGCTTCAGATAAAATGCTGAATTGGGGCCCAAAAGCTTCAGACATATATACCGAATTGATTCACCAAAAGGAGCTCGACACCTTAAATGTGCTTTATGTAGCCTGTACCCGGGCTTCGCAACAGCTGTATCTTTTGAGTAAGAAAGAAATAGATACAAAAGGCAATGAAAAAGCTTATAAAACCTCAGGGTTATTGATTGGTTTTTTAAAAGAAATCGGAAGATGGGATACGAATATCAATACTTATGAATTTGGCGAAATTGGAGTCCCAAAAACTTCAGAAGAAAACCTTTCAAAAAATATTATTTCTGAAAAATTTTATTCTTCAACAACACAAAATCAGGCGGTGAATATCGTTACGAAATCTGGACTGCTTTGGGATAGCAACCAGGAAGAAGCGATCGAAAAAGGAGAAATTCTGCACGAATTACTGGCGCAAATAGACTACAAAGACCAGGTAAAACCCGTTGTCTCCCAGGCCGTAAATGATGGAATCATCACAAAAGATTCCGCAGAAAAAATAGAAAAATTACTTGTTGAAATTACGAGTCACCCGCAACTTTTAGAATACTTTACAGAAAACGCAACAAGTTATAACGAACGCGATATTTTATCTCCTCAAGGAAAAAGACTAAGACCGGACCGCATAAATTTTACGGGCAATACCGTGAATATTATAGATTATAAAACCGGAAAGTTTGATGTTGCTCACGAAGCACAAATTAACAGCTATGCAGGTATTTTAAAGGAAATGGGGTATAGCATAGGCAGCAAAAACCTTGTTTACACAAATAAATCGCTTAAAGTACGTCTTGTTTAAAAGAAATGTAAATTTGCAAAAAACAGCAAATTATGTACGGAAAGATAAAAGAACATTTACAAGAGGAACTAAAACAAATTGAAGAAGAAGGCCTTTTTAAAAAAGAACGAATAATTACCGGTCCTCAAGACGCAGTAATTAAAATTTCTACCGGACAGGAAGTAATTAACTTTTGTGCCAATAATTATTTGGGTCTTTCTTCTCATCCGGAAGTTATTCAAGCGGCAAAACAAACTATGGACACCCACGGATTTGGAATGTCTAGCGTTAGATTTATTTGCGGAACCCAGGATATTCATAAAGAACTTGAGCAAAAAATCGCAGATTTTTACGGAACAGAAGACACCATTCTTTACGCTGCCTGTTTTGACGCTAATGGCGGAATTTTTGAACCGCTTTTAACTAAAGAAGATGCGATAATTTCAGATTCGTTAAACCACGCTTCTATTATTGATGGGGTACGTTTATGTAAGGCGGCGAGATATCGTTACCAAAATGGCGATATGGCCGATTTAGAAAAACAACTTCAGGATGCCAACGAAAAAGGAGCCAGGTTTAAACTTATCGTAACCGATGGTGTTTTCTCTATGGACGGACTTGTAGCTCCCCTGGATAAAATTTGTGATCTCGCAGATAAATATGACGCCCTGGTTATGATAGACGAATGCCACGCTACCGGGTTTATTGGAGAAAAAGGTATTGGAACCCTGGAAGAAAAAGGGGTTATGGATCGCGTAGATATTATTACCGGAACTTTAGGAAAAGCACTTGGCGGTGCGATGGGTGGTTATACAACTGCAAAAAAGGAAATTATAGAATTACTTAGACAGCGCTCAAGACCTTATTTATTTTCAAACTCCCTTGCTCCTTCCATTGTTGGCGCCTCGATCAAGGTTTTTGATATGCTGAAAGAAGACAACAGCCTGCGCGAAAAATTAAAAAGCAATACCCAATATTTTAAACAAGGAATTAAAGATGCTGGTTTTGATATTATTGATGGGGAGTCGGCTATTGTTCCCGTAATGTTATACGATGCCAAATTATCTCAAAAAATGGCAGAAAGATTACTGGAAGAAGGCATTTATGTAATTGGATTCTTCTACCCTGTGGTGCCAAAAGAAAAAGCCAGAATAAGAGTACAACTGTCTGCAGCTCACGAGCAGAAACATTTGGATAAAGCGATTGCAGCATTTATTAGAGTGGGAAAAGAGTTAGAAGTAATCTAAGTTTTTCCCTGTTAAAATATAAAACGCTACTATTGAAAATTTAGTAAAAACAAAGGTTTACAATTCTTAAAAAGCCCTCAAAAACAGCACTATTAAAGGGTTTATTAAGAAAACTTTATTATTTTATGCTTTGCCAATAAGCTTTAACAGTCTACTTTTGTTAACAATTAACACTTAAAACTAAACTTTTGAATATGAAACATCTTAGCAAAATTTTATTCGCTACAATGTTGGTTCTGGGTATTACTTCGGTAAATGCACAGGATGCTAACAATCCCTGGTCTGTAGGGATCCAAACTAACGCGGTAGATTTTCACCCTACCAGTGATGTAGGAGGAACTTTTGATGATTATTTTAACGTTGGTGATCACTGGAACATTTTGCCATCTATGTCAAGATTAACAGTAGGTCGATATATTGGCGGTGGTTTTGTATTTGAACTTGCAGGTTCCTTAAACCAAATTGAACAATATGGCGCTGAAAGCGTTCCACAAATGGCATATTATGCTGTAGATGGATCGTTTAATTATAGCTTAAGAGCATTACTAAATCATGGCTGGATTGATCCCGTAGTTGGTATTGGTGGTGGTTATACCAGCATTGGTAATAATGGAGATTTCCCTATTTCAGGTCTAAGTGCAGCAACATTGAACGGTAAATTCGGTTTAAACTTCTGGTTTAGTGACAATATTGCTTTAACTCTTGAATCCAATTATAAACATGTTTTTGATGTTGATCGTGCAACACACTTTCAACATGCAGGTGGTGTGAAATTTATGTTTGGTGGAACTGACTCTGATGGTGACGGCATTTATGATAAAGATGATGAATGTCCAGAAACTCCGGGCTTACCAGAGTTTAACGGATGTCCAGATTCTGACGGTGACGGAATTGAAGACCGTATGGATGCTTGTCCAAATGAAGCAGGTTTAGCTGAATTTGATGGTTGTCCTGACACCGATGGTGATGGCATTCCAGATCCAGAAGATGACTGTCCTGAAGTAGCTGGATTGGCTGAACTTAATGGATGTCCTGATGCTGATGGTGACGGAGTTGCAGATAACGAAGATGACTGTCCTAATGAAGCAGGTCCTGCTGAAAACGACGGATGTCCTTACGAAGATATGGACGGTGATGGCGTTTTAGACAAAGATGACGAATGTCCTGAAGTTGTTGGAACTGCAGCTAACAACGGATGTCCAGAGCCAGACGTAGAAGTTATTTCTGAATTGAACGAGTATTCTAAAACAGTATTGTTCGATTTGAACAAGTCAACTATTACGGCTGAATCTGAAGAAGCTCTAGAGTCCATTGCAGAAATTATGAATGAATATTCAAACACTATCTTCCATATTGAAGGCCATACCGATAGTACCGGTAGTGCAGAATACAATGAGAAACTATCTCGTGAGCGTGCTGCTGCTGTAGAAGCCTGGTTAGAAGAAAACGGTGTGCCTAGCAACAGATTAACTTCTGAAGGTTATGGTGAAGAAAGACCAATTGCAACCAACAACACTGCAGCTGGAAGACAAGACAACCGTAGGGTTGAGATTTCTTTGGATAAAGACAAAGAAATGAAAGATTCTAGCGATAATTAGTAATTAGTTAGATAATTAATATAGAAAAACGCTCCGGTTTCCGGGGCGTTTTTTATTTTTAAGCTATGGTATCTTTTATTTCAGGAGTTCTTAAAGAACTCATTTCTTCAGAAGAAAATATTTCAGAGATTATTTTTGTACTTCCCAGCAAACGTGCGGGAAGTTTTCTATTAAAAGAGCTTTCTGCTTTCAGCGAGAATCACATTTTTGCGCCTAAAGTTTTTAGCATCGAAGAGTTCACCGAAGTTATTTCTGAAACCAAAACCGTAGATAACACGCTTACGCTTTTTGAATTTTATAATGTCTATAAAGAAATTACGCCCTTAGAAGAGCAGGAAGATTTTGAAACTTTTACTACCTGGGCTCAGAGTCTTATCCACGATTTTAATGAAATAGACCGTTATTTAATAGATTACAAAAGCTTTTTCAATTACCTGGCAGATATACAGGATTTAAAACACTGGTCTATACAGGAACCCAAAACCGAGCTTATAAATAATTATTTATCGTTTTGGAATAGTCTCCCCGCCTTTTATGAAGCTTTAAAGAAAGAATTGCTTTCAAAAAATACCGGTTACCAGGGATTAATTTATAGAAAGGCATCAGAAAAAGTTCCGGAATACATTCAAAGAAATATCGCTAAACATGTTTTTATAGGTTTTAATGCGTTAAATAATGCAGAACAACAGATCGTTCAATATCTATTAGAAAACGATCGTGCAGAGATCTACTGGGATCTTGATGAGGTTTTTGTGAAAGACAGGCAACACGATGCTTCGCTTTTTATAAACCAATATTTAAAAGACTGGCCGGTTTACCGTGAAAAAAGAGTGAAACTAAATGTAAGTGAATACAGTAAACCAAAGAATATTCAGGTTACCGGAGTTCCCAAAAATGTGGGACAGGCCAAATATTTAGGCGAATTACTGGCTAATCTAGATGAAGAAACGCTTCAGGAAACTGCAGTGGTTTTAGGAGAAGAGGACCTTTTATTACCGGTGCTAAACAGTTTGCCGCCCAACGTTAAAGATTTAAATATCACGATGGGCTTTCCGCTTAAAAACGCACCCATTGCTTCCCTGTTTGACAAGTTATTTCAAATACATCAAAATACCGCTTCAGCTTACTATTATAAAGATGTTATTTCGGTAATAAACCATCCTGCTTTAAATGAAATATTGAATCAGGAAACCGAAGTTTTTATTGAAAAAATGCAATCAGAAAACACCGTTAATCTTTCTGAAAAGAAAATAATCAACTCGTTTTCTTCCGAAGCAAAACCTTTAATTGAAGCTTGCTTTAAAAACTGGGACAACTCGCCTTTGACAGCGATTGAAGCTTTTCAGCAAATAATTAATAAGATAAAAAAACATTACAAAACCGGACAGAATAAGCTCGGTTTGGAGTTTTTATATCAATTTCATGTTTTATTCAATAAACTGGAAAATTTAAATGAGACCTATCCACATTTAAAATCGGTTAAATCACTTTACCAGTTTTATAAAGAAATAATGAGTACCCAAAGTTTGGATTTTCAAGGACGGCCGTTTAAAGGTCTGCAGCTTATGGGAATGCTGGAGTCGCGGGCTTTAGATTTTAAAAATGTTATTATTTGTTCGGTGAACGAAGGTGTTCTACCTTCAGGAAAATCGGGGAGTTCGTTTATTCCTTTCGATTTAAAGCAAACTTACAAACTGCCTACTTACAAAGAAAAGGATGCAGTTTACACCTATCACTTTTACCGATTATTGCAACGTGCTCAAAATGTACATTTGCTTTATAATACAGAAACTGACGGCTTAAATTCAGGTGAAAAGAGCAGGTTTCTCACACAGTTGGAAATCGAAAAACAACCGGCGCATCAACTCACTCACACTATGGTGAGTCCTAAGGTACCTGCGATTAAAAATGAACTTCGGGAAGTTAAAAAAACCCCGGAAATTATGGAGAAACTAAAATCACTCGCTGGTTCCGGTTTCTCCCCTTCTGCCCTAACTTCTTACATTAGAAATCCCTTAGATTTTTACAGGCAGTACGTTTTAGGTGTTCGTGACCGGGAAGAAGTAGAAGAAACTGTTGCGTACAATACACTGGGAACGGTAGTGCACGATAGTCTTGAAAATTTTTATAAACCTCTGGAGGATAAACTACTTACTGCGGAAGATATTCAAGCATTTAAATCGAGAATTGAAGAAGAAATCACACTTCAGTTTAAGAAGTCTTATATGAACGGGCCGGTGAACCAGGGAAAAAACCTGCTGATTTACGAAGTGGCTAAACGCTATCTACGCAATTTTTTAAACCTGGAATTAGACCGACTTAAAACCGAAGAAATCAAAATCCTAAAAATTGAGAAAACTTTAAAATCTGAAATTAGGATAGAGTATCTTGATTTTCCGATCTTTATGCGCGGAAAAGTAGATCGCGTAGAAAGTACCAACGGTACCACCAGAATTATTGATTATAAGACCGGAAAGGTAACCCAGGATAAAATTGAAATTGTAGATTGGGAAGATCTCACTTCAGATTACGATAAATACAGCAAGAGTTTTCAGGTTTTGGCGTATACAAAAATGATGCAAGATCAGAATTCATTGGATTTACCGGTTGAAGCGGGAATTATTTCCTTTAAAAACTTAAAAGGCGGATTTTTAAAATTCGGAAAGAAAGATAAACCAAGGACCAGAAATAAAGAAACTGCTATAACGAAGGATATTCTAGACGCATTTGAAATAGAATTAAAGAAACTAATTATCGAAATATGCGATCCTGAAATTCCTTTTAAAGAAAAAGAAATATAAAAACCTATGGAAATTACTAAAAGAACCAACCTCCAGATAGATGGGAAACACAATAAACCCATTCTTATAGATCTAATTTTTAACGACGACAAAAAACCTAAACCAATCGTGATTTTTTGCCACGGTTATAAAGGTTTTAAAGACTGGGGTGCGTGGGATAAAATGGGGGAATTTTATGCTGAAAAAGGCTATTTCTTCGTGAAATTCAATTTTTCTCACAACGGAACTTCTCCAGACAGTCCAACTGAATTTCTAAATATTGAAGCTTTTGGAGACAATAATTACATAAAAGAACTAGACGACCTACAAACGGTTATAGATTGGATTTTAACGCCAGATTTTAATGAAGCGCAACAAATTGATGTGAAAAGCATAAACCTAATTGGTCACTCTCGAGGTGGCGGAATCGCCATTTTAAAAGCCGCTGAAGAAGAAAGGATCAATAAACTAATTACCCTGGCCGCAGTAAGCGATTTTGCTTCTCGTTTTCCTAAGGAAAAAGAATTGGAAGCCTGGGAGAAAAAAGGGGTTCAGTATATAAAAAACACAAGGACGGGACAACAATTACCGCATCATTACCAGTTTTACAAAAACTTTAAAGAAAATAAAGAACGCTTAAATATTCAAAAAGCAACTAAGAAGCTAGACATCCCGCATTTTATTGCCCACGGAAGTAACGACACCTCAGTTTCTATTGCAGATGCCGGTAATTTATTTGAATGGAGCCCGATCTCAAAACTGCTTTTGGTAGAGAATGCCGATCACGTTTTTGGAATTTCTCACCCGTGGAATAAAGATGAATTAACCAAAGAATTTCAGCACGTACTAAATAGAACGGCAACTTTTCTCGATACCAGCGTGCAAGATCTAAAAGATGAATACATAGACAACGACGAAGCTGATTCGTAAGTTTTTCAAAATATATATAACTGAGGGTGGCTAAAAGCTTTTAATCGTCATTCTGAATTTAATTCAGAATCTAAGATGTTGATAATCTAAACATGTTAGAAGCTGAAACAAGTTCAACTTGACACAATTAAGCCCTTTAAGACAGCTTCCTTGGTATGTTATTAGTTTGGGGCAGTATCCGATTAAATTCCAGGGAATATTTACCGATCCCACATAGGAATTCTCCAGCCGGTCCTCACAAATCGAAATAAAAACTCAGAAATAAAAAAACCACCGCGAAAAACGGTGGTTTTGTGGAGAATATCGGAGTCGAACCGATGACCTTTTGGCTGCCAGCCAAACGCTCTAGCCAGCTGAGCTAATCCCCCAATTGGGGGGCAAATGTAATAATTTTCTGTAAATTCCAACCAAGAACTTTTATTAATTATTCTGAATAAAAATGATTAGAAAAGCAAGCTTAGAAGATCTCAACGAAATTAAAGAACTGACTGAAGCCTGTGCTGAAGCGCTTCAGCAACAAAATATTTTTCAATGGAACGAGCAATATCCTTCCCTCGGAAAGCTTGAAAATGATATTCAGCGAGAAGAATTATTCGTTTACGAAATAGAAAATCGCATTATTGCCATTATGGTGCTCACTCCCAAAATGGATGCGGTCTATGGTGATATCAAATGGCTTACTGAAACCGATAATAATTTATATATCCACAGACTTGCCACTCACCCCAATTTCTGGAGAAAGGGATACGCCAGGAAAATGATGGATTTTGCTGAGGATTTTGCTAAAAACAGAAATTTCACTTCCATAAGACTGGATACATTTAGTAAAAATCTACGGAATCAAAAATTCTATGAAGCCCGGGATTACTTAAGACTTGGAGATGTTTATTTTCCACATAAAAATAAAGAGCCATTTCATTGTTACGAAAAGCAAATAAGCTATTAGAAGAAAACTCGAAGAAATTAAGTCTTGCAATAAAGCTTTAGAATAAAGCATTCTATATTTGCTGCTGAAAAAACCGCTTTTGGAATCTTCTGTTAGTTTTCGAAATATCAACCGAATTGCCATTCCTGCGATTATTGCCGGAATTGCAGAACCGCTCATCTCCCTAACCGATATTGCGGTAATAGGAAACGTGCAAGAAAATTCGGTAGAAGCCCTTGCCGCTGCTGGAATTGTAGGTTCATTTCTTTCTGCTATAATTTGGATCGTTGCGCAAACCAAAACCGCCATTTCGGCCATTGTTTCGCAGCATTTAGGTGCAAACCGGCTCCACGCGGTAAAAACCCTTATTCCACAGGCGATTTATTTCAATTTTGCCTTCAGCCTGGTAATTTATTTTACCACTGCATTTTTTGCTGATAGTATTTTTAGAGCATATAATGCCGATGGTTTGATCTTGCAATATTCTGGTGAATATTATCAAATCCGTGCTTTAGGCTATCCCTTAACTTTGGTGACTTTCGCGATTTTTGGTGTGTTTCGCGGATTACAAAATACGCTTTGGGCAATGAAATGCAGCCTTGCCGGAGCTGCTGTAAACGTTGGGCTGGATTTTCTCCTGGTTTACGGCATAGACGGACTTATCCCTGCCATGCACCTTAAAGGTGCTGCTTATGCCAGCCTGGCAGCGCAAGCTACGATGCTGATTATGGCGCTTTGGTTTTTCTTTAAAAAGACCCCTTTTCATTTAAAACTGAGTTTTAATATCAATCCGCGGTTAAAAGGGCTTTTACTTATGGCCGCCAATCTTTTTGTAAGAACGGCTGCCCTTAATTTTGCCATTTACCTCGCCAATGCTTACGCCACAGATTATGGGAAAAACTATATCGCCGCGCAAAGTATTTTGATGAACATCTGGTTGTTTTTTAGTTTTTTTATTGATGGTTATGCGAACGCCGGAAACGCTATCGGCGGGAAATTACTCGGCGCAAAAGATTACAGAAACCTTTGGCAACTCAGTAAAAAAATAAGCAAATACGCCGTGTTGATAGCTTTTATGCTCATGGCTATTTGCGGGATCTTCTATAACCAAATAGGTTTGGTTTTTAATAAGGATATTACGGTTCTGGCCATATTTTCTTCGGTGTTTTGGATTGTGTTATTAATGCAACCGGTAAATGCCATTGCTTTTATGTTCGACGGAATTTTTAAAGGTTTGGGCGAAGCAAAATACCTTCGGAACCTATTACTCGTAGCCACATTCCTGGGCTTCACTCCTGCTCTATTAATTTCAGATTATTTCGGGTTAAAACTCTACGGAATCTGGATCGCCTTTTTCGTATGGATGCTTATACGCAGCGCCGGTTTGGTGATTAAATTCAGAAGAAAATATTTGCAGAAAGAAGTATGAGTTCAGTAGGCAATTTCCAGTTAGCAGTCTCAGTAGGCGGTGGGCAGTTTTAATTGGCGGGTTTAGCTTCAGACCTCAATTCTGTATTATAATCAAGTCAACTATTTATTTTCTGTAAACTGGTACTGCTTCCTGCAACCATCAAGGAATAACTTTAAAATTGAATTTTAATTATTGAACCAAAAAAATTTATTTCAGCGCTAATCTTTCTAAATTTGGTTATTCAGCTAACCCGAAAACCAATTTTATGTCTACTACACGAGAAAACGGAAGTTTATTTACCAATATTGAAAACGGAATCGCCCATCTGGAATTTGGCCATCCGGCCAGTAATTCTTTCCCTTCAGAATTGCTAGATCGGCTTGAGAAAGAGTTTCAAAAATTATCTCAAGACGATAGCGTAAAAATCATTTTATTAAAATCTGAAGGTGAAAAAGCTTTTTGTGCGGGAGCTTCTTTTGACGAACTAGTGGCGATTGAAACCATGCAAGCTGGAAAATTATTCTTCTCGGGTTTTGCCAAGGTTTTAAACGCGATGCGAAAATGTAAAAAACTCATCGTGGGACGTATTCAGGGGAAAACCGTTGGTGGCGGCGTTGGGCTGGTTGCCGCCTGTGATTATGCTATGGCTACTGATGCTGCTGCAGTTAAGCTTTCAGAAATTAGTATAGGTATTGGCCCATTTGTGATTGCCCCGGCCGTAGAACGCAAAATTGGCGTTGGTGCACTTGCTGAATTAAGCCTGGCTGCCCACGAATGGAAAAATGCTTATTGGGCAAAGGATAAAGGGCTTTATGCGCGTGTTTTTGAAAGCTTAAAAGATTTGGATAAAGAGGTTACAATTTTTACCGAAAACCTGGCTTCTTATAACCCAGAAGCTCTCTATGAAATAAAACAAATGCTTTGGAAAAACACTTCTCACTGGGACGAATTACTGGCTGAAAGAGCAGCGATTTCGGGTGAACTGGTACTATCAGATTTTACCAAAAATGCTTTAAATAAATATAAAAAATAAAAATATGCGTCTACTTTACCTTGACCAAACCGGTGACAAGGCACATAGTCTAGGATATTCTATAGGTTATTTTATTGGTGACAATATTCTTTTTATACTGCTTGGTCTTTTAATAATTGCCGGTCTTTTTGGGTTTTTCTTCACAAAATGATTAAAAACAATAAACGCCAGATTAAAAATTAGTTTGGGTTTTCACCTTTAAACTTACATTGGTTTCAATTTAGGAAATTAGCATCCCTATAACAGAGTTCTTATTTTAAAAAGTTTAATTTCAACCTTAGAAACTAATTTATGAGTTTACCACAGCAACATTTACCAAAAGACCGCGATGCCACCCGTGAAGAGGAATGGGGATTTACCATTTGGGAATTTATAGCCGATAACTGGCTTTACCTTGTGGGTATTTTAATAATTCTTGCCATTTTCTTTTATGCGCGTTACAACTGGAGGAGAAGACAGGAAAAAAACCGAATGAAATAATGGGAGAAGATACCTGGGGATTCTTAAGTTTCCTTAGCGGAATGGGATTCTGGCTAATTTTAGCCGTCGTTTTAATTGTTGTGGTTCTTTATAAGAAATTCAAAAAATAATTACCTTGTTTTTAACCAACCTGTAATACTCAATCTGGAGGTTTTAACTGGCTTTACTTCGTGCTCCAATACCTGGCTCTCAAAAATCACCACCCGCCCCGGCAGTGGGTATATAGCTTTGGAAACCTCAACGCCGTTTTCTTCGGAATAAATTACCAATTCCCCGCCATTCTCGGGCTTCCAATCTTCCTCATTTAAATAACAAACCATAGAAAGTTTTCTCCTCCCGTCGTTCTGAAATGTATCTAAATGCCGTTGATAAAAAGTACCTTCGGGATAAAGAGCAAAATGGAATTCTTTGGTTAAAATTCCGAGGAAACAGGTTTTGTTCAGATAAGCTACTAGTGAATTGATTTTGTTGAAAAAGAGGTTTTCGGCTTCTCCGGCTTCAGATTCGTTAAGCCACAAGATAAGATCACCCCGAATAGATTTTGCAACAATTTCATTGGTTTTGTTACCTATGGCCGCTTTCTTAAATTGTTCTTCTTCAAACTTCGATTTTAAAGAATTTCGAAGCATTGCGACTTCTTCCGAATTAAAAAATTCATCTACAATACAGTATTGATTTTCTACCAGATTAGTAATAATACCTTCGTAAAAGGGATTCTCTTTAAAATCCAGTTGTTCAAAAAGTTCGGTAGTGTTTTGTGGTTCCATTTTTCAGAATAAAAAAGTCTACAAATATACTTCAGAAAGTTAATATTAACGTCAAAAAAAATAACGCCAAAAAACCCTTAACTTTGCAAAAAATAACCTGCGATGAGCAAGATTAGGATTACCAAAAAGTTTTCTTTTGAAACCGGACACGCCCTTTACGGCTACGACGGGAAATGCCGAAATGTACACGGCCACAGCTACAAACTGAGTGTTTGCGTAATTGGAGAACCTATTACCGATAAAGATAATGTAAAGTTTGGGATGGTCATAGATTTTGGCGACCTGAAAAAGATCGTGAAATCTGAAATTGTAGATCAATTTGACCACGCGACGGTTTTTAATAAAAACACCCCGCATATAGAGCTCGCGGAAGAATTAAAAAACCGCGGTCATCATGTGATCCTGGTTGAATACCAGCCTACCAGCGAAAATATGGTTGTTGATTTTGCTGAAAAAATCCAGAAACATTTACCAGATCATATAAAACTTCACTCGCTAAAACTCCAGGAAACAGAATCCAGTTTTGCTGAATGGTATGCCAGCGATCAATAAAACCCAAGAGGCCCCTTCCCTTTTAAAAGGAAGGTGGATTTATCTTTGGTAAGATCAAAGACGGAAAGTGAAAAACGAACAGACCTCACAGGTTTTGAAAACCTGTGAGGTCTTTTATTAAATATTTATATTTACGCTTAGAATAAATAACCTATGACGATTCCAGAAGGCAAAAAAGTTTATTTTTCCAGCGATAATCACCTGGGCGCTCCTACCCAAGAAAAAAGTCGGCCCCGGGAAGTACGTTTTGTAAAATGGCTAGATGAAATTAAGGAAGACGCTGCGGCTATTTTTCTACTTGGGGATTTATTCGACTTTTGGTTTGAATATAAACATGCTGTTCCAAAAGGCTTTGTAAGGGTGCTAGGGAAATTAGCCGAGATTAAAGATAGTGGCATCCCGGTTTATTTTTTTGTTGGGAACCACGATTTGTGGATGCAGGATTATTTTGAAGAAGAACTGAATATCCCGGTATATCATAGACCGAAGGAATTTGAGTTTAACAACAAAACCTTTCTTGTAGGCCACGGCGACGGTCTCGGTCCCGGAGACCACGGCTATAAGCGAATGAAAAAAGTATTTACCAATCCCTTTTCAAAATGGCTTTATCGGTGGTTACACCCCGATTTGGGAATTCCGTTAGCCCAGTATTTTTCCGTAAAAAACAGAGCGATTTCGGGTGATGAAGAACAGGAATTTTTAGGCGAAGAAAAAGAATGGCTTATTCAATATTGCAGAAGAAAATTAGAAGAAAAACATTACGATTATTTTCTGTTTGGCCACCGGCATTTACCACTGGAAATCGATCTAAACGGAAAATCCACATACATCAATACTGGTGATTGGATCAATTTTTATACTTACGCGGTTTTTGACGGAGAAAAGACAGGTTTGAAAAAGTTAAAAAAATAAAGAAGGGCTATTTCCTATAATGATAGCGACAGGCAGCTATCATCAAGTGATCATTTTCAAACTTATAAACCAGTCGATGTTCAGAGGTAATACGTCTGGACCAATAGCCTTGCAAATCACCTTTTAAAGCTTCAGGTTTACCAATACCTTCTTGTGGAGTTCGAAGACAACTTTTTATTAGTATATTGATTCGTTTAAGAATCTTTTTATCAACTTTTTGCCAATACAAATAATCTTCCCAGGAAGTTAAAGACCAAACCAATCGCATTATTCAATAAGATCTTTGCGAACAACAGAACCTGTTTCCAATTCCTCGATAGATTTCAATAAAACGTCCCTGTTATTTCCACTTAATAAATAAGAAGTTTCCTTTAGAGAATTATATTCGTCAAGCGATATCAAAACAAGATCCTTCCCTCCTTTACGCTTAATGATAACATCACTAACATCATTAATTACCTTATCAAACCAATACTTTAAGTTTGAGCGAAAATTACTATAATTTACTGTTTCCATTCTACAAAAATACATATAAGTACTTATTTAAGTACTTTTTATTTATAATTTAACATTGGGATCAATTTTGATATCATACAGATTTACAAATAATTATTTAATTCATCCAACCATTTATTCTTTTAAACAGCAGTCAATCATTCGCTGATATCCCTTAATTTTAACTGAATAGAAACGTTACCGTTCCATTCATTTTCATCTAAAGAGTACACGGCTTTAAAGCTTTTCTTTTCTGAAATGGTTTCAAATTTTTCTCCCAAACCGAAGCCAATCATATCAAAAATAGCAGGTTTCCCTTTTTGCTTAACCTTGCATTTTAAGTGGGCTTCATCGGCACCCACACATTTCCCATAACCTGTATCGGTAAGGTTTTGCGTCATAAAGATAGGCGTCATATTCCCGGGACCAAAAGGGGCAAATTGTTTTAAAATTCTGAAAAATTTCGGAGTAATTTCATCCATGTCAATTTGGGCATCTACCAAAATTTCTGGGGTAAGCAGGCGTTTATCTATAGTTTCAGAAACAACCGATTCGAACTTGGCTTTGAAATTTTCATATTCCGAAGCTTCTAATGTGAGCCCCGCAGCATATTTATGCCCGCCGAACTGTTCAATATGTTCTTTACAGGCTTCCAAAGCATTGTAAACATCAAATCCCTTTACCGATCGCGCCGAAGCGGCAAGTTTCTCTCCGCTTTTTGTAAAAACCAGGGTTGGGCGGTAATAGGTTTCGGTAAGGCGCGAGGCTACAATACCAATTACACCCTTATGCCATGCTTCGTGATACACTACGGTACTAAAACGTTCTTGTTCCTGCAATTCTTCAATTTGCTCCAGCGCTTCAACTGTAATAGCTTTATCTGTAGTTTTTCTTTCCGCATTAAAATTTTCAATTTCTCCAGCAAATTGCATTGCAGTAGGTTCATCTTCTTCCGTAAGCAAATTAACGGCGTGCATACCGTGTTTGATCCTTCCGGCCGCATTTATACGTGGGGCAATGATAAAAACAACGTCAGTTATCGTAAGCTTTTCCTTTTTCACCTGGGCTAAAATCGCCTTAAAGCCCATTCGGGGTGCAACGTTAATAACGTTTAAACCGTGATAAGCCAGAATTCTATTTTCCCCTGTTATAGGTACGATATCGGCACCAATAGCGGTTGCCACAAGATCAAGATAAGGCAGCAAAACTTCCAGTGTTCCACCTCTTTTGGTATTTATAGCTTGAATCAATTTAAACCCAACCCCGCAACCACAGAGTTCTTTAAAAGGATATTCACAATCTTCACGTTTGGGATCCAAAACCGCAACTGCCTTAGGAATTTTATTGCCCGGCCGGTGGTGATCGCAAATAATAAAATCGACTCCTTTCTCAACGGCGTACGCAACTTTATCAATGGCTTTAATCCCGCAATCCAGGGCAATAATCAACGAAATCTCGTTATCGGCGGCAAAATCGATTCCCTGATAAGAAATACCATAACCTTCAGCATACCTATCCGGAATATATGTTGCCACGTTGGGCGTCAGGGTTTTTAAATAGGAAGACATTAAAGCTACACTCGTGGTGCCATCTACATCATAATCGCCGTACACCATAATATTTTCTTCGGAAGCGATCGCTTGCTGGATTCGGTTTACAGCCACATCCATATCTTTCATCAAATAAGGATCATGAAGGTCGTCTAGGTTGGGTCTGAAAAACTTTTTTGCGGCTTCAAAAGTATCGATTCCACGCTGAACCAAAAGCGTGGCAACAGCTGGGGCCACCCCTAATTCCCCGGCAAGCTTATTAACAACTAAAGAATCGGGTTTAGGTTTTAAAGTCCAGCGCATGTTAAGTTTTTTTCAAAAATACGCATTGTATTTCAATCCCAATAAGAGGGATTTTACTAAAACAAGCTTCCAAATTTCAGCAATTAATTATATTCCCTAATTTCCCGCTTTAAATTATAGACAAGTGAAAGTTATACAGGGACAGCTCGTAGATATTGAAAACAGGAAAATTTTTTCTGCGGAAATCAGTATCGAAAATGGAAAAATCATAAAAATTGAAGAAAAACAGCACGACGTAAAAAGCTTTTTGCTTCCTGGGTTTATCGATGCCCATATTCATATTGAAAGTTCCATGTTGGTGCCTACGGAATTTGCAAGGTTGGCGGTAATTCACGGTACAGTCGCCACGGTTTCAGACCCGCACGAAATTGCGAATGTTTTAGGAAAAGATGGGGTTAAATTTATGGTTGAAAACGGAAATAAAAGTCCGTTAAAATTTAATTTTGGTGCACCTTCTTGTGTACCTGCAACCAGTTTTGAAACTTCGGGAGCGGTTATTAATGCGGGAGATATTAAAGAATTGCTTGCCCTTCCCGAAATAAAATACCTGGCTGAAATGATGAATTATCCCGGGGTGATTTTTAAAGATGAAGAAGTGCTAAAGAAAATTGCCTGGGCCAAACATTATAATAAACCTATCGATGGTCACGCGCCGGGTTTACGAGGCGAAGACGCAAAAAAATATGCCGAACCTGGCATTTCTACAGACCACGAATGCTATACTTACGAAGAAGCCGAGGAAAAACTAAGCCTGGGAATGAAGGTGATAATCCGCGAAGGCAGTGCGGCTAAAAATTTTGAAGCCCTTATTGATCTGCTCCCCGAATATTATAAAAATATGATGTTCTGCTCTGATGATAAACACCCGGACGATTTGGTTCTAGGGCATATCAACCAGCTATGTGCTCGTGCTATTGCCAGAGGAATTGATGTTTTTAAGGTTCTGGAAGCAGCTTGTATTAATCCAGTAACTCATTATAATTTAGATGTTGGCCAATTGAAAATAGGCGATCCTGCCGACTTTATCATGGTCCAGGACCTAACACATTTTGAAGTTTTACAAACTTATATCGAAGGAAAATTAGTTGCCGAAAACGGTAAATCTTACATCCAACCTTCTGCTTTTGAGAAGCCAAATAATTTTAATACTTCCTATAAAAAAATAGAAGATCTTAAAGTACCAGCAACCGGAGACGACATAAAAGTGATAGAAGCTATGGATGGCGAACTTATTACTAACGAGCTTAAGCTTCAAACTTTAGAAAAGGATGGAAATCTCATTTCTGATATTGAAAACGATATTTTAAAAATCACCGTAGTTAACCGATATGAAGACAAACCCGCTGCAATAGCTTTTATAAAGAATTTCGGACTAAAAAAAGGAGCTATAGCCAGCTCGGTAGCCCACGATTCTCATAATATTATCGCCGTTGGAACATCTGACGAAGAAATTTGCAATGCAGTTAACCTTATTATAAAACATAAAGGTGGAATTTGCAGCGTAAATAAAAAAGATGAAAAAATTCTTCCGCTGCCAATCGCCGGAATAATTAGCGATAAAGATGGCTGGGAAGCAGGGAAATTATATCAAGAAATCGATAAAATGGCGAAGGATTTAGGCAGCACCTTAAAAGCGCCGTTTATGACACTTTCTTTTATGGCTTTACTGGTAATTCCGGACCTAAAACTTTCAGATAAAGGTTTATTCAGTGGGAAAAAGTTTGATTTTGTTGATCTGGTAAGTAAGCAGGGATAAAATTGAATTTTAGTTCAATCCTTCTGTTTTGTCTTGTCTCTTTGGTCTACTTCTTTCCACCAACCACGATCACAATTTCCCCTTTTGGTGGTTTTTTGGTGTAATGCTGAAGAACCTCAGCAGCAGTGCCACGAATTGTTTCTTCGTGAAGTTTTGTGATTTCCCTGGAAACCGAGACCGGGCGATCTTCTCCAAAATACTCAACAAAATGCTTCAGTGTTTTTAGCAATTTATGAGGCGATTCGTAAAAAATCATTGTTCGGGTTTCTTCTGCTAGTAAATTCAACCGGGTTTGTCGGCCTTTTTTTACAGGAAGAAAACCTTCAAAAATAAATTTATCGTTTGGAAAACCGCTGTTTACTAGCGCTGGCACAAAAGCCGTGGCGCCGGGAAGACAATCTACCTCTATCCCTGCTTCAACGCAAGAACGGGTTAGTAGAAATCCGGGGTCTGAAATTGCCGGGGTTCCTGCATCGCTTATAAGTGCAATATTTTCCCCACTTTTAATACGCTCAACTATCGCATCTACAGTTTTGTGCTCATTATGCATATGGTGACTATGCATGTGCGTACCGATTTCAAAATGCTTCAAGAGTTTCCCGCTGTTCCGGGTATCTTCAGCAAGAATAGTATCTACTTCTTTTAGCACTCTAATTGCCCTAAAAGTCATATCTTCTAAATTACCTATTGGTGTAGGGACCAGGAATAATTTTCCCATTTAGAAACTTTAATTATGGAATTTGTTCTCAATTTTGGCCATAAATCGCTCTTCATAATCTTCTTTTCCCTCCCAGTGGTTGTAATCTGGTTTTACCACTAACTGAATGAATCGCTGAGCTTCATCTAAAGAACTGAAGGTGTTTAACTGGGAAAGGACGCGGTTATAATCTGAAGTATTTCCGTCAAAAAGATTTTTTATAAAAGCAAGACGTTCGTTAAGGCCTATGTTAATGCCTTTCTTCAACCTGTCATTTACAGATCTAGGTTTCTGATCTTTCTGCCGATTATTTAAAGGTTCAAAATCTGGAAGATTATCATAATCTACCCCAATATTCCTGAAATCGTTTTTAGGTGCTTCAGGTTTTGGTTTTGCGGGTTCTTCTTTAAGTTTTGGGGCTTGCTGTCGTACCGGTGGGGCTTGTGGCTTGGGATTAGCCTGTTCTATAAGTTCGTCAACTCGCTCAGATTCTGCCGGCATTTGCGCTACGATGTCTTTAATTTTCTCGGTATTGGGCTCGGTAATGGCATCTGAATCTTCGCGATACTCGGTACCATCTGGAGCATAATCATCCCGTTCTTCTTGCACCGGGGCTTTTTGCTGAATTTTCTTTTCGAGCTTAGGGGTTGGTGTAGCTTCAGGAACATCAAAACCTTGTAAGTTTTGTTCGGTAAAATTCAATATTGAAAGCTGCTCATACAAGGTCGCTGCTTTCAATTTAAGCGCTTTCGTATCCAGGTTTTCTTTTTCAGAAATTATCTCTTCCGCAAGTTTTACCAACTCTTTTTTAAGTCTGTTTTTCATTTTTCAGCAATATTTATGAACCCTTTTTATTTTAAAACCAATATTATAATCCAATAGAATCACTTACAAAAAAAGTGCCTCATTTTGGTTTAATAACTTTAGCGCTTACCAACCGGTAATGGCTTGTATTTTTAATAAATTTGTTCCACCTTTATCAAAAAGGGTACGTTCCCATTTCGATTTGAAAATTACAAAATGTTTCTCGAAAATACAGTAAATCACGAAGAGCAATTTGGCTGGATTGAAGTTATTTGCGGCAGTATGTTCTCTGGTAAGACCGAAGAGCTAATTCGCCGTTTAAAAAGAGCCCAGTTCGCCAAACAAACCGTAGAAATCTTTAAACCCGCCATAGACATTCGCTATGACGAGGAAATGGTGGTTTCTCATGATTCTAACGAGATTAGATCTACTCCGGTGCCTTCAGCCTCAAATATCAGGATTCTTGCAGATGGTTGTGACGTAGTAGGAATTGACGAAGCCCAGTTTTTTGATGATGAAATTGTTACTGTTTGTAATGATTTGGCTAACCGCGGAGTTCGGGTAATTGTTGCCGGTCTGGATATGGATTTTAAAGGAAATCCTTTTGGTCCTATGCCCTATCTTATGGCAACTGCTGAATATGTAACCAAAGTTCACGCGGTTTGCACAAGAACCGGAAACCTGGCGCAATTTAGTTACCGGAAAGCAATTAATGACGATTTGGTTTTTCTTGGGGAGAATGAAGAATATGAACCTTTAAGTCGCGGTGCTTATTATAAAGCAATGCTTAGAGAAAGGGTTAAGAAATTAGATGTGAACGATGCTGAAGAACTACACCCAAACTTAAAGAAAAAGAATGCCTAAAGCCGAAGAAACTGTTCTCGAGATAGACCTCAACGCACTTGCACATAATTTTAAAATCATAAAATCACAGTTAAAATCCGGTGTTAAATTTATGTCAGTTATTAAAGCTTATGCCTACGGAAATGACTCTGTAGCAATGGCCAAAAAACTGGAGGAACTGAATACCGATTATTTTGCGGTTGCTTACACCGAAGAGGGCATCAGGCTTCGAAAATCGGGAATAAGTAAACCTATTTTAATTTTGCACCCCCAACCGGTAAATTATGCTGAAATCATTGAAAATTGCCTGGAACCTAATTTGTACAGCGCAAGAACGCTTCAGCTTTTTATCGAAATTGCTGAAAAGCAAAATCAGAAAAACTATCCTGTTCATTTAAAATTCAACACGGGAATGAACCGTTTAGGATTTACTGAAACCGACTATCATCATATTCCGGAGAAATTAGAAAAGACAAAATCGGTAAAAGTAGTTTCTGCATTTTCGCATTTAGCGGCAAGTGAAGATTGGAGAGAAAGGGAATTTACGCTTTCACAAATTTATAAATTCAAGGATTTAGCGGGTAAACTTTTAGATATTATTGGTTACGAGCCGCTTTTACATATTTGTAATACTTCCGCCATTTTTAATTATCCTTCAGCCACTTTTTCTATGGTAAGAAGCGGCCTGGGGCTTTACGGTTTTGCCAACGATCCTAACCTGGATAAAAAACTAAAACCGGTTGGAACCCTTAAAACAATAATATCTCAAATTCAGAATTTAAAAGAAGGGGATACTGTGGGTTACGGTCGTGCTTTTAAGGCTGAAAAACCTACCAGAATCGCAACACTCTCTATTGGCCATGCCGATGGTATTAAACGCATCTACGGTCACGGAAAAGCCGGTGTTTTTGTGAACGGTGAATATGCACCAATTGTAGGAAGTGTGTGTATGGATATTATTATGATAGATGTCACCAACATTGATTGTAAGGAGGGTGACGAAGTAATTGTTTTTGGTGGACCCCAGCACGTAACAAAACTTGCCGGGGATGGCGGGACTATTTCTTACGAACTTATTACCGGAATTTCCCAGCGGGTGAAACGTATTATTATGGAGTGATTATTTTTCAGAATAAATCGTTTTAAAATTTTGTGTAAATTGGCTTGGTTATAACTAATCAATCCAATTTATCATGAGTTTTATCAAAGATTTTAAGGCTTTCATGCTGAAAGGCGATATCATAGCCCTCGCTACCGCAGTAGTAATCGGTGCTGCCTTTAACAAAATTGTTGCTTCTGTTGTTGCCGATGTGATTATGCCTATTATTGGTTTATTGACTGGGGGGTACAGCCTTCACTAAGAAGTTTATCTCTTTAGACGGCATTTCTTACGGAACTTTGGAAGCAGCGAGAGAAGCTGAAGCAGCTGTAATCACCTACGGTAATTTATTAGACACTATTATCCATTTTATAATCGTTGCATTTTTTATATTTTTGGTGTTACGGGCTTACGAAAAGACCAAAAAGGAAAAAGAAGCTCCCAAGTTGGTGGAACCAAAAGGACCAACCCAGGAAGAGTTACTTACTCAAATTAGGGATGAGCTAAAAAAACAAGGAAATACGCCTTAAAATTATTAAAAATACGAGCACCGCTATACTGCTCATTTTAAATTAATCGTAATTTAACCAAACCCCACATTAAACTGTGGGGTCTTTTTTTAACGAAAATCATCAATTAGTTTAAAAACAATAATTCTTTTCAATTTTAGGTCCTGAAAGTGGGTTAGTTAAGTTCTGGTCAATAAATTTGCGGCTGGTTTTTAAGAACATTTAAATGGATTTCCGTCGTAATTTATGCTGAGCATAGTCGAAGTACGGAAATGACAAAATAACAAAGTTTAATTTTATGAGAATAGCAGTGGTAGGCGCTACCGGAATGGTAGGCCAGGTAATGTTACAGGTTTTGGCGGAAAGAAATTTTCCGGTAACCGAATTGTATCCGGTGGCTTCAGAAAGGTCAGTCGGAAAAAAGATCAATTTTCAAGGAAAAGACTATAAAGTCATTGGGCTTCAGGAAGCGGTAGATATTAAGCCAGATATCGCTTTATTTTCTGCCGGTGGGGATACTTCCTTAGAATGGGCTCCAAAATTTGCCGAAAACGGAACGACCGTAGTAGACAATTCTTCGGCCTGGAGAATGGATAAAACCAAAAAACTGGTAATTCCCGAAATAAACGCTTCAGAATTAACTAAAGAAGACAAAATTATCGCCAATCCAAACTGTTCTACAATTCAGTTGTTAATGGCTTTAAAACCGCTGCACGATGCTTTTAAAATTAAACGTGTAATCGTTTCTACTTACCAATCAATTACCGGAACCGGAGTTAAAGCGGTGGAGCAATTGGAAAATGAATACAAAGGCGAAAAAGGGGAAATGGCTTATCCTTATCCTATTCATAAGAACGCGTTGCCGCATTGTGATGTATTTCAGGACAACGGTTACACCAAAGAAGAAATGAAACTTACCATGGAAACCAAGAAGATCCTGGGAGACGATTCGGTTTTGGTTAGTGCTACTGCAATTAGAATTCCGGTAGTTGGCGGGCATTCAGAATCTGTGAATGTTGAATTTGAAAATGAATTTGATGAAGGTGAAGTTAGAAAAATTCTAAGTCAGTTTCCGGGAGTAACCGTACAGGACAATCCTGAAACCAATACTTATCCAATGCCTATTTATGCCGAAGGAAAAGACGATGTTTTTGTTGGAAGAATCCGCAGGGATTATTCCCAGCCAAAGACTTTGAATATGTGGGTGGTCGCCGACAACCTTAGAAAAGGAGCCGCTACGAATACTGTGCAAATTGCAGAATACCTGATTAAAAATAAGTTGGTATAAGCTGGAAAACGCATAAACGATTAACTAATGCCTGTAAAAATGTAACTTACAGGCATTTTTTATTACTAACTTTATGCAATAAGTAACATTATATGAAAAAAAACATTCTCCGGAATTTTTGCACTTGTCATCCTGGCCTCCTGCAACGATTCCAAAAACGAAAAAGAAATCAGTTTGAATTATCCCGAAACTAAAAAAGTAGACACAGTTACCGATTATTTCGGGACCGAAGTTAAAGATCCTTACCGCTGGCTGGAAGACGACCGCAGCGAAGAAACCGAAGAGTGGGTAAAAGCTCAAAACGATGTGACTTTTGACTATTTAAACAGTATTCCGTACAAAAAAGAGCTCGAAGAAAGACTTTCAGAAATATGGAATTACGAAAAAATAGGTGCTCCTTTTCAAGAAGGTGATTACACCTATTTCTACAAGAACGACGGCTTACAGAACCAATACGTAGTTTACAGAAAAAAAGGTGATGATGGCGAAACTGAAGTTTTCCTTGATCCAAATAAATTCAGTGAAGACGGTACTACTTCCCTTGCCGGTTTAAGTTTCTCAAAAGACGGTAGTAAAGCTGCGTACGCTATTTCTGAAGGCGGTAGCGACTGGAGAAAAATCATTATTATAGATGCTGAAAATAAAGAACGTGCTGAAGATACGCTTCAGAATGTAAAATTCAGCGGAATTTCCTGGAAAGGAAACGATGGCTTCTACTATTCCAGCTACGAAAAACCTGAAGGTAGCGAGCTTTCGGCAAAAACAGATCAGCATAGATTATTTTACCATAAACTGGGAACTCCACAGAGTGAAGACAAAATAATTTTTGGAGATTCTGAAGATCAAAAACACCGCTATGTTGGCGGGAATGTTTCAGAAGACGATCAATTTTTATTTATTTCCGCCAGGAACTCAACTTCCGGGGGAAAACTTTTTATGATGGATCTTTCAAAAAACAACCCTGAATTGATTACTGTTTTAGACAATGAAGATTCTGATACTTATGTAATAGAAAACGATGGCAGCAAACTTTTTATAGTTACCAATATGGATGCGCCAAATCGTAAGATCGTGACCGTAGATGCCGCAAACCCTTCTCCTGAAAATTGGGAAGATTTTATTCCCGAAACAGAAAATGTATTGAGCCCTTCTACCGGTGGTGGTTATTTCTTTGCCGAATATATGGTAGACGCGGTTTCTGAAGTAAAACAATATGATTATAATGGTGAACTGGTTCGTGAAGTTGAACTTCCAGGGATCGGTTCAACCGGCGGGTTTGGTACTAAAAAGGAGAACGAAGAATTGTATTATTCTTTCACTAATTATGTAACTCCGGGTACTATCTACAAATATAATATTGAAGAAGGAACTTCTGAAGTATATAATAAACCCAACATTAAATTTAATCCGGACGATTACGAAAGCAAGCAGGTTTTTTATACTTCAATAGACGGTACAAAAATTCCGATGATCATTACCCACAAAAAAGGTCTTGAGCTTAACGGTAAGAACCCAACGATGCTTTATGGCTACGGAGGATTCAATATTAGTTTAACGCCTTCTTTTAGCACTGCAAACGCTATCTGGATGGAACAGGGTGGTATTTATGCCGTTCCAAACCTTAGAGGTGGTGGTGAATATGGTAAAGAATGGCACGATGCCGGTATTAAACTGAAAAAACAAAAAGTTTTTGATGATTTTATCGCTGCCGCGGAATATCTTATTGAAGAGAATTATACATCAAGCGATTACCTGGCCATTCGTGGGGGTTCTAACGGTGGATTATTAGTAGGTGCTACAATGACTCAGCGTCCAGATCTTATGAAAGTAGCCTTGCCGGCCGTAGGTGTAATGGATATGTTACGTTACCATACTTTTACAGCCGGAGCAGGTTGGGCTTACGATTATGGAACTGCGGAGGATAGTGAAGAAATGTTTAATTACCTTCTTGATTATTCACCGGTTCATAACCTTGAAGAAGGAACCGAATATCCGGCTACTTTAGTGACCACCGGAAATCACGACGATCGTGTGGTACCTGCGCATTCTTTTAAATTTGCTGCAGAATTACAGGATAAGCAAGCCGGAGAAAATCCAGCTTTAATAAGAATTGAGACCAAAGCCGGTCACGGTGCTGGAAAACCTACAAAAATGATTATTGAAGAATACGCCGATATTTTTGGCTTTACCCTTTATAATATGGGCTTTGATGTTTTACCAAATAAAACTGAAGAGGAAGTAAAAGGATAAGATATTTAATTTTGAGTTTTTTTAACCTCACAGTTCCGATGACAATGGGACTGTGAGGTTTTTTGTTTCAGGCAGAGAGGTGTTTGAAAAGTTTTAAGATCGTCATTCTCCTGAAGCTTCGGAATCATTTCAGAATCTAGGTTCAAATTAACTTAGAAGCTGAAACAAGTTCAGCTTGACGAAATTAGGACAGCTTTTTTATGTTGAAATAACATCTAACTACTGGAAAATTATCCCTCCTTATTTTGCACCAATTTTAGCTCTCCGTCTTCAAGCAAATAGCCTTTTTCGGCCTTATAAAGAATCTCCTCATCATCGTCTGAATAAGCTTCAAGAAGCCTGTATTCTCCATTCATTTCGGCGTCGAGGCGTTTTACTTTTTCTTCATCATTACAGGTCTTTCCTATAATTTTATAATCTTGATTTTCATATTTTGTGATAGTGCCAATTACTTTTAAAGGTAAAATTTCTTCAAGGTATTTTGTGTAGATTTCAAAACCTCCGGTAACAATATATACCTTGATTCCAGCCTTATCTTTTTCTCGAATATCAGCCACCATTTCTTCTCTAAAATACTCAGTAAATTCCAGATTCCAGAATTGTTCTGCATACTTTTCTACTTTTTCCGGTGGAAGTTTATTCAAATAATCATAGAAATTTTCCTTGAAATAAGTCTTACTCATTATTCGTAGCTTACCCAGCGCCTTGAGACAGCCAATTTGAAACAGGTGAACCAGTTTATAACCCTTTTTATAGCAAATGAATTTAAAAAATTCATCCTTGGATGATTTTTTATATAAAGTTTGGTTAAGGTCGTAAACTATGATTTCCTGCATCTTTTTAATAAAAACTGGTTAGACTTATCTAAAGAAAGATACTAAGATTCATCTTCCCGCCATTAATTTTATCATTTTCTAAACAAGAAATTAACCACTTATGTAAAGTCAATCCTTAAAACAGGACAGCTTCAATCTTCTTTAAAACAGTTTTTGGGGAAATACTTCTAATGGCATTCTCGTAGCCTTCAGGAAACTTATTTCCGTAAACGGAAGTCGGTATTTTCGGGTATTTATTAAGGTCGGGAAGTAGGCTGTTATTTTCTGGCTGCTTAAATGGTCTGAAACCGGCATAGGGATGGGTAACGCCCCAAATACTAATTACGGGAATCCCATACATGGCCGCCATATGTCCGTTCCCACTATCCATAGAGAGCATTGTATCAAGGTTGGAAATAAGCGCGAGTTCTTCAGCTAAAGTCAGTTTCCCGGCAATATTAATCGTATTCCTAAATTTTGCTGCCCAGGTTTCCAATTGTTGTTTTTCCTTTTTTCCGCCTCCAAAAAGTAAAACCTTAATTTTTGGGTTTTCACTTAAATTCTCTAAAACTTCCTCCATTAAATCTGCCGGATATGCTTTGGAATTATGCTGTGCAAAAGGCGCAATTCCCAGCCATTTTTTAGGTTCCGTGCCTACCAGGGTTCTTATTTTTTCTGAAATTTTTTCCTTCGACGGAAACTGGTATGTGTTAAGATCTAAACGATAACCTAAAGCATCAAAAACATCGGCATAGCGCTGAACTGTTGGTTTTACTTGCTTAAAAACCTTGTTGTTTTCTCGGGTGAGCGCTTTCTTTTCACTTCGGCCCTTATCGATTTGCTTCACCGGAATTCCAAACATATAAAAAACCGATTTCAACACATTGCTACGCAAAACATCGTGAAGATCGGCTACTTTATCAATTCCAATGTCCCTCATTTCTTTTGCCAGTCGGCTGAGACCTAAAACACCACTGTGCACTCCGTTAACATCGGCTTCGTAAACCGAAACTCGCGGGATACCTTTGAACATTGGTTCAAAGAAGCCACGCGTTAAAACAGTAACTTTTAAATCAGGATAAGTAGCGGTTAAAACCTGCAACACCGGAACCGTCATGGCAACATCGCCCATAGCCGATAAGCGAATCACCAAAATATGCGCAGCCCACTCTGCCTGCGGAAACACCCCCGAAATGGGAGATTTTTTTTTCTTAACAGAGGCCTGTGTCTTCATTTAAAAAAAATTAAGCGCTATTTTTTTCTTAGAACCGGGTTCAATTCGTCGTCATTATACATTTTCATTTGCCTATACACCTTCATATACTTGTTTCCAACGGCAATATCTTCCAGCAATTGATTTATCGCAGTAGAGAGGTCTACCCGCTGTTCCAGTAAAACATCAAGTTTTGCCTTACATTTCATCTGGTGTTCCTGCGAAGCATCTTCCCGATTTGCCTCTTCGTGCATATGGTAGATCTTTAAAGCCAAAATTGAAAGCCTATCTATGGCCCAGGCCGGACTTTCGGAATTAATTGTGGCATTATCATTTGGCTCAACATCTTTAAATTTCTCCAAAAAATAGCTATCAATATATTCCACGGTATCGGTTCGGTCCTGGTTAGAGGCGTCTATCTGGCGTTTTAGCGCCAGCGCATCTACAGGATCTATGTGCTTATCGCGTATAATATCTTCATAATGCCATTGTACCGTGTCTATCCAACATTTCCTATACAATAAATGTTCAATTAATTCATTTTCGCTGTCGTAAGCATTTGTAAAAGGCTGCTCTACCGTATCTTTTTCATGATATTTCTCTATAACTTCCTGAAAAATCTTATTCGCTTTATCTGAAAACATAAATTATCTTTTTCTAAAATGTGTAGGTATTCTATAGTTCTATTGGCCGTATGATTTCGATTTTATCGGTTTTAAAACGCCGGTAATCTCTGGTTTCCTGATCATAAATTCCAAAACGGCTCATTATATTTCTTATTCCTCCGGAAGGCCTCAAACCCTCAATTTTTAGCTGAAAAAAATACCTGAAATTTGTATTTTCAAGCAATTCCTGAAACGATTTTTCAACCTTTCCCGCCTGCAAAAATTGGAGCGATAATAATCACGCAGGCCGGTTTTTACCCTGTGGTGCAAAGGTATCATATTTTGCGATGGTATAAAATGTGCATTGTAAGGCAGATCTAAATATAAAATATCGCTTTCATTTTTTTTAATTAGTTGATTTGCGTCTTTTTGAAAAACTTTGTAAGGATGAGCGGTAAGTTGAAATTGGGGCCGGTTTTAATTCTAATTCTTTCTGTGCCGTAAGTTTAACTTTTTTTTAAAAAATGCCCCTTAAACTGATGCAGTATTGGCCCCTTTATAGGCACTTTCAAATTAAAAGGAAAAAATACTGGTTTTCCCCTATTTTATTTAATTTCCAACTTTCTATTTACTATTCATTTTATTGCCCAGATCACGTCAGCCAAAGTGATTTTTCCTTGCTGAAATTGGAGTTCGTTTAGTTGTGAATTTTCAAAAGTAGCAACAAATTTTTCAATCACCTGTTTCAAAAAATAAATTTCGGCTTTTAGTTTCCAGTGTTGCCCATCTTCAGCATAAACTATTAAGAATAATCGGTTTTCAAGATGAAATCGGCTCTGTTTACTTTGATTTTTATACAACCAGGAAATCAAGTTTTCAGGATTATTTTTAGCAAAATCAAGGGACTGTTTAAAAGCTTTCGGGAAAACACTTGTTTTTAAATCGAAATCATTTCCGAAGAAATTAAAATCGATTTTCCGATCTTTGGGATTTTTATTCGGAATAACTTCTTTCATTTCAGCAAAGATGTGTTCTACCGCCTTCGCACTCCAGAAGTTATACCAGCGATTGCAGCAATATTGAAAAAATTCCTTTTCATCTAACTTTTCAGTAGCGATAATTAAGGCTATTTGTTCGTTTAAATGATCCCAGCTTGAAGTGGAATAAATAAAAGAAGAAAGCCTGTCCCAGTAATTATTTTGCTTGCGAAACCAGCGATATTCATATTGGCAGCGTTTTTTAAGTTCGTTCTCAATTGCCGGTAAATTCATTTTAAAAAATAAAAGGAATATACAAAGGCATTAAGATAAGCAATACCAGCAAAACTTCCCGAAAGACTTTATCCTGTCTTTGATCAAAATAAATGGAAGTAACAATACTTAGCGGTACAAAGAAGAAAATAAGCTCGCTGCCATCTTTAGTAGGAGCAAAAATCGCTACTACAACTGCAGTAATCAAGCTGAGCAATACAAGGTTCAGCGAGGGTTTCATAGATACGCTTGCTTTGTTTACTACGGTTAGAAATTGAACCAATGTCCAAAGCGCTAAAGCTAAAATAATACTAAGGGGAATAAGGATTTCGAGGTTTTGATAATTTGAATAATCAAAATTACTCCTCTCAAACCATTGCGAAAAGGTATAAAATTGATCGTAGGAAAGAATATGGAAACTGAGGGTTAAGGCCGCAACTGCTAAAGCCGCGATTGGTGGTATTAACCAGTTTTTAGGTTTTGGTAAATAATATAAAATTCCCGCGTAAACCACGATCAAAAATAAAATAGACCAGAAATAAAAAAGCGAAGCGATACAAATCCAGAAGGTAGCGTCAAAAATCTTTTTTTGCATCACTTTTTTTGTTTTTAAACTAATAATTCTTCTAAAAGCAAATAGCACAAGCAAGTTGGCGAAAATCACCTGATGATTTCTTAAAAGTGTAAAAAACGAAGCTGAAAAAACTACGAAAAACAGAATCTTATATGCGCTGCGCTGGGTAAGTTCGTTTTTTTTTGCGATGAAATTAAGGGTGAAAACACTTAGGATAAGACTAAGTAACACTGCCAGTTTTTCCAGGAAATACAACAGATTAAAATCTGTAAACCACTCCTTAAAATTGGCGATAATAAAAAATATGATCAAAAAAACGGTGATCGCTACACCGTTTACCGGTTTTGATTTGCTAAAAAAGCTTGTTAGCATTGTGGTTTTTTATATTTTTGTACTCTTAAATATACCAAAGTTAGATAATGAACGCCCTAAAAGGCATTTTAATATCGCTTTGAAATAAATTGAACTTAAATTCATTAAAATGTTAAAAGATATATTTGAAGGTATCGCTTACTTGTTTGAAGAGATATTATTCTATCCATTTGATTTACTAAGGGATTTGGAATTAGACTCCTGGTGGGCTGCAAACGCCTTAAATTTTATATTTATCCTTGTTGGTTTAGCTGCCTTTGCTTTCTGGATGAAACAACTTAAGCACTACAACGAACTTGACGATGAAGATTGCGATCCTACTGCACATTCGTTTTTAGGATAAATCAAAACCAAGATCTTTTCTATAATACATCTTATCAAAATGTAGTTTTTCTACATTTTGATAAGATTTTTTTAGTCCTTCTTTGTAATCTTTTCCAAAAGAAGTCACAGCAATCACCCGGCCACCGCTGGTTACAACTTTATCACCCTCAAATTTGGTTCCTGCGTGAAAAACGATGGAATCTTCTACTTTATCAAATCCCGTGATTTCTTTAGATTTTTCGTAAGCTTCAGGATAACCGCCAGATACCAGCATTACCGTAGTTGCTGCGCGTTCATCAATTTCAATAGTAGTCTCATTTAATTTTCCTTCGGAAACCTTTTCAAAAATATCTACTAAATCTGATTTGATTCGCGGAAGCACAACTTCCGTCTCCGGATCACCCATTCGCACATTATATTCTATCACATAAGGTTCATTTTTCACCATAATAAGTCCGATGAAAATAAAGCCTTTATAGTCTATATCTTCTTCCTGCAAACCATTCACCGTAGGTTTTACAATTCGTTCTTCAATCTTCTGCATTAATTCTTCATCTACAAAAGGAACGGGAGAAATTGCTCCCATTCCGCCGGTATTCAAGCCGGTATCACCTTCACCAATTCGTTTGTAATCTTTGGCTGTTGGCAAGATTTTATAATTTTTCCCGTCGGTTAGCACAAAAACACTTAGTTCAATTCCGTCTAAAAATTCTTCGATCACCACTTTGGCACTGGCGGCACCAAATTTCTTTTCTGCCAGCATATTTTGAAGTTCCTGCTTGGCCTCTTCAAGATCCTTTATAATTAAAACACCTTTCCCGGCTGCCAGTCCATCGGCTTTTAAAACATACGGCGGATTTAAAGTTTCCAGAAATTCTTTTCCCGCTTCCAGGCTTTTTTCGGTAAAACTCTCGTATGCCGCGGTTGGGATTTTATACATCGCCATAAATTCTTTGGCGCGCTCTTTACTTCCTTCCAAAAGCGCTCCGCGTTTTGATGGGCCAATAACTTTTACCTGCTTTAAAGCTTCATCCTCAGCAAAGAAATCGGCGATTCCTTCTACCAATGGATCTTCAGGGCCAACTACCAGCATCTCAATTCCTTCGTTCAGCACAAAATCTTTAATCGCCTTAAAATCGGTTACTTTAAGTTCGATATTTTCAGCAATTTCAGCGGTTCCCGCGTTACCGGGAGCTACAAAAAGTTGAGTACATTTTGGGCTTTGAGCCAGTTTGTAAGCAAATGTATGTTCGCGTCCGCCGGCGCCGAGAATTAAAATTTTCATCCTGAAGTCATTTTAGTTATGCACCAAAAATAATTGTTTGTAAATTGAAGCACCAATTTTTTCTGATAAAAAAGCTTTTTCGCCCTTGGACTGGTTTACACTCTCGTTGCAGCTTAAAAAATTCCCCATAAACCGGGCGCAAAAAACATTACAGGAAATACAGGAAATCCCTGAGACAGATTATAGCGATTATATCTTTAAAAAACGCAAGGAAATCGTTGATTTTCATTTAAATAATAATGAATTTTATAAAAATTTCTTCGAAAAAAAACAATTTTCAAGCTGGAGCGAAGTGCCTGTTATGGCTAAACCCGATTTACAGCAGAAACTTCAAAACCGCCTGAGTAAAGGTTTTTCAAAATCTACAGCTTATATTGGTAAAACTTCAGGCAGTAGCGGTACGCCTTTTATTTTCGCCAAAGACAAATTTGCACATGCCTTGAGTTGGGCAGAATTCCAAGACCGATATCAATGGCACGATATTGACCTCAATAAATCTTTGCAAGCCAGGTTTTATGGTATTCCGCTGGATTTCTACGGAAATATCCAGGAGCGCATTAAAGACCGCATTAGCTTGCGTAGAAGATTTCCCATTTTTAACCTGAGCGAACATAAAATGGAAAAGTTTCTGAAGCGTTTTCAAAATTCCAACTTCAGTTATATTAACGGTTATACCAGCGCGGTACTTCTTTTCGCTAAATTCCTCGACCATAAAAAACTAATTTTAAAAGAAGTTTGCCCCAGTCTCAAACTTTGTATAGTCACTTCTGAAAGACTATTTGAAGATGATAAGAGTCTTATGAAAAAGGTTTTTGGTGTTCCTATAGTGAATGAATATGGTGCCAGTGAGGTTGGACTCATCGCATTTGAAGATAAAGAAAATCAATGGATCGTTAATGCTGAAGATCTCTTTGTGGAAATCCTTGATGAAAACAGTAATCCCGTACCCAATGGAACAGAAGGACGCATTGTAATAACTTCACTTTTTAACAAAGCCCACCCAATGATTCGTTATGACATTGGAGATAGCGGGATATTTTCAGAAAAAAGCACTGTTAAAAAACCAATTCTTGAGAAATTGATTGGACGTACCAACGATATCGCCAAACTTCCCGATGGAAAAGTGGTACCGGGACTTACCTTCTACTACGTTACCAAAAGTATTATTGAGGATACCGGAAGTATCAAGGAATTTGTGATCAATCAAAAGGCTCCAGATTCTTTTAAAATTGAATATGTAAGTAAAACCGATTTTTCTAAAAACCAGAAACAAAAAATATTGCAGGCCATTGAAACATACGTAGGTAAAAACCTGAAAGTCACATTTGAAAGAAAAGACAAGCTTATAAGAAGTAAAAGCGGAAAGTTAAAACAGTTTACTTCAGATTTGTAACCCCTCCGGCCTTTCGGCCACCCTGCCGGACGTAGTCATTCAGGCGGGCTTCCCATTAAAATAAGGGAAGGAGCTTTAGGGTTCCTGGAAAAGAATTCTGAAACGGGTTTCAGAAAAAGCTTTAAATTCGCTTTATCTGTTTTCTCTTTACAAAAAAATGTTCCTTAAGAAAAACCACCATATATCCACTGCTTTTTAGGAAGTTAAAACCTAAAACTTTGCGGTAGATATTGAAATTATATTTCAGCATCTCCAACTTATTTCCTGAAATTGAACCCTTTCTCACCCGGTATTTCGCTAAACATCTTTGGATCCCAATCGCCGGGCCGCCTTTTTTAACTGCTTCCAGCCAAAGCGCCCAGTCCTGTCTTTTCCTGATTTCTGGAGAGTAGATTTTTCCTAATTTTTTAGCATTGTAAATTCCGGTAAGGTTGCCGAGGTAATTTGATTTTAACAGTTTTTGGTAGGTTAATATGGGGAGGGCTTCTATAATTTCGTTTCGTGAATTGCCGTTTTCTTCCATTTGCTGATAGCAGGAAAAACAAACAGATGCATTCTGTTCCTGCATTACATCAAGCTGAATTTTCAGCTTCTTTGGCTTCCATTGGTCATCTGCGTCAAGAAATGCTATAAAATCGCCCTGAGCAGCTTTAATTCCTTTATTTCGGCTTATTCCCGCGCCGGAATTCTTTTTATTCCTGAGAATTTTAATTCGCGGATCTTTTTTTTCAAGTTTTTCAGCTTTAGAAAGAGTAGTGTCTGAAGAAGCATCATCAATAATAAATAATTCCCAGGTGGGATAGGTTTGGGCGATGACTGAATTCACCGCGGCTTCAATAAATTTTTCCGCATTATAGGCGGGCATAATTACTGAAACCAACGGATTTTTCATAAACTCTTTTTAACGTCTTATATGGCTGGAAAAATCTTTATGCTCGCTTTTCTCAAGTTCTTCCGGATTCAGGCTTTTAAAATAATCGTAAGTGATTTTCATCCCTTCGCTACGGGATACTTTAGGTTCCCAACCTAAAATTTCTTTTGCACGGCTAATATCGGGCTGCCTTTTTAGCGGATCGTCTTTCGGGAGTTCTTTGTAAACCACTTTTTGATTGGTGCCGGTAAGTTTCAGGATTTCTTCAGCGAAATCTTTTATGGTGATTTCATCTGGATTTCCAATATTCACAGGATCGGAATAATCACTCAATAGCAAGCGATAAATCCCCTCAACCTGATCGTCTACATAACAAAACGAACGTGTTTGTAAACCATCTCCAAAAATGGTAAGATCTTCCCCACGCAAAGCCTGTCCAATAAAGGCAGGAATTACACGGCCATCGTTTAGTCGCATTCTGGGCCCGTAGGTATTAAAAATCCTGGCAATCCTGGTTTCCAAACCGTGAAAACGATGATAGGCCATCGTAATGGATTCCTGAAAACGCTTGGCTTCGTCATAAACCCCACGCGGACCAATAGTGTTAACATTACCGTAATATTCTTCGTTTTGGGGATGAACCAGCGGATCTCCATAAACTTCAGAAGTTGAGGCTATCAAAATTCTCGCGTTCTTTTCTTTGGCCAAACCAAGGCAATGTAATGTTCCTACAGAACCAACTTTTAAAGTTTGAATCGGGATCTTTAAATAATCTATTGGGCTGGCGGGAGAAGCGAAATGTAGGATGTAATCTAATTCCCCGGGAACGTGAACAAATTTGGTAATATCGTGATGAAAAAACTCAAAATCATCCAGTTTAAAAAGATGCTCAATATTCTTCACATCCCCGGTAATCAGGTTGTCCATCCCAATTACTTTGTAGCCTTCCTTGATAAACCGATCACATAAATGTGAGCCTAAAAAGCCGGCCGCACCGGTAATGAGTATTTTCTTTGCCATGTATTTAAGTTTGGTTTGAATTTAATGAAATTCTTTCAGAATTAAGCATCTATCAGTATTTTGAGGCTCTCTTTCCAATCTAAAACCGGTTTTGCAAACCTTTGCTGAAGTTTAGTTTTATTCAACACACTGTATGCCGGTCTTGCGGCGATGGTTTTAAAATCGTTGCTTTCGTTTAATCGAATTTCTTCTGAATTTCCTGTGAATTCTAAAATAGCCTTTGCAAATTCATACCAGGTTGCTTCGCCAAGATTGCTGAAATGGTACAAACCAAAATCTTTGTTTTCTGAAACTATTATTTCCAGCACAAATTCAGCGAGATCGTTAGCGTTAGTTGGCGTTCCGGTTTGGGAAGTGGTAATGTTTAGTTCGGCTTGCTCGTCAATTTTTCTAAGTATGGTTTTGTAAAAATTATGCCCGAATTCTGAATACAACCACGAAGTCCTAAAAATAAAATGCTCTTTTAAAACCTCTGAGATAAATTGTTCTCCTTTAAATTTAGAAGCTCCATAAACGTTTATAGGGTTAGTGGTATCAGTTTCTTGATAAGGTTTTTCAGACTTCCCGTCAAAAACATAATCGGTTGAAAAATGAATTAAAATTGCACCGAATTCATTACAAACCTCAGCGAGATTTTTAGCGCCTTCAGCATTAATTCTGTAAGCTTTGTCTTTTTCAGACTCGGCTTTTTCAACATTAGTGTAGGCCGCGCAGTTAATTACCCATTCGAATTTCATACCGGAAAAAAGTTTTTTCAAATTCGCTTTCTCAGTAATATCAGCTTCCGAAGAAGATTTAAATACAAAATTAAGCTGGGAATTATTGGGTGAAATCTTTTTAAAACAAGCTCCTAATTGCCCGTTAGCACCGGTTACAAGAATATTTTTCATTGAAAAACCTCTTTAAAATAGGGTTGTTTTAAATCTTTGTCTGAAATTATCATTTCCTCCTCTGGGAACTCCCAGTCTATCGCCAGATCCTGATCGTTGTAAATGATACCAGCTTCATAACCCGGGTAGTAATATTCATCGCATTTATAAGCAAAAACTGAAGTTTCTGAAAGGGTCACAAATCCGTGGCCAAAACCTTTGGGAATATAGAGTTGGTATAAATTCTCATCGTCCAGTATAATTTTAAAACTCTGCTTAAACGTGGATGACTCCGGTCTTAAATCTACCACTACATCCAGTACTTTCCCATAAATAGCGCGTACCAGCTTAGTTTGTCCAAATTCGCCGGTTTGGAAGTGTATTCCTCGTAAAACGCCACGTTTGGAAATAGACTGGTTATCCTGAACAAATTCTTTTTCTATCCCTGTTAATTCTACAAATTTCTTTTTGTGATAGCTCTCCAGGAAAAGACCGCGTTTATCCCTAAAAACATCCGGTTTTATAATAAAACAGTCTTTTAAAGGTGATTCTTCAACATGCATAAACTAAGATTTAAAAATTTGTTCCAGGATTTTTTCGGTAATCATATAGGTGGGTTTTACCCCGGTAGTCCCAAGGCCACCCGAAGCCAACGTACTCCCGGTTTCCAACGGGTTATCTGAAGCGTAATAAGCGTACCTCACTTTAACTTTACTATTTATACTGCCTCTTAGTTTTGAAGCCGCCTGAATAGCTTTTTGATAATGCGCGCCTTCCATTTCGAGCCCGCCAACATTCCAGGTAGAATCGTGGAAAAATTTAAGGATATCCCGGTTTTGAAGGGAAGTCCCCAAAACGGTAATCATTGCGCCGTCAACAATGTCGATTCCGCTACCTTCAAGATCTTTCCGGCTAAGTTCATTTTTAAAGGGATAATTATCTGCAGTTCCTTCAAATAAATGGGCAGAAGGAATCATAATATCGCCTTTCCCACCTTCCAGGATACCTGCTTTTCCCATAATTGAGATAGATTCAACATTCATCTTAATCTCATTACCTTCAAAATTGTAAGGTTTAAGCAACTCATCCATGGTCTCGTAAGCCTGCTCTCCAAAAGCATAGTCCATCACAATAATTACTGGTGCTTTTTCTTCAGTTTTAATATCCCAGCTACCGTATTTACCATTCAATTTGGAAGTATCAAAAATTTGAACATCAATATTGGTACCGCTGTTATCTTCCAGGAAAGTCATTCCGTTATCAAGCCCGATTTTCATCACTTTACCTCGTAATACCCCGTTATCACTGTTACTAAGGGACTCATAAATTTCCAGTGGCTTTTTCTTTTTAAGCTCGGCTTTTAAGGAAGAGGGGGTATAAAGCGTGTTCATTACACTATGCATATTTGCACTAATAATGTGCAAGGGGCGGTGCATTAAATTCTCTTTTATAAGATGCTGTTTAATATTATCTGCCCAAATTTCGCCGTGAATATGGTGCCCCAAACGTTCGCGCAATACAGGGCTAAAAGTGATAATTCTTTTGTTGTTCTCTACCGTTTCTGCCATGGCTAGTTTTGCCAACCAGTAAATTATATGTAGAAAACGATCTGGATTCTCGGATAATGAAAATTTTGGATATATCTCCTGGACCTCATAGAAAGTTCGGCCTAGAATATTCGCGGTATGAGTTAAGGCAATTTCCCGTTGTGCCTGATCTAAAGGTTCTTCCTGTAAAACAGCTTTTTCCAGTTTCTGCCAATCACGGGTAACGCTGCCTTCCTCATCTATAATTACACGCCGCATTATTTTATGCGATTCTACGAACAAAAAAGTAAGGTGGGTAAGGATATCGTAGATCTCAGAGCGACCGCGAGTGATTTCAATATTCATTTGCTCATCGTCTATTCTATAGCAGTTACGACGACGTTTTGGCGGTACGATAGGTTTAAAATGCGAATTTCCGTAGCCTTCATCGCTGGTAAGGTTAATAAACCTGCATTCTTCAATACCTCTGGGGAGACGATCTACTACATAAAGTAAACCGTTTAATTCCGCTTTATCATCGCCAATAGAACCGTAGATCTCAGGGCGTAAAATTAGCAAAGCCTCCCGAAGTGTCTCGCCAGAAATTCCCATTGGTTTATAAAATCCACGGTTAAAAAGATGGCGCATGGTAATGTACATGCGTTCTATAGCGTGGGTACTTTCCTGGGCACGGGTACGACCGAGTAATTTTAAGTTTATCATTTTTGATTATGCTTTTATAATTTTTTCCAGAACTTCAGCGATTTTTCGGTCGTTGGCTAGACGCGGCAGTTTGTTTTGCCCGCCCAGTTTTCCAATAGATTTCATGTACTGCTGAAAACCATTTTCCGGAACTCTTGAAATTTTTAAAGGTTGAAGAATTTTTCCTTCAATAAGATCAAAATAGTAAGAATTTTGCTCCTGAAGACTTTTATCAAGGATCTTGTTGAACTCCTTTAGATCTTCAGGCTCTTTTTCAAACTCTATAAACCATTGGTGATAGGGTAATTCTTCATTTTCAGGAGTGATTTGCGGTGCTACGGTAAACTCGCTTATACGTGCATTTGTAGCCGAAGTTGCCTCCTGCATAGCTTCTTCTACTTCTTTGGCGATAACGTGCTCACCAAATGCCGAAATAAAGTGCTTTATTCTTCCTGAAACCATAACCCGATAAGGTTTTGTGCTGGTGAACTGAACAGTATCGCCAATATTATATGCCCAAAGACCTGCATTTGAAGAAACCAACATCACATAATTTACGTCGGTTTCAACATCGCCAATACTATGTCTTGTGGGGTTTTCATCAAAAAATTCATCGGCTTTTATAAACTCGTAGAACATTCCAGAATCGAGCTGTAGTAACATTCCTTTTTCTGATTGTTTATCCTCAAAAGCGAAAAACCCCTCTGAAGCCGGGTAAAGCTCAATACTATCTACTTTTCTACCAATTAGGTTTTCAAATTTAGCACGATAAGGTTCATAATTTACGCCACCGTAAATAAACAAATCGAAGTTAGGAAAAAGCTCCCCTACTTTCTTACCGGTTTTTTGCTGAAGCCTTTCAAAATACATCTGCACCCAGGATGGAATACCGCTAATTACGCTCATATCCTCATTCCGGGTTTCTTCAACTATTGCCTCAACTTTGGTTTCCCAATCTTCAATACAATTGGTTTCCCAGCTAGGCATTCTGTTTTTCTGGAGATAAGAAGGTACATAATGGGCCACGATCCCGGATAAGCGACCGAGTTTCACCCCATTCTTCTCTTCCATTTCGGGGCTTCCCTGCAGGAAGATCATTTTTCCATCAACAAATTTAGCATTTCCAGTTTCAGCGATGTAGCAGAGAATCGCGTTCCTGGCCGCGTTGATATGCGAAGGCATAGAATCTTTGGTAAGCGGGATATACTTGGCCCCACTGGTAGTTCCAGAAGTCTTTGCATAGTATAAAGGTTTACCCGGCCACAAAACATCAGGTTCGCCGGCAACCATTTTATCTACATAAAACCGCAATTCTTCATAATCGCGAACCGGTACATTTTTGGTGAAATCGGCATAAGATTTAATATTCTTAAAATTGTGATCCTGCCCAAACTTTGTGTCTTTGGCTTTCTCAATGAGCTCTTTAAACACCTTTTGCTGTGTGGCTTCAGGTTGTGAGGCCCATTTATCTATTTTTTTACGGATATTTTTGGCAAAAATCTTTGCTCCAAAAGACTTTAAAGACATAGGTTTTTTTGAAATTAAAATGGCATTCTTTACTTGCAATAGCTTTAGCGCTGCAAAGGTCGTGATTTATTAATCAAAATCAATATAATCTGTAGGGTCTACGGGCACGGCTTCATTCCAAAGTTCAAAATGCAAATGCGGGCCAGTTGTGTACTCTCCTGTAGAACCTGCCGTGGCAATAACCTCTCCCCGTCTTACGTTCTCGCCCTGTTCTTTAGATAAGGAAGCATTGTGCTTGTAAACCGATAACAACCCATATTCGTGCTTAATGATAATCACATAACCAGTTTCTGTAGTCCATTCTGAAAAAATCACCCGGCCATCGGCAACCGATTTTACCGGAGTATTTTTAGCGACCACTATATCTACAGCATAATGTTTTTCTTTAGCATCATAACCCTCCGAAATTGATCCTTTTACTGGAGGAAACAGCGAAAAGTCTATATTACCTGTAGCCGATGGTAAAACATTGTATTTGTCTTCCTGGGCTACTTCTTCCCTAAGCAGGGAATCGGCGCGGGAAGGTTCTATAGCTTCAACTTCCTGCCCCATAATTGGATTTTCTATTAAAGAATCACGATTAAGACTTGATGTATCTGCTTTCCCGGTAAGCACATCTTTAATGGAACTTAAATATTGATTATTCATCTTTAAAACCTGCTGCAGGGAATCTGATTTATAAGCTAATTGAGAAGCCTGTTGCTTTAACTGGGCAGAAGAATATCCCGGAATATACTCTTTAAGCGCAGTAAAAGCAATTATAAAAGTTGTGGCGGCAATTAAAATTATAGCACTTAGTGTGATAGTGATAAAAACATTGAGCCGGGTTAGTTTAAAAGAAAGTTTTTCCTCAAAAGTATCTTCATTTAGAACTACCATACGGTATTTATGAAGTAACTTTTTGGTGATTTTTTTTCGGTCTTTTTTATTTTCAGCCATATTCCGCTTACAAAGATAATTTAAAATTTCAGCTTGAATAATGAAGTTTTCAAACTTAGTTCCGGATCGAATTTTCACCCAGGGAAAACAAGGTTTTTCAGCAATAACGTGTTATAAGAATCTAAATCGAGCTCAAGTATAACTTAAATTTAAGCTATATTAACGTTGTAATTGCTTAATTCTTGTTAAGTTTGTAATATTAAAATCATACGTTATGAATGCATTCATTTTACCATTAGCCATTGGTGCCCCACAAATTATATTAATTGTTGTGGTAATATTGCTATTATTTGGAGGTCGAAAAATTCCTGAATTGATGAGAGGTTTAGGTAGTGGAATTAAAGAATTTAAAGACGCTTCAAAGGATGACGATGGAGAAAAGACAGTTCCTTCTGATGATAAGAAATTTTCTGAAGAGAAGAAATAGACAAATAACTACCTGATAAAAAAAGCCCGAACTTAAACGTTTGGGCTTTTTATTTGCTATTGGATAGTTGTGTATTCTATTTAATATCCGCCGATTGCAGGATAGCGTCTATTTCAAACATATTGTCCCTTTTTCCTCTGGAAGGAGAGAATACAAAACCTTCTACTACTAAAAAGCGGTTATTGGCTTCATCTTTAATTGCATAATTTAAAAACGGACCAGCCATAAAAGCGCCTTTTACTTCCCATGTTCCACGGGTTTCGTACGCAAATTTCCCATCAATTTCTGTTTCAAAAAGGTAAGGAGCATAGGCTTCTTCGGTAATCATATGAGTTCCTTCAGTTGGACCTGGAATATATGCTTTCCCAATTGAATCGCGCATTTTAATTATATTTCCAATAGTATTGGTATCGGCTTCAATCTGGTTGATAGGTACCTCGTAAATAAGAATTTCCATATTTCCTTTTGGAATTTCCTTTCTTATCCAAACAAAATTTTCATCTTCTAAAGCATATCTATAAGCCGAAGGAAATTTAAGTGATAAACCGAATTTTTCTTCAAGCTTATCATCTTTCTTAAGCGATTTTCCCATTCGACGTTGTTTCTCCTTCATTTCGGTTTCCTTGAATGCAGAAACTAATTTCTCTGAACTTTCATTGATTATATGAATAAGCTCCTCTTCGCTTTCCCCGGAAATTATTACACCGGTTTGAGGCCTGGCATAAAGGTCTTTAATAATCCTGGCTTCTGCTTCTTTTCCTTCCTGAACAGAGATGAAAGAACGGTTTTTACGAACAAATCCGCTAAAGGTTTCAGGCGGAATCTGGCTTAGAGAAAATATAGGTTCTTCTTGCGGCAATCCTTCTACCGTTGCTGCAAAATTATCTCTTATAGACTCACCCACGGGGCCTTTCCACAAATCGTTTTCAATGATCACGGTAATTTGATTAATATTTCCTGAAGAGTCTGAAAGGATGCGTGCTTCTGCTTTATCGCCATTTTCGTTACAAGAGACGAGAAAAACTAAACTGAATAGAAGGAATAATGTTTTTTTCATTTTTATTAGTTTGGTTTGAAATGATTAACCCTTGGAAAGTTTAAGTTCCATACCGGGTTTTAGGCTATTTGTACCCATATCATTCCAAGCCCTCAAATTCTGTACCGTAACTCCCGGAAACTTTCGGGAAATACTCCATAGTGAATCTCCTTTCTTCACTATATAGGTTTTTTCGCCGTTATTTTCGCTATTATCTGCGGCAGCATTTTGAGTTGTTACTCCTGGTTTTCGCGGATAAATAGTAAGGTACTGGCCTATTCTTAAATTATTACCTCTGAGATTGTTCCATCGTTTAATACTACTCACTCCTACCCCATAACGTTCGGCAATCCTACCTAAATAATCACCGCTCCTCACGCGATATCTTAATTTATCTTCTGCTTTAACAAATTCAGGAAAAGCTTTTTCTTTATTCTGAATGTCCTCTTCAGCAAAATTGTAGATAGCAGCTTCGTTACTAACAAATGCACCACTAACGGTAGTAGGAAGCCTAATCATATAATCTTCATCTTCTACAAAAGGAATAACATCAAGTTTGTAACTCGGATTCAAAAACTGAAGCATCTCTTTTTCTACACCCGTTACTTTAGAAATTTGATCGAAAGTGATCAATTTTTTTGCTTTAATGGTATCGGTCTCAAAAAAAGCAATTTCAGGTCCTTGTGGCTGGAAATTGTGTTCATCGGCATATTCAAAAAGATAGAGGGTTGCCAGAAATGCAGGAACATAACCTGCGGTTTCCCTTGGTAAGAATCTTCTTAATTCCCAGTAATTATTAGAACCTCCACTGCGGCGAATGGCTTTAGAAACATTACCGGGTCCTGAGTTATATGAAGCTAAGGCTAAGTCCCAATCGCCAAACGAACGGTATAAATTTGCAAGATATTGTGCGGCAGCTTCAGTAGACATTTGCGGATCCATCCTTTCATCAACATAACTGCTCACGTCAAGTCCGTGTGCTTTTCCTGTTCTGTACATAAACTGCCAAAGCCCGGTAGCACCAACCCAGGATTTCGCCCTTGGGTTTAAAGCAGATTCAACAATAGCCAGATATTTTATTTCCAGAGGAATATCATAACGATCAAGCTGTTGCTCAAACATTGGGAAATAGTACTCACTTAACGCCATAAGACGCTCCATGGACTTCTTATTACGTTTTAAATAGGAGTTTATAACACTTTCCAGTACTGGATGGTATTCCACGTTAAAAGGAGTACGCGCATTTAATTTAGCCAGTCTGGCCTTTAAAGTGTCGGTGGGAAGTTCTTTATAGACCTCGTCTTCATAATCCTGTTCCCTGATGCTTTTATACATCGTATCAAAAAGATCTGAGTTAGTAAGCTGTGCTTTCCAAACAGAATCAATTTCGGCCGCGCGGGGAAGGTCTTCTAGCGATACCGCCGAAGAATCCCTAATCACAGCCGAAATTGGTAACTTATCTTTAAATTCTGGATCTGGATGAGCAAGAATAATTTCACTGCTATCCACCTTTTGGAAGATTTGCACCCTAAAATTAGCCTTTTCTACCTGCTTCCCCTTCGTTTCTTCCTGTGCCTGAAGGCTAATTCCAATAAGGAATACAAGAGATAAAATTATATTCTTACCCATAATATTCAAGATTTTAAAAAGAACGTAGAATCATAAATTTTAGTACGTCTTATTTCCCAATCGCCTCAATACCGGGCAGGGATTTTCCTTCTAACATTTCCAGCATGGCACCGCCACCTGTAGATACGTAACTTACTTTATTTTCAAAACCGAATTTCTTAACCGCAGCCACAGAATCTCCACCGCCTACTAAAGAAAAGGCTCCATTTTTCGTTGCTTCAGCAATAGAATTTCCTAAGGCGATAGTTCCCTTTGAAAATTTATCCATTTCAAAAACTCCAAGTGGACCATTCCAAAGGATAATTTTAGATTTTTGGATTACAGCATCAAAGTTCTTAATGCTTTCCGGGCCTGCATCAAGGCCCATCCAGCCATCAGGAATTTCGTTAATTTTAGTAGTATCGGTAGCAGCTTGTTCAGAAAAACTATCGGCAATTACTGAATCTACCGGGAGGTGAACTTCTACGTTTTTAGCTTTAGCCTTTTTAAGTATTTCCAAAGCTAGTTCCTGTTTATCTTCTTCTACCAATGAGTTTCCTATTTTTCCGCCTTTGGCAAGAATAAAGGTATAAGCCATTCCGCCACCAATAATCAAATGATCAACTTTATCAAGAATATTTTCAATTACCGTGATTTTAGAAGAAACTTTAGCTCCACCTAAAACAGCGGTTACCGGCTTTTCTTTACTGTGAAGTACTTTATCCAGGTTTTTGATCTCTTTTTCTAATAAATATCCAAAACATTTATCGTCAAAATATTTCGCAACTATGGTTGTAGAAGCGTGTGCACGGTGGGCTGTACCAAAAGCATCGTTTACATAAATGTCTCCAAGTTCTGCCAGTTGCTTTGCAAAACCTTCGTCACCGGCTTTTTCTTCATTATGGAATCTAAGGTTTTCCAGCAACAAAATTTCACCGGGATTTAAATTATCCGCTGCGGTTTTTGCCTCTTCCCCAATACAATTGTTCACAAATTTTGGTTCTACCCCAATAACCTCTGCTACTTTGCTAACTATATTTTTTAAAGAGTATTTTTCTTCCTTCCCTTCAGGTCTTCCCAGGTGTGACATTAGAACTACGCTCCCACCATCTTCCAGAATCTTAGTGATAGTTGGTTTGGCAGCTTCAATTCTATTAGCATCAGTTACCTGGCCTTCTTTATTTAAGGGCACATTAAAATCTACTCTGATTAATGCCTGTTTGTCTTTAAAATTAAAATCGTTTAAAGTCTTCATTTTCATTTCTTTTTTTAAAACCTAAAAATCTGGTTTGGTTGTTTAAGATTAAGCCCAATCGGCTTTTATTAAGCATATGCTATTTACAAATATAAATTTTTCCGAAGACATTAAAGTGTATATAAATTTTATATTTGCTTATGCTTTTTGAAGAAATAATAGGTTTACAGCATTTAAAGAAACATCTTGCCACCACCGCAGATAACGGTCGGGTGCCACACGCCCAGTTGTTTGTAGGAAAGAGTGGTAGCGGCACTTTGCCGCTTGCCATCGCTTATGCGCAGTATGTGCTTTGTAAAAACAAAGAGGGGGAAAATCTAGCCGGGAACGAAAGTTGTAATACGCGATTTAAAAAACTTGCCCATCCAGACCTTCACTTTGCTTTTCCGGTAGCCGCAAACCAAAAAATAAAAAAACATCCTGTTTCTTCTCACTTTTTGGAAGAATGGCGGGAATTTATAAAAACCAATCCCTACGGAAGTTTATTTGAATGGTACCAAAAACTGGGAATTGAAAACAAGCAGGGCCAGATTGGGGTAGATGAAGCACAGGAAGTGGTAAAGTCACTTTCCTTAAAAGCTTATGAAGGTGGTTTTAAAATTATGATTATCTGGATGGCCGAAAAGATGAATACCGCGGCCGCCAATAAACTGCTGAAATTAATAGAAGAACCACCAAACAATACGCTTTTCCTTCTTATTACTGAAGATGAAGAGCAAATTATACAAACTATACGCTCGCGCTGCCAAAAGCTTCAATTCCCTCCTTTGCCGGAAGGTGAAATTGCCGCTTTTTTAGAAAAAAATGAAAATTGCAGCAAACCGGATGCATTAAAAATTGCCCACCAGGCAAATGGAAGTTATACCCGCGCGCTTCATTTATTACAAAAAGATAGCGGAGATCAACAATTTGAAACCTGGTTTATCAACTGGGTTCGTACTGCATTTAAGGCTAAGGGAAATCGAGCTACGGTTCTGGAACTTATTGCCTGGAGTGAAGAAATTGCCGGAATGGGTCGGGAATCTCAAAAGAGTTTTTTACTGTATTGCATAGACTTTTTTAGACAGGCATTAATGCTGAATTATAAAGCTAAAAAACTGGTGTATCTTGAACCGGCCACACCGGGATTTAAACTGGAAAAATTTGCACCCTTTGTGCATGGAAATAATATTAAAGATATTATTGACGCCCTTGAAGAAGCAATTTATCATATTGAAAGAAACGGAAATGCAAAAATTATCCTTACCGATCTTTCTATTAGACTAACCCGATATTTACATAAAAAAGCCGCTTAAAAGTATGGAAAATCTTTACGCAAACATTACCGAAATCCTTATCCTGATTTTTATCCTTATCACTTTTATGCAATCCGGAATAGATAAAGCTGCCGATTGGAAAGGAAATACAGGCTGGCTGAAAGATCATTTTTCGGGCACTTTTCTGGCGGGGCAGGTGCCGATAATGGTGGGAATTGTTATGATTCTTGAAATAATAACAGGAATAGCAACTATTTTGGGTATTATCTGGCTTATTGCTTACAATGACCCCTCAATAGCACTTTCCGCTTGCATCCTGGCTGCTATCACACTACTAATGTTATTATTTGGGCAAAGAATCGCGAAAGACTATGCCGGCGCTTTTACTTTAACCGGGTATTTTATTGTGGTGATTTTTGGAGTTTTCCTGATGTCTTAACATAAAAAAGGTCTGAGAAGTTTTATATTCTCGTCCTCCTGAATTTATTTCAGGATCTAGGTTCAAATTAACTTAGAAGCTGAAACAAGTTCAGCTTGACGAAAAGAATGACTTCTCAGACCTTTTATAGAAACTCAGAACCTATTTAGTTCTGATTATATTTTTCATTTAAATTATCAAGGATTTCCTGGGTAAGATCTTTTCCGTCTTTTGCATACATAATATTCGCAGACTCGTTAGATCCAAAAATATAGGTGTATCCATTCTCCTCACCATACTCTGCAACATAATCCTTTACTTTATCTACAATAGAATCTATAACAGCATCACTTTGTTCTCTAAGTTGATTACCCTGCATTTGTTGTTGCTGCTGAATTCTTTGTTGCTTTTGCATCAATTCCTGTTCCTTTTCCTGGCGTTGTGCCTGGGACATAGAATTCATTTCTTCCTGGTAAGCCTGTACTTCTTGTTGGAATGTTCTGGCAATAGAATCTAATTGCCTCTTTACAGAATCTGATTTTGTAGTAAAGTCAGCTTCCACATCTTCCATTTCTTTGTACTCCTGAATAAGTTTTGTGGTATCTACATAAGCTGTTTTTTCCTCGTTACACGAAGTAAGTAAAACAGCTACTACCAAAATCATTAAAAAATTTTTCATCATTATTATAAATTTGTTTGGAGCAAATGTATGAAAGTTAAATTTTCAACGTAAATCAAAATTGAATAATAAACCTGTATAGCAATTTCTTATATCAAAAAACCGAATCATAAATTTTACTAATGAAAAATGAATTAATTAGACTGGTTTTAATGAATTTTCTCTTTTAAAACCACTAGCATATCCATTTCGGAGACGAAGCGCCTTTAAAGAAGCTTAAAAAGCGATTTTTAGCTTTTTTGGAAGAAATAAACAAGGGAAGAATACTCTGAAGTACTTTGCGCTCTTAAATTAGACTTTAAACCCAAATTGAAAGCTTTAAGGAAATTTGATTTTCCGGTTTTGTTTTTTTCTGAAAGTAAACTCACGTAAAACGAATCGAAAACTAGAGGTTTGGTTTTAATTTTTTTGAAATTATGTTTTTTGAATAATTCAGAAATTCCATTTTGGGAAAAATGCCAAAGGTGCCTCGGCACATCGTAAGCCGCCCAAAATTCTTTGTAATACTTCGCATCAAAACTTTTGTAATTTGGAACTGCGATTACCGCTACCCCATTCGGTTTTAACAATCGGTGCAATTCTTTAAGCTGGAATTCCAAATCTGGTACATGTTCTAAAACATGCCACATAGAAATCACATCAAAAGATTTTTCTTTAAAGTAGGATAATTCATCCTGTAATTCTATTCCTTTTTCTACAGCTAATTTTCTGGCGCTTTCGTTTGGCTCGATTCCAGAAACATGAAAATTCTTCTTTTTTGCAGCAAGTAAAAAATCCCCCGTTCCTGCTCCAATGTCCAGAATTTTATTTCCTTCTGAAACTTCAGAAATCCATTTCAGCTTTTCTGAAAGCATATAATTTTTTACACCACGATAAAGTTTATCGGTAAAAGATTTTTTAGAATCGGTATGTGAAATATAATCTTCACTTTCATAATAACCAGAAAGATTTTCTAGTTTGGGAAGCGTTTCCAAAATCTCAAAATCTTCTCTCCGGTTCAGTTTAAATTCTTCACCCGAAACTAAATGATCCTTGCATATTAAATGGAAATTCTTATCTATCATAGAAGAAATATTCACGCTAATTTTTCTTTATATAAACTCGACATTTTACCCAAATTTCATTTAATAGATTAAGGAATAAACTTCACATTATTGAGTTAATCAGCTAAAAAAATTTTAGCCTAATTGAATTTAAAACTGAGAAGTTTTTAATAGTTCCACGTGGAACTATTAAAATTATCTTCCCATATAAACAAGCAAAACCGAAATATCATTTGGACTAACACCACTAATCCTTGAAGCCTGGGAAATTGAAGTTGGCTGAACTTTATTTAGTTTTTCGCGCGCTTCAAAAGACATAGATTTGATTTTAGAATAGTCAAAATCATTCGGGATTTTTACATCCTCCAACCTATTCAATTTATCCGCATTATTCTTTTCCTTTTCAATATACCCTGAATATTTTATCTGGATTTCGGTCTGCTCCAAAATCTCATTATTTAAAATATTTTCTTGAATATATTCTTCCACGCCGGGGAATTTTCGAACATCATTCATCGTGATATTAGGTCGCGAAAATATTTTAAAAATCTTATCGCTTTGGGTCATTAAAGCAGAATTATTCGCTTCCAAAACCGGATTTGAATCTTCGTGAGACACACTTTTATTTCGAAGGAATTCCACAAAGTTTGAAGACTTTTCTTTCTTCTCCTCCATTTTTCGCATTCGCTCTTCAGAAGCCAAGCCAATTTTATAAGAACGTTCGGTCAATCTAAAATCGGCATTATCCTGGCGCAATAAAGTTCTATATTCCGCACGGGAAGTAAACATTCTATATGGCTCTTCTGTACCCTTTGTAATAAGATCATCTATAAGTACACCGATATAAGCCTCGTTTCTTTTAATGATAAACTCTTCCTTCTCCTGAACTTTTAACGCGGCATTTATACCGGCCATTAATCCCTGGCAGGCGGCTTCTTCGTAACCAGTAGTTCCGTTGATTTGACCCGCAAAATATAATCCGTCAACCAGTTTTGTTTCCAAAGTATGTTTGAGTTGCGTTGGTGGAAAATAATCGTACTCAATCGCATAGCCGGGTCTAAAAAATTTCACATTCTCAAAACCGGCAACCGAACGTAAAGCTTTAAATTGAACATCTTCCGGAAGTGAAGTTGAAAACCCATTCACATAAACTTCAACCGTATTCCATCCTTCAGGTTCCACAAAAAGTTGGTGACGATCCTTATCGGCAAAACGGTTTATCTTATCTTCAATACTTGGGCAATATCTTGGTCCAATACTTTTAATTCTACCATTAAACATTGGTGACCTTTCAAAGCCACCTTTCAGTATCTCGTGCACCTCAGGAGAAGTATAAGTCATATAACAAGACCGCTGTTTTTTTAAAGGCTGGGTTTCATCTAAAAAGGAAAATTTAGAAGGTTCATCATCCCCGGGCTGCTCAATCATCTTAGAATAATCCAAAGATCTACCATCAACTCTTGGCGGAGTTCCGGTTTTCATTCTTCCAGATTCAAAACCTGCATCAACGAGATCTTTCGTGATTCCGGTTGCCGCTCTTTCCCCTGCTCTACCTCCACCAAAATTTTTATCGCCAATATGTATTAAACCATTTAAAAAAGTACCGTTAGTTAACACTACAGACTTTGCTTTAATTTCCAATCCTAAAGAGGTCTTTACCCCTTTAACTTCATTCCCTTCTATAATAAGTCCGGCAACCATTTCCTGGTAAAAATCTAGATTAGGGATTTGCTCTAATCTAAGTCTCCAATGCTCGGCAAACATCATCCTATCACTCTGCACCCTCGGACTCCACATTGCGGGTCCTTTAGATTTATTGAGCATTTTAAATTGAATGGCACTGGTGTCACTAACTAATCCGCTATATCCACCCATCGCATCAATTTCACGCAAAATCTGCCCTTTTGCAATTCCGCCCATTGCAGGATTACAACTCATTTGCGCAATATTTTGAAGGTTCATAGTCACCAATAAGGTTTTTGAACCCAAATTTGCAGCTGCAGCTGCGGCTTCGCTTCCAGCGTGACCGGCGCCAACAACTATAACATCATATTCATCTTCGAACATAAAATTTCTTCTTTCTAAATTTATTGTTCCACGTGGAACAATGCAATCTTTTCCTCTTCCTTCTGTCGCATTTCTTTAGCTTCACTTTCAGATTTATCGCCATATCCGCATAAATGCAAAATACCGTGACTCATCACTCGTTTAAGCTCTTCAGAAAAATCAACATTATATTTCTTAGCATTTTCTGAGACACGATCTGTACTAATAAAAATATCTCCGTTTAATTCGTTTCCTTCAGAATTATCGAATGAAATAATATCGGTATATGTATCGTGCTCCAAAAACTTTAAATTGATCTTATACAAATAATGATCATCACAAAAAATATAATTAATCTCACCAAGATCTTTTTCCTCTGATGCAATCACTTGCCTGATCCATTTATCAAAAGACTTTTCATCCTCTAATTCAAAATCATTTTCTGAATAAAAATTAATTATCTTTTCGCTCAAAATAAGTCTTTACTTTCTGTTTATAAATTTCGCGCAAAGGTAAGCTTTGTCTATTTAAAATTTCGATAGAATTGAAATATTCTTTAGCCTTAATACTTTGATCTTTAGTCGTGTTATCAAACTCCTGAAGATTGGTTTCAGACTCGCGTTTATTATTTTCCCCTTGCTGCAATTTCGCATCTTGAAATTCCATCAATTCATGTTCCAGTTGTTGCAGTTTCTGAAGGTTTTCAGGATCAAATCCTTTCTCCAGAAGTTGTTCCTCAGCATCCTTCATCTGTTCCTCAATTTGCCTTCCTTGCTGAGAGTCATCCCTTTCATTTAATTCCTGCATACGCTGTCTGAGTTCCTGCTGTTCCTTATAGATTTCGAATAGCTCTTCCATTTCCCCTTCTCCCATTCCTTCCCCGGGTTTCTTACCTTCTTCCTGCTTTCCTTTTTGTTGTTTTCCTTTATCCTGAAACTCCTTATTGATTTCCTGCTGTTTCTTCATAATATCCTGAAGCTGAAATTCTGAATCTTTACCCTCGCCTTTTCCCATTTGCGGATTGGCTTGTTGCTGCATCATGGAAAGAATCTCACTAAGCATATAAGCCAAATCGTTGGTGCCGGTTACTACGTACTGTTGGCTCGCGGTTCCCTGGGGAAGTTCGTTTTCGGCTAGGCGCTCCAGTGATTTATCGATATCAAATTCAATATCGGTTAGGCTTTTAGTAATGTTCTCTGTAATCATAGGATTACTAAGTGCAAGGGAATACAAACTATCATCTATATGCCTAAAATTTTCACGCAAATCACTTTGTCTTCGAAGCTTAGCAGCATAGCCGGGATTATTCATTTCTATCTTACTAAAATCCTCCAGAAGCTCCTCTTGTTGAAAAGAAAAGGTGACTAAATTATCAAGAATTTGCCGAAGCGTTTCAATATTGGCTTTTAACTCCTCCCCACTTTGCTGCATAGAACTTTGCTGCATTTTCTGACTCATTTCCTTCATTTGCTTTGCGGCATTCTTCTGTTTTTCCTTAGCCTTTTGTTGATCCCCTTTTTCTAAATTTTCCTCCGCATCGTTTAGCTCATTTTTTATACTTTCTTCATCGACATCATTACGGGGTAAATCGGTGGGTTTTTGTAGTTCATTATTATCCTTTTCCAGTTGATTCATTTCTTCCTGAAATTCTTCGAATTCCTTTAAAATTTCCTCTTGTTCAATTAAAGAATCTTCATCAGAATTTTCTGACAATTCATTTTGTTTCTCTGAAAGTTTATCCAAATCCCTGGCGAGTTTTTGAAGCTTTTCTTCTACATAATAACGCTTGGTTAATTCTAAAAGCTGTTCCAGGTTTCGCTCTTCACTTTGGTTTCGTTTAGATAATTCCTCTAACTTTTCTCCCAATTCCTCACGATTAATCTTATCGGCTATTTCCTGCAATTCCTTAAGCAAAGCTTCATTTTCCTTTAAGCGTTCTTCGTTTCTATCTAAACGCTTTTTTAGTTCTTCTTTTTCCGGAGAATCTGAATTAAGTTCGTCTTGCTCTTCTTCAAAACTCTTCTTTAATTTTTCAGAATAATTCCGCATCATTTCAGATTGCTGCTTTTGCCGTTGAATGAAATTCTCCAATTTTTTACGCTGATTATAATCAAGGTTTTCATTCTCCTTCTGCAAGCGGTTTAGCTCATTCAATTCTTCTTCGGAAGATTTAATATCCTTTAAACTTTCACTTAGATTATTAATGGATTCACCTTGCTGTTTTAGCTTTTCTTCCTCAATTTCATCTGCTGTTTTTCTGCGGAAACTGAAGGTTGAACTCTTGGTACTTTTTGATCCATTAACCCCGTCATTATCCAAAAGCTGAAAATAGAAATTATAGGTTTCTCCGGGCTCAAGATCTAAATCGCCGGGAAAAGTGTAATGGAATTCATCAAAAGCGGCTGTAGAAATGGAAATCTGCTTCTTTTTAAGGCTATCTTCTTTATTTTCAATATAATAAACCAGATTTAAACCCTTTAACCCATAATCATCAGATAGTTTTCCGTAGAAATATTGGGTGCTGTTATCTGTGCTATCCAGTTTTTGTTGAATTTCCATCTCAGGATATTCATCCTTAATAACACGTACGGAATAATCTAAAGCTTCAAAGTTTTTAATCGCACTATTTGATGTACTCACTCGGTAATCCAAACGGGAATAAACAGCCTGTGAATATAGAAAATTGGCATCTTCGTCCGAAAGTTTTACCAGGGAATCTTTAGTTGAGAAATTAAGAATATCCGTATTTCTAGTCTTGAAATCCCAGGTGATCTTTGTTCCTTCCGGTACATTTACATTTCCGGTTCCTCTTAAACTATCGTTAACTTTTCCTATATAATCCGGGTAATCAAACTGCATATTAAAATCTAAAAGTATTGGAACTTTTAGGGTTTCAAGATTATATTCTTCTGAATTAACCCCGTTAGCACTCAACCTGAAATCCACATCATTTTGAAGCCTTTTAAAAGTATATTCAAAGTTTCCTGGGGCTATTTGCTTTAGGAAATAGGTTTGTCCGTTATAAGAAATTTCTGGTTTTTCAGGAGTGATTTCTCCTTCGGTTTTTACCAGGATTTTATACTCGGTATTTTCCCTTGCCTTCAAAGAATCGTTCAAAATTAAAAACCTAAACGGCGCAGGAGCTTCAAAAGAAGTATTGTATTTAGCGAGACGATCTAATGGCGCGGCAACAAGATTGATATTTCCGGTAACTAAAAGTCCTAAAATCAAGATTATCGGAAATAACGCATATTTCAAATATTTGCTATTCTCCTTATAATCTACCGCCCGGGTAAAAGGCACTTTATTTAATTCAGCCGATTTTTGTTCAATCCCGGCTAGTAATAATTCAGATTGATGCGCATCTTTTTTAAGCTGGAGTACATTCAGTAATTTATCGTTTACTTCGGGAAAATGGGCGCCGATAATTTTTGAGGCTTCTTCATCATTTATTCCGTTGGAAAATTTAAAAAGCTTTGCGAGTGGAATTAGAATAAAATACCCCAAAAGCATCACCTCTACCCCAGCAAAAATCCAAAATAGAAAAGTACGGCTCGAAGGATCTAACCATAAAAAATGTTCAATAGCCAAAACCGCAAGGAAATAAAGCAGTCCAATAGCTAAAAATAATATAATCCCTTTAAGCAATTTATTCAGGTAAAATTTCCTGATAAACGCCTTTAGTTTTTTCCTAATCTGTTTGTAACTTCCCATAATTGAGGCTTAAAAATACAACAATTTTAGCGGAGTAATCTTTCACGGGATTGGTAATCTACACATTAGGTTTCGTTTAATAAGGTTGTATCTTTGCGCCTAAAAACAAAATTAGATATGTCAGCTAAAGTTCGCGTGCGTTTTGCACCAAGTCCAACCGGCCCTTTGCATATTGGCGGGGTAAGAACAGCTTTATATAATTATTTATTTGCCAAAAAACACAAGGGCGATTTTGTATTGCGTATTGAGGATACCGATCAAAACCGCTATGTAGAAGGTGCCGAAGATTATATTATTGAATCCCTTAATTGGTGCGGAATTCCTTTTGATGAAGGTCCCGGCAAAGAAGGTGATTACGGCCCTTACCGACAGAGTGAGCGCAAAGATATGTACCGAAAATATGCCGAAGAACTTATCAAAACAGATAATGCTTATTATGCTTTTGATACGGCTGAAGAATTAGACGCACATAGAAAAGACCACGAAGAAAAAGGCAAAACCTTTATCTATAACTGGCATAATCGCCAAAAATTGAAAAACTCCCTGGCACTTTCTGAAGACGAAATCAGGGATAAATTAGATGCCGACGAAGATTATGTAATCAGGTTCAAATCCCCTGAGGACGAAAACCTTCATATAAAAGATGAAATTCGCGGCGAAATGGAAATTGATACCAGCACGTTAGACGATAAAGTTTTGTTTAAAAGTGATGGAATGCCCACCTATCACCTGGCCAATATTGTAGACGATCATTTAATGGAAATTTCCCACGTGATTCGTGGCGAAGAATGGTTGCCTTCCCTGGCGCTGCATTTTATGTTATATCGTGCTTTTGGCTGGGACGCCCCTAAATTTGCACATTTACCGCTTATTTTAAAACCACAGGGAAAAGGAAAACTAAGCAAGCGGGATGGTGATAAACTTGGATTTCCAGTTTTTCCATTAGAATGGAAAGATCCAAATTCAGGAGAAATTTCTGCGGGTTATAGGGAAGATGGTTATTTTCCAGAAGCCGTTACCAATATGTTGGCCTTTTTGGGTTGGAACCCGGGTACCGAGCAGGAATTCTTTAAACTAAACGAACTGGTTGAAGCTTTTGAAATAAGCCGTGTTCATAAAGGCGGTGCTAAATTTGATCCTGAAAAAACCAGGTGGTTTCAGCAGCATTATATGCACGAAGCTGATGAAAAAATAGTTGCGGAAAAACTTGAAAAAATACTTCAGCAAAAAGAAATTGAAGCTTCTTCAGATTATCTTCTAGAAGTTGTGAAATTGATGAAAGAACGCGCTGTTTTTGTAAATGATATTTGGGATCAGGGTTATTTCTTCTTCGTTGCCCCTACTTCATACGATCCTAAAAACGCGAAAAAGGCCTGGAAGGAAGATACTTCAGATCTTATGCAGGAATTGATTGCGGTTTTAAAAGAACAGGAAAATTTTGAAGCCGAAGCCTTACAGGCAAAGGTAAAAGCCTGGATCCAGGAAAAGGAAGTCGGTTTTGGAAAAGTAATGCAGCCATTTAGGTTAGCCCTGGTTGGCGCTATGCAAGGCCCCGATCTTTACGAAATCGCCGAAATGATTGGAAAGGAAGAAACCATTTCCCGACTTGAAAATGCGATAAGGACTTTGGGATAAAATATTACTCCTAAAAGTAGGCTGTTTGAGAAGTTTTAAGGACGTCATCCTAAATTTATTTCAGGATCTAATATCTGGATAATTAATTCATGTTAGAAGCTGAAACAAGTTCAGCTTGACGAAAACAATACTTTTCAAACAGCCTATTTTTGTTTATATCATAGTCTAAGAGCTAAGCAAAGTTTTACTATCTTGGGAGAATCAACTTATATCTCTTTAGAATTATGATTAGCTACGTTTTTATTCCAATTATTATAGTTCTGGTACTTGTAATTCTCTTCAGCGGGATTTTCACTGTCCGACAACAAAAAGCCGCTATTTTAGAGCGTTTTGGAAAGTTCAAAAGCATCAAGAATTCAGGATTACATTTAAAAATCCCGATTATAGACCAGATTGCCGGTAGAATCAATTTAAAAGTACAACAACTGGACGTTTTGGTTGAAACCAAAACCAAGGATAACGTATTTGTAAAGTTAAAAATTTCGGTACAATTCCAGGTTATCAGAACCAACATTTACGATGCTTTTTATAAACTTGAAAGTCCGTCAGACCAGATTACTTCCTATGTTTTTGATGTGGTAAGGGCTGAAGTTCCTAAAATGATTCTTGATGATGTTTTTGAAAGAAAAGATGATATTGCAATTGCCGTTAACCGTGAGCTTAACGAATCTATGCAGGATTACGGTTACGACATCATTAAAACGCTTGTAACTGACATTGATCCAGATGAGCAGGTTAAGCAAGCTATGAATAGAATAAACTCCGCAGAACGCGAGAAAGTGGCTGCAGAGTATGAAGGGGAAGCCGAAAGAATACGAATTGTAGCTAAGGCACGTGCCGAAGCCGAAAGCAAACGCTTACAGGGACAGGGAATCGCCGACCAAAGAAGGGAAATAGCGCGCGGACTAGAAGAAAGTGTAGATGTACTTAATAATGTTGGTATAAATTCTCAGGAAGCTTCTGCCTTAATTGTTGTTACTCAGCATTACGACACATTACAAGCCATTGGCGAAGAAACCAACAGTAATCTAATTTTATTGCCAAACTCTCCCCAGGCAGGAAGCGATATGCTTAATAATATGGTGGCTTCATTTACAGCTTCCAATCAAATTGGAGAAGCGATGCGCAAGAAAAATGAGGAAATTGAACTTGAGAAAAAGAATAAGCCTAATACTGGACGTAAATAACTGGCTTGAGAAATTTCTGAAGTCCCAAATTGGGATTGAGAAAAACTTGAAATAGAAAAGGGTTTGAAGAATTAAATCTTCAAACCCTTTTTTATGTAATAAAAGATCTTATTTCTTTATGGAAGCGGTTACCTTTTTTAAGCCGGTAAGCTTCGTTACGGCCTTAAGTATAAAAGCTTTCTGCAATATAGATCCCACCATACTACCAGCTAAAGATAAAGGAGACAAAGCACCCTTAGTGCGCTCTATATTCAATTTAATCTCCTCCTGATCTATTTTGGTTTGAAGTTTCAGAATTTTCAAATCCCGATCTATTTCTTTGAATGAACTGTATTCCTTCATAGCACTTAGTCGTTAAAAAATTTTCTTGAAACTTTTACCAAAAGCATTTTTTCAATTGGCTTTCTTCCAAAGATTAGGATAAGTAGGAATAAAAGAAAATAGAATCCGCCAACAATAAAGTAACCGGAACTTGGTGAGCCTATAGCTTCGCTAATAAGAATTGCAACGGCTACAGATAGCAAGATCATGGCAAAAATGATAAATGTACCCAGCAAAAGACCCTGAACGAGACCAATGGCTCCTTTCATGGCTTGTTTAAAGAAATTGAGTTTATAATATTCGGCATTGCTATGGGCAAATGCTTTTAAATTATAATTCAACTCATCAATGCTTCTGGATAGTTTTTCAAATGCCATACAAATGCTTCTATACTACTGCTTTATTAGGTTGGTCTTTAGAATCTCCGCCTTTACCATCTTTCTGTAGTTTGGCGTTTTGCTTTCTAAGCTCTTCTAATTTAGTTTCCATTGCAGTAAGAATATCATCGGCCTTATGACTTGCTGAAGAAAGTGTTTCTTCTAAGCGTGCTTCAAAATCTACACGAGCTTGTTTTGCTTTTTCGGTTAGATTTGAAGAAGTTTCAGTGTACTTTTTATTTAATCTGTCCTGAGCTTTCTTAGACTCGTCTTTTAATTTCTTGCGGGTATGTTCTCCGCTATCTGGTGCATATAATAAACCTACTCCTGCACCAATTGCAGCTCCGGTAATTAATGCTAATAGTGTATTTCCTGTATTTGCCATAATAGTTTTTGTTAGTTAAATTAATACTAAACCCAAAGATACAAGATGGGTTAAGGCTATGCTGTTAATAACCGGTTAATATGTCAAAATGCTTTACTAAAATATTCTTAAAAACCCATATAACCAAATGGATTACAGCTTATTTAATCTTTGCCCAGGAATCTCTAAGTGTAACCGTTCGGTTAAAAATAGGTTTTCCTTCTTCTGATTCTTTATCTACACAGAAATATCCTATGCGCTGAAATTGAAATTTATCCTGAATTCCAGCCGATTTTAAACTTGGTTCTACAAAGCCTTTTATTACTTCCAGGGAATCGGCGTTTACGAATTCCATATAATCTTTCTCCTTATCGCCATCTGGATTTTCTACGCTGAATAAACGGTCGTAAAGCCTTATTTCAGTTTCTAAAGCGTGTTTAGCAGATACCCAGTGCAAAGTTCCTTTCACTTTTCTCATAGATTCTTCGGTACCACTTCCACTTTTACTTTTAGGATCATAAGTACAATGTATTTCGGTAATATTTCCTTCGGAATCTTTAATTATATCTTCGCCTTTGATAATATAGGCATTCTTTAACCTCACTTCTTTCCCAAGAGTTAACCTAAAAAACTTCCTGTTTGCACTTTCCTTAAAATCTTCCTTTTCAATATAAAGCTCTCTTGAAAAAGGAATTTCCCTACTTCCTGCTGACTCATCTTCCGGGTTATTTTCGGCTTCCAGCCACTCTTCTTTTCCTTCTTCATAATTGGTAATCACCAATTTTACCGGATCTAAAACCCCCATTACTCTTGGAGCGGTTTTATTAAGGTCTTCCCGTGCACAAAATTCCAGATGTGCAACGTCTATCATATTTTCACGTTTTCCAACCCCAATAGAATCGGCAAATTTCCTGATAGCATTAGGAGTATAACCCCTTCTTCTTAATCCAGAAATTGTTGGCATCCTTGGGTCGTCCCAGGAATTAACCACCCCTTTTTCTACCAGTTGCATCAGTTTACGTTTACTAACAACAGTATGACTCAGGTTTCTGCGTGCAAATTCACGTTGTTTCGGCTTTAATTCGCCTTCTTTACTTACTTTTTCAACAAACCAGTTATATAATTCACGGTGAGGTAAAAATTCCAGCGTACAAAAGGAATGCGAAATACTTTCTATAAAATCACTTTCCCCATGCGCCCAATCGTACATGGGATAAATCTTCCAGGTATCTTTGGTGCGGTGATGGCTTTTATGTAAACAACGGTACATTACCGGATCGCGCATTAACATATTTGGAGAGGTCATATCTATTTTTGCGCGTAAAACGTGCCCTCGTTCGGGGGTTTCACCGATTTTCATTTTCGCGAAAAGCTCCAGATTTTCATCTACAGAACGTTTTCTATATGGACTTTCTACACCGGGTTCCGTTGGGGTTCCCTTTTGTTCTGCTATTTCTTCTGAAGTCTGGCTGTCTACATAGGCATCTCCATTCTTAATCATTTCTACAGCCCAATCATACAACTGCTGAAAATAATCTGAAGCATAGCATTCCTTTTCCCATTTAAATCCGAGCCATAAAACATCTTCTTTTATGGCATCTACAAACTCCTGCTCTTCTTTTATAGGATTGGTATCGTCAAAACGAAGGTTTACAGGAGCATTGTATTTTTCGCCCAAACCAAAATTGAGGCAAATAGAAGACGCATGTCCTATATGAAGATAACCATTAGGTTCAGGTGGAAACCTGAATTTTAGTTCTTCTCTTTTGTGGGTAGTTTGAAGGTCTTCTTCTATAATTTGCTCAATAAAATTGAGCGATTTTTTTTCTTCAGCCATAATTTATTAAAATCAAGAACCTCTGGATAGAGGTTAAAAATCAGACATTTATTTTAAATTCGAATATTGATCGAACCATTACACCCATTTTCGGGAATAATGCGCAAAGTTACCAAAAATTAGGTCGCTTCGGCCAAGCTTTGTACTACAAGAATAAGATAATTCCTTTTTAATAACATTTACCTAAACATTATAGCTGAATCAAAAACTTCGGTGGTCATACCGGGAGTAAATTTCATTTTATAAGAATTATTTCCGAAAAAATTATTCCTCAATAAATTGATATAAAGCAGCTGCCTCCTATCTTTGTAAAAAATAAACTTTTGGGAAGCATTAAACTGAAAAACATTAAGGTTTTTGCCTATCACGGCTGCCTGGATGAAGAAGGAAAAATAGGAAGCGATTACCGCGTAGACCTTAAAGTGAAAGGTGATCTATCACATTCGGCCAAAACCGATGAGCTGGCAGATACTATTGACTATGTTCATTTAAACAAAATTGTGAAAGAAGAAATGGCAATTAGGTCTAAACTCCTGGAACATGTGGCCGAACGTATCCTAAAACGAGTGTTGGAGGAAATAATTTTAGTACAAAAAGCAAAGGTGGAAGTTTCCAAAATCAATCCGCCTATTGGTGGAAATGTAGCTATGGTTAGTGTAATTAGAAGTAAATCGCGCTAATTTCTTCAATTTAGCAATATTTGGCTATTTCGGAGTGATGGTGCCACCTGTTTCGGTCAAACAGTGCCACTTTGAAAGATACTGCAATTATATAAAAAATTAATGTTACTCGTTCTTTAAAGCT